>Ga0193753_10002078_pt1 | contig 16277 bp, 17 predicted proteins | sample H1c2metaG_FD_144925 | JGI IMG/M metagenome (GOLD analysis project Ga0193753, IMG submission 144925) | Soil microbial communities from a riparian zone of the East river system, Colorado, United States - H1c2 | ecosystem: Environmental > Terrestrial > Soil > Riparian zone | place: USA: East... | reverse complement strand
TGCCGGTTTTCGAGCAGCTCCAGCACCTCCCTGCCGGTCGTCGCGAGCGCCACCGAATGGCCTCGTTTTTCGAGCATGGAGACAATCACCCGCTGGTTGATGGCGTTGTCTTCGGCAACCAGGATCGCGAGGCTCGAGCGCTCCTCGCGCGGCGCATGGCGCGGGATGAGTTGCTGGGGAGACGGCGCGGTCAGATTCAGCGCGTTCAGCACCGCCGTTCGCAGCTCGGCCTGGCGCACCGGCTTGGTGAGATACGTGGCAACCTTCAAATCCCGGCAGCGCCCCGCATCTTCCCGCTGGCCGGCCGAGGTTAGCATCACGATCGTAGTCCCGAGCGATTCCGGATGCTCGCGGATGTTCTCGACCAACGCGAAGCCGGATGTGCCGGGCATGTGCGCATCGCCGATCAGCAAATGGAACGGCGTCCCGCTAGCGTAGGCCGCGCGCAGCATGGCAAGCGCCTGGTGCGGTTCGCCGGTCGCCGCCGTTCGCATTCCCCAGCGCGCCAGCGTTTCACAAAGAATGCGCCGGTTGGTCGCGTTGTCATCGACAACCAGTACGGTCAATTCGTCCAGTGGAATTGTTCCGGGCGACATTGCGGCTTGGTCGCCGGTCCGCTCGGCCAGACCGAAGCATGCCGTGAAATGAAAACAGCTCCCCTTTCCAAGGGCGCTCTCCACCCAAATCTCGCCCCCCATCGCCTGCGTCAGGCGGGAACAAATGGTCAGGCCCAGGCCCGTTCCGCCGAAATCGCGCTGCGTCGATGTCTCGGCCTGCGCAAACGCTTCGAAAATGATCTTCTGCTTTTCCTGTGCGATGCCGATGCCGGTATCGCGCACCATGAAATGCAGCCGCACGCGTTTCTCTTCGGCACTTCCTTCCGCCAGGGCGGCGCGCCGCACTTCCACCGCCACCTCGCCTTTGTCGGTGAACTTGAGAGCGTTCCCCACGAGGTTCAGCACGATCTGGCGCAGGCGCGTGGGATCGCCGGTAATGCGCCCCGGAACATCCGCCGCCACCTCGCAGGTCAGTTCCACTTCCCGGTCATCGGCTCTCCAGGCCAGCGTCCGGATGGTCTCTTCCATACTGTCCAGCAAGTCGAATTCGATACAGTCTAACTCCGCTTTGCCCGCTTCGACTTTCGACAGATCGAGAATGCCGTTCACAATCGTCAGCAGCGAATCGGCCGAAGCTTTGACGGTTTTGAGATGGTCGCGCTGCTCACCGGTCAACTCCGTATCGAGAAGCAATTCCGTCATGCCAAGAACGCCGTTCATCGGAGTGCGAATCTCATGGCTCATACTGGCCAGAAACTGGCTCTTGGCACGGCTCGCCCCGCTGGCCGCGTCTTCGGCGCGCTTCCGCTCCACCACCTCCCGCCGGAGCTCGGCCGTGCGCTCCTCGATTCGTTCGGTCAGCCGTTTTTCACGCGCGCGCACGCGCTCCATCCACCAATGCATCAGGCTCGCCGCCGCCACCAGAAAGAGCAAGACGCAGGGCACGTAGAACCAGGCTGTTTGATAGAGGCGCGGCGATACCGAAAAGCCGAACGAAGCCCCCGCTTCATTCCAGACTCCGTCCTTATTGCAGGCGATCACCCGGAAGCGATACGAGCCAGGCGGCAAGTTGGTGTAGTAGGCCGTGCGGCGCGTGCCGGCGTCAATCCAGTCGCTATCGAACCCGTCGAGGCGATAGCGGAACAACACGCGCTCGGGCGCTACAAAGCTCAGCGCGGTGTACGCGATTTGTAAGTTGCGTCCCGAGCGGAACGTGCCGCCGTCGCGGAGCGTGTCTTTCTTATTCAACGCGGGCTCATTCAACGCGGCGCCGTTGGTCTCCACGCGCCCCACATATACCGGCGGCGGCCGCACATTGCGCTTTTGTCTCGCGGGATCGACAATCAAAACACCGCCATACGTCGGAAACCACAGTCTGCCGTCGCGCAGTTTTGCCGCTAGCGGAAAGACGTTGTAGCTGAAATCACTACTGCCTTCGGGCGCCGTCGAGCTATCGAACAATTCCACGTCCACCTTGCCCGTTCCGCTCTCGGCGGCCTTCGTGAGCGCGGCTTCCGAAACGCGCAACAGACCGCTGCGGCTCATGATCCAGAACTGCCCGAAATCGTCTTCGACCATTCCATACATGTCTACGTCTGGTAGCCCGTTCGCCTTCGTTAAGGAAGTGAAGCGCCCGCCGGCGATTCTGGTGATGCCCGCTCCACCGCAAATCACCCACAGGCTGCCATTTTTGTCTTCGATCGCCGCCATTACGCTCGCGCCCGCGAGTCCCTGCGCGCGCCCGATCGGCGGCAAAAAGCGGCCGTCTTTGAATTGCTGCAGTCCTTTGTCTCCGCCTAGCCAAAGCGTGCCGTCGGCGCGCTCGATCATGGTCCGGTTGTTATCCGAGGCAACGCCGTCTTCCTTGCCGAAAGTAGTTACGGCGCTACCGGAGAACCGCATCAGCCGCGATGCCGCGCCCGCCCACACCGTGCCGTCACGTTGTTCGAACAAAAGCCGCGTGGCCCCGCGCAACGGCCAGCTTTCATGCGCCGTCCCGTCGCGCATCCGCGCCCCGCGAAAGCGCTCCAGAAGCCCCGGCTCCGACATACTCCAAAGGTCGCCTCGCCGGTCGCGCAGGACCGGCCATTGCAGGCTGCTCGAGAGTCCATCCGCGCGGCCGTAGTCGATCGTCTGCCCCTCGGAGATTCGGCCAATGCCCGCGCCCGTTCCGAGCCACACATCGCCGCGCGAGTCCGCAAAAATCGAACGCACCAGATCGCTCGGCAAATCCTGCCGCATGGAGCGAATCGTCAAGCGTTGGTCGCGCAGTTGATTCAGGCCGCCGCCCGCCGCGCCCACCCACAGGCTGCCTTCGGCGTCTCCAAAAAGACAGCGCACGGTCTGGTTCGAAAGTCCGTCCCGGGTTTGGAACGAAGTGATTTTGCTGTCCGTGAGCCGATTCAGGCCTCCGCCATCGGTGCCGATCCAGATATTGTCGTCGTGGTCTATCAACAGCGCCACTACGCCATCGTGCGTCAAGCCATCGCGCAGCGTGTAGTTGCGAAAACGGCCTTCCCGCAAAGCGGTCAGCCCGCCCGGCCGCGTCGCAATCCAGAGCGTGCCGTCGCGGTTCGGTGCCATGGCCCAAACCGGGTTGCCGCCCAAGCCATCGTCCGTGGTGTAAGTGGTGATCGCACTCTTTACAATCTTTTTTAGTCCGCCGTTAGTGCCCGCCCAAATCGTTCCTTTGGGATACTCGACGAGCGCGTGTACCGTGGCTTCACCGCTTCCACGAAACACCGTCGTCAGCTCGCCGTCACGAAACTTGGCGAGCCCGCGGTCGGTGCCGATCCAGAGGGTTCCGGCAGCATCCACCAGCAACGCGCGTACGATGGGATGCGGGAGCGCCGCCGCATTTGCTAGCGCTTGAAACTTTCCGTTATCGTAGTGGACGACGCCGGAGCTGGTGCCTAGCCACAACGTGTTCCCCAGCCCGGCCGTGAGCGCGGTGATGTGTTCATCCGCGAGCGCCGGCGAGTTCGCCAGGTTGAAAACCGTGAACTGCGCGCCGTCGAAGCGCACCAGTCCGGCCATCGTCGCGACCCAAAGAAAACCGTCCGTGGTCTGCGCGATCGCCCGCACGGAATTCTGCGGCAGGCCGTTCTGGGTTGTCCAAACCGTGTGCGCGTATTGTGTGATTGCCTGCCGCGGGTCCAGCGCCCGCGCTTCCTTCAGCGAGGCCATTACCAACAGACCCGCAATAATTCCCCGGCAATTCACACGCATGAGATCCCAGACAGGCTTGTGACCCCGCGCACCAACGGCGAGACCAACGATTCTGAGTTCCTTATCGGTTGTTAGCGGGTTTGTTTGTAGTCGTATTAAGGTCCTAGGGAATACTTGCCATGAAGCGAGTAGCATGAGGAAAGACCGGAACCCCCTCATGACGAACCGAAGAGAATTTCTATCCGCCGCAGCCGCGCAGAGCGCCGTATCCGCCTCTGGGCGCAAAAGCCCGATTGCGAATAAGGCGGTGTCGCTCGAAGACACCCGTGCCAGCGAATTTCCGCAGGGTGCGGCGCGTACGTATCTCAATGGACCGACCGATCAGTTGAAGGACCTCGCTACCGGGACGTGGCGGATCAAGCCCGGCAGGAGTCCGCACGACGTTCACCAGCATCCCGAAGAAGAACTGCTGATCTTTACGGAAGGCGCCGGCGAAATTGTCATCGCCGGAGTCAGGCAGCCTGTCAAGCCCGGCAGGAGTCCGCACGACGTTCACCAGCATCCCGAAGAAGAACTGCTGATCTTTACGGAAGGCGCCGGCGAAATTGTCATCGCCGGAGTCAGGCAGCCTGTCAAGCCCGGCTCTGTCATGTACTGCGCCGCGAACGTGCCGCACGGAGTTTTTAACGGACCCGGGTCGGAAATGCTTTTTTATTTCGTGAAATGGCGGGCGTGATCGATCGCTGCGGCCTGCCTGTTTCGAGTTGAGTTTAGAAGGTACGATGAAGATATGGCAGCTCTCGATTGGTCACAATGCCACGCTGTAGAAAGTGTGCCAGACAGACGCAGTGGCGCGTGGGTTTTTCGGGATACCCGGATGCCTGTGGCCACGGTTTTTGAGAATCTCGAGGCGGGTTCGAGCATCGAGGAAATCATCGAGCAGTTTCATGTGACGCGAGAGCAGATTCAGGCAGTCCTCGAATTTGCCGCCCGCAGCCTCGACGCACCGCTGCTTCCCGTTGGCGGGTCTACCTCGACTGATGCTCATCCTCTTTGACCATGGCACTCCAAGCGGCATTGCTGGATCTCTTTCAGGCCACGAGGTCATAGAGGCGAGAGAGCGCGGGTGGGACATAATTTCTAACGGCGAACTGCTCAAGCAGGCTGAGGCCGCTGGCTTCGATGTGTTGCTCACCACCGACAAAAGGATCCGGTATCAACAGAATTTGACGCACCGGAAAATCGCCATCATCGTGCTTGGAAACTCGCAATGGCGTGTTGTGCGACTGTACCTTGATCGGGTTGCCTTGGCGGTGAACCAAGCCACAGCCGGCAGTTATTCCATAGTGGACATTCCGTTCCTGTAGCCCGCGCGCATCGCCGTCGGTTTCCCCTGGTGAGAATTTTAAAATATCTTGAAAGAATGGAAGTGTATTTCAGTCCCGAGCAGCAGGTACAGCTTACGCAGATCGCTATTAAAGCCGGGACCGTACCTGAACGGCTAGTCACGAATGTTGTTGCCCGTTATCTCGACGAAGAAGCCCGCTTCCTTGCTGCCGTGGAAAAGGACTCGCAGCGGCCGAGCGCGGCGAGTTTATTGAAAAAGAACAAATGGATGCCCGCCTTGAAACCATGTTTAAAGCGTGAGGCGCATTCGTTGGACCGTCCCCGCAGTTGACGATTTGGAGAGCATCAAGAATTATCTTCAAAAGCATTCCCGCATTTCGCAGAACCCAGCGTGAGGACAATCCACCAACGTATCCGTTCCCTCAAAACCTCGGCTAACCCGGGGCAGACCCGGCCACCGCAGCGGTACAAGAGACCTCCCGATAACTCCGCTCCCTACGTTGTGGTCTACGCGGTGAAAGCGGATACCGTTGATCTTGTTGTACTGAATACGTAATCCGCTACCATACTTCTCAGCGCTAGCCGTCGCTAGAAAATTCCTGGCTTTGAAGTCCTTTTATGTCGGCAGCATCGACCGGGCGGCCAGTGTTCTTCTTACTCAGAATCAAGTGGGACTTGGAAAGAACTCGAACCGGGCAGCTTTCGAGGATGCTGGTTTCAACAATCCATTCGACACTTTCCGACCAAGCTTCATCAAAGGATACGCCATTGATTCCGGTTATTAAATCTACCTCTGGGTTCAAATCTGTATTTGTGATGTGAAGTGGCTGCGAATGCTTCGATAGTTCTTCAAACGAGTGGACGCACACGTCAAAATTCAGCGTCATAACTGATTTCAGCTTTTGCCAGTTGTTGTCGGTGGCCTCTACAAGCAGATCTAAATCCTTTACCGGACGTTCATAGCCCGTGAAACCTCACAGCCCAACCCCCGGCAATTAGGAACCGAACCCCGCCGTTGATGAGTGGACGACAGAACCAGCTCACAAATTGCAATTTCTCAAATTCCATGACCGTAGACCGTATGATAATGTCGAAAATCACTAGTGTCCCTGCAATGCAACGAAATCCCGCACTCTTGGTATGCGTTCTGGTCTTGAGCGGGTGCTCCAAAGATAGCGAAACGCTCGACAGATTCTCACGGGCCTACACAGCGTTTTCGGACGCGAGCTTCGATACACGGGTCGCTTCAATAGCGGTCATCTTTAATGATGAAAAGCAGGGCTATTGGACAGAACTTCGTGGAGCTCTAGATCAGCGGAACCCGTCAAATAAGGGACGACTGGAACACGCCAGAGCGGCCCTGACGGTGGAGAGCGACGTGATTGATAGCAAGTTCGACGACTTCAACTCGGCTCTCGACAAGCTCGATTACGCAGTGGGCCAGCTCGTCGAAATTGCCAACTCAGTCCGAGACCGCGAGCATCGAGATGAAGCAATCGGGGTATCGCAGCGTGCTCGACAAATGTACTCTGATTACACATCGCTCAGACGTCTCTACATCGAAGCCTTTAGCCGTAGACGCGAAGTATTAGAAGGAATCGTTGCGGACGGCGGAAATCTGATTCCGGCGAAGCTTGGGCGGTTAAAGGAGGCCGCAGGTCGAGTCAAAGCGATTGCTAACGAGCAGAAGGCACTCGAACAGCAGGTGTCATCGACAGAGGATCAGCTGAAGATGTGTTTAGCGCTCTAAAGGGCCGGGCTAGGCTGAAGACGTATCCGTCGAAATTGGACGAGGTCAGAAAATAGCTTCGCCCGCTGGCTCCTTTATGCAAGACCGCTAATTTAGGCCCTCGAACATCTGAGCCACGTTGAAAACCCATCCAAACGCCATCCCGCAATCGCATAACTCACTTCACCATTCCCGTTTCCACCCACGCCGCCAACTCGTATCCCCAAGCTGCAAGCGTCCCAAGCAACATCCATCGCCTTCTGTCTCCGCTTAAAATCGCCGCGCGCGTCACGCTGTGCGGCAACCTCACCAATGCCATAAGACGCTCAACCACTTCGGCTTGCTCGGTCCCTTGTGTCCGATTAAGCAGATGGCACAGCGTCAGCGTATCGCGTGGGCGAACTGCTCCAAGGGCGTAAACGCTAGGATGAAATGAGACGGAGAATCGGCCTATGCAGCTAAACGTTCCCCCCCGATCTTGAGACGCTTATCAACAAGCGGCTTTCCGGCGGTGGCTATGCCAATGCTGAAGATGTACTGCGTCGCGCCCTTGAAGCCCAGGACGCCGAAGAGAGCTGGAATGATGAGGAACGCAGGACGGCGCAAAGGCTCGGCGAGAAATTCAGGGAATGAAGGACGACTGGCGCTTGTCCGAACGATGAGCGTTTATGTTCTCACGCCTCTTGCCAAAGCGGACATTTTTGACATCTGGTCTTACATTGCCCGTGACAGCGAGAACGCTGCCGACCTTGTAGAAGGAGCGATTTATGACGCTTGCTCGTCTGTTGCCGAAGCGCCGATGCGCGGCCATACCCGCCCCGACTTTACAAGCCGTTCGGTTCGCTTCCGGACGCTGACCCGCTATCCCAACTACACCGTTGTGTACCGGCCAGAGACCGCTCCCGTCCAGATTGTTGCCGTCCTGCATGGAAGAGAAATCTACAGCGCATTCTGAAACAGCGTGGCTAGCTCCGTAATGATGCGCCTATCCTTTTCACTGCTTCACTGCCGTTTCCACCCACGCCACCAGCTTGTACCCCACCGGATCATAGAGGCGAGAGAACGCGGGCGCGCCTGACTTATTGACCGCAGGAAGCACTTTGCCGTTCCGCGCCGGCCCTGGCGTAAGCCGCCTGCAAAAATTGCCGGGCGCGGTCGCTTAGCGCGGGCTCTCCTCCCTCACCGCTCATCTCCCGCAAGAACGCGTTCAAAAAACGGCCGTACCTTGCGAGCGTCGCGACATCTCCGCTCGCGAGCGCGCCGCCGATTTCTTGCTTCATCCAGGGCGCGAGCAGTTCTACGCGTCCGACGAATACTCGCGCCAACTGGCCCGGCGCGGGCTCGATCGAAAGGGGAAGGAGCGTGTCCACGTTGGCGCGCGGCAAGATGTAGAACACGCGCATGCCTTCCTCGAACCAGGAGTCGCGCCAGGTCTCGAGCATCGCGTGCGCTTCCCTTCGATAGAGTCCCCTCTCTATCAACTCGCTTTCGAGCCGCTGGCGAAGAGGCTCGATTCCCCCGTTCAGGTCCGCGAATTGGACGCTGACCGGCTCACGCAAGCTGCGTAGCGCTTTGTAACCGATTTTGCCGCCGTGGTTCTGAAACAGGATCGCAACCGGGACTCTTTCCGCTCCCTCGCTATGGATCAGAACTCCTTCGCTATTCACTACGGCTTTCAGGTCGACGCCGAAATTGCCCAGACCTCTATAGAAGAGAAACTTCTCTCTATCTTTGCCAATCTCGAGCGGCCATGCATCGGTCTCGCGGGCCGCGTAATAGTGGCTCACCGCGCCTTCTTTCGGTAGCGACGCGCCCGATGGGCTCACCCGGACGTTCTTCCATTCGATCCAACCTCTCGTGCTGGACAACGGTTGCACGCCGCTCGCCCGCGGATACCATTCGGTCACCCGGCCGTTGGGAAAATCAACACGCACCGAAACGGTTATCGGTTTTAGCGGGTCGAAATACAGAACTGGCGTTTCCATTCGAACCACGCCGTAGGCCGACTTGAAATTGCGCTGATGATCCAGCCGCTCGACGAAGCACGGCAGATCGGAGGGTCCCAACAGCGGTAGCCAGTCCACCGCTTGTCCATTCTCGCCCGCGACAGACGTGAACGTGCCCCATTCGTGAACCGCGCCCGCATCGCTCGCCGCGGCCGCCTGCACCGCGCAAAGAACGAAACCAACCCATGCCTCTTTCACCATTGCCGTTTCCATCCACGCCACCAACTCGTATCCCCAAGCTGCAAAGCGTCCCAGGCAACATCCATGGCCTTCCGGTCTCCGCTGAGGATTGCCTCGCGCGTCACGCTATGTGGCAAGCTCACCAAGGCCCCAAAACGCGCGAGCACTTCGGCCCGCTCCTGCCCTCGGGTCCGCTCGAGCAGGTGCCACAGCGTCAACGCATCGCGCGCGCGCGCTACTCCCAGCGCCGCGCGCAACGCCTGTGGATCTTGCGTCTGGTCGAATCGCGCGACGGACGCGATCAAAGTTTCCGGCGCATCGAGGAAATGCGGCGTATCCGGACCGCGCCCCGGCCGCGTCGTGCAAGCCGCACCCGCCGGAATGAACGATTCGAGATTCTTCCACTCAAACGCCACCCAGCCTGTCTCCACCGTCAGAAATCCCGTGCCGTCCTGGGCAACGCGCAAGGTGTAGCGGCATCCCAAATCCACCGTCTTTGCCGCTGGCGTATCGACTACGAACTGCGTGGGCGGCGCCCAGATGAGCGCGTGGATCGTCCCATGGTCGAGAGCCAGCCGATGCTCGCCATCGCGCGCCCGCAGCAATCGCAGACGCGAGTCCGGCTCAACTTGCACCTCGCCGACAAACTCCGATTCGATCGTTCCATGAGTAATTACTTGGCCCGCGCGTACCGCCGTCGGCTTCTCCCCCGTCACCGACAATCTCCACGAGGTCACCGGACTTGCCGTGCGCACGCCAATCCCAACGGCCAAAATCGCGGCCGCCGCCGCTGCCGCGATCCACGTCCACCGAGGCCAGCGCCGCCGCGCCCTTCCAGACCACCGCAACTGGCCAAGTACGTTTTCAAGATGCACGACATCCACATCCGGCTCGCCGCTACGATTCCATAAATACTCTTCGCTCATAAACTTTCGTGACCCTCCAGCCGCGCCCGCAGCAGCTTCATGCCGCGGCACAAATTGACCCGCACCGAATCCGCCGTCAACCCCGTGCGCTGGGCGATCTCCGGCCCCGTCATGCCCTCCACTAGTCGAAGAATCAAAGTCTCCCGATAACACTCCGGCAGCCGCTGGATCGTGTCAAGCACTGCGAATGCCTCGCCGTCGGGCCGCGCATTGTTTCCGGCTACAAGCGGTTGCGTGGGTTCCGCCATGGGCTTCTTGCCGCGTTGATGATCCGCCGCGATGTGGCGCGCAATCGCGAGCAGCCAGCCGCCGAAGGCCTCCGGCGCGCGCAACTCCGGCAGCCGCTCGAGCGCTTTCACGAAGACGTCCTGCATCAAATCTTCGGCCTCGTGATAGGGCACATAGGCGAGCAGGATTCCGTGTACCAGCCGGCCATACTGCTGGTACAACGCGCCGAAGGCCACGCGGTCGCCGCCGCGCGCGGCACGCACCCGCGTGGCTTGCTCCGGTCCGGAATCGATCGCCGTAAACAAAACGCTCGCTCGGAATTTGTCTACTTACCCGCGCCTAACACGCCCGCTACATCCGCCTCTGCCGGCGCATTGCGGTAATAGTGCTTCACACTCGCCCACTGTAGCGCCCCATTATCCAGCGGAACCAGCACGCTTGCCGCGTAATCCTTGTAATCGGGATTCGTGGCGACCATCCGGACAGCCCAGCTTCCCTGCGCAGGCCATTCGCGTACAACCGCGTACGTACCCGCCGTCGAAAGCGTGACGACTTTCAAAGGAATGCTTTTGCGCACTCCATCTACAATCCCCTCCGCGCTCGCCGTAACGGTGGTCTTCTCCGGCGACTTGCATGCCGTCATCCGCGCCACCAGCACGGCGTTCTTCGCCACCGCTTCGGGATTTGCCGACGGATTGCCAATTTCGAGTACCAGCGCTCCCGCAAACAGCGGCGCAGCCAGCATCGATAGAACCAGTAAACGTTTCATAGTCTCCTTCCAGAACTCTAAAAAGTTCTTTGGGGAGAAGACGGCATTCACCGGTCAAGTGTTAACTGACCGCCCCAACCTCGTGTGACTTGGCATAGAATGTGTGATCGTAATGCACAGAAAACTTTCAGCAGTTCTCGCGGCTGTTTCTTTTATTGCTTTGTCAGCCTGCGCGCCTTCCCCGAAGACCTCGGCTACGGCCGAATCGGAGACCAAAACGGCCCCCGCCGCGCCTCCCGAGCCGGTGCCCGCAAAAACGGCGTTCTGGCCTATGTACACCTCCGCGCGTACCTGGACCACCGACTTCGTAATTCTCAAAGTCGAGAGCAAGGACGTTCCCGGCTTCAAGAATGAAAACGGAAAAGCCGCCATGTGGCAAGCCACCTTCGCTTCGCCGAGCCGCCAGGAGTATCGGACTTACACGTACGCCATCGCCGCAGCGCCCCCCGACATCTATAAGGGAGTGGTCGTCGGCGGTCCGGAACCCTGGAACGGCACCTATACGCGCTCTGCCATGCCGATTCAAATTTCTGAATTTAGCGTGGATTCGGATGCGGCCTATCAAGCAGCCGCGGCGGATGCGGGTGCATGGTTGAAGAAGAATCCGGACAAGAAACTGTCGCCACTCGAGCTCTCAAACAGCGCCCGCTTCCAAGTGCCAACCTGGTACATGATGTGGGGCGACAAGAAACTCGGCTATGCCGCTTTCGTGAACGCCACCACCGGCAAGGTGGTCAAACAAAAATAGTCGATGTACAACCCCGCCTCCTTTACAGAAACGCGGCCGGAAATCCTCGAGGCGGCGATGGCCGGCCACCCGCTCGCGACGCTCGTGACTATCGGTGCGGGCGGTCTCGAAGCCAGCCACATTCCGCTCCTCTATTACCGGACGGAAACCGGCCTTGGCGTCCTGCGCGGCCATCTGGCGCGCGCCAACCCGCAGTGGCGAAACCATTTGCCGGCGAGCGAAGCGCTTGCCATCTTCAGCGGACCGCAGCACTACGTGAGTCCGGCCTGGTATCCATCCAAGCAAGAGCACGGCAAAGTCGTTCCGACCTGGAACTACGTCGTGGTTCACGCGCACGGAGCCCTCAGCCTCAGAAACGAGCCGGAATGGCTGCTCGAAAATGTGCGCGCGCTCAGCGACGCCCACGAAAGCTCGAGCGAGATGCCTTGGCAAGTGGCCGACGCGCCGCCCGAGTTCATCCAAAATCTGTTGAAGGCGATCGTCGGCGTCGAATTGACAATAAACCGTCTCGAAGGCAAATGGAAGGTCGGTCAAAATCGTCCGATTCCCGACCGCGAAGGCGTCGTCCGGGGTCTGGAAGCGCTCGATTCGCCGGACGCCCGCGACATGGCCGACTTGGTAAAAGCCAAACTCAAATAGATCGGTTGGCGGTTTGGCCAAGTTCTATCGCACCCTTGCAAACCGCATTATCCATATCATTCTGATATTGGTTCGTCGATGGGTGTCATTACCCTTCCGATCTGGACAATTCTTGTTGGATCGAGATGCTCAGGGTGAATCGAGTAGCTGTTGGATCATAGATCGATGCAGTCCATGAGGCGATCGCTTGCGGGAGTTCTTCGGAGAACAACGCTATTGATGGCGCTCTGCCTGACCAGCAGTCACGTACGCATCGAGTTCTCCGCCAGATTGCTCAGCTCCAGTTCCAGATACTCCAGGAAGCGCACAACTTTCCGCCAGAGCGCGAATGTGTAATGGGCGGCCTTGGCGAGCGCGCTGGAAGGTAAGGGCGTGTCTGTTATCGAGCAGAATCTCTATTCGACATCGGACCCGGTGAACCTACGCCTTGCACCGTGGCGGATATGGAGCACTTCAACCTGTTTTTGCTTCTCCACGACGCGGTATATCGCGCGGTAAATATGCGGCCTGTTTCCGTACAACAAGTGCCTGAACTTGTCACTCTCGGGCGTCACCGGGTACCGATTCGGCTGCTCTTCCAAGCTGAGAATCGCCTCTTTAAAACCGCGATACCATTTCAGGGCGGCTTCCGAATGTCCAGCGTTGATCTCCCCGTACAGATGGGCGAGGTCGCGCTGGGCGCGGGTGGTGAGGCTAACCAGGTATGCCATGCCCGGCTTCAAAGTCCTCGAAAAACTCCCTCGCAGGCCGGACCTTCCGTTGTTTCGCGTCCTCCAGTCCCTGACGGATACCCTCCTCCGCATCGGCCCGGGCAGCAATGTCGAGAAGGTGTTGATATGCTTGGGCGTCCTGCACGACAGCGGCTGCCTTCCCCTTCACCGTAAGTACTACGGGGCGCTTGGTTTTCTTGAGTTGTTTCATGAAATCGCCGGATCGGCGGCGGAACGTCGTCAGCGATTGAATGTCGCTCGTAATGTCAAGCATGGACCGCTCCTCTAAGCACCTTTTTAGGTGCTACCAGAATAGCGCCATACCGTCCATTGAACTGTAGTCTGCGTTACTGAATCCGTCGCGCGGCAAAAAATATGTCTGATCTTTACGAACCGCAGGCCCCTCTTTTCCGTCAAAGATCATATGAGCGTTGTGGCAGAGCAACCGTCCACGAATGTGAGCCTCTGGCGGGAATATCGGCAGGCATTTCAGGAGTTTGCCCGCAAGGCTCAAAACGTTCAGTCGCTGAAGGAAGCGCTGGACCCCGCTGGCGCCTCGATTGACAATGCGTTGCTCGATCTCGAGCGCGCGCGCCTGTACTACAACGACTGCCGCGATGCCCTGGCATCCGCGCTGCTGCCCGATTCGAAGCTGGCGTCCGGCGCGCCGCGCGAGCACGTCCAACATATCCGCGAGCTGGCCCAACTACTTTGGGATTTCGAAGACCGCCGCGAGGGCCGTGCCGACGATGATTGGTATCGCGCGGAAAAGATCGTCCGATCCGCCGTGGCGCAAACGGCGCTTCAGCTCACCACTGCCGCCTAGCTACAGTAGTTCCTCATTATAGTAGATCGTCGTTTCCGACGATGAATAGCTTTGTCGCGGATCCGATCGGCAAAGCTCGCCATCGCCGGCTTTCTGGCAGCCGGCATTTGTCCGCTGCTCGCCGGACAGCCGTACCCAATCCACGGTACCTTTCTGAATTTCTACCGTAATTTGACGCCGGAATTATGGGCGCTCGAATTCCAGCACATGAAGGCGCTCGATATCACGACGCTCGTGATCGCGCCGGTCGGCCATTTGCGCGCCGATCCCGGCGACCCATCCGGCTACAGTCTCGCGCCGGACGGATTGCGCTATCCCAGCAACTTCGTCTCCGCCTCCGAGCGGCCCAAGACAGACCTTCTGGAAATGATGCTGTCGCTGGCGGATCAACAGGGGATGCAGGTGTATCTGGGGTCATTGGAGACCGCGGCGGACTGGTCCGGCGGAACGGAGTTCGTTGCATTGCGCACTCACAACAAGCGCGTGGCGGCGGAAATCGTCCAACGCTACGGACGGCATCGCTCATTCGCGGGGTGGTACTTCACGCCGGAAATCTGGATGAACTGGGCGAAATACTACGGAGCCGCCTACTACGGAACGACGTTGCTGGCGAACTGGGTCGCGGATATGAAAAGCTTGGATGCGGCCAAGCTGACAACAGTGGCAGTGGTCTTCAAGAAGACGGGATGGGGCGGCATGCCGGGCTTGACCGCTCGCGAGCTCGAGACCGTGACGGCCTCCTTCCTCGAGACAACTAGGGTGGATATTCTAATGCCGCAAGACGGCATCGGTGCGCAAGAAGGCGCGCCCGCTCTGGACGATCTGGCGAGTTATTTTCGTGCGATGTGGCAAGCGACGCAAGCGGCGCGCGCCGCGGGCACGAATACCGCACTGTGGAGCACGATCGAGACGTTCACTGCCGACGCGCATTTGAGCAACGAACACTTCCCTCCAGCAACCATCTCCCGGATTCAACGCCAGGTGGATCGGGTGTCGCCGTACGTGAGCGGATACATGAGTTGGATTTTCGGCGACAACATGTCGCCACAGGCCGCATACTACCCGGTGGAAGCGAGCGACCTGAATCGGCAATACCAATTTGCGTTCAAGCCGCGGACGGCTCCGGTTTCGGAGATTCTGCCGCTTGCCAGTTACCGGCTCTCCTTGCCGGCGAGCGGGTCCTATCCGGATCCGGATCTTCAGAAATTGAGAGATCGCACCGGCGGAGGATATAGCGGCAGCGGCCTCAGTTCCTGGGTAGGCTTCGCAAATAACGATTGCGAGGAGAAGTCCCTTCAGATTACCGGCGATCTAGGCGGCACGAAATCGATCCACGCGGTTCGCGCGCTGACACAATCCCAAACCTCATCCGGCATCTTTCGTCCGTCCCAAATCGATGTCGAAGTTTCGCGAGATGGATTGAATTGGATTCCCTTTGGGACGACGAATTCTTTCCCACCTGACACGGCGGATTTCGCGGTCATGTGGGGCGAGGTGCCGGGATCCGCCACGGCCCGCTATGTGCGTTGGACGTTCCGGTATCGCTCGTGGCTGTTTCTAGCGGAGCTCGAAGCAATCGGGCTTGCTAGATTGGATTCGAATGAACCCAGGTCTGTGCGCCACCTGCGTGAATTCCAAGATCGTTCGCTCCGATCGCGGATCGCAGTTCTACCGTTGCGCGCTTTCCGATAAGGACCCTCAGTTCCCGAAGTATCCGCGGCTTCCCGTCCTGCATTGCGCGGGATGGAAGGAATCCGCTCAAGGCAGCGGGCGAAGTCCTGTGCAGTCGGCAGGATCATAGATCTCCTGAATCTTGTAATGATATTTCGCGCGCAGCTCCGGGTGGAACTCCGGCGCGAAAATCAGGACAAATGGATTTGTATTCGCCATGCACACCGTCTCGCCTTCGTGAAGATTTGCGTCGGCGAGCCGCTTCTCCACCTTCTGCGCCATGCCTTTCATGGTCGTGCCGCTTCGATGGACATAGGTGAAACCAGTGGCACACAGCACAAACAAGAGAAAAGACGCCATGCCGCCGACGTAGACGATTTTGGCGTCCCTCCCGCGCTCGCCAGGGAGACCGTTCACGATCAGCACCAGGTTCAGCAGCACCAGGCAGATGATCCAATACATGTAATAGCGGCTCTGTGGAGCGCCTGGCATAAAAACGGTAAGGAGAGTGAGCACGCCCATAAACCAGCAGGGAGCCCAACCTAATCTGCTTCTCACTTTGCTCTGCAGGAAGCCCAGCCACAGAATGTTGAATAGAACCAGCGCTCCGAAATTGCCGCCCATGAAGATAGCCGGGGAGTCCGCCGCTAGGTCTCCTTGCCCATTCGTCCAAAGCGGGCGCCGGCCCTCAAAGCTCCTGTACTCGACCGTGGAAAGAAGCCACCGGAAAGCGCGGGAAGAGCGGGCCAGATAGTCCGGCTTGGCGGCCAATT
>Ga0193753_10002077_pt1 | contig 16282 bp, 13 predicted proteins | sample H1c2metaG_FD_144925 | JGI IMG/M metagenome (GOLD analysis project Ga0193753, IMG submission 144925) | Soil microbial communities from a riparian zone of the East river system, Colorado, United States - H1c2 | ecosystem: Environmental > Terrestrial > Soil > Riparian zone | place: USA: East... | reverse complement strand
CGCCTCGTCGATGGATGCGGCTCCAGGCCCCAGGAACCCCATCCATCGACGAGGCGGCGTTCTTGCGCGCGGCGAGGCTGGCCAACCTGTTCCTCGCCGCGGAGCTCGGCTGCGCGCTGACCTCCGACCCGGAGCGGGAGGAGCAGCGCGGAGGCGGCGGCGCGACCGGGAAGGAGCGCAGCGAGCGGATCCCGGAGCCCGTGTGCCAGACCGAGGAGGACGAGTCCGGGCGGTCGTGCACCACCTGCACCGACGAGCACGGCGTCGTGACCACGGCCTGCGCGCCGGTCGACTGCCAGGTGGGGACCCGCCGCGACGGCACGCCCTGCACCTCGTGCACCGACGCGGATGGTCAGGCGGAGAGCGACTGCGAGGTCGAGCCCGGTGGCTGCGGATCGGAGATGCTCGAGCTCGATGGGTTCGCCGCCGAGATCCTGCCGATCCTGCGCGGCGAGATCGATCTGAACGGTCCCGACGGAGACCCGTACGCGGGGTGCGCACGCGGCTCCTGCCACGGCAGCCAGCACCCGGGTGGCTTCTACCTCGACCTCGGCGACACGCCCGAGAACAACCTCGAGCGCTTCGCCTGCTTCGTGGACCTCGAGCGTCCGGAACGCTCGCAGATCCTCCTCTGCCCGTCGAACGACGAGGGCTGCGCCACCCACCCCCACCCCGGGCCGCAGGCGCTCACAGGGCCCGGCGATTTCAACTACCAGCGCATCCTGGCGTTCATCGAGGCGGGCGGACCGTAGGACGAGACGCCGATATCACGGTCGCGGCGGGGTCCGACCGCGATGCACCTCGATGTCGATGCCGTGCCGCTCGCACAGTCGATACAGCTTGCGCCGATCGATCCGCAGCTGCTGCGCCGCCGTGCGCATCCGGCCGCCGGTCTGCTCGAGCGCCGCTTCGATCTCCTCGCGGGTGGGCTCGTCGAGCGGAGCGGCGCCGCTCGGGGTCGGCTCGCCCTGGTCGCCGCGCAGCCGCTGGCGGTGCGCGCGCAGCCGCTCGGGCAGCTCAGCTGGTCGGGCGGGACCGGCTTGTCCAGCGGATCGGCGACCAGCGAGCGGACGAGGCCGCGCAGCTCGCGCAGGTTCTCGGGCCACGGGTAGAGGACGAGGCACTCCGCGGCGCCGGCGGAGAATAGCTCGGCCGGACAGGCGCCCTCGGCCTCGACCGCGAACCGCCGCGCCCAGCCGGCCACGTCCTCGGGGCGCGCGCGCAGGGGCGGCAGCTCGAGCGGCGGGTTGCTGGCCCGCAGCCTGGCCAGGAGGTCGCGCCGGAAGCGGCCCTGTCGCACGAAGTCGTCGACGTCCACGTTGGTGGCGGCGACGATGCGCGCCGGGCTCCGGCGCAGCTCGGTCGAGCCGACCGGGCGGAAGCTGCCGTCCTCGAGAAAGCGGAGCAGATCGCCCTGGACGTCGAGGGGAAGCTCGCCGATCTCGTCGAGGAACAGCACGCCGGAGCCGGCCGCGTCGATGAGCCCCTCCTTCGCCGCGTGGGCGCCGCTGAATGCGCCCCGGACGTGTCCGAACAGCTCCGAGCGGGCGAGCTGGCTGGTGAGCTCGGCGCAGTTCAGGGGGACGAAGGGGCGCGGGGCGCTCGCCCGGCCGAGGAACTGGGCGGCGTGCTCCTTGCCGGTCCCCGTCTCGCCCTGGATGAGGACGTGCCCGCTCGCCCCGGCCAGTCTGCGCAGCTGCACCCGCACGGCGGCCGCCAGCGGCGATTCACCGGGGAACATGGCGACGTCGCCGTCGATGACGCCGGGCGCGGACGCGCGAAACACCAGCAGCGAGTCGCCGAGCCGGACGACCGCGCCGTCGGCGAGCGCCACCCGCTGGCCGGGTTCGAAGGGGCGCCCGTCGACGAAGCCGCCGTTCCGGCTGCCGGCGTCCACCAGGTGCCAGCCGAGGACGCTGGCCTCGACCCGGACGTGCCGCCGGGAGATCCGGCGGTCCTCCAGCACCAGATCGGCGTCGTCGTCGCCGCCGGCCCGTCCGACGGTGAGTCCGGTCGCCGGGATCTCCATCACCGGCCGGGGTGCGCGGCCATGGGCGACGCGCATGTGCGCGGCCGGCGCGCTCATGCGCGCCTGGTACCGCGCCGAGTCGTCCTGCTGATCTGTGTGCTCCGACCCTCCCATCGCCCGCGGCCCGTTTCTGCCCGCTTCCGCCCCCGACGGCCACGATAGTCCACTTCGGTGCGGACAGGAAAGCAGGCGGCGCGCGCGGCAGGCGCCGCCGGTTGCGATTGGCACGCAGCGCGCACAGGCGCCGGACGCCTCGGCACGTCTCGGGGCACGTCCCACTTCGCGGAGGCCATCCATGCGCATCGTCGTCCGTCGTCTGTTCAGGGCTCTTCCGGTCCGTCCTCGAGCCGTCGCGCTCGCGCTGCTCGGTGGCCTGGTCGCCGGCGCCTGCTCGCTCGCGCAGGAGGAAGACATCGTGGTCGACGAGGCCCTCGCGGTCGTGTCCTCCCCGTGCGGCGGCGTGTCCATCGACGCCCGTCGCGACTACAGGCCGCGGCGATGGACCGACGGCCACGCGGTCGTGGCGGGTGGGGCGCTCGACTTCGCGGTGCCGGGCGAGATCCCGGTGACGCGCGGCGCCGCCGGCAACGGCAAGGTGAAGCTCACCTTTCGCGCCGGGTCAGGTGCGCCCACGACCTGCGTCTACCGCGGCAACCAGGCCGGCGGGCACGGCGGACGCCGATACGTCTTCCAGATGTGCACGGCCGGCGCCGACCCCCATGGCGACGACGCCGCCGCCGACGACGACGAGGACGCCGCCGACGACGGGGACCAGGACGCGCGCCACGGTCCCGCCGACCTCGCCCTGGTCGCCGGCAGCGCGGCCTCGGCCGATCGCTTCAGCCTCCACGTCGTGCGAGGCGACCGCGGCTTCCCGGCGACCGTCGTCCACCTGTCGCTCCCCGCTGACCTGGACGACGGCGACGAGTGCACCGCCGATGCCTGCGACGCGGCCACCGGACCGTCGCACACGCCGGTCGACACCGCGTTCTGCCGGGGCAAGGCGAACTTCCACGACCGGACCCTGGCCGGGCTGGGCGGCAACGGGCGGGCCTGCTCCGACTGCCACATGGACGCGGAGCGCTTTCAGCTGAGCCCGGCGGCCGCGCGCGCGCGGTTCGACGCGATGGTGAGCTCGGGCGAGGACGATCCGCTCTTCCGCCCCATCGACGCCGACGACTTCCGCGCCAGCGGCGCGGCCGCGCACGACTACACCAACCTGATCGAGAACGGCCTGGTCCGGGTCAGCATCCCGCTGCCCGCCAACGTCGTGCTCCTCGACTGCGGGTCGGCGGTTCCGTGCCCGGCGTCGGCCGCCCCGACCACGGAGACCGTCGCCGACGTCTGGCGCGCGGTGCCGTCGATCCTCGACGTGAAAATCACCGGCCCGGATGGCCTCGCGCCGGTGTGGGCGCGCGGGCCGAACCCGACCGGGGGCTACCAGCTCGACGCGCGCATCGAGACGCTGCAGGACCAGGCGCTCGGCGCGCTCCGCAACCACGCGTCCGTCACGGTCGACCCGCCGGATGGCTGGCTGGACGACGTGGCCGGCTTCCAGAGCGAGCAGTTCTCCTCCCCGCGGGTCAAGGAGCTGTCCGACGCGATGGTCGCGGGCACCTGTCCGCTCCCCGATCCCGACCCGGTCCTCGACGAGCTCGAGACGCAGGGCAAGGCGGTGTTCAACCGCGCCTGCGCGCAGTGCCACGGGGATCTGGGCGGCCACCCGAGCGGCAGCACGCCGACCCCGCAGGGGACCGATGGCGTGCCGACCGGCATCGTCCGCTATCACGACATCGCGACCGCGTGCCCCAGGCCGGTCGACACCGCGGTGCCGCCGCGCTTCGCCTTCGCGCCGTGTAGCCCGAGCCAGATGGAGAACGTGCGGACCTACCAGATCACCAACAGCGGCGTGGCCCCGGGCGGGACCCCGTGCGGCGGCCCGGCTCCTCAGCCGCCCTGCGTCACCCGGCTCACCACATCGGACCCGGGTCGCCTGCTCCTGACCGGCTTCCCGGCGCCGGGTGGGCCCGGCGACGTCCAGCACATGGACATCCCGAGCCTGCGCGGGATCAGCCGGACCGCGCCGTACTTCAGCAACAACACCGCCGCCACGCTGGAGGACATGCTCGAGCACTACAAGCAGTTCTTCCGGCGGGTCGCCGTCGTCGCCCCGGCCGCCCCGCTGCTCACGACGCAGCCGGGCGTGGTCCCGCCGGTGCATGACCGTCCGTTCACCGACGCCGAGATCCCCGCGCTGCTCGCCTACCTGCGAAAGCTCTGACCGGGATCGCCGCGGCGGTCGCCTCTTCGCTCGACTCGAACAGGTCCGGGCACTGCTCCTGGATGTCGAGGCACGCGGGTGGCAGCTCGAAGTCGAGGAGGTCGTCGGCCGAGTCGTCGCAGGAGACGTCGCGGGCCAGGTCCGACAGCAGATCGGCGTTCTGGCTCGCCTACCTGCGAAAGCTCTGACAGGGATCGCCGCGGCGGTCGCCTCTTCGCTCGACTCGAACAGGTCCGGGCACTGTTCCTGGATGTCGAGGCACGCGGGTGGCAGCTCGAAGTCGAGGAGGTCGTCGGCCGAGTCGTCGCAGGAGACGTCGCGGGCCAGGTCCGACAGCAGATCGGCGTTCTGCTCGGCGCATCGCTCCATCTCGGTCACGGTGATCTCGCTGGCGCAGGCCGGGAGATCATCGGGCTCCGAGCAGGCTTCGGTCGGGTCGAACGGCTCGGCCTCGTCGAGGCACTCCTCGACGATCGTCTCGCACGTCTCGCGATCACCGTCGGAGACGATCAGCGCGGCGGCGTAGCAGGTGAACCGGGCCACCTCCTCGTCGGAGTTGAGGCTGAAGGACCACTCGCAGAAGTCCATCGCCTCGCCGTCGGACAGCTGGTCGTAGGTCGTGTCGCCGTCCAGCCCGCTGCCGCCGTCGTCACCGCAGGCGCCCGCCGCGACCGCGAGCGCGAGCGCGCCCAGGGCGACGCGCCCCATCCATGTCCACCTCTCGGCGTGTTGCATGATCCCGCTCCTCCCGCGGCGCGACCGGCCGCAAGACTCACCTTGCTCCCCCTCCCGCCGCGAGCGGGTGGCAAAGAGCGCGAGAGTTCGAAGGTGGGTCCCCGCGGCCGGGAGCGCGGCCTCAGGAGGGCGGGAGCTTCGCGATCCCGAGCTTCTCGAGGCGGCTGGCCACATCCGCCGCGGCGGTGGCCGGCTTCACCTCGCGATCGATGTCGCTGATCTTGCCGTCGACGCCGATGTAGAAGGTCCACCGCTTGGCGTGCTTCCCGTCCTTGCCGAGCACGCCGTAGGCGCGCGCGGTATCGGCGGTCGGGTCGGCCAGGATCGGGAAGTCCGCCCCGAGCGACTCGGCGAACTTCTTGTTGTCCTCCGGCGTGTCGGTGCTGACCGCGAAGTAGGCCGCGTCGTACTTGCGGAGCGCCTCGCCGCCTTCGGTCAGCGACTTGCACTCGGCGGTGCAGCCGCCGGTGAACGCCTTGGGGAACCAGGCGACCACCACGGCGCGCTTGCCGCGGAGCTCGGCCAGGCTGTGGGTCTTGCCGTCGGAGCCGGCAAGCGAGAAGTCGGGTGCTGCTGTGCCCACGTCGGCTGGCTGCGCCGTCGCGGCCGGCTTGCTGTTGCAGGCGAGCAGGAGCAGGAGGGGAACGGGAAGGGCGCGCATGGGCGGGATTGTATGCCCAGATCGGATCAGACGAGGAACGAACGCGGATTCGTCGTCGCGGCGGTGCGCAGTCCGGAGCGGGTGAAGATCTCGTCGGCCAGCATGTCGAACAGCCACGCCACCGGGCTCGGCGCCGCGCCCTCGCTGAAGCGAAGCGGCTGGCCGGCCAGGCTGGCCTCGGCGAATGCCTCGGAGCGCGGGATCATGGTCTCGAACAGGTGGTGGCGATCGGCCTCGTCGCAGAAGGCCTGGAACGCCTCCACCGACGGTCCCGACCGGCGCTGGAACATGTTGACCACCACGCCGAGCAGCGTCGGGCGCCGCCCGGGCGGCAGCGCCGCGAGGCCGCGCGAGAACATCGCGAACGAGCGCTGCGCGACCACCTCCGACTGGAACACGCCGATGACGTGGGAGACCGCGCCCAGCACCTCCCGCGTGACGCCGAACATCCCGGCCGGGCAATCGACCAGCGCGATGTCGGCGCGCGCGCCCACCGCCTCGAGCACCTTGCGCCAGCCCTCCGCCTGTTCGCGCCCCTCGAGCACGCCCGCGCTGACCTCGGGTCCGCTGGCCGGGAGCAGGCGCAGGTGGGGCGAGGCGGTGGCGCGCAGCGCCTGGTCGAGCGCCTCGGGCCGGTCGAGGATGTCGTAGACGCCGAGCGGGACGCGATCGCGGGCGTCGAGCAGCGCGAGCTGATCGCCGTTGATGTCGGCGTCGACCAGGATGGTCTTGACCTCGCGCTGGGCCAGGCTCACCGCCAGGTTGAGCGCGATCGTGGTCTTGCCGACGCCGCCCTTCGGGCTGCACACCGCCACGACCATCCCGGTGGATGGCGCGCGCGCGACCGACAGCGTCGCGGTTCGCCGGCCGTGCGGCGCCGCGGTCCGCGGGCGGGTGGGCGCGTGGGCGGGGCCTGCCGGCGCCTGCCGGATCGGGGCCGGCCGGGTATCGGCCGCGCGGCTCGAGCGGACCGGCGCCGGCGGGTCGACGGGCACCGGGCGCGGCGCCGCCTGGCTCCCCTCGGGGCGCGGCGCCGCCTCCACCGCCTCGATGAGCAGGTCGGGGAGGCGGCCGATCGGCGCGCTGAAGCTGGGCGGATCGTCGAGGCGGAACACCACGAACATGTCCGCCATCGAGTGAAACAGCTCGTAGAAGGCCAGCCGGCCCTCCACGGATCCCTGCTGCGCGGCGATGACGTGCCCGCTCTTGATCCAGATGATGCCGTAGTGCTTTCCGTCGAGCCGCTTCAGCTCGATGGCGGTGAACTGGCGGCTCAGCGACACGACCTGCAGCACGTCGGCGAGGTTGAACTCGCTCAGCAGGCCCTTCATGACGATGCTGGTACCCATCATCGCTCGGCCCATCTGAGCTCGCTCGCTTCCCCGGCCGCGCAGTGGCCCATCTGCATGATCCTGGAGATCAGCGAGTACGCCTTGAGCCACGCGTCCCGGATGTCCCTGGTGAAGGCCTCGCCGAGGCCGTAGTCGAACGTCCACACCAGCGCGTTGCCGACCGCGTCATACGCCGCGTCGGGCACCCGGTAGAGCTCGATGTGGCGCCGGCCGAGGGCGAGCACCACGAGGAAGAGATCGTCCTCGGGCGAGACCGACTCGTCCCAGGACTCCTCGCGCCAGTCGAGCGACTTGACGATGAAGCCGAGCATCGCGATGAGCTTCCGCTTCTGCGGCGCCAGGTCCTCCTTGAAGAGCGGGCGGTAGTGCGGCGCGACCTCGAACAGGCGCCGGTAGAACAGATCGGCGACCGTCTCGGTGATCGGCTTGACCAGCTCCCAGCTCCGTCGGATGGATGCCTTCTCGGCGGTGTTCAGCATGGCCCCTCTATCAGGAGCCGGCAATTTAGAAAGTAACCTTACTCTTTGCAACCCAAAAGGAAGCGGCCCGACCACATCTTCGGTCAATGGACTTGCTGCGGCGGAGAGCGGATCATCAGTCGACATTCACCGGGAGGGGGCGATCGATGGGCGACAGATCTCCGAAGGCAAAAGACAAGGCCAAGAAGCAGGACACGGCGGGCAAGAGCCAGAAGAAGGCAGCGGCGTTCGCCAAGGCGCATCCAGTGCCGGTGAGCCCGCTCATCAAGAAGTAGATCGGCCGGTGGCGACCCTCCTGACCGGCCCCTGGGACTGAACGCAGGCGCCGGTCGGAGCCGCCGCGGCGCGGTCGGGTCGTTGCGTGAATGCAACGATGGGCTGCATTCGGCCCCTGGGACTGAACGCAGGCGCCGGTCGGAGCCGCCGCGGCGCGGTCGGGTCGTTGCGTGAATGCAACGATGGGCTGCATTCGTGGGTCTGGCGGTGCACTCACGCATGGCTCAGTCTGTGGTCAGAGACATCGAGCCGAGGAGAACACCATGGCCACCCCCGTCCCCATCACCGCGACCAGCACCACCACCGCGGCCGCCGCCCCCGTCGGAGCGCGAGTCCGATGAGCGACCGCGTGATCCCGATGGTGACGCTGGGCGCGGCGCTCGGCTGCGGCCTGGTCGCGGGCGTCTTCTTCGCCTTCTCGTCCTTCGTGATGCCGGCGCTCGGCCGCCTGCCCGCCGCCCAGGGCATCCTGGCGATGCAGGCGATCAACCTGACCGCGGTGACCCGGTGGCTCATGGCCGCGCTGCTCGGGACCGCCGCTGCCTGTCTGGTGCTGGCGATCTCGTCGCTGGTGACCTGGTCCGAGCCGGGCGCCCGCCTCCGGCTGGCCGGCTGCATCCTCTACCTGGCCGGCACCATCCTCCTCACCAGGGCCTTTCACATCCCGCGCAACGACGCGCTGGCCGCGGTCCAGCCCGACGGCGCCGAGGCGGCCCGTCTGTGGGCGCGCTACCTGACCGAGTGGACGGCGGGGAACCACGTGCGAACCGCGGCGGCGCTGGTGGCGGCGCTCCTCCTGATCCTGTCCCTGCTCGCCCGCGACCCGTCGCCGCGGGGCTGAGGGTCAGAGCGGCTGACAGCCGTCGTACCAGTCGCAGGATTCGTCGGCCGTGCAGGCCCCCTGCACCGGCTGCCCGAGGCATCGGTACTCGTCGCAGGTGACGACGTTGCAGTCGGCCACGTTGCAGTCGGAGACCTCCTCGCAGACCGCCGAGGCCTGCTCGCGCTCGCCCTGGGGCGGGAAGCCGAACTCGTAGTCGCTGGGAGCGTCGTCGATGGCGGCCGAGAAGCGGCCCGACTCGAAGACTCGAAGATGAAGCAATCGTCGAGATCCGGGTCGTCGCACATCTTGGCGACGAACCGGCCCCAGATGGCGCCGTCGGAGCTCCCGGTGATCTCGACCATGACACCCGACTTCTCGGGGTCGAACGTGTCGTAGGACGAGCCGATCCAGTGGCCGGCGAACGCGCCATCCTCGTCGCGGTAGATGGCCGGGTCGAGCGACGGCACGAAGAGGTAGACGGGGAAGAAGCCGTCGCCGAGATCGACCCCCATGTCGTACCGCGACCGCGAGATCGCGTCGGGGAAGGCGCGGACACCGCGTCCGCTCGCCTTGTCCTCCTCGCCGGCCGCGTCGAACAGGTGATTCTCCCACCGGTACTGGAACCGGGATCGGCATCCCGGGCCCAGGCGGGGAAAGCCGGCCGGGATCTCGGCGGCCAGGCTGCCGTCACACGCCTGGTCTGCCGGTCCGGGGCTCCCCGCGTCCGGTCCCGCGCTTCGATCTCGGCGGCCAGGCTGCCGTCACACGCCTGGTCTGCCGGTCCGGGGCTCCCCGCGTCCGGTCCCGCGCTTCCTCCATCGTCGGTCGAGCCATCGTCGGTCGGGCCGTGGTCGTCTCCGTCGGCCGACCCGCATGCCGCCAGGGTCCCCATCGCCGCGAGGTAGAGCAGAGCCAGGAGCAGAGCTGGACGCGTTTGCATGACACCCGACAGAGCAAGCGCCGTTCCGGCTGCCGCGCCTGCGCGATCGGGTGGTTGCGCACCGGGGCATCCGGTGCGCGGCGCGACGGCGGGCGCCGTCCCAGTGGGCGTCTCATGCGCGGCGCGAGCCGCCGCGTCCCCTACTCGCAGCGGAGCGCGTGGATCGGGCTCGACCTGGCGACCCGGGCGGCGTGGCCGGCGACGGTCGACCAGGCGATGGCCACGGCGATCAGGCCGGCTCCTCCGAAGAGGCCGATGAGGGTGAGGGGGGCGGTGAGGTCGATCGCGTAGCGGAAGCCCGATAGCCACTTGCTCATGAAGTAGAAGGCGGCCGGCCAGGCGATCAGGTTGGCGAGGAGGACGGGTCTGGAGAACTGCCAGACCAGCAGGCGGACGATGTCGAAGACGCTCGCGCCCAGGACCTTGCGGAGGCCGATCTCCTTGGTGCGGCGCTCGGCTGCGAACGAGGCCAGGCCGAACAGGCCCAGGCAGGCGATGAGGACGGCGAAGACGGCGAAGGCGGCAAAGGTCTGGGCGCGCTGCTCCTCGGCGTCGTACTGGGCGGCGATGTCCTGGTCGATGAACGAGGTGCGGATCGGCACGCTGGGGGCGAGTCGCTGCCAGATGGCCGCGATGCCTCGCTGCACCTCGGCGGTGCGGCCGGGCTCGACCTGGACCGACAGGTTGCCGAAGCCCCTCGATCCATCGCGCAGGTAGAAGAGGAGCGGGGCGATCTCGGTGCGCAGCGAGCGGAGGTGCATGTCGGGGACGACGCCAACGATGGTCGCGCGCGCGAGCCGCTCGCTGTGGTTCTTGTCGGTCACGTCGATCAGGTCCCACAGGGTCTTCCCGATGGCGTCCTGGGCGCGCGGGATGCCGAGCCGGGCCAGGAAGGTCTCGTTGACGATGAGCGACTCGGTCGCCTCCACGGCCGGGTCGTCGGGGATGGTGCGGACGTCGCCGGGGAAGTCGCGCGAGAACAGCCGGCCGGCCAGCGGCACGACGCCGTAGAGGGGGAAGAAGTCGACGTCCACGCTCATCTGTTCGATGAGCAGCCGCTCGGTGCCCGGGACCGGCGTGCGGAACATGAGCGTGTTTTCCATGTCGTGGAGCGGCGGGGTGTCGGACGACAGGGCGGCGCGCCGCACGCCGGGCAGGGCGGCGACCTCCTTCTTGAAGGTCTCGCGCTGCTGCGGGTCCGGCATGTCCTCGATGGCGTCGACCACCAGGACGTCGGCGGTGTCGAAGCCCAGGTCGATCGTCCGGGCGTAGATCGTCTGCACGTAGACGACCGCGGTCGACACGATGAGGCCGATGGAGATCGCGAACTGGAAGACCACCAGCGCGTTGCGGAACCGGGGCGACCCGCTGGCCGACGACTGGTTGGCCTTGAGCACGCGGGCCGGACGGAAGCGGGACAGATAGATGGCGGGGTACAGCCCACCCAGCACGCCGACCACGCCGACCAGGCCGAGGGAGATGAAGAGCAGGGTCGGGTCCGACAGGAAGTCGAGCGTCAGCTCCTTGTGGAGGAAGGCGTTGAAGGGGGCCAGGGCAAGCTCGACCAGGGCGAGCGCGAGGATGAGGGCGACGCAGGCGGTGAGGACTGCCTCGCCCAGGTGCTGGGCCATGATCTGGCGGCGGGTGGCGCCGACCACCTTGCGGACGGCGACCTCGCGGGCCCGCTTCATCGACCGCGCGGTGGCCAGGTTGACGAAGTTGATGCACGCGATGAGCAGGATGAGCGCCGCGATGGCCGAGAACGCGTACACCGCCGCGATGTCGCCGCCCGGCTTGGCGTAGCCGGGCTTGTGGGCGTACAGGTGGATGTCGAGGACCGGCATCAGGTCCAGCCTGAGGATCTGGCTGATGTCCGCGTTCTTGAAACCGGGGATGTCCAGGACGACGTTCCTCTTCACCATGCCGGGGAGCTCGGCCTCGACCCGGGCGATCGCCTCGGGCGTGCGGAAGAGGACATAGGTGTAGGCGTTCGCGCCGGTCCAGCTCTCGGCCACCGACGGGTTGTCGGAGTAGCGCTTGATGTCGAACAGCGCGATGAGGTCGAGATCGAGGTGGGTGTTGGCGGGCAGGTCTCGAAGCACGCCGACCACCCGCAGGTCGACCTTGGAGTCGACCGTGATCACCTTGCCGATGGGCGACTGGTCGCCGAAGTACTTGGCCGCGGTCCGCTGGGACAGGATGACGGTGTCACTCGAGGCCAGCGCGCCCTCGCGCTCTCCCTCGACCATCGGGAGGTCGAAGACCTCGAAGAACCCGGGATCGACGTAGCTCACCTCCTCGGTGAACTGGCGGTCGCCGACCCGCACCGGCTGTGACGGCTGGAAGACGCGAACCGCGCGCTCGACGTCGGAGCTGAAGTCGGCCTCCAGCACCGCCTTGGCCGGCCCCGGCGACTGGGCGAACTGGAGCGGCTCCCGGCCGGGGACGATGAAGGTGACCTCGAGGTTGGCGATGCGGTCCGCGTTGGGCAGCCAGCGGTCGTAGGACAGCTCGTCGCGCACGAACAAGAGAATGAGCAGGCAGGCGGCCAGGCCGAGCGCGAGCCCGCCGATGTTGATGGCCGAGTAGAGCCGGTGCTTGACCAGGTTGCGGAGCGCGGTGGCGATGTAGTTGCGCAGCATCGACTAGCTCGCCGCCCGCAGGCTCTCGGTGACCACCTTGCCGTCGAACAGGTTGATGCTGCGGCGGGCGCAGCTGGCGTGGGCGGCGGAGTGGGTCACCATCACGATCGTCGTGCCGTCGGCGTTGAGCTCCTGCAAGAGCTTCATGACCGCGTCGCCGTGCTGCGAGTCGAGGTTGCCGGTCGGCTCGTCGGCCAGGATCAGGGCCGGGCTCGACACCACCGCGCGCGCGATGGCGACCCGCTGCTGCTGTCCGCCGGACAGCGCGGTCGGGAAGTGGCCGGCGCGGTGGGCGATCTGCATCCGGTCCATCACCTCCTGCACCCGGCGCTTGCGCTCCGCGGCCGAGATGCGGTGGTAGAGCAGGGCCAGCTCGACGTTGCCCTCGACGGTCAGCTCGTCGATGAGGTTGAAGCTCTGGAACACGAAGCCGATGTTCTGCTTGCGGATGCGAGCCAGCCGGGCCTCGGACTGGCCGGCCACGTCGTCGCCGCGGAACAGGTAGCGGCCGGTCGACGGGACGTCGAGCATGCCGATGATGTTGAGGAGCGTCGACTTGCCGCAGCCGGACGGTCCCATGATGGCGACGAACTCGCCCTCCTTGATGTGGACGTCGACCTCGTGGAGGGCGGTCGTCTCGACCTCGGCAGTCCGGTACACCTTGGTGAGCCTCTCGAGCGCGAGCAGCATCGGCGGGGAGTCCTTTCGGGTGGTGACGGCGGCCATCACGGTCCGACCTCGAGTCGGTCGGTGTCGAGGTAGTTGGTGTAGGCGGAGGTGACGATCTCCTCGCCCGCGCGCAGCCCGTCGAGCACCTCGATGAACTGCGGGTTGCGGCGGCCGAGTCGCACGGTGCGGCGGACCGCCCGGCGGTGGTCGCTGGAAACCACGAAGACCCAGCTGCCGCCGGTGTCGTGATAGAAGGCGGCGTTGGGGACCAGGATCGCGTCGGTCGGCTGACCGAGCTGCAGCCTGAGCTGCGCGGTCTGTCCGCGGTGGACGTCGGTCGGGGCGGTGCCGTCGAACTGGAGGTCGGCCTCGAAGCGCCCGTTCTGCACCTGCGGGCGGATGCGGCCCACCCGCAGCTGGTAGGTGTGGCCGTCGAGCTCGTAGTCGGCGCGCTGGCCGGCGTCGACCCGGCCGAGGTAGAACTCGTCGATCTCGGCGGTGAGCTTGAAGCGCGACGGATCGTCGATCTGCGCGATGCGCTCGCCGGCCGCCAGCGACTGGCCGACCTCGAGGGTGAACGCGGTCAGCTGGCCGGCGATCTGGGCCCGCACGTGCAGGGTGTCCATGTTGTGGCGGGCGATCTCGATGTTGCGCTCCAGCTGGATCGACGCGGCGCGCAGCTGGACCAGCTGGGCGCGCTGGAGGCGATCGGCGGCGGCGAAGCTCTCGAGCTGGACGGCGCGCCGCCGCTTGTAGTAGGCGAGCTCCTCGACGAGGTCCTCCTGCTCGCCGCGCGAGACCACGCCGCCCTCGGCCAGGAGGTCCTCGCGGGCAGTCCGGCGGGTGAGGCGCGAGATCTGGTAGTCGACCTCCACGACCTCGCGCTTGTGGGCCAGCCGGTTCTGCTCGTGGGCCAGCTCGAGGCCGCGGAGCGCGTTGAGCTGCTCGGTGATCTGCGCCTCGCGCGAGATGACGTCGAGCTGAAGGGCGGTGTTGGAAAGATCGACCAGGAGCTGGCCCGCCTCGACCTTGGCGCCGTCCTCGACGTGGATCGCCTCGACCTGGCCGCCCTGCGCGGTGTCGATGAAGGTGGTCCGGGCCGGGGTGGCGCGAGCGCGGACCTGGACGTAGTCGTCGAAGCGGCCGCGGACGACCGGCGAGATCTCGATCCGGGTGGTGTCGACCGCCAGCGTGCGGGCCGGGTCCGGCCGGAGGGCGAGGTACGCGGCGACCGCGCCTGCCACCGCCACGGCGGCCACCGGCGCGCCGCGCAGCCAGCGCCGGCGGCGGGGGAGGACTCGGTCCATCGCCTCGCCCGAGACCGGCTGCAGCCGTGAGTTGGTGCGATCCATGCTCGAACGGCTTCCATGGCAAGCTGGATGCCACGAGACAGACGAGGAAGATCGCGATGATCGGCGGGGACCGAGAAGGACCCGGTGGTCGCCAGCGTGCACCGATGTTCGAAACCGTACACTCGACCCCGGCGCGGCGAGCGAAGCGCGCCTCCCCACCGGACGAGGACGTGACTGGAAACGAACGCATCCTGATCGTGGAGGACGACGGCGACATCCTGGTCGCCGGCAAGCTCCTGCTCAAGCGCCACTTCGGTCAGGTGGTCACCGCCACCGACCCCGCGGTCATCCCGGAGCTCATGGCGGCGGCGCCGTTCGACGCGGTGCTCCTCGACATGAATTTCGGCGTCGGCGAGCGGTCGGGCCGCGAGGGCCTGCACTGGCTGTCGCGCATCCTCGAGCTCGACCCGGACGCGGTGGTCATCCTAATCACCGCCTACAGCGCGGTCGACACCGCCGTCGAGGCGATCAAGCTGGGCGCGATCGACTTCGTGTCCAAGCCGTGGCAGAACGAGAAGCTGGTCGCGACGGTGCAGGCGGCGGTCAAGCTGCGGCGCAGCCGGAGCGAGGCCGCCCGGCTCAAGGACCGCAACCAGGAGCTGGCCGTCCAGCTCAGCCGCCCGTCGGACGTCATCCTCGGGGAGTCGGCCGCGATGCGCGCCATCTTCCGGGTCATCGCCAAGGCGGCGCCGACCGACGCCAACGTCCTCATCCTGGGCGAGAACGGGACCGGCAAGGAGCTGGTCGCGCGCGAGATCCACCGCCAGTCGGCGCGCGCCAGCGGCGTCTTCATGTCGGTCGACCTCGGCGCGGTCGCCGAGTCGGTGGTGTCGAGCGAGCTGTTCGGCCACCGCAAGGGCGCCTTCACCGGCGCCAACGAGAACCGGACCGGGCGCTTCCAGGCGGCCGAGGGCGGCACGCTGTTCCTGGACGAGCTCGGCAACATCCCGCGCCACCTGCAGGCCGTGCTGCTGACCGCCCTCGAGCGGCGCGAGGTCGTCCCGGTCGGCGCCAACACCGCGATGCCGATCGACGTGCGGATGATCTCGGCCACCAACGTACCCCGCGGCGAGCTCGGCGACGAGGGCTGCTTCCGGCAGGACCTGCTCTACCGGCTCAACACCGTCGAGATCGAGCTGCCGCCGCTGCGCGAGCGGCCCGAGGACATCCCGGTCCTGGCCGATCACTTCCTCCGGACCTACGCGCGCAAGTACGCCCGGCCGGTGCGCCAGCTGTCGAGCGAGGCGATGGCCACGATCTCGGCCTATCCCTGGCCGGGAAACATCCGCTCGCTGCGCCACGCGCTCGAGCGAGCCGTCATCCTGTGCGAGGGAGACACGCTGCGGTCGGCCGACTTCCCGCTGCCGCGGGTGGACCGGGCCGGCCCGGACGAGGGCACCGCGCAGTCGATGACGCTGGCCGACCTCGAGCGGCGCGCGGTGCTCGGCGCGCTCGAGCGCCACGCCGGCAACGTGTCACACGCCGCCCGCGAGCTCGGCATCACGCGCACGTCGCTCTACCGGCGGATGGGCAAGTATGGGGTCTAGGCCGGCGTCCGGCAGCTTCGCGGGTCAGCTGGTCGTCCGCGTCGCGGCGCTGTTCGCGTCGCTCGCGCTGCTCGCCTACCTGGTCGCCGGCACCGCGCTGCACGCGGTCACCGCGGTGGTGGGCGTGGTCGCCGTCATCCAGGCCGCCCTGGTGGTCCGGTTCGTCGGCCGCACCAACCGCGAGCTGGCCCGCCTGCTCGGCGCGATCCGCTACGACGACTTCCAGCAGTCGTTCTCGTTCGGCCAGCTCGGCTCCGGCTTCCGCGATCTCAACCAGGCGTTCGACGACGCGATGATCCGCTTCCGCCAGGCCCGCATCACCGACGAGGCCCGTCGGCGCTACCTGGAGGCGCTGGTCGAGCAGGTCCCTGTCGCGCTCCTCTCGATCCACGCCGACGGCACCGTCGAGCTCCTGAACGGCGCCGCCCGCCGCCTCCTCGACGCCTCGAGCAAGACCAGCCTGGCCGCGCTGGACGTCTACGGCGCGGCGTTCCAG
>Ga0193753_10002076_pt1 | contig 16285 bp, 10 predicted proteins | sample H1c2metaG_FD_144925 | JGI IMG/M metagenome (GOLD analysis project Ga0193753, IMG submission 144925) | Soil microbial communities from a riparian zone of the East river system, Colorado, United States - H1c2 | ecosystem: Environmental > Terrestrial > Soil > Riparian zone | place: USA: East... | reverse complement strand
TCATTCGCCTCCGCGCCAACTACAGCGCCGACTTCGAAATCCTCTGCGCCCGCTGTCTCGACCCCGTCCCAGTCCCCCTCTCCGGAGACTTCGACCTCATCTTCCGCCCCGAAGCCGCCGACGCCGACTCAGGCGAGCGAGCAATTACACCCGACGAGACCGAAATCGGGTATTATCAGGAGAGCGGTCTTTTGCTCGAGGATGTGGTGCGCGAGCAGGTGTTACTCTCCCTGCCAAGTCGTACCCTCTGCAAGGCAGACTGCAAAGGGCTGTGTCCGCGCTGCGGTCAGAATCTGAATCAAGCGAAATGCTCCTGCGATGAGGCTCCGGCTGATCCGCGTTGGAATGCGCTTGCCGGTCTGGCCGATAAGCTCGAACTCAAGCACTGATCAAGTTTTAGCCTCGTCGCCAGCGCACTCTGGCCGCGCGGCGTACTCGAAGATTTCGAAAGGGATACTGCAATGCCTAATCCAAAACGGCGCCACTCCAAACAACGGACTGCCAAGCGCCGCAGCCACGACTTCCTCACCCCCACCGGCCTCTCCGAGTGCCCCAACTGCCACGAGCGCAAGCTGCCCCATCGCGTCTGCCGTAAATGCGGCGAGTACAAGGGCCGCTCCGTTCTCGCAACCAAAGAAGCCAGCTAGCACCGCACAGACAACCCTTCCTCCTGATGCCGACCGACATCGTTGTCGATGCAATGGGTTCCGACAAAGCCCCCGAACCTGAGGTTCGCGGGGCTGTTCTCGCTGCACGTCAGTACGACGTCCGAGTCCACCTTGTCGGCCCGGAAGACGCCCTGCGCCCCATCCTCCGCCAGGCCCTCCGAGGCCAGCGCCTTCCCGTCTTCATCGTCCCCGCCAGCGAGTGGATCACCATGGACGATAAAGCCGCACAGGCCGTCCGCACCAAGCGCGACTCCTCCATGCGGGTCGGCCTCCGGATGGTTCGCGAAGGCCGCGCCGCCGCCTTCTTCACCGCCGGAAACACCGGGGCCGCCATGGCCACCGCAAAAATGGTCCTGGGCATGCTCGCCGGCGTCCACCGTCCAGCACTCGCCACCATCCTGCCCACCGTCCACCGCATTCCATCTCTCCTCCTCGACGTAGGCGCGAATGTAGACTGTGATCCTGACAATCTTGTTCAATTCGCCGTCATGGGACACATGTACGCGCAGAACGTCCTGCGAATCAGCAGTCCGCGAGTAGGTCTCCTCAACATCGGCGAAGAAGACTCCAAGGGCAACGCCCTCACACGCGACACACTTCCCCTCCTCCGCGCCCTCACCAACATCAACTTCACAGGCAACGTCGAAGGCCGCGACCTCTTCAACGGCCACACCGACGTAGCCGTATGCGACGGCTTCGTAGGCAATATAGCCATCAAGTCCATTGAAGGCACAGCCCAACTCCTCAGCGCCTCACTCCGCGAGTCTCTCAAGTCCACCGTCACCTCCCAGGTAGGCGCACTTCTGTCCCGGAAAGCCTTCAAGGAGTTCAAGAAGCGTCTCGACTACTCCGAATACGGTGGAGCTCCCCTCCTCGGCGTCCGCGGAGTCTGCATCGTAGGCCACGGCTCCTCCAACGAGAAGGCGATCATGAACGGCATCCGTGTCGCCGCCGAATTCGCCCAGGCCGAGGTCAACTCCGGAATAGAAGCCGCTCTCCAGTCCGTCTAACCACCCCTTATGAACCACAAGGGCAATCTTCGGGGCGTTTCTTGCTACCCGCGTGTCAATACGGGCACTGGCAATTTTATTTGGTGTCGTGCTGCTCTACTCTGCATGGCTGTCGTGGCGGCAGAGCCGATGCAAGGGTCGCAATCACCGAAATGAGTGACGCCCCAATTGCGTAGCGAAGGTCGACATGGAACACCAATGTCAGCAAAGGGACCAGCACGACCCCACCGCCAAGACCGGTGAGCGCACCCAGAAAGCCTGCAGCCAAGGAACCGGCAAAGACAAGTGCCGTGAAAAGGAGCAGAGACATTAGGTGAGTAATTATGGCACGATACAGCAATTCCCTCGCACAAAACAGGAGCTAGTAACCTCACCTAAACACGCACCCGAGAATCAGCATAAAAGTTGGCGTCTCCCGTCCATGTGTTATGCATCCAACACTGAATGAGCACGAGTTGGACAGTAGCAGACATTCCCTTCCAGACAGGCAAACGAGTCCTCATTACCGGAGCTAACAGCGGCATCGGCTACCATGCTGCACTGGAACTCGCACGAAAGGGTGCCTACGTAATGCTCGCCTGTCGCGACCAGCGACGTGGTGAAGCCGCACTCGTTCGTCTGGCCAAGGAATCACCCGCAGCGAACACCGAACTGGTCATTCTGAACCTCGCCTCTCTCACCTCTATCCGCGAATTCGCCATCAAAGAACTCGCTCAATATCGTCCTCTAAACATCCTCATCAACAATGCAGGCGTCATGGCCCCACCCAAACGCCTCGAAACAACCGATGGCTTCGAGATCCAATTCGGCACGAACGTCCTCGGCCACTTCTTGCTGACAGCTCTGCTGATGCCCGCAATACGGCTTGCCGCAGCCGAATCAGTTGAGCGTCCCCGCATCGTCACAATCGCCTCCATCGCTCACAAACGCGGCCACATTAACTTCGAAGACTTGCAATACACCCACAACTATTCCCCTATGAAGGCCTACCAACAGTCCAAGCTCGCCGATCTTATGATCGCCTTCGAGTTGGACCGCCGCCTCCGCGCCCAATCCTCCTCAATTATGAGCCTGGCCGCCCACCCCGGCGTAGCCAACACCAATCTCTTCCAGTCCGGCCAGTACTCTGCTGCTGAGAATGCCCTTCGTAAAGCCTTCGGTCATGTGATAGGTGCCGTCCTTAACACCGACGCAGAAGGTGCCCTTCCTACCCTCTACGCAGCAACCGCACCCCAAGCCCAGGACGCTGGCTACTACGGTCCGCAGGGTTTTCAGGAAATGCGAGGCGAACACATTGGACCTGCAAAGGTTGCTCCGCAAGCCCGCGATGCCCCCGCACAAGCACGCCTATGGCAAGTGTGCGAACAACTTACTGGAGTAAATTTTCTAACTCGCGCTTGAACCAAATCGGGCCATTTCTAAAGGGTATAGGTATTCAGAAATGCACAAAAGAGGGCGCAACTAGCAACCTTCTTCGGTCTGCAGGGCTACAGTAGTCAGTAGGGTTCCGCCACTATCCAACCCTTTCATGTGCCAAGCCTAACGTACGGCGCTCTCAAACGATTGACGAAATGCAGGCATCCCAGCTCGCCTCAAGAAATCGGCCCCCGATGCTCTTACGCTCGGCTCCGAGAGTATCTCGGGTTTGGGAGTATTGGGTCGATCAGCGCTCCTGAGCGACCTGCCCATTCACTGGTTCCATATAGATTGCGACGCCACCTGCGAGCCGCATATGGATGTTAAGGAAGTCGCCCGCAGATACGTGCTGGGTGCTAATCGCAAGCTTTTCGTAGTTGGCACTGGCATCTTTCGGGTCTGCGAAAATATGCGCTACATATTCTCCCCTAGGCAGGAATGAGAGTGAGAGGCGAAAGTCGTAGGGTTGGTCGCCAGCCATACCTCCGATGAACCATTTCTGTCCGTTCCGGCGCGCAACTACGATATGCTGACCCACTTCACCGTCTAACACCCGGATCTCGTCCCACACCGTGGGAACGACACGGAGAAATTCCAGGCCAGGTTGGCCCTCATAGTTCTTCGGGTCGTCGGTTACGCAGGTGAGCGGGCTCCAGTAGACGACAAAAAGCCCAAGCTCTTGGGCTCGGCTGCCCATCACCTCGGTTGGAGTGGTCTGCTTCCATTGAGAGGGGCTCCGATTGAGAAAGCCGCCAGGTGTGTAGTCCATGGGGCCTGCAAGCATTCTGGTGAAAGGAATCGTGAGCTTGTGCAGCGGAGTTACACGATTGCTGAACTTGTTGTACTCGTTACCAAGGACACCTTCCCGCGTCAAAAGATTGGGCCAGGTAATTCGAAGACCTGTAGGCACAAAGGCACCATGGAAGTCGACCATTAAGTGATGCCTGGCCGCGAGCGAGACGATATCCTCGTACCAGTTCACCATGTCTTGATCGTTACTATCCATGAAGTCGATCTTGACACCGGCGATGCCCCATTTCTCATAGGTTGAGAAGGCGCTATCGAGAGTTCCAGCATCCTTCGCCCGCGTAACATCTCCCGAATGAAGCCAGATCCATTCGCGAACGTGGTGTTCTCGAGCAAAGCTAAGTAGGCCCGGCATATCGAGTTGAGGAGCGGGTTTTGTGATATTCGCTTCCGGCTTATCGAACTTGCCGTACCACTGCCAGTCAATCAACTGGTACGGAAACTTCATCTCAGAGGCAAAGGAGATGAAGCGCTTGTTGGTATCGTTGTCCATCTTCACATCGCCACTCCACCAGTTGTCCCAGGCCATCTTGCCCGGAATAATCCATGACGTGTCGGCGATCTTTGACGGAGGATTGAGGTTTTCGATGAGACTAGATTCGATCAGTGCGCCTGCGCGGTCGCCCAGCATAATGACGCGCCAGGGTGTGAGATGCGGGGCATCGGCTTTGACGAGTCCGTCGCCGTCGAGCCGAGGGGAGAGATCTGCGGCCAGTGTGGAGGCTCCGGCGGGCGTGAGATACATGCCTGCCCAGTCGGTGAGGTCGGCTTCGGTGATCGCAGCGAATGTATTTGCATCCAGCTTCGCCAGCATGGGAAGGATCACATGTGCTCCAGCTGGTATGCCGGAGAGTTGTCCCTTTACGTACTCGTGCTCGTAGGAGTGGTGATACTTTTCGGTCGTTCCTGCCCAAACCGTGGGGTCGCTGGCAAAGTGGAAGGAGGTGAGTTCTTTCTCGAGAACGAAATGCTGAAGTGAAGGCTGCTCTGGAATGGAGTAGCGAACGGCAACTCCGTCCGGGTATGCACGGACTACCAGGTGGAAGCTACGATGCGGATCGCCCGCCTCCTCAAGCTGGAGGTCAGTCTCAGTGTAATGATTGCGGATCTGAGCGACTTTTCCCCACACAGGTTTCCAGACGCGATCAACATCGTGGTCTTCGCGATGCACTAATCGGAGATGCTCGATAGGGTTTTGTCCCTTGAACCGTAGCCCAAGCGCAGAGTCGGTCAGCACGGGGTGGCCATGGTAGCTAATTGAGTAGGTGAGCGGGTCGAGCTTCAGGTCGATTTTGACTTGCTTATCGGGGGACTGAAGCTGCGGTATGCTCGCAGCCCACGCAGCCATGGGTGACGCGAAGACAATGAGGGCCAGAGCCGAGTTTAGGAGAGACAAGCTGCGGTTTATTCGAATTTCTCTGCGCACGCTGTGGTTCATCGGCACGATTTCCTTTGCGTATAGTTTTGCCAAACAGCATACATGCAACTTCATGCGACTGGTTGGCGCTCGCGCGATCCAGCGACATTTCTTTTGGAGACCTTCATTCAGCGGTCGCAGGTAGTTGTCGAATAGCTCTCAGATGACTAGATTGGAAGCGAACTTCTTTTGCTTTTCTCTGGAGAGGCAAAATTTGTCTCTCGCAAATGATCTTAATCTGGCGTGTGCGGAGAGCTCTCCGCAGATAGGAAGTTCTCAGCATGGTTCACAAAGACAGTCTCTCCTGGCGAATTCGCGGAAAAGCTCTCGTCGGTGCTGGTGCAACTCTCCTTCTGTCCGGCTCTCTTCTGGCGCAGACCAAGCAACTTGCACCAACGCCGCCGATGGGCTGGAACAGCTGGGACTCGTATGGAACCACCATACGAGAAGAGGAGGTCAAGGCGAACGCCGATGCCATGGCCGCGAGTCTCAAGCAGGTAGGGTGGCAATACATCGTTGTCGATATTCAGTGGTATGAAGCGAATGCAAGGTCGCACGGATATAGGCCAAATGCCGATCTCACCATGGATCAGTACGGACGCCTTACACCAGCAACGAATCGGTTCCCTTCTGCGGCGAGTGGCAATGGATTTAAAGCTCTTGCGGACTACGTTCACAGCAAGGGGCTAAGATTCGGGATTCACATTCTCCGTGGTATACCTCGCCAGGCAGTTCAAAAGAACACGCCAGTGCTTGGCGGAAGTGTTCACGCCGCAGATATCGCCGATAAGGCGAGCTTGTGTGAATGGAACACCGACATGTATGGCGTTGATATGTCAAAGCCGGGTGCCCAGGCGTATTACGACTCCATCGTGGCCCAGTATGCAAAGTGGGGCGTTGATTTCATCAAGGCCGACGATATGTCGCGTCCCTATCACACAGCGGAGATCGAGGGTTTGCATAAGGCGATTGTTCATTCGGGACGGCCCATCGTACTTAGTCTTTCCCCTGGACCTGCGCCACTGGATCAGGTCGATAGTTTGCGGGCAAATGCAGAGATGTGGCGTATCGAAGACGATCTATGGGATAACTGGAAATCATTGAAGAACATGAACGGACGAATCGAGAGCTGGTCCAAGCTGGTTAAACCGGGCCATTGGCCTGATCCTGACATGCTGCCGCTTGGGCACATTGGCATCAGAGCGGAGCGAGGCAATGATCGCCTTTCGCAACTAACCCACGACGAGCAATTGACGATGATGACCCTGTGGGCTATTTCACGTTCTCCAATGATGTTCGGAGGCGATCTTTCAACTCTCGATCCGTTCACCAAGGGGTTGGTCACGAATGCAGCTGTGATGGCGGTTGATCAACACAGTACGGAAAATCTTATCGCTTACAGCAAAGGCGATCTACGGGTCTGGACGGCTAGCGGACATGCTCCAAATGGCTCTGCCCAACGGTATATCGCGATCTTCAACTTCGGCGATACCCCTCTTGATACTCAGGTGCCATGGAGCGAAGTCGGGTTGTCGAAGCCGAGCGGCGAAATGCGCGACTTGTGGGCTGGTAAAATGTTCAAGGCAACCAATGATCTCACCGTTCATCTTGAGCCGCACGCCTCTGCAATCTATGGCATTCCAAGTCGCTAAATTAAGTGGGTATTTAGCGATGAAGACGTGCTGGAAAGGCCTGGTAGGGCGAGGATGCAATGATCTTCCCGCCATACTGCACTGTGATTATCCGGCCCACCTCAAGATCGGTAAGCGTGTCCGTGTGGCTATCAGGCCAGCGGATCTCGATTTTGGCTACTTTTGTTGCGGCTCCTAGCCCGAAACGAAGACGCAGGTCGCTTTGCGACAGGTAAGTCCCTCCGCTTCGTACTTCGTTCTCCATGCGATGGCCCTGCAGAAATACGGTAACCCTTGCACCAAGGGCTGCACGGTTGGGATCCTTTCCTGTGAGTTGAAAGGTGATTGCATGATTTTTATTCGGCATTCTGTTAAATAACAACGTCGGATGGTCGCCGATATTGTTGACCACGATGTCGGTCGCCCCGGTATTGAAGAGGTCGCCAAAGGCAACGCCGCGCGAAGAGCGTTGGAGAAGAAGGCCGGGACCACCGCGGAGCGAAACGTCGTCGAAGGTGCCGTCGCCCCGGTTATGGTAGAGAATTTTTCGCTCCTGAAAAGAGGTGTCGTTCAGGGTGTCGACTTCAGGATAGACATGCCCGTTCGCCATAAAGATGTCCGGCCAACCATCGCTGTCGAAGTCTAGAAAGCCTGTACCCCAACCAACAAAGCTGGTATTCACTCCGAGCCCACTGGGAAAAGTGACATCGTCGAAGGTGCCATCACCGCGATTGCGATAGAGCGTATTCGTATCCTGTTCGAAGTTCGTCTTGACGATGTCCAGGAAACCGTCGCCATCGAAATCGGCAACGTCGGTGCCCATGCCGCTTTGTTCGCGACCGTCATCGTTGTAGGCCACGCCACTCAATACTCCGGTCTCGTTAAAAGTACCGTTGCGATTATTCAGAAACAGCAGTGACGGCATCGAGTCGTTTGCAACATAAATATCCAGCCAGCCGTCGTTATTGAAGTCGGCGACAAGCGGTGTAAAGTTATAGCCGAGTGGCTTTGCAATTCCCGACTTGTCAGAGACGTCCTCAAAAGTGCCGTTGCCAAGATTGCGATAAAGCGAGTTGCGCGTTGGTTTTAGGCCGCGAGGTCCGCAGAACACCGTCAAGCCGCGCCACTTACACCCGTTGCCCTGTCCTGCCTCGTGTGTCGTTGCTTCGTCGTACTGAATGTAATGAGCGACAAACAGATCCAGCTTGCCATCTCCATCGAAATCAAAGAATGCAGAGCCGGTACTGTACATGTTCAACGCGGTAGCTAGTCCGGCAGAGCTGGTAACGTCTGTAAAAGTTCCATCGCCATTGTTACGGTAAAGAACATTCTGACCGTAATAAGTGACAAAGAGATCGAGCCGCCCGTCACCGTTGTAGTCGCCGACCGAGACACCCTGCCCCCAGCCATGTCGGACCAGACCGGCCCTTTCAGTCACATCCGTGAAGGTTCCATCATGATTGTTTCTGTAAAGATGATTCGTGGATGGTGGGCCGCTCTGTGGTTCTGTGCCAATGCCGTTCACAAGAAATATATCCAGCCAACCATCGTTGTCGTAGTCGATGAGAGCGACACCCGCGCCAGTAGACTCGAGAATGTGACGCTTCACATGCTCACCGCCTGTCACAGTGCGCGCGGTCAGGCCAGCCAAATCGGCTACGTCGACAAAGTCCGCGACGGGAGCTCCTGCCTTGGGCTGCACCTGCCGCTGCGGATGGCTTGAGGCCATCTGAGCCGTGGCAGGACAGCTCAGAGCAGAAGCGAGCAATAAACAAAACAGGATATGCCGTTGGTGTGTCACGGAAAGCTCTCCTCGTCGACCGAGATCACATTGCCGCTCAGTAGAGTGGAGGATCGAACGCTGGATGCATCTGATTCAACAGCAGTTGCGCTGGACGCAGCATGCCGCTGCTTCAGCGCTGATAGCTTCTCACTCCAATTCGTTGCCTGCTGACGATCGCCCATCCGCATATAGGTTCTCGCCAAGGTGTAGTAGGCAGATTCCAACTCCGGATTAAGTTCCACCGCTCGTTGCAGTTCAGGTAAAGCCTCTTGTTGACGTCCGGCCGCGACATATACCTTGCCAAGCAGCGCATGGTCATCTGCGGTTGTGTCAGGAATACTGCTAGCTCGCTGCGCATAGTTAAGCGCCTGCGGGATCTGGTTGGCTCGGTAATATGCGAGAGCCGTATTGTGCAAATAAACGAGGCGGCTAGGTTCCTGATCGGCAGCTACCTTGTAGGCCTCAGCTGCCTTTGCGTAATTGCCTTGCTTGTAAAGACAGAAACCCAAAAGGTCCTGCGCCAAAGCGAAATCAGGATTCTGCACAACGGCGCGCTGCAGAATCGGTTGAGCTGAAGCGACACCACGCAGTGAGATGGTCGCAATACCCTCGAGCGTGAGTGATTCCGCAGAGCTGATCTTTGTCTGCGCGATGACCCTCAGAGCCTCCGCTGCTTGATCCTGCTCCAGAAGAATGCGTGCAAGCGCAAGTGCATACGTCTCATTGTGAGGATCGAGCTTTATCGCGGAGCGCAGGAGATCCGTCGCCTGACTTCGAGCATCTGGAGAGGATGCTGCAAGCAGACCCAGATGATAGAGAGGGCGGGCATCGTGCGGATCAAGGGCTGCGGCATGCTGAAATGCATCCACCGCTTTCTGGCGGTTGCCAGTCCCGGAGTAAGCCAATGCCGACAGGTATGTGGCTCCCGCTGTTCCTGATGCCACCGCTGGTTCCAAGAGTACGACTGCATCCTCATATCTCCCAGCTCCGATGTAGGCGCGCGCCAGCAGCATTGCGATTTCCACCTGCGCCGGTTCTTGCTGGTGGGCGGCCTTAAGTAACATCACTGCCTCTTTAAACTCTCCAGCCTCAAGCAGAGACGTCCCAGCGTGTTGCTTTAGTCCGGGGCCAATTGAGGTGCCTTGCAAAGCCTGGACGAGCTTTGGCACATCCTGCATTTGGCGCAACTTTAAGATATCGTCGAGCAGATGTAACACTACCCCTGAATCATCTGGCTCGATTGCGTGCGCAGCTTGTAGCTGGGTCGCGGCTTCCTGTCTTTGGTTTTTCTCTTCTAGCAGAAGGGCCAGGTTGAACCGGGGTTGCAAGGCGTTCGGCTGCACCCCAATTACAAATTTCAACTGCTCGATCGCAGCGTCTGTCTCATGGAGACGAATAAGGCTGAGGGCAAGATTGTAATGCGCAGGTAGTGTATTTCGATCCAAACGCAGAGCGGCGCGGAAGTCAGCCGCCGCGGCCGCGTACAGGCCAAGCTGGTTCTCACTGATGCCGCGCCAGGTTAGCGCGTCAGCCGATCGCGGTGCTGCTCTCACTGCAGCGTCGAAGCTCGTCTTCGCCTCTGAAGCATGACCACTCCGAAGTTGCTGCAGCCCGGTGGCAATCTCCAACTGACCTGATGTCGCTGAGCTAGTTTGTGCGGCAAGACACCGAACCGATAGCGTTAGTCCAAAAAGCAGTATGGCGGATGCGTGCCTCAGAAGGGCACGGCTCCGCGTAGAAGACGGGCGACGAGAAGACGCGACAAAAGGAATTTCATTCAAGTGCCTCATGCCGTCCGCCGTGTGGAGCTAAGCTTCCCGCCTTCTTCAATACGCAGGAACTGATTTGCTGAGAGGTTGCGCAGGCGATCAACTGCACCACTCGGCCATGAGATTTCCAGTAGATCGACCTTGCTCCTCTCCCTGAGTCCGAAGTGGAGGCGTAGGTCACTCTGCGAAAGATAACTGCCGCCACTGCGAACCTCGCCGATCTGAAAAAGAGTTCCCGCTACACACCTTACTCTCGCACCAATGCCACTTCGATTCGACTTCGTTCCAACAAGTTTGAGGCTGATCCAGTGATTGTTGTTCTTTGCTTGAAAGCAAAGAAGGCTGGGCGTCGAACCCTGGTTGTTAATTAATACATCTACGCAGCCGTCATTATTGAAATCGCCGAAGGCACACCCCCGGCCAGTTGCAGGAACAGTGAAAGCCTCGCCTGCAAACTGGGACACCTCCTCGAATCGGCTTCCGCCAAGATTTTTGTAAAGCACGCGCGGTTGCCGATAGGTCGTATCGGAGTGAATTCGATCTAACTCTGGATACACGTGGCCGTTGCAATAGAGGATGTCGAGGAGCCCATCATTATCAGGATCGAAGAAGCCGCAGCCCCAACCTACAAAGTGTGTCTCTCGACCTAGGCCCGCTGTTTTGGAGACCTCATTAAAACTTCCCTTCTGGTCATTATGATAGAGGTTCGGCAATTCATCGGAAAAATTAGTCTTCAGAACATCGAGCCAGCCGTCATTGTCATAGTCGCCTGCAGCAACTCCCATTCCAGCCTCCTCCATGCCTTCTCCGCTATAGGAGACACCGCGCATAGTCCCCTCCTCGCGAAAGGTTCCATCATGGTTATTCATAAAAAGTTGGCTCGGCGTGGAATCGCTGGCAACATATATATCGGGCCAACCGTCGTTGTCGAAGTCGGCGACGAGCACACCCAACCCGAAAAGATTCCCAGCCGTAGCAATGCCGGACTTAGCTGAGACGTCGGTGAAGGTGCCATCACGATTATTTTTGTAGAGTGTACTCTTCTCTGTCTTAAGTCCTCTTGGTCCGCACATCACCGGCAGACCGCGATACACGCAGTAAGGATTGCTCCCTGGATCCTTTGCATCTTCAAGTGAGAAATTAACATAGTGCGTAACCAGAAGATCGAGCCAGCCATCACGGTCGTAGTCAAGGAAGGCACAGCCTGTACTCCATCGAGTCGCAGATCCGGAGACCTGTGCTTTGCGTCCGACCTCTGTAAAGGTGCCATCTCCATTGTTGCGGTAGAGAAGATTCTCTCCCCAGTATGTGACGAAGAGGTCGTCGAATCCATCGTTGTCGAAGTCTCCGACGCAGACGCCCTGACCCCATCCACTATGGGTCAGCCCGGCCTTCGCCGTCACGTCGGTGAAGGTGCCATCGCGATTGTTGCGAAAGAGCTTATTCTCTGGAGCCTCGCCAGCGGCATAGCCCTCCAGACGTGAACTATTAACGAGAAAGATGTCGAGCCACCCATCGTTGTCATAATCAAAAAAGGCGACTCCTGCTCCAGTCGTCTCGATGATGTATTTCTTCTGACGGTCGCCACCTGAGGCCTGCAAGAAGTTAAGACCTGCCGCACGAGCAACATCATGGACGGTATAACCTAGCGGCGCGTTATTTACGGTTGCTACCTGTGGAATCAAGCCTCCAAGTGCATGAAGTTGAGATGGTAGAAGCGATGTAAGCGCAGTGGCGCCAGCAGCTTGGAGGAACGAGCGACGCCGCAGTAAATCTGGTTTCATTTTCGTGGATCGCCTGTGTCCGACCCCAACCAGATTGGCCTTCATGGTGTCGATCCGACTCCGGATTTCGTGTTTCGATCCTGCGTATTTCCAGTCAGCAGCGCTGCAAGCTTTTTCTGAAACTGCTCAGCGCTCCTCTCCTGCAATTTTTTAAAAATAACCATCTCGGCTGAAGCCTCTGGTAGCTTTCTTTGTTCGCGGTAGGCCAGCATCATTGCGTAATGCGCCTGGGCATTGTCGGGATACTGCGCGATCAGCCCCTTTAGTTCGGCTTGCGCTGCATCCACCTGATGCTGTGCCAGCATCGCTTGGGCTAAGCCTACGCGAGCCTCCGGCAGATCCGGCTCAATTTTTAGTGCAAGCTCATACGATGACCTTGCCAGCTCGATATTTCCTTGATGTCGCTCGATCTCTCCCATGGCCAGAGCGGAGGTTGCACTCTGTGGATTAGAGGCCAGTTCCGCGTGAAACTCTTCCATGGCCTTTTGATCTGCATCGGCATCACCTTTTCGGAGGAGTAGTTGGCCAATACGGTAGTGCATCTGTGGCAACCTTGGATTCTGCCCGAGTGCAGACTTATACTCCCGAATTGCTTGATCGTAGTTGCCTTGCGCCTCATTCACCTCCGCCGCAAGCTGATGCACACGATATGAATCCGGATGCGCTGTCATAAGCTCACTGGCAGTTTCGGTCCACATGCGCGTATAAAGCTCTGCTGTTTCATACAATACATCCGGGTCGCCCGGGTAGTTCTGCTTGAGCTGAAGCGCGATCTTGATCGCAGACAGTGAGTCCTGATCACTCATGGAACAACCAAGCAGGTAGAGTCCAGTCAGACGCTGCAGTTTGCCGACAGGCTCAGCTTCAAAATGCTTCTGGAGACTTGGAAGAGCTATCGCGCACTGACGCATGTCTGCCTGACTGAAGCTAAGGAACAGCTCAGCTCGTGGTGCCGCCGGGTTGAGCTGTAATGCGTGCTTCAGTGCGTCCGCAGCCTCCGCGCTGTGCCCGGAGCCGTACAGCAGGACACCTAGACCAGTCCACGCTTGACTGTTGCTTGGATTCGCAGCAACCATAACCCGGTACTGTTTAATTGCCGTGGCTGTATCCTGCGTCTTCAGTGCCTGTTCAACTTTCGCGGTTTGATCGTCAAGAGTTGAAGTTGAACTTTGGGCCGTTCCCCTTACAAGCCCGCCGAGCGACAGGTGCAAAGCGATCACCAGAGCCATGTGCAACTGCCGCTCACGTATGAAGCTAAGTCTCACCATAAGACAGCGTACTTCCTTTGACCCACACTCCACAGGATCGCATCCACTTTATGCAAGCAGCCAAAGGATTGCTGGAGCGCACAGCATCTCCTGTAATCTCTAGCTAGAAATGGAAAATGGCACCCGCCATAAGACAGGTACCCAACCTCTTCTTGCTAGAAGAGATACTTGACTGCAAACTGAGCGATCCTCGGATCACGCGATGACTGGAGCCTCCCGAATGTTCCGTCACCCACGGTATTGTCAGGATTGAAGAAGTTCGGGTGGTTAAAGAGGTTGAACAGCTCGCTTCGGAACTGTATCTTTCCGAACTCACGCACGGAGAACTCTTTGAAGAGGGAAAAGTCCACATTGACCAGACTTGGTCCATTCAGAAAATTTCGACTCGCGTTGCCGATTGTGCCTGGAGCCGCAGTGGTAAAAGCTGCGGTATTGAAGTAGGACGAAACACCTCGAGAAGCGGGGTTGACACTTTGGCCAAGGACGCGGTCGGCGTTCTCGCCTCCAACTCCTGTACCCGAGGAGTTGACGTTCGACTTGATGGAGTAGGGCGCTCCGGTCTGCGCCATGATAATGCCCTGGTTCTGCCAGCCGTTTACGATACCACCGACAAGACTGTTCCCATGCTTGAACTTCGGGAACTGGTAGATGTACGACGCCGTGAACCGGTGACGTACATCATTATCGGAAGGGCCATAGTCCTGTGAAAAGTTCTCTGGGTTGCGCGGACCGTTTCCACCCTCAGCCGTATAGGAGAAAATGTCCATATACTTGGCGAAGACGTAGGAGGCCAACAGACTGAAGCCATTCTGAAACTGACGGTTCAACTCGAACTGCAGCGAGTTGAAGTTGGAGTAACCGCTCGGATCGAGCATCTCCGTTGGGCCATAGCACGGTCCTGTGGTTGGACTTCCTGCGGCGACCGGGCACTGGACCGAACTGAGCCGACGGCGAAATGGAAGGCTCAGATCGCTATTGTTATAGGCGACGGGGTCCTGAATGGGTGAGGTCGACGGAGGCGTTTTGACAAAGCTTGAGAGAGGCGCATAGTTGTACTCGCGTGAGATGAATAGATGCGATCCCTTGTTCCCAATGTAGGAGACAGCGAGCTTGTAGTTCTTCCAGAGCTCCTGCTCGATTGTCAGATTGAACTGCTGGGTGTACCCCTCATTGAAATCAGGCGAAACTACCGTCTCGCCTGATTTTATCGGCCAGACGAATGCGCTTCTCTGAGCCGCAGTTCTCGGAATGATGAACGGGAACGGGCTCACCTGCCCCGCGTTCGTATAGATGTTGTTGCCGCTAAGGCTCGGAATCAACGTCGTCGGTCCGTTGACGGTTGAATTGGAGTCAAACGGCTGTGCAGTTGAGAAGCGGTTCCAGGCAATCAGGCGAGCCTGATCCCAGAAGACGCCGTACCCAGCGCGGATCGAAGTCTTTCCACTCTTGAAAGGATTGATGTTGAAGCCGATACGCGGGGCAACGTTCTTATAACGGTTTGGCACCATGGAGCGCGGGCAGCCAGAGTCTCCAGATCCGAACGACTCATTGCCCTTAGGAGGGCCAGGAAAGAGCAGCCCTGCCGGCGCTGTCGGGTAGAAGGTCGAGTGGGCGGTGAGCGTCGGATCGAAACATATCTGATCGTTCAGGTTATCGACTGGCGGAAGAAATGGCTCCCATCGAATGCCGGCGTCAAGCGTTACCTTCGAGTTGACCTTGTAATTGTCCTGCACATACGCATCGACGCCATTGTGACGCAGACGACTGGAGACCTCCGTCTGGAGGTTGAAGTTGTTGGGTAAGCCAAGCAACAGATCGGCCAGCGCATTGCCGGAGTATTGGCCATTGAAGTTGAAGTCTGGATCAGTTTGGTAGTCTTCGACCCGGTTCATAGCCTCGCGCCGGTAGTCTCCACCGAATGTGATCGTGTGCTTCCCCACTATGATGTTGAGGCTGTCGGTGTACTGCCACGTCTGACGATTTTGGACAAAGGTTCCATCTCCACCGGCGTTCGCCGAACCGTTCACATTGACATAAAGGTCAGTCAGGATACCTGCTGCCGACTGCGACTGCGGGCCACCGAATGCTCCCCATCCCACAGCTGTAGTGGGTCCGCGATGATGAGCAACACGCGTGAAGCCAAAGACCGCCGTATTGATCAGATTCGCATTGAAGGTGTGGTTCCAATCGATGACCGCATTCTGATTCCGAAAGTATTTGAGGTGTGGTCGTCCCGGGACGTTTCCACCGCCGAGGCCGTTCGACTCATCCTGGTTGAAAAAATAACGAACAAAAACGAGATCGTGCTGTCCGAAGTTGCGGTCGACGCGGCCTAGATATTGGTTCTCGTTCAGATTGTCCTGATTGTTGGCTACAGGCGAAATAAAAGTGTAGCCACCGGAGGAGTTGTTTGGCAAGGGAAGCAACTTGGTGATGAAGTTTACCGCCGTGGGGTCGATTCTGTTGGCGGGGATCACATTGCCGGCAAAGGGCTGGCCGGTTGTGGGATCAATCACTGGACTTCCGTCGGCGCGTCGAAGACCGGAGATGTTTGCGACACCTCCATTCAAATCCGGACGCTGCGCCGCGGTCAGCACCGATCCAATGGTCAGGGTTTCGTCCTTGCGCTGACGCGTGCCCTGGTAGTATCCGAAGAAAAACATTTTATCCTTCATAATGGGGCCGCCCACAAAGCCACCAAACTGGTTCAACTTAAACGAAGGCTTTTTCTG
>Ga0193753_10002075_pt1 | contig 16287 bp, 9 predicted proteins | sample H1c2metaG_FD_144925 | JGI IMG/M metagenome (GOLD analysis project Ga0193753, IMG submission 144925) | Soil microbial communities from a riparian zone of the East river system, Colorado, United States - H1c2 | ecosystem: Environmental > Terrestrial > Soil > Riparian zone | place: USA: East River... | reverse complement strand
GTAGCAGGTGGAACCTATACGGCACCAGCCGGAGTTGTGATCAATGCTGCCACAGGAGATATTGACCTGATAGCAAGCACAGCAGGAACATATACTATTACATACAGCTTTACCAGTGGTGGCTGCAGTAATACAACAACTGCAAGTATCACAATCAATGCGCTTCCAACAGCTACCATCGCCTACACAGGATCTCCATATTGCGCTACTGGTACTGCAACAGTTACTCTGGCAGGAACAGCAGGTGGAACGTATACGGCACCTGCCGGAGTTGTGATCAATGCCGGAACTGGAGATATTGATCTGGTAGCAAGCACAGCAGGAACATATACTATAACATACAGCTTCACCAGTGGTGCATGTAGTAATACAACGTCTGCTTTAATAACCATAACAGCATTACCAACAGCTACCATCGCCTACACAGGATCTCCATATTGCGCTACTGGTACTGCAACAGTAACTCAGACGGGAACCGCAGGTGGCACATACTCAGGCCCTGCTGGCGTAGTCATCAATGCAGCAACCGGAGATATTGATCTGGTAGCAAGCACACCGGGAACATATACTATAACATACAGCTTTACCAGTGGTGCATGCAGCAATACAACGACTGCTTCTATAACCATAACAGCATTACCGACTGCAACCATCGCCTACACTGGATCTCCATATTGTGCGGTGGGTACGGCGACCGTTACTCAGACTGGAACAGTGGGTGGAACTTATACGGCACCAGCAGGAGTTGTGATCAATGCAGCAACCGGAGATATCGACCTCGCTGCAAGTACTCTTGGAACATATTTAATAACTTATTCATTTACCAATGGCGGATGCAGCAATACGACATCTGCAAATATCACAATCAATGCACTGCCTACAGCTACTATAAATTATGCAGGCAGTCCTTATTGCGCAACAGGAACAGCAACTGTTACTCAGACAGGAACCGCAGGTGGAACATACACTGCTCCAGCCGGAGTTGTGATCAATGCAGGAACTGGGGATATTGATCTGGTAGCAAGCACTCCAGGAACATATACTATTACATACAGCTTTTCCACTGGTGGATGCAGTAATACAACTACTGCAAATATCACTATCAATACTCTTCCCACAGCTACTATAAATTATGCAGGCAGTCCATATTGCGCGGCGGGCACGGCCACTGTTACTCAGGCAGGAACAGCAGGTGGAACTTACTCAGGCCCTGCTGGCGTAGTCATCAATGCTGCAACTGGAGATATTGATCTGGTAGCAAGTACAGCAGGAACTTATACTATCACATACAGCTTTACCAGTGGTGGATGTAGTAATACGACAACTGCGTCAATAACAATTACCGCTTTACCGATTGCAACCATTGCTTACGCTGGATCTCCATATTGCGCAACCGGTACTGCGACTGTTACTCAAACAGGAACAGCAGGTGGAACTTATACAGCTCCAGCAGGAGTTGTGATCAATGCTGCGACAGGTGATATTGATCTGGTAGCAAGCACGCCTGGAACATATATTGTTACTTACAGCTTCACAAGTGGTGGATGTAACAACACAACAACCACTTCTGTAACCATAACATCATTACCAACTGCAACCATTGCCTACACAGGCAGTCCATATTGCGCAACAGGAACAGCAACAGTAACTCAGACAGGAACAGCAGGTGGCGCCTATACGGCTCCAGCTGGTGTAATCATCAATGCTGCTACAGGTGATATTGATCTGGTAGTAAGTACAGCAGGAACATATACTATTACATACAGCTTCACAAGTGGCGGATGCAGCAACACTACAACCACTTCAGTAACTATTACTGCTCCACCTACAGCTACAATAAATTATGCAGGCAGTCCATATTGTGCGACCGGAACAGCCACAGTAACTCAGACAGGAACAGCGGGTGGCACATACTCAGCTCCAGGTGGTGTAATCATCAATGCTGCGACAGGTGATATTGATCTGGTAGCAAGCACAGCAGGAACATATACTATTACATACAGCTTTACCAGTGGCGGATGCAACAACACAACTACTGCATCTATAACCATATCAGCGTTACCAACTGCAACCATTGCCTACACTGGATCTCCATACTGCGCAACTGGTACTGCAGCTGTTACTCAGACAGGAACTGCAGGTGGAACGTACACGGCACCAGCAGGGGTTGTGATCAATGCGGCAACCGGAGATATCGATCTGGCAGCAAGTACAGCAGGAACATATACTATTACATACAGCTTTACCAGTGGTGGATGCAGTAATACAACAACAACCAGTATCGCAATCAATGCGCTTCCGACAGCAACTATAAATTATGCAAGTAGTCCATATTGCGCAACAGGTACTGCAACAGTAACTCTGGCGGGAACAGCAGGTGGAACCTACACTGCTCCAGCCGGAGTTGTGATCAATGCTGCGACAGGTGATATCGATCTGGTGGCAAGCACGCCCGGAACATATACTATCACATACAGCTTTACAAGTGGCGGATGCAGTAATACAACGACTGCAAATATCACAATCAATGCGCTTCCAACAGCTACCATCGCCTACACAGGATCTCCATATTGCGCTACTGGTACTGCAACAGTAACTCAGACAGGAACCGCAGGTGGAACTTATACAGCACCAGCAGGTGTTGTGCTCAATGCATCAACGGGCGATATCAACCTCACCGCAAGTACAGCAGGAACATATACTATAACATACAGCTTTACCAGCGGTGCATGCAGCAATACGACTACTGCTTCTATAACCATTACTGCATTACCGATTGCAACCTTTGCCTACACTGGTTCACCATATTGCGAAACCGGTACTGCAACAGTAACTCAGTCAGGAACAGCAGGCGGAACATATACTGCACCAGCCGGAGTTGTGATCAATGTGGCAACTGGAGATATTGATCTGGTAGCAAGCACAGCAGGAACATATACTATTACATACAGCTTTACCAGCGGTGCATGCAGCAATACGACTACTGCTTCTATAACCATTACTGCATTACCGATTGCAACCATTGCCTACACTGGTTCGCCATATTGCGCAACCGGTAGTGCAACCGTAACACAGACGGGAACCGCAGGTGGAACGTACACTGCACCAGCCGGCGTTGTGATTAATGCCGGAACCGGGGATATTGATCTGGTAGCAAGCACAGCAGGAACATATACTATTACATACAGCTTCACCAGTGTTGGATGCAGTAATACAACGACTGCTTCTGTAACCATAACAGCATTACCAGCTGCAACCATCGCCTACACGGGTTCACCATATTGTGCAACAGGGACAGCCACCGTTACTCATACAGGAATAGCAGGTGGGACTTATACGGCTCCTGCAGGAATAATCATCAATGCAGCTACTGGAAATATTGACCTCGTAGCAAGCACACCCGGTACATATAATATTACTTATTCATTTACCAATGGAGTATGTAATAATACAACCACCACAAGTATCACGATCACTGCACTTCCGACAGCAACCATTGCATATTCTGGTTCTCCATATTGTGCAACCGGTACAGCGATAGTTATTCAAACCGGCACAGCAGGCGGAACATACACAGCACCGGCAGCCGTAGTTATCAATGCTTCGACAGGTGATATTGATCTCGCAGCGAGCACCGCAGGTACTTATACAATCACTTATAGCTTCAGTAACGGAACCTGTAGCAATACAACAACCACAAGTATTACGATCAATGCATTGCCGACAGCAACGATTGTATACCCTGGCTCTCCGTATTGTGCAACAGGTAATGCTATAGTAACTCAGGCCGGACAAACAGGTGGCTCATACTCGGCACCTGCAGGCATCGTCATCAACACGTCAACAGGCGATATCAATCTGGCAGCAAGTACTCCCGGTACATATACCATTACCTATTCATTTACCAATGGGACCTGTAATAATACGACAACCACAAGTATCACGATCGCAGCACTTCCAACAGCAACTATTACATACACCGGATCTCCATATTGCGCAACAGGAACAGCATCTGTTGCTCAAACCGGTCAGGCAGGCGGAACTTATACAGCGCCGGCAGCCGTTGTAATCAATGCAGCTACGGGCGTTATTGATCTGGTAGCAAGTACACCTGGAACATATACTGTTACTTATTCATTCACCAGCGGTGCATGTAACAATACAACAACTGCATCCGTTACTATCACAACCTTACCATCCCTCATCATTACAAACCCGGCTCCAGTATGTTCTCCGGCAACAGTTGACATTACGGCGGCTGCTGTTACCGCCGGAAGTGCGCCTGGACTTACTTATACTTACTTTACAGACGCCGCAGGAACAATCGCTCTCGCAACACCAAACGCCGTTGGAGCAGGAACTTATTATATCCGGGGAACAGCGCCATCAGGTTGTTCAATTATTCAGCCTGTGATAGTATCAGTCAATCCGAAACCAACGGTGGGTATCACAAATCCGGGACCGATATGCGCACCGGCAACCATCGACCTGACATTGGCCGGTGTTACGGCAGGCAGCACAGCGGGACTTACATTTACTTATTTCAAAGATGCTGCCGCAACCATCACATTAACCAATCCGAACGCAGTTACAGCCAGCGGCACATATTATATTAAAGGAACTACCGTTTCCGGATGTTCAGATATCAAACCGGTAATTGTTACTGTAAACCTGCTACCAAATGCTACCGTAAACTATACGGCAAATCCGTATTGTGCAACAGGTACAGCAACCGTAACACAGGCCGGACAAACCGGAGGATTTTATTCTGCTCCGGCCGCCGTTTCTATAAATGGGGTAACAGGAGCTGTTAACCTGGCAGCGAGTACACCTGGAACATATACCGTTACGTATACATTTACGAATGGAACATGCAGCAATGCAACCACTACCCTGATTACAATCAATCCGAAGCCAGCCGTATCAACACATAATCCGGCCACCGTTTGCGCACCGCTCCCGGTAAATCTTACACTGGCGGCCGTGACAGCAGGCAGCACGCCGGGATTAACATTTACATATTACAAAGACGCTGCTGCAACTATCACGTTAACCAATCCGAACGCTGTGACAGCCAGCGGCACATATTATATCAAAGGAACAAATGCTTCCGGATGTACAGATATACAATCAGTCGTTGTGACGATCAATCCACTGCCGGTGGCTTCCATCGCTTACACCGGTTCACCATATTGTAAAAATGGAACGGCGATTGTCAGTCTGACAGGTATTGGCGGTGGAAATTTTGCTTCATCAGCGGGATTGAGTTTGAATGCGACAACCGGGGATATTAATCTGGCGGCAAGTAACGAAGGTGTGTATACCATTATATATTTCTTTACGAATGGAACCTGCAGCAATAGTGTATTTACATCGGTTACGATTAAGAATCCGGCCATCGTTATAAATAATCCGGCCGGTATATGTTTCCCTGAAACGATCGACCTGACCGCCGCTGCCGTAACCGCAGGAAGTCAGTCCGGACTCACATACAATTATTATCAGGATGCCACAGGAACTGTTCCGCAAACAAATCCTGCTGCGGTAGGAGCCGGTACCTATTACATAAAGGGTGTTGACCTGCTCACCGGTTGTTCGTCGAATATTCAACCGGTAGTTGCGACTGTATTTGCAAAACCAACCATAACCGCTTCTGCTTCTGCTACGGATATTTGTAAAGGAACATCAGTTACATTAACAGCCGTTTCGCCGGGAAACACCATTGAATGGCTGAATATCGGACCAGGCAATATCGCGACGGTTGCGCCACTGGACAGTACTACATATTATGCGGTCGCGACCAACTCAAACGTTTGTAAGGATACGGCAGTTGTAGATGTAGCGGTGAAACCATTCATACTAACGCTCACCGCAAATCCCGATCCGGTGCTGGCAGGAACAAATACAACATTAACAACCAGTGGAAACTTCACATATGATGTACTTTCCTGGTCTCCGGATATATTCTTCGCAGACCAAACTGCGACATCACAAAATATTGTTGTCAAGGATACTTCCAAATCATTTACTGTCACCGCGCAGTCAACTGATGGATGCCTCGATACTGCCACGCTCTTCGTAAACGTGGATGCGAATATGAAGGACTTCTTTATTCCGAATTCATTCTCGCCAAATAATGATGGTAACAACGACCTCTTTAAAATCTATGGTTCCTCTGTCAGAGACCTGACCATGCGGGTTTATAACCAGTGGGGAGAACTGATTTTTGAAACAAATAATGCACAGGGCGGATGGGATGGAACATGGAAGGGACGTCCGCAGGCAATCGGAGTGTATGTGTATGTGGCGAAAGTGACATTCTATAATAATATTTCTGTGATAAGAAAAGGAACTATAAACCTGATAAGATAAAATGTATCACGCCGAAAACGTGGTAAAATTCAATTATATGAAAAAACATTTATCCCGGAGAATTTGCTTCATGACCCTGTTGGTTTGTGTGATTGGGGAAACCAGCCGGGCACAGATAGATCCGCATTTTTCTCAATACTATATACAGCCGATGACGATGAATCCGGCGTTTACCGGAGCGTTCGATGGAGATTACAGAGTATCCGGGATCTGGAGAAGTCAATACGGTAATACTTTAAATACGAAGGGCCTTTCGGCAGAAAAAACATCCAATAAGAACGCTAATTTCGGTGTGAACCTGGTGAATCAGAGTTCATCGGACGGCTCTTATAGTAATACGAACGGCTATCTGACTTTTGCTTACACCGGTGTGCGTTTTGGAGCAAACTCCGATCACTATCTCGTAATGGCCATGCAAGTCGGTTTTATCAGCCGGAAATTCGATATCACCAAAATGCAGTTCGGGAGCCAATGGGCGCAGGGTGTGGGGTTTGATGGATCGAATCCATCAAACGAAACATTTTTAAAACCACAGGTAACTTCATTTGACGCCGGCGCAGGAATCGCCTATTATGATGCCACGCCGAACAGAACGGCAAGTGTTTTCGGAGGGGTGTCTGCTTATCACATAACACAACCCGATAATCCGTATATCACAAATGGTAACCAATCTAAACTGGATATCCGTTATAGTGTACAGGCCGGGGTACGAATCACAGCTTCCGACCAGCTTTCCATTGTTCCGACAGCGATTTATATGAAACAGGGAGATGCACAGGAAAAAATGGGCGGCATGTACTTTCAGGTTTATGCCAGTGAGAATACTGATGTAATGTTCGGTGCTTATTACAGATTGGATGACGCCATCGCACCGTTTGTCGGTTTTTTCTATAAGGGACTAACCATGGGGTTAAGCTATGATGTGGATGCATCAGCAAAAAGTGCGGCAGGCAGCAAAGGCAATAGCCTGGAAATTTCCATTTCTTATGTAGGGAAGAAAAAGTCAAATATGGGCACACCCCGTTTTTGGTGTCCGCGTTTTTAATGTTGTAAAATCGAATGATATAAAAACACTTTCATGTTGAACCGTATGAAACATATTAAATTCCTGCTCACTGCCTGCCTGGCAGTTTCCGGAATGATCTGCGTGGAAGCTCAGAATGGGAGCGGTTATTTTAACCAGGCCCAAAATCTTTTTAAAGCGAAAAGTTACTACGAAGCATCTGTTGTGTTTGAAAAATACCTCGCCACTGAAAGAAATTCAAGACCCCGTTCCACCCCCTTTGCCATTGAGAAAAAGGTCAAGGGCAAAACCAACCTTGATCCACACCAGGAGGCAGTTTATCAATTGGCTACCAGTTACCGAATGATCAATGATTATCAGAAAGCAGAAAAATATTATAAAGAGTCAATAAAATTTTCAGAAACGGCTTATCCCGATGCAAGATATTGGTATGCCGTGTCCCTCCGCGCCAATCAGCATTTTGCAGAGGCCAGGTTGCAGATAGATTCATTCCTCTTGATCCACACCCAGATGGACGATTTATTGGTGGCGGCAGACCGGGAACAGGAAGATCTCAAGTTTATTCAAACGCAATCAGAAAGAGTAAGCGATTTATATACTTTGCAGGAAATGAAGAGAAAGGACTCCGGCTCCAGTTATGCACTGGTTCAAAGGGCAGACGGGTTTGTCTTTACTAAAATAAAAGAAGTAAAAGAAAAAACCGGCGAGAAACGATACATGAATACCCTCGTTGAATCCATGAATGCAACAAATCCCTTATTGGATGCGGATATGCTGAACATGCCGACCAGTGCGGAAATTCACGATGGAATGGCATCCTTTAGCCATGACGGTAAGAAAATGTTTTTTACCCGTTGGACCAAGAATAATAATCAAACGGTTTCCTTTATATACACGAGCCGCTGGGATAATAAAAGCTGGACGACTCCGGTAAAAGCGCCGGAGCCTTTAAACATAGAGGGATCAAATAGCGCACAGCCCAGCCTCACAACCGACGGGCGATTTCTTTTGTTTGCATCTGACAGGCCCGGTGGATTCGGCGGTTATGATATTTGGGCCGTTTCAATGGACACCAGTTTCGAACCGATCCAGGTCCGCAATCTCGGCAACGTCATCAACTCGGCTGGTGACGAAGAAGCGCCATATTTACATGATAAGACACGTACGCTGGTTTTTTCCAGCAACGGCAGGGTGGGCATGGGTGGCTTTGATATTTATTACGCGAAAGGAAGTTTCGGTATGAACGACTGGGAGAAGCCGATGAATGCAGGCGCCCCATTGAATTCTTCAAAGGATGATATTTATTATGTAAGTACCGATGAGGACGATCCGTGGAATACCGGATGGATGAGTTCTGACAGGTCATCAGAATGTTGTCTCGCATTATTTTCTGTGAAAGGTAATAACGCGAAGTTTGTAAGGGGCCATATTGTGGATTGTAAAACCCATACATCCTTATCGAATGTGGTGCTGACAGTTACGGATCTAAGGCATCCGGGAGTGGTATTAGGAAAATATAAGGCGGATACTGCGGGACGATACTCGTTTCTGTTGCATAACTCAGCCCATTTTAAGATCAGTTTAAGTAAACCGGAATATCAGCCGTCGGGCGAGGATTATAATCTGCAGATACGTCCGGGAACGGATACGGTGAATAACGAATCCATTTGTATGGAAGCTGTAGAGTATCCGAAAAAAGAAATTGAACAATTGTTGAGAAAATTGGATCAGTCGGCGCATATTGGAAATTTTGCCTATAAAAAAGCGAGGCTTAATAATTATACACGCGAAAGCCTGGATTCCCTCGCAAGAGTCCTGAAAAATTATCCTGACCTGGTGATTTTAATAGAAGGATATACTGATGGAGTTGGTGGTGTAAAATACAACCTGACGTTATCCAGGAAACGGGTGGACGTTTGTATCAATTACCTCATCAGTAAGGGTGTGCGGCCGAATCAGCTCCAGGGTAAGGCAATGGGTAAATGCTGCCCGATTGCTCCGGAAAAGATTCATGGAAAAGATAACCCGGCAGGGCGTGAGAAAAACAGAAGGGTAGAGTATAAAGTACTGAACCATCTGCCATAAAATATCCGCCGGACGTTGCGTTCAGGAACTAAAATATATTGGTCAGAAGTTTTCTACGTTTCGATTGGCTACAACGGTTCAACACCAATTGCGTTTGTATATCTGCGTTAGACAATTTGACTCGTGTATATTCCGGTTGGGATGAGATTGCTTATTGCACAATTACTCGAACTTGGCAGGAATGTTAAAATCACGGTTCGTCACTTAACGCTTTAAGCATTACGCTTTACGCTTTGAGCTTATTAAGCGTGATTTTCTATGTTCAGTATATTCACGCCGGCATAATTTATCCAGAATGATACAGACAACACAGTAGTAATACAAAGCGAGGCAGAGAGAACATAATTTTCATTCAGATAGAGCGTAGCGCTGCTGACAGCCGTAGTTACGATAAAAAGCAGGGCAACAAAGGTAAAGATCGCTTTCATAATGCACGGTTTAGGTATGTAAAGAAATAAATTACGTATTGATCGGGGCTGATCAGGGAATTGGTACACGTAATTCAGAGGAATGGAGCGAAACTACATTTGCCTAAAAAACTAAGAAGATAATTGGAGGAGACTCAGTGGGAGATTGGATACGATTCAACTATAACAAACCATCAACGATAAAACAAAGATTGAAAGCAGTTTTCATAAATGCAAGCTCCTGTTGAAATATTTTTTTATACTCCCGATTTGGGAAAAAAGACCTGGTTGTTTTTCTTTAAAACATTGCCTGGCAAGATTTTAGCAGAATAGCCTAACTATACCGGCTAAGCGAAATTGCTATAAATTGTGGCAGCTTCGTACGATGGTACAGTTTCCCTGATATATTATGAAAACAGTTTGATGGGATTTTATACTGGTGGGAAAAACGAAAATGGTTCATCTTAAACTGTCAAACCCTTGTCAAATTGAACGCACTTATAACATTAAATAACAGAGGAGCTTTAAGCTTTACGCTATAAGCTTTACGCTTTTTATGATTGATATTCTTTGCTGCATTATCGTTTGTCTCGCGATCATACAAGGATGGAGAAAAGGTTTGATACTCGCACTCTTTTCAATGGTATGCGGCCTGATAGGTCTGGCGGCCGCTGTGAAATTGTCAGCTGTTCTGGCAACGCATATGAAATCGGACCTGCATATGTCGAGCCGCTGGTTACCGGTAATCGCATTCATCCTAGTTTTTGTGTTGGTGCTCCTGATCATCCGATGGGCGGGAAAGCTCCTGGAGAAACTGGTTCAAATGGTTTTGCTGGGCTGGCTGAACAAATTAGCGGGTATATTGTTATTTTTGATTTTATATCTTTCGATATACAGCATCTTCCTGTTTTATGGAACCAAAACCCAGGTTATTTCAAAGCAGGTGGTGGACGGCTCGCATCTTTATTCCTTGATTGCACCCTTTGGTCCGGGAGTAATTCGTTTTATTACCGGGTTTATTCCTGTAGGACATGATATGTTCAATGCGCTGGAAGGTTTTTTTGACAAAATCGCGAGAGGCATCCATTAAGTTAACCTGTGCCGGGTATGACATCCATTGAGCCATAGAATGCGGGGGAGCCGTTAAATCAGTTGTCGTACATTTGTAATGAAAAGATTATTAAGGTTTTAAAAGCCATGATTTTTGCAGTAAATCGTTTATTTTAGCGATTATTTTGTTGGATATATTTTAAAGTTAGATGCAATACGAAATCAAACAGGTGGATAAATTCCGGTTCATTGAGGAAGGCGAGGGCGAACCCCTGGTATTGCTGCATGGCTTATTTGGAGCACTTAGCAATTTCGTTGACCTGATAGAGTATTTTAAGAAGCACTACAAAGTAGTTGTTCCAATGCTTCCCTTGTTTGAGCTTGATATATTGCACACATCCGTCGGGGGACTGGAGAAATTTGTTTACAGATTCATTGAAAACCGAAATTACCGGAATGTTCACTTACTGGGCAACTCCCTCGGTGGACATATCGCCCTGATCCATGTGCTAAAACATCCGGAAAGGATTAAGTCCATCATACTGACAGGCAGTTCCGGACTTTTCGAAAGCGCTATGGGTGATAGTTACCCCAAACGCGGTGATTATGAATATATCAAAAAGAAAACCGAGTTGACTTTTTATGACCCGGCAACAGCCACCAAAGAACTGGTGGATGAAGTTTTTGAGATCGTGAACAGTCGAATTAAAGCTATCAAAATCATCGCATTGGCCAAGAGCGCCATCAGAAATAATTTGGGTGAGGAACTCAATCAAATCCAACAACCCACGTTATTGATATGGGGAGCCAACGATGGTATAACGCCTCCTTTTGTAGGAAGAGAGTTTCAACGCCTGATTCCCCACTGCGAATTGCATTTTATTGACAAGTGCGGACATGCACCTATGATGGAGGTTCCAGCCGAATTCAATGAGATATTACACCAGTTTCTGACCAAATTAAACGAACCTGCAGCAGTGGCATGAGACAGATAAGATCTTATCACTAAAACCCTTGCTGTGTTAAATCTAGACATTCTATCAGTTGATATTCCGCACCTGAATCCGGAAGACAGCGTTCTGCTGGCAAAAGACATCATGGTGGATCATCATGTGGCCCATCTGCCGGTTGTTTCTGAGAACAAACTACTTGGAATTATTGATGAGGACAGTCTCCTGGACACGCCTTCTAAGGATACGCCCATGAGCAGCCTGCAAACACTATTCAGCCATGCGTCGGTTCAGGGCATCGGTCACGTTCTGGATACCCTGCATATATGCAGTGAATTTCAGCTTACCCTGGTTCCGGTATTGACAGAAGAATCGGATTATCTGGGATCTATTACCGCGCTGGATCTAATCCGGCACACCGACAAAATCGTCGGGGCTGGCGATCCGGGAGCCATCATTGTACTCGAGATGGACCGGGTAAATTTTGCTTTTTCGGAAATCATCAAGCTGGTGGAAACAAACGATGCGCAGGTTACACAATTAAATACATACACTGAACCCGGCACTTCTTCCTTTTTTATAACACTCCGCATCAATAAGATGGAAGTATCTGATATCATTGCCACTTTCCAGCGGTATGAATACAAAATCAAATACTATTTTGGGGAAGAACAATATGAAAATGAATTGCGCAGCAATTATAATCACCTGATGAATTATCTGAGCATTTAATTCATCGCCATGATATCCATGTAATGACCCCGGGACCAAGCCTATGATCCGAAAAACGGATAAATATCTTCTGCTCTTTATTTTGATGATCGTCTTAAGCTTAAAGCTTAAAGCTGAAAGCGTAAAGCATTTTCTTCCAACTACCAACCTTCCATGTTCAACGCCCAACGCTCAACGCCTAACGCCCAACGCTCAACTGCCAACCGTCAACCGTCAACCATCCCAGGATACTCTCCCCATATTAAAACCCGATACCCTCTCATCCGGTATCATTATCGTTCCGCCAACGCAGGGCCGTCTGTTTGTTGTTGGAAACATCGACATACAGGGTAATAAAGTAACCAAATCATTTACAATCACCCGTGAGCTGCCATTTAAAACGGGTGATTCATTGACCCTTCAGCAGCTCTCCCTTTATTTCGTGCAGGCACGGGAACACCTGATCAACACGAGACTTTTTAACGATGTGACTGTTTCCCTCAAAGAGTTCCGCGGATATATTGCCGATATCAATATCGAAGTGAAAGAAAGATGGTACATCTTTCCGCTGCCCTACGTAAGACCGGTGGATCGAAATTTTACAGCATGGGCACAGCAGGGTTATAGCCTGAGCCGTTTTGATTATGGAATAAAATATTCACAATATAATTTTACTGGCAGGAACGATAATTTACGCATTTGGCTTATCACCGGGTACTCAAGGGAAATTGAAATGGCTTATGACCGGCCCAACACAGGAAAGAATCTGATTCATGGTTTCGGAGGCGGATTCCTTATATCCGGCCAACAGGAAATTAACGTCAGCACAACAAATAATAAACAGGTTTTTGTGAGTCGCGACAGTATCCAGAATGCCGGAAAATATTTGCAGACACAGACCACCTTTTCACTGAGATATTATTATCGTCCCGCAATCCGTACAAAACATTTTTTCCGGTTGAGTTTTAACCAGCTGAAAATAGACAGCACAGTACTCGTGATGAATCCGAATTATTTTTTAAATCATAAACTCTCGCTGGTATACCCGGAATTCTTCTATAGTCTCAATTATAATAATATTGATTATGTCCCTTATCCAACCCAGGGTTTCCTTTTTGAAACCAGTATTTTGCAAAGGGGGATTTCTGCCGACATGCATATGACGCAGCTGATTGCCAGGTCAACAGAAGCTTTTTCTTTTGCACCGAAAATGTATTTCGTTACTCAAAATTTCGGCTTGCTCCGCATTCCCTTCAAACAATCTTTTTATAACCAGTCACTCCTTGGTTACGGTGATTATTATATGCGCGGCCTGGAAAAATATGTGGTCGATGGGATTGGCCTGCTTCTGGACAGGAACACCGTAATGCGCGAGTTGGTCCGTTTCGATATCCCTTTCCTCCGGCAAACCTCACATGACCATATTCCTATCCGGATATATGCCAAAACATATGTTGATGTGGGTTATGTTTTTAACAGGTACAATAACCTGAATAGCCTCCAAAATACAATGTTATATACCTATGGCGCCGGATTTGATATGGTTACTTTTTATGACTTTGTTTTCCGGATCGAGTATAGTGTGAATCAGTTAGGGGAAAAAGGTTTATTTTTTCATATTAGAAATGATTTTTAACATCAGTAAGGACCATTAATTTAATAAAATGAAAGTAGCCATATACAGCCGGATCATTGAAGAATCGGAAAGGGGTGAAGTTCAGCAGTTACTGGATGAGCTTCATCGCCGTCACATACAACCCGTTATATATCTCCCGTTTTATGAATACATCAGCAATGTGTTTCGCTTTCCTCCCGATCTTTTGTTTTTTAGTCATTCAAACGATCTCAATGAATCCATCGATTTTTTAATCAGTCTCGGCGGAGACGGTACGCTGCTGGATACCATTGCATTCGTGAGAGATAAAGATATTCCGATCATCGGAATCAATTTCGGCCGTCTCGGATTTCTTGCCAGCATCGGAAAGGGAGATATGCTGCTCGCTGTACAGGCATTGGCGGAAAGAACTTATGTCACAGACAAAAGATCGCTGATTCATCTGGACGCCAACAAGACTTTATTCGGTGAAGTTCCTTATGGATTGAATGAATTTGCTATACATAAAACAGATACTTCTCCCATGATACGGATTCACACATATCTCAATGGTGACTTTCTCAATACCTATTGGGCTGATGGTTTGATTGTTTCAACTCCGACAGGGTCTACCGGTTATTCACTAAGCTGCGGTGGTCCGGTAGTGTTCCCCGAGTCTGGCAGTTTCGTCATCAATCCCGTTGCGCCGCATAATCTCAACGTGCGTCCCATCGTCGTGCCGGATGATAATGTTATTTCATTTGAGATAGAAGGAAGGGCGGAAACTTTTCTGTGTGCACTCGATTCAAGAAAGGAAATTGTTGATAAAAATGTACAACTGGCCGTTCGGCGTGAAAAATTCGATGTCTCCCTGGTAAGATTAAACGAAAACAATTTTCTGCAAACCCTGCGCAATAAATTGTCATGGGGACTGGATCGCAGGAATTAACAATTCTCACATAAGAAAATACATTTTGCTGCGTTAGCGAATAGAATCGATGGACGGGCAGAGAATATCATTTATTTTGCGGGCATGAAGCAGTTTTTCCTGACAGGGATTATTTTTTATTTTTTTGTTATCCGCACCGTTGCACAACCGGATCATACTTACCTGTACACAGGGGAGTTTGGAGTTTTAGCGGGTGCTTCCCAGTACTTTGGGGATCTGAACCCCGACCTGCATTTTAATACTCCCAAGGTCGCCTTTGGGTTATTTTTCAGAAAGCAGGTAACCGATTATATCGCTGTAAGGATACAGGGGCAGTTCGCCCGGCTGGGCTATTCAGACGTATATAATACCCAAAATGTCTTCGACCTGAGACGGAATCTGAGTTTTAATTCAAATATCTGGCAGTTGGGTGTCCAGGGCGACTTCAATTTTCTCCGTTTTATACCCGGAGATGGTGATCATCGCGCAACACCCTACCTGACGATCGGCATCGGAATGTTCAGTTTTGATCCTTATGCCTTTCTGGACGGCCAAAAATACTATCTCCGAGAGCTGGGAACGGAAGGACAGGGTTCACCAGCCTACCCAGACCGGAAGCCATATAATAACATAGCCGCTTATATACCCCTTGGATTGGGTTATAAATACAACCTGAATCCCAGGATGAATATTGGAATTGAAGCCGTATATAACTTTACCACAACGGATTATCTCGACGATGTCAGTAAAACCTATGCCGGGATCAATAATTTTCCTACGCTTCCGGACGGATCCCCGTCTGTGGCTGCCCTGCTCCAGGACCGTAGCTACGAAACCGGAAAACCTCCCATAGGTGTCCAGGACCGCCAGCGTGGTTATAAAAACCAGAACGATGGCTTCCTTTATCTGGAAATTATGTTCTCCATGAATTTGAGTTCCTATCGCTGCCCAACCTATTAACGCTGAACGCTGAACGCTGAACGCTTAACGCTGAACGCTTAACGCTTAACGCTTAACGCGTCATGCCTAACGCATCATGCCTAACGCTGAACGCCTAACGCTTAACGGATGATGCCTAACGTTCAACGAGTGTTGCCCAACCCTTTTACGCTCTTATTTTGCGCAGGCGCCGGGACTTTGAGGCATAACAGACGAGGGTTATGGCA
>Ga0193753_10002074_pt1 | contig 16291 bp, 9 predicted proteins | sample H1c2metaG_FD_144925 | JGI IMG/M metagenome (GOLD analysis project Ga0193753, IMG submission 144925) | Soil microbial communities from a riparian zone of the East river system, Colorado, United States - H1c2 | ecosystem: Environmental > Terrestrial > Soil > Riparian zone | place: USA: East River... | reverse complement strand
CCGTGGTAGCTGAACCCAGATCCTGGTGGTAAATATTTGCACTCACGGTAACAAAGCGACGTGGTCCGCTACGATCATATTCACCCGGCAAACTGTCTGTTGTAATATCTGCAATATCTGAAAGTACCGGCCGCATCTGACCCTTTACAACCGGAACCGATTGCAACTGTTCCATGGAATTCATATTGTATTCAGGCACTTCTATCTGCGTCTGGTACGTGTATGCACTTTTTGTATCGAGCCAGAGATTTTTATTGGTAAACCGGCTGGAGGAAGTTACATCCGTAACGCTTTTTGCCACATTGTCAATTGACAGTCCCATCAGCGCCAAACGGCTTCTGTCAATATGTATCTGAATCGTTGGCATATGCAGGGGTTGTACGATCTGAACATCCCTAAGGAAATCTACCTTCCGAAGTTTTTCCAGTAATGCCGTAGCGTAGGATTTAATATCCTCCATATTTTTTCCGGCCACCCTCACTTCAATCGGCGTGGAAGCACCCTGTGCCATGATTTTTTCAGTAAGCTCTATCGGTTCAAACGAAATAAGCAAAGCAGGATATCTTTTTAATAAATCCATTCGTATTATTTCCTTCAATTCTTCCATCTTCACTTTATATTCTTCATCCAGATTCACCTGTATGACCGCTTCCTGGGTACCACTGTTGAATATATAGAGATTGCTGGCGCCAAAACTGCTGGGTACAATACCCACATAGGCAGAAGAAATGGATACATGATGATCCACAATCGAATCTATGATTGACAATACGTCCCTGGTTAGTCGCTCCGTGACTTCCAGACGTGTACCCTGGGGCTCACGCAGCCGCAATTGTAACTGACCATTATTTGTTTTCGGCAACAGATCCTTTCCGATATGGACATAACAAAAGCCCGCCACACTGATAATAACAAGCAGATATGCGATCACGATTATTTTCCGGTGAGGCATCCAGTTTTTCAATCTGCTCCCAAGACCAGTTTTCATTTTTTGAAAGAAGCCATTGTCTTCCTTTTGATAAGTTTCCGTTAAACCATGCGCATTCACTTCATCAATTTCATTTTCATCCAATGCCAGTCCCGCATGCGCATGTATTCCGGATTGATGATATTGGAATTTTTCAGCCTTTAGCAACCAGACAGAAATTACGGGCACCAGTGTTTGTGCTGCTACAAAGGAAACGATCATCGCAAAGGCGATAGACAGTGAAAGGGGAAGGAACATGGCCCTGGGGACTCCTGTCATAATAAAAGCCGGCGCGAAAACAGCCAGTATACAAAGCAGGATCAGGACCAGCGGAAATGAAATTTCTTTACAGGCATCTTCAATAGCCTGTTTTTTCGGTTTGCCCATTTCCAGGTGCTGATGTATATTTTCAATCGTCACCGTTGCCTGATCCACGAGTATTCCAATCGCAAGGGCCAGCCCGCTCAGCGTCATGATATTGATGGTTTGTCCGGCCAGTTTTAAAAAGAAAACAGCACCCATCACGGCAACGGGAATGGTGATGATCACCACCAGGCTGCTCCGCCAGTCACGCAGAAACAAAAGCACCATCAATCCGGTGAGTATCGCACCCAATATGCCTTCGGTCATCAGGCTCTTCGCCGCGTTTATCACGAAAATGGATTGGTCAAATTCATAACTGATATGAACATCGTCGGGCAACAGGCTTTGCATCTCGGGTAATTTTCCGCGAAGCGTTTGTACGACGTCCCAGGTAGATGCATCTGCTGTTTTTACGACGGGAATATACACGGACCGTTTTCCATTCACCAGCGCGTAGTCGACGGTGATATCCGCTCCGTCTGATACAGAACCAACATCCCTTATAAAAACATTACTGGTTCCGTTGCTTTTGATAGGGATATCTTCAAATTTCTCTACCGTGGATTCCAGTGAATTGATGGATGTGATGAACATCGTTGAATCCACACGCAGATTACCCGAGGGTGAAATGGAATTGTTCCTGACGAGCGCATCAACCACTTCATCGGCGGAAAGATTATAGGCTTTTAGTTTTTCCGGAGTCACATTGATCACGACCGTTCTGGCATTGGATCCGAAAGGTGGTGCGGATGACATACCCGGAATGGTTGAAAACAATGGTCGTACACGTGTGAGCGCCAAATCAAATATCTCTTTAAGCGAACTTGTTTTACTGCTGAAGACCAGTTCTCCAACAGGTAAGGAAGATGCATCAAACCGAATCACCTGCGGAGGCAGGGCCCCGGGCGGAAAAAAAGCCATTGTCCGGTTTACCTGTAAGGCCACCTGTGCGGATGCTTCAGCCATATCCGTTGATTCATAAAAACTCAGCTTGATCAGAGTAAGTCCCTGAATATTTTTACTTTCAACATTTTTAACACCGTTGATATAGAGAAACTGATCCTGCATACGTGTAGCAAAAAATCCTTCCATTTGCTGGGCCGACATACCCCCATATTGTTCGATCACATAAATGGTAGGCGAGTTGAGCCGGGGGAAAATATCTATCGGAATAGTTCGTACAGCCATCACGGAAAAAAGCAGGATGGCTAAAAAAAGAACCAGCACGGTAACAGGTCTTCGCAATGCGGAACGTACCATATAATGAGTTATTGAGTAGATTGAATAAATGCGGCCAGCTGACCGGTCGCGATGGCTTTGTCAAGCTGGGCCAGCCACCAGTCGCCCATGGTTCCGGCATAATCATTTAATGATCTGTCCAGCACAAAAGCTGCATTGGTCAGATCGATCAGGGTGATGATGCCGGCTTTGTATTGCGCAATTTTCTGATTATACGTATCGACGGCGGACTTGTACTGAATGGGTAATTCAAGCAGATTTTTTTCAGTGATATCGATACTGTTCTGCGCCTGGCGGGCCGCTGAAGCCAGACTGATCTGTTGTTGCTTCAATTCCAGTTCCGAGGCCTCTCTTTCAAAACCAAATGTTTTCAACCTGTCCTTTTTATGAAGACCATTGAACAGATCATACTGAAAAGAAATGCCCGCGAGGTAATTGAACCGCTGATAACCGAGGCCGTCCGGTATGGACTTATACTGATCGTCATAAACAATACTGGAACCGCGTGCCCAGGATGCGGCGGTCAGTGAGATCTTTGGCAGGTAACTTTTGGAAATCAGTTTTTCGTTGGAGACATATACCTTATTCAGGTTTGCATAGTAATCAAGTAGCGGATTGACGAATGTATCTGCCGGCACCTGAATTTTGTCTTTTCTTTTTGTGATGGACATCAGGTTACTATCGGCGACAATCTGTTCCGGTGTTATCCCTGTCAGGTAAGAAATTTCCTCCCTGTCATTTTTAGCCTGCTCATTGATCTGGTTATACGTGATCCGGCTCTTGGATAATTCTGCCTTGGCAAGAGAAGAATCCGATCCCGGTTTTATACCGCTCATCGTAAGCGCACGGATGATATCGAATACAGTATCATACCGTTTCACCGTTTCTTTTTCTACGGCCATCCTGGCCTCATTGATCATTAAATGAAAATAGGCCCTGCAAATGCGGCCGTGCAGGATATACATTTCCCGATGAAGATCTGATTGTGATAATGCCTTTTCGGATTTTGCATAACCGATCCGTGCATTTTTATAACCGAAGTCAACCAGGTCATATTCCCCATAGAGGACCGCCAGATTTCCTGAAACGGCCTGATAATCGTTCGCGTCGCGTACACCGGATGAAGTGGATGGTATGATTCCATATGGGAAATAACTGCCCGCTGTTGAATTATCCGAACCAATATTCACCTGGTCATTAAAACGAACCGCCGGCAGGAATTGGTTACGGGTTTCCGTCACATAGGCCGAGGCACTCCTGACCAATGCCCTTTTTTCCAAAAGCCTGGGCAGATAATGATCCGCGCTGTCATTCAGGGCCGACAGGGAAAGAAATGGTTTTTGAGAAAAAATGTAAAGGGGTGACAGGAATATGAAAATCATTACCAGCGCCACCCGGTTCCCGTTTCGGAAACTGGACATATAATATGGTTAAGATGAGAAAACTTGTTTAATGAAGCATTAAACAATAGCAGGAGGACCGCGTAATGAAGGAGAATTGAAAGAATAATTTGTCAGCGGATCTTCCGCATGAACCAGCGGAGTCTGGATTCTGTAATTTATTTCTATGGGTAAGTCCGGCAGCGAGGGTACTGTAAACAGGCTCTCGGGATGAAACCTTTTATTTAATTTAAAGTTCGAAAGTTTTGAATGAGTACGAATCAGATGCTGATTCGATTTTGAAGAAAATGCCGTGTTATTGATCGAACTATAGTCGCAGGAAAAATAGGAGACATTATTGGGCGTTCCGTTCAAATGAACATTAAACTGCACTAAAAAAAATGTCAGGTAAATAACACCTGCCATGATCCTGGGAAAAATATGAATTAAAGATCCTTTAGGCATGAATTGCAAATGTAAAGCTTTACGCTTTATGCCCTATGCTTTACGCTTTACGCTTTATGCCCTATGCTTTACGCTTTACGCCTTACGCCTTACGCTTATAAAGTTAATGTAATTTTCACCAGATCTTAACATTCCGTTCATGTGGCAAGCTGTCCTTTGCTTCATTGATTCATCAAATGAAAAAAACTAACACCATGCAACAGAACAATCGTGGGTTTCAGGAAACCTCCATGCGAAATGCGATTATCGTCCTTTTCCTGTGCGGACTTTTCATAACGGGATGTAGAAAAAATGACACACCTCCTTTTCCGGGTAAGGGTTCTATAGAAAACGTAAAACATGTTGTCGTGATTTACCTGGAGAACCACAGTTTTGATAACCTCTATGGACATTTTGCCGGAGCAAACGGATTGCAAAATGCCGATCCGTCAAATATTACACAGGTTGATTCCAGTGGTAACCCCTATACTTTTTTGCCACCGGTTTCAGGCACCCTGGCATTCCCGACCAACCTGCCCAACACTTTTTTTAATATTGACCAGTACGTGCCCAATGATCAGATGACACCGGATGTGTTGCATCGTTATTATCAGGAACAATTGCAGATTGACGGAGGCAGGATGGATAAATATGCTTTATATAATACCTCGGCCGGATTGTCGCAGGGTTATTATAAAACCAGTTTGTTGCCTTTATTGGAGCTGGCGCAGAAATATACACTCTGTGATAATTTTTACCATAGCGCATTTGGCGGATCGTTTTTAAATCATATGTGGCTGATCGCATCGGCCAGTCCGGTATTTCCGAATGCACCGGCTGCTTCCATTGCGAAACTGGATGCATCAGGTAACCTGATAACAGACGGCGCTGTTACGCCCGACGGTTTTGTGGTGAATACCAGTTACTCTGTAAATGCACCTCATCCCGCGTCAGCCGCGGCCAACACACTGGTTCCAAACCAGACCATACCGACCATCGGAGACAGGTTAAGTGATAAGAATATTTCATGGGCCTGGTACGCGGGTGGTTGGGATAGCGCACTGGCAGGAAAACCCGATCCGACTTTTCAATTTCATCACCAGCCATTTATTTATTTTGCCAACTACGCTGATGGAACAAAAGCAAAAGCCGATCACCTCAAAGATGAAACTGCTTTTATAACGGCTGCTAAAAACGGAACGCTTCCCTCTGTGTCATTTGTTAAGCCACTCGGTATAAATAACGAACATCCGGGATATTCTGATGTGGAAGCGGGAGAAAGTCATACCGTGCAACTGGTAAACGATATACTCAATGGACCGAACGGAGATGATGCCGTGATCATTATTACCTATGATGAAAACGGAGGATTCTGGGATCATGTGGCACCACCGGTGATCGATAAGAAATGGGGACCCGGAACACGCGTACCGGGAATCATTATTTCACCGTTTGCAAGAAGAGGTTATGTTGATCATACTCAATATGAAACCGTTAGTATATTATCTTTTATCGAGAAAAGATGGCATCTCAATCCCCTGGCGGACAGGGATCGAAATGCGAACCCATTTGATAATGCCTTCGATTTTAACAGTAGCTTTTCGATAATACACAAATAGTTAGCAGATTACAGCTTGTTGAAGGGGCGGCTCATATGAGTCGCTCTTCAACATTTTTATTATGTCCCCCGGATCACCAGAATGATTCCGATGATTGTAACTTAGTCCCTCTTATTCGACTAATGAAGAAATATATTCAGCTTTTAGTTTTGCTGGTCCTGATTAGCTGTTTCATCTCTGTATCCTGTCAGGAAAAAACAATCGTCCCGGAGAAAGAAATAGCCAGCGAATTATTACATCAGATAGACAGTTTCGCCTCTGCTTGTAACCGGTTGAATACATTGGCAGCATCGGCAGCCGCTGATCAAACTACTTTACAGCAAACATTTCTTCAATGCAGACTGGCATTTAAAAAATTTGAATGGGCCGCCGAATATTTTGAACCTATGACAGCACAGGCTGTGAATGGTCCGCCGGTACAGGAAGTGGAATTATCCGGACAGGTTATTGAACCTTCCGGTTTGCAGATTATGGAGGGCCTGTTGTTTCCTGCCTATGATACTGCCAATAGAAGGGAGCTATTAAAACAACTGGCTGTTTTGCAGAATGGATGTGATCGGTATCAGAGGCGATTTAAAAATATTGATATTTTGGACTGGCAGGTTTTTGATGCCGCAAAACTCGAGGTTTTCAGAATCGAAACGCTGGGCATTACAGGCTTTGATAACCCGCTCACAAAAAAAAGTATGCAGGAGTCTGCAGCCGCCCTGGAAGGCGTGCAGAAAGCACTTGCGTATTACGAAAATAACACGGATACCGGAAAAGTAGCTGAAAGATTGAGCCGGGCCACGGATTATCTCCTGGCCAATCCTGCATTCGACCAGTTCAACAGGATGGAATTTATTACGGCACACGCTAATCCAATAACAGAAGGTATCTCAGATCTCGAAGCAAAATTAAATATTCATGTTATCCGGTATAACCGGTTATTGAACCAGGATGCGAAGACCCTGTTTGATACCAATGCCTTTAACGTAAATGCCTATGCGCCGGATCATTCCTCCTTTATTTCAAATGAAAAAGTAGCACTGGGCAAAATATTATTTTCTGATCCGATGCTCTCCGGTACCGGGAAAAGAAGTTGCCAGTCCTGTCACCAGCCGGATAAGGCATTTACAGACGGCCTGGTAAAAAATACCATCATCGGTCAGAATGAATTGCTGGAAAGAAATACGCCCACGCTGATCAATGCAGCACTGCAGCCGGCCTTGTTTTACGATTCGAGGGTCAATACCCTGGAGGATCAGTCGGTCAACGTGGTGCAAAGCAGTAAGGAAATGCACGGATCGATGGTCATGTCCGTAAAACGTCTCTGGCTTGATCAGAAATACCGGCAAATGTTTCTGACGGCTTTCCCTTATGAAGACAAGACCCGGATAGACACTTTTGAAGTTATGAACGCGATCGGATCCTATATCAGGAGCCTGGTGTTTCTTAACAGCCGTTTTGATGAATATATGAGAGGCGACAAATCCAAAATGAATGCGGATGAGATCAATGGATTTAACCTGTTCATGGGTAAGGCAAAATGCGCTACCTGCCACTACATGCCCCTGTTCAACGGAACCTTTCCACCAAGATTCGCGCGGATTGAAGCGGAAGTGATTGGCGTTCCAAAATCAACAAAAGAGAATATCATCGATCCGGATATGGGCAGATATGCCGTATTAAAAGTGGAGTCTTTTAAACATGCGTTCAAAACATCTACTGTTCGAAATGCCGCCCTGACCGCTCCCTATATGCACAATGGTGTATTCAATACGCTGGAAGAGGTGATGGATTTTTACAATAAGGGTGGGGGCGCAGGCCTGGGAATAAAAATTGAAAATCAGACATTACCGTTTGACAGTCTCTCGCTTTCCCGGAAAGAACAGGATGATATCATTTCCTTTATCAAAAGCCTGAACAGCCAGCTGCCAAAGAATTAACTCCTGTGCGCTGCCAGTTCCTTTCGTTTCTCGATCCGGCTTTTTATCTTCTCGTAAATCTTTTGGGCAGGATATATAAAGAAACCAATATAGAAAAAACTGAAATTAAACGCAATCAGAATGGTGGCGATCATAAAAGCAGAAAACTGACGGTAAGATTTCATCTTTAACCTGTCTATTTTTTGTTTGTCCTTTATACTTGAGAAATTATTCTTTTTGGAAAAAATATATCGCATCAACATGCTGTAAGTAAAAATGGTAAAGGACAGGTTAAAGAAATAACACAATAACTGAAAGCGCATCGGTTCGTTGGCCGTAAATAGAAATTGAATGGAAATCGGCAGGAGCATCACAGAAAAAAGAAAATACAGATTGATCCTGATCATCGAATCATTGTAATTGATGATATGTTCAAATAACTGATGGTGGCGGATCCATAAATTTCCGATGGTTAAAAATCCGACAAGTAAAGCAACGGTGTGCAGCACCATGCTCCAGCCGTATGTATGTAGAATAACCGGCAGGGTAATGTCCTTTCCCAATTCAGGGATCTTGATTTCCAGGATCATCAGGGTCATTGCGATGGCGATGACCGCATCACTGAAAAAAGCAATCCGGTCTATCTGAAACTGAGTCCGGTTGTGTTCGGCTTCCCTGTGCGCTTTCATGGTGAGAATTTATTTCAAAAAAGGGTTATGATTTCGAAAATGTAATGGACCTGATATTGAACCCGCCCTTATCTATCCTGATCCGCAAATGGTTCATTCCTTTTTCCAATGGAACGTTTTTGGCCATAATAAATTCCCAATTTTCATTTCCACCAGTAGATGGAATATTGATCGCCTGTTGTTCCTGGCCGGAACCACTACTGACAGATAAAGCGCCGCCATTGCTTGCAGACACAGCGATCTTCAGGTTATACTTACCTGCTTCCAAAACATCGATCGTGAATTGCAACCATTCTCCATCTTCTGTATGACCGACAAAGAAACTTCCTTTTTGAATTGAATCTTCGTAAATATCAACACCGTCATTTCTGTACGTTCTTCCCCGGTTGCCCGTACTTTCCTTGCCCGTCGATATCCGGTAGTTTGTGGTATCCAAATCATAATAAGCAACCCCGTTCACTCCGAGGTCATAGTCCACGGCATGAATGACCGTACCGTCTGATATTTTATTTGCTTTAAACGGAATGGTTTCATTACTGAAAGGTTGTCTGATCATCGCATCGATGACATCGCGGTGCACAATATTGTTTTCGCATTTTGTTTGTTCAGCCAGTTTCATTAAAGCGTCGTACACATGGGCCGGGGGTGAGGATAATTTTCCATTCCAGAAATTAACCAGTGAATCGTACGCAGGACTCGATTTGATTTGAAGAGGATTATTGTTACCGAGTTTTTTCAACGGCCACCAGCACCATCCCATATTATTATTTTCAAACAGCCGGATGGCTTCCGTAAACCATGTATTTGAATTTTCTCCCGTCTCACCAATCCATACAGGTATATTATATTGACTGCGGAAATTTACAATATGCTGGATGGACTGCAGGTCATTAAGGTTCCAGTATTTATGAAAACTCAGCACCATATTTTTATCCCAGGGTCCCAGCATGCCTTTGTAATTATTGCCCCATCCATTTCCTTCAATAATAATGATATGATTTTTATCCACTTCCCGGATGGCCCGGGTAATATCTACCAACAATTGTTTTAACTGAACATTTTTTTCTTCCTTCAGGCCATTGCGGTCGTGCAGGGTATCCTCAAAACCCCAGTTGGGTTCATTCAGAATATCATAACCGCCCACTGTTGGTTCGTTTGCATATCGTGTTGCAATTTTTTTCCACAAAGCGATTGTCTTTTGCCTGTTGGCTTCACTCTGCCACAAGGAAGGTTTGGACGGATCGCGGTCAGAGATATTCAGATCATTTCCCTGACCACCCGGCGCCGCGTGCAGATCCAGTATCACATACATATGATTGGCCCTGCACCAGGACACGAGACTATCCGTCAGTGCAAATCCAACCTTCAGCCAGGTATTTTTTCCTGCTTCCGGTTCCTGGTCAACGGGTAATGTAAACAGGTTGTAATGCATCGGTAACCGGACGGAATTAAAACCCCAGGCGTGCAGAGAATCAATATCTGATTTGGTAGTATGATTTGACAGCCAGGCTTCATAAAATCCTTTTGTTTCTTCTTCACCTATTAAAGATGCAATGCGCTGTTTTATCCTGTACTGCTGTCCTTCCTTATTCAGGCGAAGCATATATCCCTCCTGTAACATCCAGCCGCCCAGACCGATTCCGCGCAGCACTATATTATCACCTTTCCCGTTTTCAATTCTTTGGCCATCCGCTTTTAAAAAACCCTGGGATTTCAAATGTGCTGACAAACCCAAAATGGAAATCGTTAGAAATAATAAGGCCTTTGACTGCATATGGAAGCTGATTTTCATGAATAGATGTTAAGATAAACAGTGGAACCGAATAACTGCCTTTTTCTTTATTTTCGGTGGAGAATAAAATTAATCAATAAACGAAGTAAAATAATACTGATGAACCTGATTATCCGGCCGGTTGCCCTGAGTGATTATGATCAATGGTTGCCCTTATGGAATGGATACAATGACTTCTATGGAAGATCCGGTGCAACGGCACTTCCGGAAGAAATTACACGTACGACATGGGATCGTTTCTTTGATGAATCCGAACCCGTATTTGCCCTTGTTGCAGAAGATGATGGAAAGCTCATCGGAATTACACATTATCTGTTCCACCGAAGCACGACACAAATCCAACCGGTTTGTTATTTGCAGGATCTGTTCACCGACGGTGTCCAGCGGGGAAAAGGAGTCGGCAGGGCACTTATCAACGGAGTATATGAATGCGCGCAACTTGCCGGTTCCAGCAGGGTATATTGGCTCACCCATAACACGAATTCAACTGCCATGATGCTCTATGATAAAGTAGCAGACAACTCAGGCTTTGTTGTATATCGTAAAATATTCTAAAGCTAGTTCCAGTCTTCGGGTTTTTCAGTTTTCAATACTTCCATTCTTCCATACTTCCATACTTGTATCAAAGTCCTTCAAATGGAAACACATCGTTTACCAGTTTCTTTCTCGGTAAGAGATCAGGTCTGATACTCGCCTGGTATACGAAAGATGCGACGATAATGGCGGCCTGTTTCATGTCGTCCAGTTGCAGATAATCATAGGTATCCATATTCGTATGATGCGTTTTGGATTCATAATCCAATGGGTCCTGTATAAATTGAAAACCGGGAATGCCGGCCCATTCAAAAGAAACATGATCCGTGGAACCCGAAGTTTTCAATGTTACGGTCTGGGCGCCGAGATCATGAAAGGGAACCAGCCATTGTTCAAATATGGGTTTGACGGCCGTATCTCCGTCGGCGAATATACCCCTGATCTTGCCGCAGCCATCATCCAGGTTGAAATAGACAGATACTTTGGCCTGCTCAGGTTTTAATACTCCGGTTTCACCATTTCCGAAATGGTTCTTTACATAATTATATGAGCCGAATACACCCTGTTCCTCGCCACTCCATAAGGCGATCCGAATAGTGCGTTTTGGTTTTAAGTGTAAGGAATCCAATAAGCGCACGACTTCAAGCATGATGGCTGATCCGGCGGCATTGTCGGTAGCGCCCGTTGCCGCATTCCAGGAATCCAGATGCCCGCCCAGCATTACGATCTGATCCTTTAATACTGGATCCGTACCGGGTATCTCTGCGACCACGTTGTATCCTTTCGTATCATCATTATAAAATTTGCCCTTGATATTTAATGCGAGTTCCACATGCTGACCGGATGCCAGCAGGCGGTTGATTCTAAATCCATCTTCTGCTGAGATAGCCGCTTCGGGTAAGAGAACCGGACTGTTCGTTCTGAATCCGGTAGAATTCTGGACAAAGACAGTTCCATCGCGATATGATCCCCTGGAACCAACGACCGCCAGCGCTCCAAATTCTTTTAATTTTATTTTCGCGTCGATGGTTCTTTTTATAAAGGGTATATAAAATGCAATCTGCTTATGATTATATACATAGATATCTGGGATATGCACGAGTTCACTGTCAGTATACCTTGTGGAAAACGGTTTAAAATCTTCTTCGTGTTTGGTTTTTGGCGTAGTCAGAAAAATAATCTTTCCCCTGATGTCATCCCTGTGTTTTTCCATCCATACTGAATCCGCCAGCTGGCCTTCCAGTATTTCAAAAACCAGCGCACGAATTTCACCATTGGTATTTGAGCTCCAGGGAAGCGGATAACCGATGATATAACCGGTATAAGGCGCCTTCATAGAAATATTGAATTCTTCCACATCCCAACCGCGGCCATATTCGCCCCAGGGTTCAAATGCAGCATTTTGAAGTCCCCATTTTTTCATAGACTCAATGGCCCATGTTCCAGCCCTTTTAAAACCCGGAGAATTGGTGAGTCTTGAACCCGAAACATCCGTCAGATAATGCGCAATCTGGGGGATCTGGGAGCTGCTCAGTTCAGCGATACGGATTTTTTGGAATACAGCTGTATCCACGATTTCATGCTGTGCATATAGACAAATGGAAGAGCCGATAAGAAGAGTAAAAAGAAATAACCGCGCGTTCATCTTCATAGTCGAAAATTAGAGTGCGCAAGATAAATCATTTTGCTTTTCCCAATCCCATTTTATAATCATCCGGCGTGCCGGTGATTTTCAGATTGATAAAATGTATTTTCTTATCCTTATCGCGGTATTGGATGGCATCTACCTGATCAGGATCAACTTCTTCCTGTTTTTTACCAAACAGTTTTTTGAAGGCGACCTGTGTGACCATTTTCAGTGGTATCCGAAGATAATATTCCATATGTTTATCCATCCCCTGGTTACCGGAGATCTCGAGAAATCCGAGTGAGGAATTGATATTCATGGACGGAATAGATAGCGTGTTGTTCTTAAATGATAGTTTGTTTCGCAATGTATCAAACCTGACCATGTTCAGGTTCTTGTCACTGAAATAAGATGACATAGCCTGGATGGGTGTAAAATTATCCAGCTCACCGTCATAAATATTCACATCTATCTGCGCCTCGGATTGATCCATGATCGGCGTCAGGTCCGGGTGTATCTGTACATAACATTTCACCTGTCCGCTGAGACGCCCCTTGATATTTTTGTTGATCACATAATCCTGTCCGAGGTAATCCATTTTCAGCATCAGCTTTTCCAGGTTCACATCGGTCACGCGAATCCTGCTTCGCAGGTAGATCTTATTCGGATCTGATCCATTGAAATGGGCCCTTGCGCCGATTTTTCCGCCCGCTACTTCAATGCCAAATGTATCCAGATACAATTGCTGGTTCGCCATCATACGAACTTTAGTAGAGAAATTCTTTAGTCCCAGTCGACGGTATTTAATCCGGCCGATATCTACGGACGCATTGAAATTAATAAAGGGGATGCTGAAAATATTGAATCCATTCTCGTGGGTGGCGCCCGACACCGTTGTGGCAACTGCTGCAGTATCTGCCTGCGGATTGTCCATTTCATCTGCCGCGGTCATCACATAATTCGTCAATTGATTCACATCCAGAAAACGGGAAGAAAACTGCAGGTAATTCTCTTGCCTGCTTTTGGCAGTATCTTTTCCGGTATACAACCGCATGCTGATATTAAAGTCAGTATTCCCGATCTTGCCCTGCAGTGTATCGATTTTTACAAAGTTGCCGGTATTGAATTTTATATTACCATGAATACTATCCAGGCGGTATGGATGATTTGTCAATTCGCCCGATACATTGGTAATTTTTATATTGGCAAATTTGAAAACCGAATCATACTTCAGTTCAACCTTCGAGCGCAGCCAGACGTTGGAGAATATCTCATGAACGTATTCTTTTGGAACATACTTCCGGCCGCGTCTTCCCAGCAGTTCATAGAGGGCCAGACGCTGCGATTTCAGATCAAATGCAATCAGGGTCTTACCCTTTTTCACTTTGTCGAACCAAAGGGCGTAATTATTTACCCGGCCACTCAAACGAAGATCACTGCTGTCTACCCGTCCATTGAAATTCCGGAGACGTAATGACGTATCACTGATCGTCATCTCTGCACCAAAATCATGAAATACATGCGGGTATTTCTTAAAAGCTATACTGAGATGATCGATTGTAAACTTCCCTCTGGGCAGTGGATTCGGATGAAGCAGTTCATTCACCGATGTTTCCAGCGAAAGGCCGATATGAAAACCGTTGATCTCTTCTTTCGCTTTCGCACTCCTCGCCGAATCAAACGCAAACAATTCCTTCAATACCATTTTATCACTACCCGCGTTCAGGGTCAGTGTGATCGGCTCCTCCTGTTTATGGAAAATAGCAGGCAGATTGCTCAGCGAACCATTCATATGAAAATCAGACTGGCCCACATGAAATGACAGCGTATCAAGTTTCACAAAACCATTCTTCATATTGGCATGCATATCCAGATGCTCAATAATATAAGGGTAGGAGGGAATACGGAAACTCAGATTAGTGACCGTTAGCTCACTTTGTATGCCGGCAGTTAGTTTGTCGATCGTTTGTTCAGGCAGACTGATATCCACCAATTCCTTGAAGTCCATTTTCAGACTGATATGACCCGTAATACGCTGCAGATCCTTTATACCCAGGAATCCGCCGATAAATTCAAGTTCCAGTTCTGAATTGACGCGCATGGATATTTTTGGATTTGTAAAATCGCGCAGAACCAGGTTGCCTTTGAAAACACCTTTGTCAGGTCTTGCATTGAAATCCAGCAGACGCAGTTCGGATGTTTGCAAGGATTGTTTGGCGCCGTTGGTATAAAATCCTTTAAAGGCCAGGGAATCCAACTTCCTTTTGGATTCGGTATTATGAAGCCAGCCGTTTTTACAGGAGAAAGAAATGTCTATCCGTGGAATCTTTCCGTTTTGCAGCTTTCCTTTTACGGTTCCTTTAAAATCCAGGTGCCCGTCGTATTTAAAATGCTTCAATTCTTTCGCCAGATTTTCCGGTGCAAAGGCAAACAGCTGTCTGAAATCCGTTTTATCTCCAGAGAATTTGAGATCCACCAGGTTGTCGTGCAGCAGGTCGGCTGTACCTGTGATATTGAACATGGCATCTTCCAGTTTTAGCTTACCCTGCTGTAGGGCCAGCATTCCCTTTGTTTTATTATAGGATAATTTAATTTCTGTTTCAAGATGTTTATGTCTCAGCAGGGAACTGTCACCTGGCCAGATATAATCAACCAGCATGGCACCCTGGAGGTCGGCATCCAATTGAAGACTATCACTGCGGAAGGAAGACTGGATCCTGTCGATATGTGAATGAACCTGTTCACGACTTTGAATGTCAACAAAAGAAATATCCATGTTTTTTAAAACCAGTTTCTTCAGGACCAGGTCGAGTGCTTTGGTAGTGTCGATTGTTGTAGCAGTCGTATCCTGGCTTGACCGGATCGCATCGAGAATATTCAGCCGGCCATTATCTTTTACTATATCAATGCAACCATTTTTCAGGAAGATCACTTTCGCGTGATATTGCTGTTTCAGAATGTCCGTCAGATTGAAGCCCACGAAGATCTTTTCTGCTTCAAAAATAGTTTTCCCTGTCGTGTCTTTGTCTGCAAAAAACCGCACATTTTTGACGGCGATGGATATATAAGGATAATTTTCAAAAACCGAAATGTTACTGCCTCCCACAACGAGTTCACCAGGTAGTTGTTTATTCAGTTCAACAACGGCCAGTCTGACCAGGCGCTGTTGCTGGTAATACAAAACGGCGGTAGCCGCTAACACCAAAATGATAAGGAGAATGACGGGCAGGATCAGGAACCGGAAGATGATTTTCCGCAGTCGGGTTTTCATTGGATTTTATTTGACGAGGCTGCTGTTCCCGCTTTATGGGATGCAATGCAAATTAGTCAGCCGTTCTTTATAAAACAACCGGGAGGCTGATTTATTGTACGACCGGTATTATTGGTTTAATTTATATAATACGTTGATAATAAATATATTATAACGTTTTCTTCGTCTTATATTCAATTAGGTTACCCGGGAATTTTATTGTCTCCCGATAACCCGCATCACGGGCAAGGGACACCCCGCTGTTTTGAATCTCTTTTCTGTGCGTGCTGAATCAAAAGAAAATTCTAATTTTCTTAATCATTAAATGCAAATATTGAAACAATGAGCGATAAGGAACGATCTGTCAGTCTCGGCACCGTGATTGCTTTTGGATTTATCATTTTAGGTATTTTTAATTTATTTGGCGGGTTGCATTACAAAAAAGCGTCACCTATTTCTTCAACCAGAACACCGGCTATTT
>Ga0193753_10002073_pt1 | contig 16294 bp, 11 predicted proteins | sample H1c2metaG_FD_144925 | JGI IMG/M metagenome (GOLD analysis project Ga0193753, IMG submission 144925) | Soil microbial communities from a riparian zone of the East river system, Colorado, United States - H1c2 | ecosystem: Environmental > Terrestrial > Soil > Riparian zone | place: USA: East... | reverse complement strand
AACTCGTAGCACGCCGAAGGCATTTACGGCATACATGACCGCCAGGGCAACCCCGAAAGTCGAGAGTGTGACGATCGCGCTACCGATAACCTGCGGTAAAAGGACCGAAAAGCCGCCGCCATAGAAGAGTCCTTTCAGCGGGGCGGAGTTGTCGGGCGCAAAGGGTCCAGTGGCGCCAAACTCGCCGGATGCGAAGAAGCCGAGCGACAGCGTGCCCCAAATGCCACAAAAGCCGTGTACCGGCACTGCGCCGATGGGATCGTCAATGCGCAGCCATTCGAGCACTTCGACACCGATCACTACGATCACGCCGGCAATGCCGCCGAGAAGGATCGCGCCGGTGGGGCTTACCCAATAGCACGGGCAGGTAATCGCAACGAGGCCGGCGAGGAATCCATTCACCGTAAAACTGACGTCCCATTTCTTACTCCAGATGTAGGCGTAGAACATGGCGGTCAGTCCCGCCGCGCATGCCGCGAGCGTCGTGTTGGCGGCAACGCGTCCGATGCCGACAAAATCCATCGCCGAAAGAGTGCTCCCCGGATTGAATCCGTACCAGCCAAACCACAAGAGCAGACCGCCGGAAGCGGCAATCGTCAGATCGTGTGGCAGCATCGGTCCGCCGCCATCGCGTTTGAACTTACGGCCCAGGCGGGGACCAAGAACGATGGCCCCGGCGAGCGCTATAAATCCGCCGATCGTATGCACTACGGTCGATCCCGCGAAATCATGGAAACCCATTCCGACGCTTGGCAAAAAGTTTCCAGCACTGCCCATAGTCGCGAGGAACCCATCCGGCCCCCATGCCCAATGGCCAATGATCGGGTAGATGAATCCGGAAACCGCGAGGCTATACAACAGATCGCCGACGAAGCCGGTTCGGCCGATCATGGCGCCGGATGTGATCGTGGAGCACGTGTCGGCAAAAGCGAACTGAAAGATCCAAAATGCGAGGAATGCCACTCCGGTGGTTTCGTACGTTGCCGGCGCGCCTTGTAAGAAAAACCAGTGCGTGCCAATAAAACCGTTTCCATGGCTAAACATGAATGAGAAGCCAAACGCGTAAAAAAGCAGGCCGCAAAGGCACGTGTCGACGATGCACTCCATCAGCACGTTTACGGTTTCCCGCGATCTGCAGAAGCCTGCCTCCAGCATCGTGAATCCGACTTGCATGCCGAATACGAGAAACGCCGCCACGAGGGTCCAGACCGTATTAATGGGGTTTACGATGTCGTTTCCCTTGAGAGCCGGATCGGCGGCGAAGACCTTGAAGCCCAGCAGGTCCGGATTCAAAAGGTACGTGATTCCAACCAGCGCGGCGATACCGATGACTTTTCCGGCCAGTACAACCATGCCATAGCGGCGCCATTCCGGACTGCGGAGCCGTTCGCGAAGGCGCGCTAATTTACCGCTTGGAAGTCCGCGCTTCCTGGCGAGCAATCTTCTTGCCGTCAGGAAGAGGAAGGCAAATACAATAATGCTCAGAAACAGAAATAGTACGGGGCGGTTGCCCATGAGAATGACCTCCAGAACTCAGCTAGGATGTTGTGCTTGTGAACTGATTCTTGCGGCCAGCGGGGCTTGGCTGGGTCGCGACGCGGGTAATTCACAGTGTATTCACGCATCTTCGCCCCGTCTAATCAATAAATTGGATTGCAGTGGAAAGCCTTTTGTATGTTGTGGCCGATGGTTAGGGCTAAGTAGTCGAACGATAGTCATTTTTTTCCCTCCCAAGGGCTGTAGGTGGGCGAATTTCGGATATTCGGATTTCAGGCGGATTGCCAAAAAGCGCGCACTAGAAAACGTTTGGCTATGTGATCCTAACTTTAAATGCCCGTTCTGGACCGTTTGATACCGGAAGGCGCGACGGCCAAGAGCCGGCGCGTTGGAAGCGCCAGCCACGAGTTGATTGGAGCCTGCTTACACGCCGGGCGGCTCAAGGTCGTTGCTATATCGGTGGGTCTGATTATTGTGATCGCATCTCTCGATTGGCTGGTAGACAGAAATGTGTCTCTTGCCGCCTTGTACGTCGTGCCCGTGATGCTTGCGGCAGTCGTCCTAAGACCCGTTCAGATCGCATCGGTAGCGTTGGTTTGCACCTTGCTGCGAACTGTCATCGATACGCCTGCCACGGAAACCCAAGCGATTTTGCGCTTCGCGTTCGCCTTTCCTGGTTACTTGAGCGCGGGACTATTTGTCATCGCGCTGGCGCAAAATCGAGAGCTTACGCTCGAGCACCTCTCGAGCTTGAAACGCGAGCAAGCCCGGCGCCGCGTTGCGGAAGAGCAGTTGCGGCGTTTGGTAGAGAGTAGCCCGGCGGCGATCCTTACTTTAGATGCCGAAGGCGTTGTCATAGCAGCCAACAAAGCCGCGAATCGTCTCTTCGCCTTACCCGAACCGCTAGATTTGCAAGGACAACAAATTGCCCGGTATCTGCCAATGCTGTCCGAGGCGTTACACGCCCCATTTGGATCCGGAGGCATTCAGACCTCCGCTCAGTGTCAAGGGTGCCGCGGCACGGGTGAGATCTTTCTCGCAAACACCTGGTTCTCCTCTTATGTGACGGCGGAAGGTCCTCACCTTGCCGCCATCATCGTCGACGCCTCGGACGAGATGCGGGATAGAGAGGAGCAGGGTCTCCGCGATTTGCTGACATACAACCGGATCGCTGCCGCCGCGATCTCCCACGAGGTGCGAAATGCATGCGCCGCTATCTCCCTGCTTTCCGCAAGCTTTCAGGCCAGACAACAACTTGCGAAAGATGAAGACTTCCTGCGGCTTATGGCTTTGATTGAAGGACTTGAAAAAATCGCATCATTCCAGTTGCGATACCAGTCGCGGCAGACGATTGAAACGGTGTCCCTGCAGGACGTCTTGGATACCCTGAGAATTATCGTGGACGCCGATTGGCGGGAGATCGGTGGCACAATACGCTGGCCCATAACAGCCACGTTGCCCGATGTGTTTGCCGATCCGCATGGTCTCTTGCAAGCTTTTTTGAACCTTGTGCAAAACAGCCGGCGCGCCGTTCAAGCGGGCCCCTTACGAGAGTTGCGCATTTCGGTTTCGCGAGCGGGACCGAAAGTCATTATGCGTCTGGAGGACAGCGGCGCGGGCGTCGTGTCGCCCGAGCGGACGGCGCCGGCCTGGGTCTCTATATCTCACGCGCCCTGGTGCGCAGCTATGGCGGCGACCTGCGCCTGGCGACGGACACGCGTTCCTGTTTCCTGATTGAGCTGCAGGTTGCCGGCTGATTCCATGGAAACTGCGCCGGCACAAACGATTAAGCTTTTCCTCGTGGACGACCACCTCATGTTCCGCGAAGGGCTGGTACGGCTGTTTGAGAACGATCCGGCGATCGCCGTGGTCGGACAGAGCGCCGCGGCATCGCAAGCGCTCGCCGCCCTTAAAACATCCGGCGCGACAATGATCATTTTGGACGTCGATCTCGGATCCGAAAGAGCGCTCGATTTTGTCGTCGAAGCTAAGCGACGAAGCTTTACAGGACAAATTCTTGTGGTCACGGCCGGCGTAAGCGGCCCCGAAGCCGTGCAATTGATCCAGGCGGGCGTGGCGGGTATTCTCCATAAACAGCATTCATCCAAGACATTACGAGACGCGATCTGTCAGGTAGCCGAGGGCGGCGTCTTCCTCGAAAAAGACTATTTGGGCTCTCTGTTTCTATCGATGGACCGGACAAAGAACTCTGGTAAGCCGCAGTTGACCGAGCGCGAAAGAGATTTGATCCGATACGTTTTTCAGGGAATGACAAATAAAGAGATCGGCTCGAATCTCGAGATCTCGGAGGGTGCCGTGAAAGCGTCCTTACATCAGCTTTTCGAGAAGACCGGCGCTCGCACACGCGCCCAGTTAGTGAAGGTCGCTCTTGAGAAGTATCGGGACCAATTGTAGCGGGCGAGGCAATCCGGAACCCCCTGAAATTCGGTTTGCCAGCGATTCCGATCGGGTCAATGCCTTCTTACCTGACACGGTAACTGCAAAATATCTGCGAGACCGGCCGCCGCGCGCCCTGATCGGTTCGCTGAAACTGGATGATAGAAACCCCTGGCGTTCCATCCGCTCGAGCGTTGGATGGAGCGAACCGAGTGAAACCCGAGCAGGGTGCGCCAACTCCTTCGCAGTGTCATAGATGACGGAGCCGTAAGCGTTATTGTCATTGCGCAGAATAGCGGCCGTCAGGAGCCACTGCATCATCGTCAATACCTGTTCGTCCTTCAGAGCCACTATTCATACGTATAGGACAAACAACTAAAATGCAAGACTCATTCAGCCTGGCTTTCATAAATAATGAGATACGACCGACTAATGGACTACATAACTGTGGTCCGAAGTCGCCAAGACGATAAGGCAATCGTATATAAGACTTTCGTATTTCGTACTAGAAGCAACTGCTTTTTGCCGGTGCGGTCCGGGAATTATGTGAAGGAAAAGCCGAGCTACTTGAGAAGCCGATTACTCAATCGCTTCTCTTTCGCGCTCCCCGTTGATGATCTCTTTATCGAGACTGAGTCGCTCGCGACAGGCTGAAGATGCTCTCCGATAAGACTTCAACGTCTTTCGTGCTCGCGCAAACAAACCTTCGCCGCTCTCGCTCACGAGGATCTTGCAATCGGCGCTCGCCGGAATAATCCGTGTCTCGGCGCGAGCCCGTCGCTCAAACGTCGCGAGCGGATAGACATCCACCGTGCATCCGGGGGTAAGGTTGCCCATCGGTTCGCCGACGTATCGGCCAGTGTAAAGGCATCCGTTTTTTTTCTCGTCTACTACGATGTAGCTTGGCATGAAAAGCATATCGAATGCGATCCGAGGATGCAACAGCTAAACCATTTGTTTTCTCGTGCTTAGGATTAGTCCGCTAAGCTAAGCACGAAGCGGCCCGAGCATCGGAAGGAGTTTTTGCACATGGATAAATCCACGCTTGAGGCATCATCACGCGCGTACAACTCGCTCATGGGCTGGGCCACCATTGCCGTCGCTGTAGGGATCGGTGGCGAATACATCGCCCATTTTTTTTCGAACAAAGAGAAGAGATGGTGGAGGGCCGTTACGCTCCTTTTTGCCCTGTGTGTGCTACTAGGAGTGGTCGGAGAGTGGTGGTTTGGAAAAAAACTGTCTGATGTAGCTGACCAAATTCAGCTAGCATCGGACAAAGATGTTTTTGACGCAACGAATCGGCTAACAACGGCTGAAGGTAACTTGGCAGTTGCGATTCGAGATTCCGGAGCTGCAAAGCAGGCTGCTAGTGAAGCTTACGAGCGCGCAGCCAAGGCAAATGAACGGGCTATCGCAAACGAGAAGGAAGCGGCACGTCTAAGTAAAGAGGCGGCGGAGGCCCGGCAGAAGGAAGCCCAGGCGGAATTACAATTGGTACGGCTCAGAAAGAATCAAATGGTCCGTAACCTTCCAGGCGAAATATTTGAAAAGGCTCTGCAAGGAAAACCAATAGCCAAAGTCCAGGTCATGTATATGCCGGATAACGGTGAGACGTACCAATTTGCTCAAAGCATATTTGTGGGACTTTTCTCTGCCGGTTGGAAACCTTTCCAATCCGTACCAATTCCATCGGATCTAGTTAGGGAAGGAATGCGCGATTTGCCGCCAGACGTACTTCGCAGATTTCCTCCGACTGTTAGAGCGGGAGGCCAACCAACTGGAATATCTATCGTGACGCGCAAAATAGACTGGGGACCGTTAAAGACAGACACACCGGGCGGGGCTCTTTCTGAAGCATTCCTCGCGTGCGGTTTCGATATCGGTAGCGGTCGGAATACTGACATTCCACCCGACTTGCGCTACGCGCTGGGCTCAGGACGGCGTAGACGTGCCGACTATCGCGGCGTGGCTTGGCCACGGCTCGCTACGGTCGGTTATGACGTACATTCACACTCAGGATGAGACCACCAAAAGCAGACGGACAGACTAGCTAAAAAGTCGGCCGGTTCGTCCGGTTTTTGTCCGACCACTCAGGCTAAAAGGCTGTTTAAGGGCTATTTGATGCTAACAAGCCGGGCCGGTAAAATTCGCTCAGCTTTGCTGTTTTCAATAGTTTAGGTTGGAGGCGCGGGGCGGGATCGAACCGCCGAATAAAGGTTTTGCAGACCTCTGCCTTACCACTTGGCTACCGCGCCAGCCGGGTCGGAATCTCTTCGCAACATAGCACAAGACCGCGCGGGCGAGAAACGCACTCCAACCGAAATCAAAAGTCGATGCGGCCGCTGAACTGCAGGCGGCGCATCGTGTATTGGCTGGCAAGGCCGGTGATACGGCCAGCGGCCGGGTCGGCAATGTTTGTGTTGGGCGAACCGAGATTCGCGTGGTTGAACGAATTGGTGGCATCGCCCCGCAGCGTAAAGCGAATGTACTCGGTAATGGGGAAGCTCTTGGCAAGCGAGATGTCCTGATTGACGAACCGCGGGCCATAAAGCGAATTCGGAGCGAAGTTCCCGAAGGTATTCGTGGACGGAGCGAGGAAAGCGCCGCCAAGGCCCCCGACGAACCATTGGTCGCGATTGCCTTGGGCGCCATCATAAGGGCTCTTGGTGCCTTGGTCGGGGCGATCGTTCGGACCGACTCCGGGGCGCGTGTAGCCCGTAAAGGTGGGCGAGAAGGGTAGCCCGCTGTATAGCGTCGTAATCCCACTAATATTCCAGCCGCCAACAGCAAAATCTACATACTTACTCCAGTTAGAGCCGAACTTACGGCCGCGGCCAAAGGGCAGATCGAAGTTTTGCGCCAGAGTGAACTGGTTATGCGCGATGTAGTCTTCGTTGGCATAGCCGAGGGGACGATCATAGAGGAACGTGTAGGAGTTGGCGCTGCCGTAACCATCGCCCTGCGCGGACTGATAGGTATAACTGCCGTTCAGCGTATAGCCCATGAGGCTCCGCACTTTGAAGGTGCCCTGGAACGAGTTGTATTGGTTGTTGGAGCAGTTGCAGTAGTAGCCGATAGCTTGCGTCCAGCCGTACTTGGCGTGGAAGGGGCGGCCGTCGTCGATATTGGGGTCGCCGGGGATGTACGCAGGGGTATTGGCGTCAAACGAAGGACCGCTCGCAAGAAGCTGATGGCGGCCCTGGTTGCCGACATAGGCTCCGGAGACGGAGATCTTGTTAGTAAGTTGTTGTTCAACGGTGAAGTTATAGGCGAGCACTTGCGGCAAAGTCATCTGCGCCGGGCGGGCTTTCGCTTCGACGCCGTTAGGCAGACGAATCAGGCCTTGCGCGTCAGGTTGCGCGAAGGTCGGTTGAGCAGGTCCTTCTGCAAGGGTGAAGACGCCGGAAAACGCCTGCGGAGCGTTGAGCTGCTGGATGGCGAGGACCGGAATGTTCTGCGTAACATTGTGGCCGAAGATGGAGCCGAAGGTACCCAGGCTATAGGAGACGCCGGCTCCGGCGCGGACGACGGTCTTCGGAGTGAGGTGATAGGCGACGCCAAGACGCGGAGCGAAAATGCGCCAATTCATTTGTTGAATGCCGTGCTCGGAGACGTTGCCGAGACCGAAGACATTCATGTTCCCGGTAGCCAGGTCGAGCGTCGAGCCGTTGCCCGCGGCGTTGACGGTTTCCGGGAACACAACCTCCCAGCGGAGGCCATAGGTAAGCGTGAGCTTCGAGTTGACACGCCACGAATCCTGCGCATAGAACGACCAGCGCTTCTGGCGCTCCTGCGCATCGGTGCTCGATGAAACATAGCGGCGGAAGGAAGTAACTTGGCCGAGCAGAAATGTGGCTACGCCGTAACCCTGGGTGACGCCAGTGCCGGACACCAGACCGGTGTAACTAGGGGCGGATGTAAGTTCACCCGCGCGGTGGGCATCGCTCGGCACGCGAAGATTCAGGGCGAGGCGAATATCGGCGCCGGCCTTAAACGCGTGGTTGCCGAGGGTTTTGCTCACGTTGTCGACAACCTGATACTGCCGCTCGCGCTGAGCAAGGGGGCAGTTGCAGGAGTTGATATTCAGGGCATAGCCGAGATTGGAGTTGCCGTTATTGTTCTGGTCGCCATTGAGAAAAAATGCCGGCATGCCGGATGTGAAGTAGTTGTCGAGGTTGAGACCGGGGATGCCGGCGTCACGGGCAGGACTCGTGCCAACCCCGTTGGGCACCGCGTTGACGCGGTAGCGCATGTAACCGAAGCGGAGTTCGTTCACGAGAGTCGGGCTGGAAATATGCGTCCAACCGGCGGCGATGCTTTGATTGAGCACGTCGGAATTGCCGGCATAACCGGTGCCCGGACCACCGGCCAGAAGACCATAGGCGCCGGGAGCCTGGACATTAAAGCCGGCGTAGCTATAGCGGCCGAAGTAAGTGTTCTTGTCGTTTTGATAGTAGTCCCAGCGCGAATCCCATTGATTGGTATTGAAGGTTTGACCGACAACGGTGGCAAAGTTATTGCGGTAGTCGAGACCACTTCCCTGCTCTACCGTATTCGGCAGCGGCAAGTAGTTGAGGATAGCGAGAGCTTGGGGACTGAGGCGGCCGGTGGGGATGGTGTTGTTAGGGAAGGCCGTGCGGCCCAAACCGGTTGCGGGGTCGCCGGTGAGCGGGTCATAAATGATATTGTTGCCGCCGTTCGCGTAATGGCTGAAATCGCCGCCGCGGGCGAGGGCGGTGGGAACGGTAGTCAGCACCGAGCCGCTGTCGAGACGGCGCGTGAGCTGGGCGTCGGCAAAAAAGAAAAGCTTGTTCTTGATGACCCGGCCGCCGATCGAGCCGCCGAACTGGTTCCAATGCACGGTGGGGACGGCTGTGTTTTCGGCGGAGTTAAACGGGTTGCCGCCGAAGTCCTGGAAGCCGGGCGTGTTGAGGAAAAGATACTCGAAGGCAGAGCCGTGGAAGGCGTTGGAGCCGGATTTTGTCGAGTACGTCATCATGCCGCCCGCGACGTAGCCGAATTCAGCGTCGTAATCCTGCGAGGCTTGTTTGGCTTCGGCGATGGAATCGATGGCGGGGTTGATGAGAATCTCGCCCAGGATGGGGTCCTGGTCGGAAGTGCCGTCGAGCTGGAAGCCGGTGGAGGAAAATGCCTGGCCATTCATCTGGATCTGGCGGCCGCCCTGCGGATCCTCGGCTGAGTTTTGATTCCAACCGAATTGCGAGGTGCCGGGGGTCAGCAACTCGAAGGTCTGGACGTTGCGGCCGAAGTTGGGGAGCTCGGAGATTTGCTGGGAAGAAAGAGTGAGGGCGACGTCGGCGCGATCGGCTTGGAGAAGTGGCGCGGCGGCGGTCACTTCGACTTGCTCGCTGACGTTGCCCACGCTCAGGACGGCGTCGAAGCGGGCGGCCTGATCGACGGAAACGGTAAGGGTGCTCGAGACGACCCGGGTGAAACCGGAGGATTCGATTTGGACCTGGTAAGCGCCGGGGATGAGCTGACCTTTACTATAGTTTCCGGATTCGTTAGTCGTAACTTCCGAGCGGGTGTTCTTGTTGACGTCCGTGATAGCGATCTTGGCGCCGGCGATGCCGCCGCCGGACTTGTCGGTCACGGAGCCGTAGATGCTGCCAAAGATTTGCTGAGCGTGTGCGAGAGGAGAAAGAACGAGCAACGCAAGAATATAGGCTTTCATCATGGAAGCAGACACCTCTGTTTCCAGCATGGTAAACGGAGTAGCGGGAACCTGGGAAGTAAAAAGGGCTGTTAAACCGCGTAGTATCTCTGTTACACCGGGCGGTTAGCGCAGCTTGTGAAGCGCCTGGATGGAAGTTTGAACGGGGACGCCGCCTTCGACGCGAACCTCCAGCACAGCTTCGAAGGAGGGAACGCTGATCGAGAGAGAAGGAACATTTAAGCGGGAGAGCAGTTCTTCGACACGATCGTTAGAGGTCACAAAGTCGGCGGCGCCCTGGGTCCCAAACTCGGTAATGCCGGCGAGGATCAAGATCGGATGGCGGCCGCTCAGGCCGGGGCGCAGGGCGACGATCGCGTAATCGGTGAAGGACTGCTTGCGGTGGATTTCGGGATAGGCCGTAGATACCGAATAGAGAGCCTGCTCGCCGGAGGTGGGATGAAGATTCGCAATGGCGCCAGAGGTATCGGGGGAGCGTTGGAGGAAGCGGAAATTGCGAAGCATTTGGACGTCGCGCAGAGGCGTTTCGGCCAGCGGACCGCCGATGAAGACGAGGCTGGAATCTTTGGCTTCATCCCAAGTAAGGAGACGGCCGCGTTTCACGCGCGGAGGCTTGTTAAATAACGACAGCGTCTGGCCGACCTCGAAGACGCCCATGACTTCGCCGATAGTCGTGTAAGTGTCGATGACGGGCTGGCTGGAAGCGTCGGAGTCTTTGAGAGTCTGGAGGCTGCCGTCGGGAAGACCGAGAAAGCGGAAATTGGAGAAGACGACCAGAGCGGGCTCGCCGGAAGTGAAGCCACGCCAAAAGGTTTGCAGGGCGCGCGCGGTGGATTTGGGGGCGGCATTGCGGGAGCCGGCGAGGAACCAAACAAGAGCGGCGGTTGTGGCGAGCAAGATCAGTGTTAGCGGCAGCGGGACGGAGCGCGGGCGGACGGTCGCGGGGCGTGTCACAGGAGCCCGTTCTTCAAAAGCTGGATTGCTCTGACGATGCGTCCACTGAAGCTTATAGCTGCCTTTGGGGATGAAGACGACGATGTCGTCGTCCGCACCTTCAGTCATGTAGTACTCGGCTAGTTTGGAGCGCAGGCGGCCGGTATGGACGCGCACCACGGAATCGTTTTGGGAATCGAAGTCTTCGCGGCGGCCAAAGACGGCTTTGGCGATTTCGCGCGCGCCGGGAGGATCGGCACGGTTTTCGAGCGCGCAGGAGGACAAGAAGGCAAGCAGGCTACGAAGGGTTTCAGAGCCATGAAATTCGCGGCTATGGAGGATGCGTTCGATGGCGCGCGTGAGATCTTGGCCAGAGGGCAGCGAGGAAGGCGGCGTGTCGAGTTTGACAGACATCGTGCAGCCAGGGTAGCGCCCGGAGACCGATTGTATAGTATATTTCACTCCGGCGGGGAAATAGCGATGCTCGGTTGGTTACTGGTTACGATGACGCTCGCGGCTGCACCGGACGAGGCGCACGTGCGCGGCGTCGCCCTATTCCGCGAGCACAAATATGCGCAGGCGATCGGGGCGCTGACGGAAGCGGCAAAAAAAGAGCCGAAGGATAGCGTGGACTACCAGGAATCGGCGCTGCTTGTGGCCCAGAGTTATTTGGCGCTAGGGCAGGCGGTGAAGGCGATTCCGTGGCTAGAGAGTATCCCGCCCAGCAATGAATCGAGTTACATGCTCGGGTACGCGTACGAGCAGACGGGGCGAAAGGACGACGCGGCCACGGCATTCGCGCGGCTCTTCGGTGTAAGGCCGAATTCGGCGGCGGCGCATCTGCTGACCGCGCAACTGCTGCTGAAGAAGCAACTCGAGAACGAAGGAGCGGAGGAAGCGGCCAAGGCGCTCGCGCTCGATCCTAAGATCCCGGAGGCACATTTTGTGATAGCGGAAGTAGCGATGTTCCGCGGGAATGTGGAGGAGAGTATTGTGCATCTGCGCCAGGAGCTGGCGGTGAATCCGAGTTTCGCCATGGCGTGGTACCGGCTTGGGGATGCCTATACGCGGCTCAACCAATGGGACACGGCGATCGTCGAGTTGCAGAAGGCGGTCTGGCTCAATCCGAATTTCAGCGGGGCGTTCATTCTGCTCGGCAAATGCTACGGGAAGAAGAACGATGCGGGCAAAGCGATTCAGTATTTGCGGCAGGCGCTTCAGCTCGACCCGAACAACTACATGGCGCACTTTCTGCTGGGGCGCGCGCTCGTAGCAAGCGGGAAGGCGGAAGAGGGCCGGAAAATGTTGAAGAAGTCGGAGGAACTGCGGCAGCCGGGAAGTCTGGTCGAGCAGCCGTAGCGAAAGATGAGTTATAACTAGTGGCGGCATCTAGTTTCGGAGGAACACCAATGAATGTTGGCCCTCGGCGAACTGCGCCGCGCGCGGTGGCGCTTGTCTGCATCGCGTTGTTGGCGGTGGGAGATGAGCCCGCGTGGCCTCGCGCGCAGGACGCGGCCGCGCAAGACGCGCAGTCCGACACGCCGCTTCTGACGCCGGAACAACTCGACAGTCTGGTCTCGCCTATCGCTCTTTATGCCGACCCGCTGATCGCCCAGATACTCGCGGCCGCGACGTATCCGCTGGACGTCGTAGAGGCGAATCGCTGGCTGCAGGCCAATGCGAGTTTGACGGGTACCGCGCTTACCGATGCCGCGCAGCAACAGGACTGGGATGCGAGCGTGCAGGCGTTGATTGTCTTCCCCTCGGTCGTTCAGATGATGGACAAGAACCTGAAGTGGACGACGGATTTGGGAAATGCGTTCCTCGCGCAAGAGCAGGACGTCATGGACGCCGTGCAGCGCCAGCGCCAGAGCGCTTCCGATTCCGGCAAGCTCGTTTCTAGTCCGCGGGAAAATGTTCAGACGTCGAATGAAGACGGCAAGCGCGTCATCGTCATTCAGCCCGCGCAGCCGGAAGTGATTTATGTGCCGGTCTACAATCCAGCGACCATTTGGGGACCGCCTGTCTACAATCCGTGGCCAGTGTTTTGGTATCCGCCGCGGCCACCGGCGGCAATCATTGGCGGCGGCATCTTCTCGTTTTGGTTCAGCATCTCGGTGTCAAGGTACTTTCGCACGTGGGGCGGCTGGAACAGTTGGGGATGGGGCTGCGGATGGGGTAATCGCACCGTCGTGATCAACAACAACTTCTATATACGGAATAACTACCGCGTGCCGAATAACGTGTTCCGCAACGGAGTTTCCAGGTGGGCGCACAATCCGAGATATCGAGCCGGTGTGCCTTATTCGAACCGCCGAGTGGCCACACGCTTTGGAGTTCCAGCAGGCAATCGGCGCCCGTCGCCCGGGGCGCGGCCGAGACCAGGAGCGGGAGCAAGGCCGCAGACGCGGCCGACGCGTCCACAAGGCGGCCGCGACCGCAGTGCATTCGGAAACATGCAACCCGGCAACCGCACGCGCATTGAGACGGATCGCGGTTATTCGAGCCTGGGTAAACGCGCGCCTGGGCGGCCGGCGCCTAGTGCGCGGCCAGCACCAGCGGCACGGCCGGCACAAACCGCGCGGCCAGCGCCTGGAGGCCGTCCCGGTGGCGGCGCGAGACCGGAGGGCGGAAGGAAACGACAATGAAAACCCTTTTCCATTCTCTGCTGCCGGCGATTCTGTTCTCTCTCGCTGCCGGTTCGGCTCCCGCGCAAAGGTTGTTCACTACACCAGAGGAAGCGAGCCAAGCCTTGGTGAGTGCCGAGGAACACAACGACTCGACCGAGCTATTGAAAATTCTGGGATCGAGCGCGAAGGACCTCGTCGTCAGCGGCGATGAAATCCAGGATACGCGTCGCCGCGAGCGCTTCGTCGCCATGGCGAAAGAGTCGTTGAAGGTCGCGCCTGACCCGGCGAATAACGAGCAATTGCTGGTGTCGGTCGGCAAGGACGAGTGGCCGCTGCCGATTCCCCTCGTCAAGACCAGCGGCGGTTATCGATTTGACGCCGCGGCGGCGCAGGTCGAAATACTGGCCCGCAGAATCGGCCATAACGAGCTACATACGATCGAGACGCTGCGCCAGCTTGTAGACGCCGAGCGTGAGTACGCTTATTCGGACTTGAACAAGAACGGGATGAGGGACTACGCGCAACGATTCGTGAGCACTCCGGGGAAACACGACGGTCTCTATTGGGAGCAATCCGGCGAGCCGGAGAGCCCGCTTGCCGCGTTGGTGGAAGAGGCCGCCGCGGAGGGTTACGAGCCTATTACCAACGCCCAGCCGTCTCCTTATCACGGTTACGTCTTTCGCATTTTGAAAGCGCAGGGGCCGGATGCCGCGGGAGGCGCTCACGAATACGTGGTGCGCGGCGACATGATCGGCGGCTTTGCCATCGTGGCCTATCCGATCGAATACGGCGTCACCGGCGTCAAGACCTTTCTAGTAAGCCACGTGGATACGGTTTGGGAGAAAGATCTCGGAGCGCAGACGAAAGCCATCGCTTCAGCCATCAAGCGATACAATCCCGACAAGACCTGGCAGGAATCTCCGCACGAATAGAGGTTGCCGTTTAGCTATTCGATCTTGATGCCGCCCGAATCCACGCGCACGTTGACCAGCGGTCCGCCGCCGCGCACTTTTCCGTCCACGTGATGGCGCGAGAACTCGCTGCGCACAGTCATTTCAGGAACCGAGATACTGCCGCTTTCGGCCCCGGCGTTGATGTCGTAACCGCCGCCGGGCGCTAGCCTGACGGTGATGCCGCCGGAGTCCGCTTTGGCGCGAATGGGCGCAGGCTTGGTCTGAGCCAGGCGGATGCTTCCGGAATCCGCTTCCGCGTCAATACCGCCGGCAATGTCTATCGCATCGATTCCGCCCGAGTCGACGCGCGCGGTCACCGACCCGCCGATGCGGCCGAGATGAATGCCGCCCGAATCGGCGCTGGCGCGCACTTCCGCGTCGACATCGCGCACTTCGATTCCGCCTGAGTCGGTATGGCAATCCACCGGACCATGGATCCCTTCGGCGTGGATGCCGCCCGAATCGGCGCGGGCGCGCAGTTGCGTCGCGGCCGGCGTGTAAATTTCCAGACGCATGGAAACACCGCGCAGTAAATCGCGGCCGTGTACGTATCCGATGCGCACGCGATTGCCGGTCTGCTCGACGGGCGGATTGCGCTCCAATTCGCGGATGTGCGCCTCGGCGTCGTTAAAATCGAACCAGCCGTGCTGGGCTTTGAGAATCGCGTGGACGCGCACGGAACCGGGGGGGCCGGGCCTTACCGTAATTCCGCCCGAATCGGTCACAACGTCGAGCTCGACCGGACCGGTAACCGTCAGAGTTTTTTCGAACGATCCTTGCTCGTCCGCGGAAAGGACACCTGCACCGAGGATCAGGGCCGCCAGGGCCGATACGAAACTTTTCATGGGGCTTGCTCCTTAAGCTCTTTCACCAATTACGGGAAAGCGCCACGAATTGTTCCACGATCGACGAGATTGCTTATGCGGTCTTGGCCATGACAGCCGCTGCCTTGACCTGCGGCGCCGCCGGCTCGGAAGCGAGCGCGGTATACGCAAGCCCGGCGATGGCCGCTCCGAGAATCGGCGCTACCCAAAAGAGCCAGAGCTGTTGCAACGCCCAACCTCCGACAAAGAGCGCCGGACCGGTGCTGCGAGCGGGGTTCACGGATGTGTTCGTAATCGGAATGCTGATCAGATGGATCAACGTCAAGCCAAGTCCGATCGCGATGGGCGCGAAGCCTTGCGGAGCGCGCCGATCGGTCGCCCCCAGGATGATGACCAGGAACATGAAGGTCAGAACAGCTTCGGCAACCAGGCAGGCCAGCAGCGAATAGCCGCCGGGCGAGTGAGCATCATAGCCGTTCGATGCGAAGCCGCCGGAGAGATCGAAGCCCGCTTTGCCGCTCGCAATCACAAAAAGAAGACTCGAGGCGAGTATCGCCCCGGCAACTTGCGCAACGATGTACGGCAACAACTCGGAAGCGGGAAATCGTTTGGCTACCGCCAGACCGACTGACACGGCGGGATTCAGGTGACATCCCGAAATGTGCCCTATCGCGAAGGCCATGGTGAGAACGGTCAACCCAAAGGCGAGTGCGACGCCAACGAAACCGATACCCAGACCTGGGAAAGCGGCCGCAATTACAGCGCTTCCACAACCGCCGAAAACGAGCCAAAAAGTGCCGAGAAACTCGGCTGCCACTTTCTTCTTTAAAGGCATGTTACAAATCCTTTCGGGGACTTATTGCTAGGTCGGGTTGATTATATACCCGTTCAGCCACGGCCCACAAACGGCATGTTGGTGGCCATCACGGTGATGAACTGTACGTTGGCGTCGAGCGGCAGGTTGGCCATATACACGACCGCATCGGCGACGTGCCGCACATCCATGCGCGGTTCGACGAGGGTGGATCCATTCGCCTGCGGAACACCGGCGGTCATTCTTTCCGTCATTTCGGTGGCAGCGTTGCCGATATCGATTTGGCTGCACGCGATGCCGTTTTTGCGGCCGTCGAGTGAAAGGCTTTTGGTCAAGCCGGTAATCGCGTGCTTGGTGGCGGTGTAGGGAGCGGAGTTGGGGCGGGGCGTGTGCGCGGAAATGGATCCGTTATTAATGATGCGCCCGCCGCGCGGCGTTTGCGCCTTCATGAGTTTGATGGCCGCCTGCGCGCAGAGGAAAGCGCCGGTCAGATTGACATTCACGACCGCGTTCCATTGCTCGAAGGTCAAGTCTTCGAGAGGAATCGCGGG
>Ga0193753_10002072_pt1 | contig 16297 bp, 12 predicted proteins | sample H1c2metaG_FD_144925 | JGI IMG/M metagenome (GOLD analysis project Ga0193753, IMG submission 144925) | Soil microbial communities from a riparian zone of the East river system, Colorado, United States - H1c2 | ecosystem: Environmental > Terrestrial > Soil > Riparian zone | place: USA: East... | reverse complement strand
CCGGGCGACAACATCAACCTGGACATCCAGCTCATCGCACCGATCGCGTGCGAGTCGGGGCTCCGCTTCGCCATCCGCGAGGGTGGCCGCACGGTCGGCGCCGGCGTGGTGACCAGCATCGTTGAGTAGTAGTCAAGCTACCGCCGGGGGCCGCGACGACTGAGCGCGCCGAGCTGATCTCGCGCAGCTCGTGGTCGCCCCTTCCGGGTCAAGGACTTGGACCGCCCTTCATCGAGGGCGGACCACCTAAGCCCTCCATATAGCTGTGCTGTCGGTGGATGCCGACCGCTTTCCGGTTTTTCTGAAGTGAACCCTTGCACTTGAGTTTAAACCGAGGTACACGTCCGCTTCCGTTTCCGGTCAAGTCGTACTCATTCGCCGCGAATTTCCAGAGGAAACCTAGGGAAGTAGCTCAACTGGCAGAGCGTCCGTCTCCAAAGCGGATGGTTGGGGGTTCAAGTCCCTCCTTCCCTGCGAACGCGGATCGCAACCCCTTAAAGGTCTCGCCCCTGGCCGAGGCCGCCCCGTTGGCACCGTGGCACAAGAAAACGCACCCAACAAACCGGTCCACCTCGTCTACCTGTGCAGCGGTCTCCTCTTCTTCTATCTGTTGAAGTGGACCGCCGACTGGGTCTGGGGCTACTTCACGCGCACCCCCAGCGAACTCTACGTGACGACGTTCGCCGCTGCTGTGGCGCTCGTGGTCGGTATCTCGCTCTACCGTCATGAGCGCACCTATGGCCTCGTCAACGAGGTCTGCGCCGAGCTCAAGAAGGTGAGCTGGCCGACCGCCAAGGAGGTCAAGGCAGCCACGATCGTGGTCATCATCATGACCCTTCTCTCGGCCATCCTGCTCGGGTTCTTCGACATCATGTGGTCGAACATCACCGAGTTCATCTACGGCTGAGTCGCGGCAATTTTGAACGGCGCGCCATGCAGGCAGAACCGATCATGAGCGAGACGCAACAGGCAACGCGTGACCTCAAGTGGTACGTCGTGCACACGTACTCGGGGCACGAAAACCGGGCCAAGCTGGCCCTGCTCGAGCGGATCAAGAACGCGGCCCTCGATGATTCGTTCGGCGAGATCCTCATTCCCACCGAGAGCGTGATGGAGGTCGTGAAGGGTCAGCGCCGTACCTCCACCCGCAAGTTCTATCCCGGCTACATGTTCGTCCAGATGGATCTCAACGAGAAAACGTTCCATCTGGTCAAGAACACTCCCAAGATCACCGGCTTCCTGGGCGGCACCAACCCCACCCCGGTCCCCGAGAAGGACATCACCGGCATCCACTCGGCGATGTCCGAGGGCAAGGCGAAGCCGAAGCCCAAGGTCGTGTTCGAGCAGGGCGACACCGTTCGAGTGATCGACGGCCCGTTCTCGAGCTTCGCGGCGACGGTCGAGGAAGTGAAGCCGGACAAGCAGAAGGTCAAGGTCCTCGTGTCCATCTTCGGACGGGCGACGCCCGTCGAGCTCGACTTCGCCCAGGTCGAGAAAGCCTAGAGACGTCCCATGAAGAAGATCACCGCGTTCATCAAGCTGCAGTGCCCGGCCGGGAAGGCCAACCCGTCCCCGCCGGTGGGTCCCGCGCTCGGCCAGCACGGGCTCAACATCATGCAGTTCTGCAAGGAGTTCAACGCTCGCACGGCGCAGTTGGGCGACATCATCATCCCCGTCGTCATCACTGCGTTCGCCGACCGGAGCTTCACCTTCATCACGAAGACTCCGCCCGCCTCGATCCTTCTCATGAAGGCGGCAAAGCTGGAGAAGGGCTCGGGCGAGCCCAACAAGAACAAGGTCGGCTCGGTCACGATGAAGCAGGTCCGCGAGATCGCCGAGACCAAGTTGCCCGATCTCAACACCGCCGACGTCGAGGCGGCGATCCGCAGCGTATGCGGCACCGCCCGCTCGATGGGGCTGGAGGTCGTCTAGTCATGCCCGGAAAGAAGTATCGCGCGGCGACCACCAAGATCGACCGCGGCGTCCGTTACTCGGTCGAGGACGCTTGCGCGCTGGTGCCGCAGGCGAAGATCTCGGGCAAGTACGATGAGACCGTGGACATCGCGGTGCGGCTCGGGGTCAACCCGAAGCACGCCGATCAGATGGTGCGCGGCGCGATCGTGCTGCCCCACGGCACCGGCAAGTCGAAGTCGGTCCTGGTCATCGCCAAGCCGGACAAGGCCAGAGAGGCGCTCGAGGCGGGCGCCGACTTCGCCGGTGGCGAGGAGTACATCAAGAAGATCCAGGAAGAGAACTGGTTCGGCTTCGATGCGATGGTCGCGACGCCCGACATGATGGGGCAGGTCGGCAAGATCGGCCGCCTCCTCGGTCCGCGCGGGCTCATGCCCAACCCGAAGGTCGGCACCGTGACGCCGGACGTGGTCAAGGCGGTTCGCGAGCTCAAGGCCGGCCGCGTGGAGTTCCGCGTCGAGAAGGCCGGCATCGTGCACAGCCCGGTCGGCAAGGCGTCCTTCCCGCCGGCGAACCTGGCCGAGAACGTCCTCTCCTTCATGGAGACCCTGCAGAAGCTGAAGCCGGCGACTGCCAAGGGGACCTACATCAAATCGGTCACCATCTCGACCACGCACGGTCCCGGCATCAAGATCGATCCGGCCTCCGCGCTCCGGGTCGCCGTCTCCTGAGGATCGCAATGGAACGCGCAGCCAAGCAGCAGCTCATCGACGAGGTCTCCCGGACCTTTGCCAGCATCTCGAGCATCGTGCTGGCCGACTTCCGCGGGATGGACGTCGCCACCGTGACCGGGATGCGGGCCGAGTTCCGCAAGTCCGGGTGCGGCTACCGAGTGGTCAAGAACACGCTCATCAAGATCGCCGTCAAGGACACGTCCATGGCGCCGATGGTGAGCCTCTTGAACGGGCCCACCGCGGTCATCTGGTCGACCGAGTCGCCGTCGCTGCCGGCCAAGCTGGCGGTCAAGTTCGCCAAGGAGCAGCAGCAGAAGTTCCGCATCAAGGGCGGCTTCTTCGAGGGACAGCTGCTGGACGCGGTCGGCGTCGAGCAGCTTTCGAAGATGCCCGGCAAGCCGGAGCTGCAGGCCTCGCTGCTCATGACCTTCCTGGCGGCCCCGACGGATCTCGTCCGTACCCTGGCGGCCGGACCGATGAACTTCCTCTATCTCCTTCAGGCGCGCGAGCGGAACCTCGGCGGCGCGTGAAGGGGCCCTCCCAGAAAAATTTCGCAGTTGGTAACCGCTCGTCACGAGCATTTCTCGGCAGACAGACCGAGGCAGTAAGGACATACGACCATGGCTGATGTCACGCAGGAGCAGGTAGTCGATTATCTGAGTGGCCTGACGGTGATGCAGATCGTCGAGCTCACCAAGTCGCTCGAGGACAAGTGGGGCGTCAAGGCGGCGCCCGTTGCCGTCGCGGGACCTGCGGTGGCCTCGAGCGACGCCGTCGAGAAGGAGGAGCAGACCGAGTTCACGGTCATGCTCAAGGCGGCCGGCTCGAACAAGATCGGCGCCATCAAGGCGGTCCGCGAGATCACCGGCCTCGGTCTGAAGGACGCCAAGGATCTGGTCGAGGGCGCGCCCAAGGCAGTCAAGGAGGGCGTGACCAAGGCCGAGGCGGACGAGATGGCCACCAAGCTCAAGGATGCCGGCGCCGAGGTCGAGATCAAGTAGCTTGTTCTGCTCGATCGATCTCCGCACCCTCATCACGAGCGAGTCGCCGCGTGGCGTCGTCCGGCTACTTGCGCCGGGTGCGTTTTTCATTTGCCGCGGACCACTCCCCTAGGGAGCGGTCCGCCGTCTGCGTTTTCGGTTCTACGCGGTCCCAGGACTGGGCACTGTCTCGAACGGGGGTTCCCCAACCATGGCGTCGGTGATTCAGAACAATTTTCGGGTTCGCAAGAGCTTCGCCAAGCTCCCCAAGGTCATCGAGATCCCGAACCTGATCGACATCCAGAAGCGCTCGTACGACAAGTTCCTCCAGGAGGGCGTGCCGCACGAGCAGCGCGAGGACGTCGGGCTTCAGGGTGTCTTCAAGAGCGTCTTCCCGATCAAGGACTTCTCCGAGACCTCGTCGCTCGAGTTCGTCTCGTTCAACCTCGAGAAGCCCAAGTACGACGTTGATGAGTGCCGCGCGCGCGGGATGACCTACGCCGCGCCGGTCAAGGTGGTGATCCGCCTGGTTGTCTGGGACGTCAACGAGGAGACCGGGCTGCAGTCGATCCGCGACGTCAAGGAGCAGGAGGTCTACTTCGGCGAGATCCCGCTCATGACCGACAGCGGGACGTTCATCATCAACGGGACCGAGCGCGTGGTGGTGTCTCAGCTGCACCGCTCGCCCGGCGTCTTCTTCGATCACGATCGAGGCAAGACCCACTCGTCCGGGAAGCTGCTCTACAGCGCGCGGATCATCCCCTACCGCGGCTCGTGGCTCGACTTCGAGTTCGACCACAAGGACATCCTCTACGTCCGCATCGATCGCCGGCGCAAGCTGCACGCGTCGGTCCTCTTGCGCGCGCTCGGCTATTCGACCGAGGAATTGCTGAACTACTACTACCACACCGAGCGCATCTTCCTGGAGCCGGGGAAGAAGTACTCGAAGTCGGTCAACTACGACCTCCTGCTCGGCCAGCGGGCGACGCGCGACATCCGCCACCCGGCCTCGCGCGAGGTCCTGGTCCGCAAGAACCGCAAGTTCACCAAGGCGGCCATCCGCAAGCTCGAGGAGTCGAAGGTCGACAAGCTCTCGGTCGAGCCCGAGGAGCTGGTCGGCAAGGTCTCGGCTCGCGACGTCATCGACGAGTCGACCGGCGAGGTGCTGCTCCAGTGCAACGAGGAGCTGACCGAGGCCAAGGTCGACGAGCTGCGCGACCGCGGCGTGGCCGAGTTCGACGTGCTGTTCATCGACGGTCTCAACGTCGGCCCCTACCTGCGCAACACGCTCATCGCCGACAAGCTGCAGGGCCCGGACGAGGCGATCATGGAGATCTACCGGCGCCTCCGGCCCGGCGATCCGCCCACGATCGAGACGGCGCAGAACCTGTTCCACAACCTGTTCTTCAACCCGGAGCGCTACGACCTGTCGAAGGTCGGCCGGCTGAAGCTCAACTACAAGTTCAAGATCGACGAGCCGCTCGACAACCCGGTCCTCACCAAGAAGGACATCCTCGAGACGGTCCGCTACCTGATCGAGCTGCGCAACGGGCGCGGGATGATCGACGACATCGATCACCTCGGCAACCGGCGCGTGCGCGCGGTCGGCGAGCTCATGGAGAACCAGTACCGCATCGGTCTGGTCCGAATGGAGCGCGCCATCAAGGAGCGCATGAGCATGTCTCAGGAGATCGAGACGCTCATGCCGCACGACCTCATCAACGCCAAGCCGGTCTCGGCGGTGGTGAAGGAGTACTTCGGGTCATCGCAGCTGTCGCAGTTCATGGACCAGACCAACCCGCTCAGCGAGGTGACCCACAAGCGCCGCCTGTCGGCGCTCGGGCCGGGCGGTCTGACCCGCGAGCGGGCCGGCTTCGAGGTGCGCGACGTGCACCCGACCCACTACGGCCGCATCTGTCCGATCGAGACGCCCGAGGGTCCGAACATCGGCCTCATCGCGTCGCTGTCGACCTTCGCCCGGGTGAACGAGTACGGCTTCATCGAGACCCCGTATCGCAAGGTCGAGGATGGGCACGTCACCGACCAGGTGAACTTCTACTCGGCGCTCCAGGAGGAGGGCCACACCATCGCCCACGCCAACGCGACCTACGGGCCGGGTGGCAAGTTCACCGAGGAGCTGGTGTCGTCGCGCAGGGCAGGGGACGTCATCGTCGCCAAGCCGGACGAGATCACGCTCATGGACGTCTCGCCCAACCAGCTGGTCTCGGTGGCGGCGTCGCTCATCCCGTTCCTCGAGCACGACGACGCCAACCGCGCGCTCATGGGATCGAACATGCAGCGCCAGGCGGTGCCGCTCATCCGCACTCACTCCCCGCTGGTCGGCACCGGCATGGAGGGGATCGTGGCGCGCGACTCCGGCGTCACCGTGGTGGCGCGGCGCGACGGTGTGGTCGAGTCGGTCGATGCGGCCCGTATCGTGGTGAAGCCGTTCGAGTCGACCGACACCGATCCGCTGGGCGCCAAGCCGGACATCTACAACCTGGTCAAGTTCCAGCGCTCGAACCAGAACACCTGCTCGAACCAGAAGCCGATCGTGCAGCGCGGCGACAAGGTCCGGGCCGGCGACGTGATCGCCGACGGTCCGGCCACCGAGACGGGCGAGCTCGCGCTCGGCCAGAACGTGGTCGTCGCCTTCATGCCGTGGGGTGGCTACAACTTCGAGGACTCGATCCTGGTCTCGGAGCGGCTGGTCAAGAACGACACGTTCACCTCGGTGCACATCGAGGAGTTCGAGTGTGTCGCGCGCGACACCAAGCTGGGCAAGGAAGAGATCACCCGGGACATCCCGAACGTCGGCGAGGAGGCCCTGAAGGACCTCGACGAGTCGGGCATCGTGCGCATCGGCGCCGAGGTCAAGGCGGGCGACATCCTGGTCGGCAAGATCACCCCGAAGGGTGAGACCCAGCTCAGCCCGGAGGAGAAGCTGCTCCGCGCGATCTTCGGCGAAAAGGCCGGCGACGTGCGCGACAGCTCGCTCCGCGTGCCGCCCGGCGTGACCGGCGTGGTCATCAACGCGCGCGTGTTCGCCCGCAAGGGGACCGAGAAGGACGACCGCGCCAAGGACATCGAGGACGCCGAGAAGGAGAAGCTCCTCGTCAACCAGCGGGACGAGATCAAGATCATCTCGGACAGCTACTACTCGCGCATGAAGAAGCTCCTGCAGGGCAAGAGCACCGCGGCGCGACTGGTCGACGAGAAGGGCAAGGTGCTCCTGCCCAAGGGCGACAAGATCGACAAGGACAGCCTGGACGAGGTGCCGGCCAAGTACTGGCACGAGATCCAGGTGGCCGAGGGCGGGGGCAAGGTCGAGGAGCAGCTCGAGCAGCTGGCCATGCGGCGCGAGGACGACGTCCACGCGATCGAGACCCAGTACCGCGACAAGATCGCGAAGCTCACCAAGGGCGACGAGCTGCCCCCGGGCGTCATCAAGCTGGTCAAGGTCTACGTCGCCATCAAGCGCAAGCTGTCGGTCGGCGACAAGATGGCCGGCCGCCACGGAAACAAGGGCGTGGTGTCGCGGCTCCTGCCGGAAGAGGACATGCCGTACCTGTCCGACGGGACGCCGGTCGACATCGTGCTCAACCCGCTCGGTGTGCCCTCGCGAATGAACGTGGGCCAGATCCTCGAGACTCACCTCGGTTGGGCTGCCCGGCAGATCGGGACCCAGATCGACACGTATCTCAGGACCGAGTGGGATCCGGCGATCCTGCGCGACAAGATGAAGAAGGTCTTCACCAGCCAGCAGGCCCACGAGTTCATCGACGGCCTGTCGGACCCGGACGTCGGTCGATTCGCCGGCAAGCTCCGCCGCGGCATCTTCACTGCGTCGCCGGTGTTCGACGGCGCGACCGAGGAGGAGATCAAGGCGGCGCTCAGGATGGCGGGGCTGCCGGTATCCGGCCAGGCCGTGCTGTCGGACGGCAAGAACGGCGACCAGTTCCTCCACTCGGTCACCGTCGGCGTCATGTACATGCTGAAGCTGCACCACCTCGTGGACGACAAGATCCACGCGCGCAGCATCGGCCCGTACTCGCTGGTCACGCAGCAGCCACTGGGCGGCAAGGCGCAGTTCGGCGGGCAGCGGCTGGGCGAGATGGAGGTGTGGGCGATGGAGGCCTACGGCGCGGCCTACGCGCTGCAGGAGTTCCTGACCGTCAAGTCGGACGACGTCCTCGGCCGCACGCGCATGTACGAGTCGATCGTCAAGGGCGAGCACGTGCTCGAAGCCGGCCTGCCGGAGTCGTTCAACGTGCTGCTGAAGGAGCTGCAGTCGCTCTGCCTGAACGTGGAGCTCATCGAGGACCCGAGCGCGCCCCGCAAGCAGGAGACGGCGCCCTCGGTTCCGGCCGGGCTCGCGGCGCTGGCCAGGGAAGTGGCGGAGAAGGTGGGGGGCGCGTAGCGCCGCAGCGGCCGCGTATCTCAAGGCTCAATCGAGACGACCAGAGGATCTAAGGAGTCGCCGTGAAGGACATCTTCAACTTCTTCGAGAAGCCGAAAGACCCGCGCTCATTCAGCGCGATCCGGATCATGCTCGCCTCACCCGAGAAGATCCGCGAGTGGTCTCACGGCGAGGTGAAGAAGCCCGAGACCATCAACTACCGCACGTTCAAGCCGGAGCGCGACGGGCTCTTCTGCGCGAAGATCTTCGGGCCGGTGAAGGACTACGAGTGCAACTGCGGCAAGTACAAGCGCATGAAGCACCGCGGCGTGGTGTGCGAGAAGTGCGGCGTCGAGGTGATCCAGTCCAAGGTCCGGCGCGAGCGCATGGGCCACATCACCCTGGCCACCCCGGTCGCCCACATCTGGTTCCTGAAGTCGCTGCCGAGCCGGATCGGCAACATCCTCGACATCCCGCTGAAGGAGCTGGAGAAGGTCCTCTACTGCGAGTCGTACATCGTGACGGACCCGAAGAAGTCGGGTCTGCAGGTGGGCGAGATGCTCAGCGAGGAGCGCCACCTCAAGTTGCTCGAGGAGATCGGCGACGACGCCTTTGACGCCGGGATGGGCGCCGAGGCGATCCTGCGCATGCTGCGCGAGATCGACGTCCACGGCATGGCCGAGACGCTGCGCGCCGAGATGCGCGAGGTGAGCTCGGAGGCGAAGCGGAAGAAGATCGCCAAGCGACTGAAGGTGGTCGAGGCGTTCCGCGAGTCGGGCAACAAGCCCGACTGGATGATGCTCGAGGTCATCCCGGTCATCCCGCCCGATCTGCGCCCGCTGGTCCCGCTCGATGGCGGTCGGTTCGCCACCAGCGATCTCAACGATCTCTATCGCCGGGTCATCAACCGCAACAACCGGCTCAAGCGCCTCCAGGAGCTGAACGCCCCGGAGATCATCATCCGCAACGAGAAGCGGATGCTGCAGGAGGCGGTCGACGCGCTGTTCGACAACGGCCGGCGCGGCAAGACCATCACCGGTCCCAACAAGCGGCCGTTGAAGTCGCTGTCCGACATGCTGAAGGGCAAGCAGGGCCGGTTCCGCCAGAACCTGCTCGGCAAGCGGGTCGACTACTCGGGCCGCTCGGTCATCGTGATCGGGCCCGAGCTGCGCCTGCACCAGTGCGGCCTGCCCAAGAAGATGGCGCTCGAGCTGTTCACGCCCTTCATCTACAACAAGCTGGAGGAGCGCGGCCTCGTCACCACCATCAAGAGCGCCAAGAAGCTGGTCGAGAAGGAGCGTCCCGAGGTGTGGGACATCCTCGAGGAAGTGATCAAGGAGCACCCGGTGCTCCTCAACCGCGCGCCGACCCTCCACCGGCTCGGGATCCAGGCGTTCGAGCCGGTCCTGACCGAGGGCAAGGCGATCCAGCTCCACCCGCTGGTCTGCGCGGCCTTCAACGCGGACTTCGACGGCGACCAGATGGCGGTCCACGTGCCGCTCAGCATCGAGGCCCAGATGGAGGCCCGGGTGCTGATGATGAGCACCAACAACATCCTGTCGCCCGCCAACGGCAAGCCGATCATCGTCCCGACCCAGGACATCGTGCTCGGCCTGTATCACCTGACCCGCGAGCGCCCGTACGCGCGCGGCCACTACCGCGAGACCCAGCCCGGCAAGGAGGGGATCGAGGGGGTGTACGCGTCGCGCGACGAGGTCCGCATGGCCTACGACCACGGCCAGGTCGACCTGCAGGCGCCGGTGCAGGTGCGCATCGAGAAGAACGCCAAGCCGGTCCGCACCACCGTCGGTCGCACGCTGCTCTACGAGATCTGCCCCAAGGAGATCCCGTTCGAGCGAGTGAACCGGGTCATGGGCAAGAAGCAGCTCGCCGACCTCATCGACGACGTCTACCGGATGTCGGGCCAGAAGGCGACGGTGCTGCTGGCCGATGCGCTGCGGACCATGGGCTACACGTACGCGACGATGGCCGGGATCTCGATCTGCATCGACGACATGAAGATCCCGGACGCGAAGCACGTGCTCATCGACGAGGCCAAGCGCGAGGTGGCCGAGATCGAGGAGCAGTACACCGAGGGCCTCATCACCGACGGCGAGCGCTACAACAAGGTCGTCGATATCTGGGCTCAGGTGGCCGAGGCGATCGCCAAGGAGATGATGAACGACATCTCCACCGAGGAGTACACGGACCCCGAGACCAAGGAGACGATGCGGGCTCCTTCGTTCAACTCGATCTTCATCATGGCCGACTCGGGCGCTCGCGGTTCGGCCCAGCAGATGCGGCAGCTGGCCGGTATGCGCGGCCTCATGGCCAAGCCGTCGGGCGAGATCATCGAGACGCCGATCACGACCAACTTCCGCGAAGGTCTGTCGGTGCTGCAGTACTTCATCTCGACCCACGGCGCGCGCAAGGGTCTGGCCGACACCGCGCTCAAGACCGCCAACTCCGGGTACCTGACCCGGCGGCTGGTCGACGTGGGCCAGGACAGCATCATCGGTGAGTACGACTGCGGCTCGCTCGAGGGGATCGAGAGCCAGGCGCTGGTCGAGGGTGGCGAGATCATCGAGCGGCTGTCCGACCGCATCCTGGGCCGCGTGGCCCTCGAGGACGTGGTCGATCCGTACACCGGCGAGATCCTGGTCCCGTCCAACGGCGAGATCACCGAGGAGATGTCCCAGGTCATCGAGGACTCGGGCATCGACCGGGTGAAGATCCGCTCGGTCCTGACCTGCCAGTGCCGCCGCGGCATCTGCACGCTGTGCTACGGGCGCGACCTGGCCCGCGGCTACATGGTGAACATCGGCGAGGCGGTGGGCGTCATCGCCGCGCAGTCGATCGGTGAGCCGGGCACCCAGCTCACCATGCGTACCTTCCACATCGGCGGCGTCGGGCAGATCCGGCACGAGCAGACGACGCTGGAGGCGCGCAACGACGGCACCATCAAGCTGGACAACGTCCATACGGTCCGCAAGCGCGACCACTTCGTGGTCATGAACCGGCAGAGCGAGCTCGTGATCATCGACGACATCGGTCGCGAGCGCGAGCGCTACGGGCTGCAGTACGGAGCCCGGCTGCTGGTCGACAACGGCCAGCAGGTCAAGGCCGGCCAGCTGCTGTCCGAGTGGGACCCGTTCTCGATGCCGATCGTGACCGAGGTGTCGGGTGTCGTGAAGTACGGCGACATCATCGAGGCCGTCACCATGCAGGAGCAGCTCGACGAGGTCACCGGCCTGTCGCGCAAGGTGATCATCGAGTCGAAGGACCCGGAGGCGCGGCCGCGCATCACGCTCAAGGACGACGCCGGCAAGACCGTGCCGCTGCCGGGCTCCGACAACGAGGCCCGCTACTACATGCCGGTCGGCGCCAACCTGTACGTGAACGACGGCGACCCGATCGAGGCCGGCGACGTCATCGCCAAGATCCCGCGCGAGACCACGAAGACCAAGGACATCACCGGCGGTCTGCCGCGAGTGGCCGAGCTCTTCGAGGCCAGAAAGCCGAAGGATCACGCGGTCATCTCGGAGATCGACGGTGTCGTCTCGTTCGGCAAGGACACCAAGGGCAAGCGCAAGGTGGTGATCACGCCGGACGTCGGCGAGCCGCGCGAGTACCTCATCGCCAAGGGCAAGCACCTGTCGGTGCGCGAGAGCGACCGGGTGCGCGCGGGCGAGCCGCTCATGGACGGCGCGGCCAACCCGCACGACATCCTCCGGGTCCTGGGCGAAAAGGCGCTGGCCAACTACCTGGTCGACGAGATCCAGGAGGTCTACCGGCTCCAGGGCGTGCGCATCAACGACAAGCACATCGAGGTGATCGTCCGGCAGATGCTGCGCCGGGTGACGGTCAAGGACGTGGGCGACACCAACTTCCTGGTCGACGAGCAGGTCGAGAAGCACCTGTTCGAGGAAGAGAACGAGCGCGTGATCGCCAACGGCGGCCAGCCGGCCAAGGGCGAGCCGCTCCTGCTCGGCATCACCAAGGCGTCGCTCTCCACCGAGTCCTTCATCTCGGCGTCGTCCTTCCAGGAGACGACCAAGGTGCTGACCGAGGCGTCGATCTGCGGACGGGTCGACTACCTGCGCGGCCTCAAGGAGAACGTCATCATGGGCCGGCTCATCCCGGCCGGGACCGGGCTCGGCGCCTACAAGCGCCTGTCGGTCGACGTGCTCGGCCAGGGGTCGAATGCGCTCGGCGAGTCGGCGGTCGAGCCGGCTGCGGCCGCCGCCGATGCAGCGGCGCCGTCGTCGGAGGAGAGCGCGACGCTCCCGGCGCTGTAGCAGGAGGAAGGCACGTGGCGGGTCTCGCCGCGGGCCAGCGAATCGAATCAGGCGCCGCCCTCGGAGGCGGCGCTTGTTTTTTCGGCGCTCGACGGCAAATGAGCCGACGCCTTGGGACGCCCGGGCTTGCCCTGGGCGGTCGCTTCTGACAGACTGCCGCCGCAATGCCGCAAAGCCGCGCCGAGGGCTTGCCGGTCACGCTGCCCTTCGAGAAGTTCTGGGCCTGGCTACAGGGCCACTCGAACTGCATCGTGCGCGCGGGTACGCCGGACATGCTTCTGTTCGACCACGACGACTATCACTGGCATCTGGCCTCGGACCCGGAGGAGAGCGCGCTCCTGGTCCAGCTGGTGCGCGGCAAGGACCTGGTCGGCGAAATGGTCCTCATGTCGAGTGAAATCACGTACGTGCAATGCGAGTCGGCCGAGGCGGAGGAGTTCGTCTTCGAGTGCGTCGTCGAGACCGAGGCGACTCGTGAGGTGGCGTACCACTTCGTCTTGACCCACGCCTACGAGGACGAGCAGCCCCAGCAGGGCCGTCGCTGGACTCACTGAGAGTTACGGCGCGGGTTCGTCTTGACACGTTCGTGCGGATCCGTAAGATGCCGCGATTCCGCACGATTCCCTTTTTGCCTCCTGAACCGCACGGTAGAGATGCCAACAATCAATCAGCTGGTCCGTAATGGACGCAAGAAGGTCAAGCGCAAGACCACCGCGCCGGCCCTTCGGTCCTGCCCGCAGAAGCGGGGAGTCTGCGTCCGCGTCTATACCTCGACGCCGAAGAAGCCGAACTCGGCCCTGCGCAAGGTTGCCCGCGTGCGCCTCACCAACGGCATGGAGGTCACCTCCTATATCCCGGGTGAGGGTCACAATCTTCAGGAGCACTCGGTGGTTCTGATCCGCGGCGGCCGCGTGAAGGACCTGCCCGGCGTCCGCTATCACATCATCCGGGGCACCCTCGACACCACCGGCGTTGCCAACCGCAAGCAGTCGCGCTCGAAGTACGGCGCCAAGCGGCCGAAGTAAAGGAAGACACGATGCCGCGCAAGGGCGAAGTCCCGAAGAGGAAAGTCCTCCCGGATCCGAAGTACACCGACGCGCCGCCGGACATCCGCCGGCGCCTCACCAAGTTCATCAACGTCGTCATGGTGGACGGCAAGAAGTCCACCGCCGAGCAGATCGTCTACGGCAGCCTCGAGCTGGTGGCCGAGCGAGCCAAGGACGATCCCCTCAAGGTCTGGGACCGCGCCCTCGGCAACGTGAAGCCGAAGGTCGAGGTGAAGTCCCGCCGCGTCGGTGGCTCGACCTATCAGGTGCCGGTCGACGTCCGCCACGATCGCTCGCAGGCGCTCGGCATGCGCTGGCTCATCAGCTACGCGCGCGACCGCAGCGAGAAGACGATGGTCGAGAAGCTGGCCAACGAGATCCTCGACGCCTCGCAGAACCGCGGCAACGCGGTCAAGAAGCGCGAGGACGTGCACAAGATGGCCGACGCCAACAAGGCGTTCGCCCACTACCGCTGGTAGCGGCGGGCGGCCGACAGCAAATCTGATCCGAGGAGGCGAGGAAGAAGCAACACCAGGGCTCGACAGGCGGCGCGACGGAGCGATTCGTGCGCCGAACCAGCGGGACCGAATGACGACCAGCGAGATCGCGCGCGCCTCCGGGCAGTGCCGAGCTTCGCCGGTCGTCCGCTTCGCCTCGCCGGGCGCCGCCGCCCTGGACATCTTCCTCGATGAGGCATGGCGCGTCTGGCTCCGATCGAGCGCACCCGGAACCTCGGGGTGATGGCGCACATCGACGCCGGCAAGACGACCACGACCGAGCGGATCCTCTACTACACCGGTGCGACCAGCCGGATGGGCGAGGTCCACCACGGCTCTACGGTCACCGACTGGATGACCCAGGAGCAGGAGCGCGGCATCAGCATCACGGCCGCGTCCACCACGTTCCGCTGGCGCGACTACCAGTGCAACCTGGTCGACACCCCGGGGCACGTGGACTTCACCGTCGAGGTCGAGCGCTGCATGCGCGTGCTCGACGGTGCCGTGGTGGTGTTCTGCGCCGTGCGCGGGGTCGAGCCGCAGAGCGAGACGGTGTGGCGCCAGGCCGACCGCTACGCGGTGCCGCGCATCGCCTTCATCAACAAGTGCGATCGAGTCGGTGCCGATCCGGGGGCGGTGACCTCGGAGATGCGAACCCGGCTGAACGCGAACCCGATCGTGTTGCAGATCCCGCACGCGCTCGAGGACGAGTTCAACGGGCTGGTCGATCTGGTCCAGGGGCGCTCGCGCGAGTGGGACGACTCCAGCCTGGGCGCGAGCTTCCACGACGGTGAGGTGCCGGACCACCTGCGCGAGGAGGCGGCCGCCGCCCGTGGGCTCATGGTCGAGGCGATCGCCGAGGTGGACGACGAGCTCATGGCCAAGTTCCTGGCCGACGCGGCGATCTCCGCGGCCGACATCCAGGCGGCGCTGCGCCGGGCCACGCTCGCGCTCAAGGCGGTCCCGGTCCTGCTCGGGTCCGCCCTGACCAACAAGGGTATCCAGTTCCTGCTCGACGCGATCGTGGACCTCCTGCCGTCGCCGGCCGACCGCGGGGCGACCAGCGGCATCCACCCCGACACCGGTCAGCGCGAGGAGCGCAAGGTGTCCGACGACGAGCCGACCGCGGCGGTCGCCTTCAAGATCATGAACGACCCGCAGGTCGGTCCGGTCACCTACCTGCGCGTGTACTCGGGGCGGGTGCAGTCGGGCGACCAGCTGCTCAACGCGACGCGCGGCAAGCTCGAGCGGGTGGGGCGGCTGGTCCGCATGCACGCCAACCGGCGCAGCGAGGTCAAGGAGGTGGCGGCGGGCGACATCGGCGCCGCCATCGGGCTGCGCGCGGTCGCCACCGGCGACACCCTGTGCGATCCGGTCGCGCCGATCGTGCTCGACACCCTTCGCTTCCCGGAGCCGGTCATCGGCGTCGCGATCGAGCCGAGCACCCTCGAGCAGCACGACCACCTGGAGCGGGCGCTCCAGGCGCTCGCGGTCGAGGACCCGAGCTTCCGGGTCACCACCGACGCCGAGTCGCAGCAGACCATCATCTCCGGGATGGGTGAGCTTCACCTGGAGGTCCTGCTCGACCGCCTTGCCCGCGAGTTCCACGTCGAGGCGCGGGTCGGGCGGCCACAGGTCGCCTACCGCGAGACCATCACCGCGCGCGCGGTGGTCGATCGTCGGGTGGTGCGCGAGGTCGGTGGGCGCGGGCAGCACGGCCACGTGCGGCTCTCCGTCGAGCCGCTGCCGCGCGGCTCCGGCCTCACCGTCGAGAACCGGGCCCCTGGCCACGAGATCCCCAAGGAATTCGCCGCCGCCGTGCGCACGGGGGTGACCGAGGCGGCCGAGCGCGGCGTCCTGGGCGGGTTTCCGATGGTCGACGTCGCGGTCCTGGTCCTGGGCGGCAGCCACCACCAGGTCGATTCGTCCGATTCCGCCTTCAAGACCGCGGCGTTGCAGGCGTTTCGCGAGGCGGCGCAGGCCGCCCATCCGGTCCTGCTCGAGCCGGTGATGAGCATCGAGGTCGTCTGCCCGGTCGCCGACGTCGGCGAGGTCATCGGCGATCTCGGTGCAAGACGCGGAAAGATCACTGGCATCGAGTCAAGGACTGGTGTACAGGTCGTCGCCGGCCTGGTGCCGCTGGCGTCGATGTTCGGCTACGCCACCGACCTTCGGTCGCGTACGCAAGGGCGCGCCACCTTCACCATGCAGTTTCAGAGTTACGCCGAGATGCCAGCCAGCCTGAGCGAAGAGCTCGTCGCGAAAGTGACGGGGCAATAGCCCCGACGGAGTCTCCGGAGGAATCGATGGCCAAGGAAAAGTTCGTCAGGAACAAGCCCCACGTCAACATCGGCACGATCGGTCACGTGGACCACGGCAAGACGACGTTGACGGCCGCCATCACCAAGGTGCAGGCGACCAAGGGACTGGCG
>Ga0193753_10002071_pt1 | contig 16317 bp, 21 predicted proteins | sample H1c2metaG_FD_144925 | JGI IMG/M metagenome (GOLD analysis project Ga0193753, IMG submission 144925) | Soil microbial communities from a riparian zone of the East river system, Colorado, United States - H1c2 | ecosystem: Environmental > Terrestrial > Soil > Riparian zone | place: USA: East... | reverse complement strand
CTCTTTAAATGTTTCCAGGAAAGCAATCGCATGAAAAGAGGCTTGGCCTACGAGATAAATATTTTTCACCATCCAGTCATAGTATTGATCAGAAACCAGGTCCGCTCTTTCGTAAGGATCCATTCTTAAATTAAATACTTTGGCGACGCGATAGGTGATAAATGGATCGGACCATACTTTAAATCCGCCGGCGGCTGATTGTTCCCGAATAACCACTTTCCAGTTTCCTATGCGATAAGCCACCAACTGGGCATCGTCATTGAAGTAAGCAAATTCATTCCTTGCACTTTTTGTTGATTTTCCAGTCAGAAGATCCAATTGATTAAACCCATCGAGGTGTACTTTGTATGTTTTGGCACCGACTGCTGTTCCTTTTAGCAAACGTTCTTTGATGGTTGGATCGCCAGCTGCAGCCAGAAATGTTGGAAACCAGTCCATACCGGAAAATATTTCAGTGGTAAGAGAATTCGGTGCGATATGCCCAGGCCAGCGAACAATTGCAGGCACCCGGTAAGCTCCTTCCCAGTTGGTATTTTTTTCACTGCGGAAAGGTGTGGTAGCCGCATCCGGCCAGCTGAATTGATTGGGACCGTTATCAGTTGTATAAACTACGATGGTGTTGTCTACAATTTTCAATTCTTCCAGAACGGCCGATAGTTTGCCGACATTCATATCCATTTCGATCATACCATCCGCATAATCATTTCCCGGCATGCCGCTCTGGCCCTGCATGGACGGACGGATATGCGTATAAACATGCATACGTGTAAAATTCATCCAGATAAAGAATGGTATGCCTGCCTGCACCTGTTTCTTGATAAAGGCAATACAGGCCGAAGTGGTTTCATCATCAATGGTTTCCATTCTTTTTACTGTCAGCGGTCCCGTGTCTTCTATTTTGCCGTCCGCTGTTGAATGTATCACACCCCTCGGAGAATTCGATTTCGTAAAAGCCGGATCATCCTTTGGCCAGTATGGACGTTCCGGTTCTTCTTCTGCATTCAGATGATATAGATTTCCGAAGAACTCATCAAAACCATGAGCCGTTGGCAGATATTCATTTCGGTCACCCAAGTGGTTCTTACCAAATTGTCCGGTGGCATATCCTAAAGGTTTCAATGCCTGCGCAATGGTAATATCGCGGGACTGCAAACCAACAGGCGCACCGGGAATTCCCACTTTGGATAAGCCTGTTCGCTTCGGGCACTGACCAGTTATAAAAGTGGACCTTCCGGCTGTACAACTATTCTCCGCATAATAATCGGTGAACATCATGCCTTCATGCGCGATCTTGTCAATATTCGGTGTTCTATAACCAACGACGCCCTGTCCATAAGCACTGATATTGGTCTGTCCCACATCATCTCCGAAGATCACGAGTATATTTGGTTTTTTTTGCGCATGTATGTTTATCACCGACAAACATAAAAGTCCTGGGAGAAAGGCGGTTTTTATTAAACTGCAAAAACAGAAATGACGTTTCATAAGAAAGTTTTGGTGAAGATTAAAAATAATCATGATTCAAGTCCGGTTTCGTTCAGCATAATATTTCGTATCAATCAGAAAGATGATTATAAAGATAGGAACTAATCAAAAAATCTTTTTATTGAGCCGGGGATTTTTCAGCTTTTATTTTTTAGAATAGTAATAGCCCCCGGAAGAAGGAGCGGTCATGAGTGACTCTGAAAAACGGTATCCCATATTTTATGTCTTACATCATCGGTCAGTTTTCTCGCATTCGGATGTGGAACAGAATAGAACGGATGGCCCCATAACATCCCCGAATAACCGACATGGGGAGTTCCCGGTTCCGTAAACTTTTTCAGCTCTTTTAAATCAGGTTCGAGATAAACGATATTGGTATTGCCCAACGATAAAATACAGGGTGGGTTGATTAATTCAATAAATTCTTTCAGGATGGGCATGCACCACCGCACTTCTTTAATGCTTAAATCAGATACATTCGGACTTCGAAATAAACAAACATTCGAGTAGTTAAATGCAACATCTTCTATTTCAATTTGCAAAAATTCGAATATCAACGCTTTAGACTTTTGAATAAACGGATATCCTCCCGCGTTATAATCCTCCAAAAATTCCTCCCTGGTCGGAAATCTGCGTTGAATGGAATACCTGGTCTTATCTGCAGATATAGCTCCTCCCCAATTAATGCCCAGAATAACTGCTTTACCGGGGTTCACGGGGGTTGCACAAAGTGATAAACCCCATTTTAACATGTTCCTGTCCTGCCTGAACTTGACTTCACTGAACTCAAACAACCTGTTTGCTTTGTCCAATAAAACGTCAAAGTTCCCCGTTAGATCTTCCATTGAAGCCCATTAAGAAAAAAGAAATGCATAAGGGAAACATTTCAGATGCATATGCATTAATTGCGCCTGTCAACTAATGATTTCCTAATGAAAGGGAGCAATCATTAGATGGGAAAGAAATTCCACATCCTTACGCAGTTATTACAACAAATGTTTTTTAGCGTACTGATCCATCGAAATTTTTCCACCGCCAGTAAATGCAAACAATACCAATAATATTAAAACAAAAACAGATAATAATAATTCCGGAAAACTATGTGGTAAACCATTGTTCAGGTTAATAAAAAATATGGCGCCCAGTATGATGGGTATCTGCGCCCAGGCAGATATTCTTGTCAGGAAACCCAGTACGATAAAAGTTCCGCCTAATATATGCACCCAGCAAACAAACAATGCCAAAGGCATATTCATATTCAGCCGGCTCAGACTGCTGCCTTTAATTAAATAAAATAATGGCTGGATGGTGGTAAGAAAATAAAGTCCCCGGATGGCGAGTATCAGGCCAAGAGCTACTCTTAGGATGACAAACAAAAAAGGATATCTATCATCCCAGGAGGATATTTTAGCGGGTAGATTCATAAAAAATTATTTTATGTATTTACACCAGATACAAAGGTCAATCTTAAATCAGACATGGCCCAAAAAATACTTTAAAAGACGTAATGTGTAATAGTCTCCATGGGCCGGTAATCATTTTGTCTGCTGAAAGACAACTATTTAGGGACTGCTTTTTTCCGCATAAAAATTTCCTTCCCGTTAAAAACGATCACGGCAATCAGGATGATACTGTAAGAAACAATCTGTATACCGTTGATCTGTTCATGGAAAACCCAGGTGGCCAGAGTAAAAGCAATGATGGGATTTATATTCAGCATCATACCCACAACAGATGAATTAATACCCGTGAGCGCATACAAATTCAGGAACAGAGGTATGATCGTAAAGAATACGGCAATGACCGCGATCATTGCATAGAATGAAAATGCCGACGGCAGTTTTCCGCTGTAAGTAAGGAAGAAGGGCAGCAGGATCAGAGATGATAAAACGATATGAACAGTCAGCACGATAAAAGTATCAAAGCCGGCATTCCTACGCTGGCTGACCAGGTAACAGGCATAACTGAATCCGACGATCAGGCTGAAATACATATCCCTCAGATCCGCATAAGAAAGCAAGAGACAACCCGTCACACTCAAAGCAACCGCCAGCCATTGCAGCCTGTGCAATTTTTCATGCAGAATAAAAAAGGCGAGCAGGGTTGTCAGGATCGGGCAAACCATGTAGGCCAGCGAAGTGGCTTTTACACTGATATGGTTCATAACATAAATAAACGAGAACCAGTTCCCGGTCAAGAATATGCTTCCCCCGATATTCAGCCATATCGTCAAACGTCTTTTATCCGGTGGCAGGTTTTTGAATAATTGGACCGTCTCTTTCCATTTTTTCCTTCTAAAGAGAAAAACGATCAGTAACATCAGCACTGCGCAGCTAAAAACGCGGTAAAATAAGATGTCAGCAGAAGTATAGTCATCCAGTGGCCTCAGGACCAGACTGAAAAATCCCCAGATGGTATAAGCAGTGACGGCTGCTATATAATATTTTGTTTTACCTGAAGAACCCTGATTTTCTTTACCCATCGTATGTTTCGTATCCAAATCCCCGATAAGCCAGATTTCCAATGAAATTACTTCACCTGAACCTGTTCGTCAAATCCTGACGGCTTTCCCCCCAGTTTAATGTGAATTGATAAAGGAGATTATGAGAAGGGTATCTGTTCTCCATTATCGCAAGGAAAGTTCGCCAAATGTATTTCCCATTCTCAGGTCTCCTGTTTCCAGTCCTTTTTTAAACCAATAAACCCTTTGTTGGGAAGTACCATGTGTAAATGAATCCGGCACCACCTCTCCTTCGGCTTGTTTCTCCAGGCGGTCGTCGCCAATGGCATTGGCCGCATTCAATGCTTCTTCAATATCGCCTTTCTCAATAATATTATTCTTTTTTTGTTCATAATGCGCCCAGACCCCGGCAAGAAAATCTGCCTGCAATTCCAGCATGACCGAATAACGATTGGCATCTTTTTCATTTGCCTGCGAACGAAGCTGTTCAATTTTTTGAGCGGTGCCGTTCAGTTTCTGAATATGATGTCCGACTTCATGGGCGACTACATAAGCCATGGCAAAATCGCCCGGCGCCTTGAGCTTGTCCTGCATTTCTTGAAAAAAAGAAAGGTCTATATATAATTTGCTGTCATTTGGACAATAAAAAGGTCCGGATGCAGCGCTCGCATTCCCACAGGCAGAGGCAACCGAGTTCCGGAATAATACGAGTGTCGGATCGGTGTATTGCTGACCATTTTGTTTAAATATTTCTGTCCATATGTCTTCGGTATCCGCCAATACAACCTTTACAAAGCTTGCACGCTGGTCATCCGCTTTCTGTTGTTCCGGAGTCAGCGTGGTCTGGCTGGTTTGCGGATTAATTTGTGGAATTTGAGATGGATCTACACTATTACCACCCAGAAAAGTATATAATAAGTAAATTATTACCCCAAGAATGCCGCCGCCTGCGGCGATTCCGCCACCCGAGAACCCGCGGCGATCTTCAACATTGGTACTTTCGCGTCGTCCAAACCATTGCATCGTAATAATGATTAAGGGTTACTGAATACATGTATAATGCACAAGCCGTACCAGCAAACTGATGGAAAAATGAATCGGATGATTCACCGGAATCAGAGATGACACTTTTTTTGCTTTTAGAAACCAGATTTCTCTAAGGCCGGATCGCCCAGGCCAGACCATCTGGTCCGGCAAGATCAACATGTCCGGCAACCGATAAAGTTTTGAGATCTACGATCGCCACGTAATTGTCGGGTGTGCAGCCGATAAATGCTCTCGATCCATCCGTATCCATCAGGATTCCTGCGCCACCATGCCCAATATTCACCCGCTTCAATTCCTTGCGCGAAACGACATCATAGATTATCAGATCGCCGGTTCGCAGACTTGAGATCAATACTTTCTTGCCATCCGGCGTAAATTTCAGCCTGTTCGCCCCAACGGCCTTTGCATCCAGTTTTTCGGTCACGCGCTTTGCCGCGATATCGATAATGGCAATGGTTCCATCATCTGATGCTGCGGTCCACAACTCCCGTCCATTGGGTGATACATCAAATCCCTCAGAACCTTTCGACACAGGAACAATCGTTTGTATCCATTCCATATGTGCTTTGGCTCCTGGAAAAGGCTGCCCGTGTGGTCCGGTAGCTGGCGGAAGCAGGGTATCTACCACAATGCTCACCGTACCGGAACTTACATTGGTAGTATAAACATTTTTCCCATCAGGGGTCACATAAATCATATGTGTACGATTTTGCCCCGTACCCATGCACCAGTCCAGCTGACCCATCGCCGGATCATAATGGCCAAAGGCTTTGGAACCTTCGGCGGTGAACCATACTTTTCCGTCAGCAAATGTCACACCGTGCGGACCGAATAGCGGCCTGGTATCGATCGTCGGCAATGCCTTTTGTGCGACCAGGTCAATCACATTTAATTCATGCAAACTGCCACCGCCATAGATCGTGACGTAAGCTGTTTTTCCATCCGTAGACGCGATCACTTCATGCGGATCAGAACCAACCGGCACCCGCGCGATTACTTTTAGGGAAACAGGATCTATAATCGCGAGGATATGATCGGCTTTTGAAAGGGCGAGCAGGGATCGTGGTGGTGTGGACTGCGCGGTGACATTGAACGCGATGCATATGAGTGCTATCTGAAAAATTGGGGCAATTAATAATCTGATCCTATTTGATTTTACATATTTAGTTGCCTTGCTGGTTTGATGGCAGGTCCTGTCCATATGATTCGCTGGTTTTAGAAAAGGTAAATAAATTATTTTGATATAAAATTCATGCCTTCATTTCCTGCTGAAAGTTAACATGCCAACTAAAAGTTAATCATCTTTGTTGTTCATCTATTAAATCACTGTAATGGAAAATAGAAAAGAATCCGTGACGATTGTAAAGGCAACTGAAGGAAAAGGCTTAGCCGTCGTGGGTGACTCTTACCGCGTAGTCATACCGGGTAAAGCCTCCGGTGGCGCTTACGCGGTTATTGAAATGCTCGTACCTCCCGGAGGAGGGCCCGGACCACATGGCCATGCAGGTTTTCAGGAATCTTTTTATGTACTGGACGGTGAAGTGGAAATTAAAACGGAGGATGGGACCTATACTGCGGAAAAAGGAACGTTTGTCAATATTCCCCTGGGGGGTCTTGTGCATCTCTTTAAAAATAAGACGGATAAGATGGCGCACTTATGGTGCGTGGTGGTTCCTGCGGGTCTGGATGCATTCTTTGAAGAAATCGGTGAGCCCATTCCCTTCGGAACATTTGTTTCCCCGCCACCAATGACACCTGACATAATGAAAAAACTTCTTGCGATTGCTGAGAAATATGGCCAGCAAATATTTCCACCTGATTATCTTGATAAATAAAATTGAATTAACAGTCTACTCTTTTTATGAAACAAACTCAATGAACATAAAACTCAAAGCAGCGATTCTGGATGATTATCAGCATGCATCGGCCATGTTTGCCGACTGGTCCGTGATAACCGACCGAGTTGAGCTGACCATTTTTGATCAGCATGAATCGGATGAAACCAGATTAATTCAGCGGCTGCTGCCATTTGAAATCCTGTGTGTTATGCGTGAAAGGACGCCTCTCAACAGGAAAATTTTATCGCAGTTGCCAAATTGCAAATTGATCGTATCAACGGGAGTCAGGAATGCTTCCATTGATTTATCAGCTACTGAAGAATTTGGTATCACCGTAAAAAATACCGGTTACCTGGCCAGCGGTGCCCCGGAATTAACCTGGGGTTTATTATTGGCAATAGCCCGCCATATTCCGCAGGAATCTCTGAATCTCAGATCAGGCAATTGGCAAACAACCGTCGGAACAGATCTCAAAGGAAAAACGATCGGAATCATAGGGCTGGGAAGGATCGGCAGCAGGATTGCTAAATATGCACAGGCTTTTGAAATGAGAATCCTGGCCTGGAGCCCGAATCTTACAAAAGAAAAGGCGATTGAAGCGGGTGCCATACTGGCTTCAAAAGATGAACTATTTAAAGAATCTGATTTTATAACCATCCACATGGTACTGGGTAAGCGGTCAAAAGAGTTGATCAAAATGGATGAACTGAAGCTGATGAAATCAACAGCCTACCTGATCAATACATCAAGGGGTCCCCTGATCCGGGAGGCCGATCTGATTGAAGTCCTGAGCGAGCAAAAAATCAAGGGTGCTGCTTTAGATGTTTATGATACTGAGCCTTTTGGTGCCGATCATCCGTTCAGAAAACTTGATAATGTATTGGCGACACCGCATATTGGTTTTGTGACTGAAGAAACCTATCGCATTTTTTTCCAGGATACGGTTCGCGCTATAGAGAGCTGGCTGGCGACGTCTTAATGTCTTTACCTATGTAGTATGGGAATTACAGGATAATTACATTATAGTAACTTGCATGAACATATAGACATTGCAACATCCATGGAGCAATCTACAGTTGACAAAACGACCCCGGATAAAATCAAGGCCACAGGAGAACCCAACGGATTGTTGAGTTTGTTAACCTGCAAATGTCCGCGCTGCCGGCGGGGCAAAATGTTCGCGAATGACAACCCCTGGAATTTAAAGCAAACAATGAAAATGAATGAGGTTTGTCCGGTGTGCAGTCAACCCTTCAATCCGGAAGTGGGTTTTTATTTTGGTTCGAGTTATATCAGTTACGCGCTGACGGTTGCTCTTTCTGCAGCCACTTTTATTGCCTTCTGGCTATTGATCGGCTTCCCGTTTTCCGGAAATAATATTTTTTACTGGCTCATTGGCAACGCGATTTTATTGATCGGTATGCAACCCTATCTGATGCGGGTATCAAGAACCGGCTGGCTGGCATTTTTTGTACGCCACGATGCAGATTGGGCGATCCACCCACCCGTTAAACCGGAAAGAACAAATAAGGACCAGGAAAATAACTGGTAGTGCACCCAGATAAAATTTGAAACTTTGTATGATGCAATCCAACTCAGATATTATCACGCTGCCGGGATTGTCCAGCGCATCCCAAACAATGGACGTGGTAGAAAAAGCACTGACTGCTCATGGGATTTTTATTTATGCACGAATAGATCAGGAAGCCGAGGCCGTCAAAGTGGGCCTGACTTTAAAACCAATGAAACTATTGATTTTCGGAAATCCCCGCGGCGGTATTCCACTCATAAATGCAAATCCTTTATGCGGCCTGGATCTGCCACTGAAAATTCTAGTCTGGGAAGACAATGATATGAAAGTCTGGCTGAGCTATAATTCTTTTTCTTATCTGCAAAAACGGTTTGATTTGCCAGCTGATCTGATTCAAAAAATATCAGGTGTTGAAAAGATTATCCAGCAGGCAGTAATCAATTAAATTTTAAAAGAAAAACATATGGCATCCAAAGTGTGGCTGATTACGGGTAGTTCGAGGGGTTTGGGTCGTGCCATCACGGAAGTTGCATTGGAATCGGGGCATCAGGTTGTTGCCACTGCGCGCAACATCATTCAGCTGCAGGATTTGAAAAAAACCTACGGCAACCAGGTAGTCACCATCGCCCTGGATGTAACCAATGAGACCGCAGCGTATCATGCGGTGCAATCAGCGATAGATCATTTTGGCCATTTAGATATTCTGGTAAATAATGCGGGCTATGGCAATGTCAATTCTATAGAAGAAACCAGTCTGACTGATTTTCGCGCAGAGATAGAGACCAATCTTTTCGGCACCATCATCCTGACAAAAGCAGCCCTGCCCTTTATGCGTAAGCGCCGGTCGGGGCATATCATTCAGGTATCCTCTATTGGCGGGCGGATCGGACCGATTGGACGCGGGCCCTATGCATCTGCCAAGTGGGGAGTAGAAGGTTTTTCAGAAGTGCTGGATAAAGAAGTCGGGCCGCTGGGTATCAAAGTGACCATCATAGAGCCGGGTGGCTTCAGAACAGACTTTGCCGGATCTTCTTCCAGCATACATGACAGCATACTGGATTATGATGCAACGGTTGGGGCCACCGCCCGTTTTCAGCGTGACTATAATGGGAAACAACCGGGCGATCCAAAAAAGGCGGCGCAGGCAATCCTGAAAATTGCCGAGATGAGCTCACCTCCACTACGTCTGCTGCTTGGTAGTGATGCATATAATGGAGCGTTGCGAAACGATCAGCTGAAAACACAATCCGATAAAGAATGGGGTGATCTGAGTAAGTCGACTGATTACTAAGATGGCTTTTTATTCTTTCAATTTTGTTACTAAACTGACATTTCACCCTCTACCCACAGGGTCGTTCTGGCGCATGAACTTGTTGAATACCTTGTTACAGAGAATCTTTGTGATGTCAAATTTTGGTTTTCCAAGAGAGCGAATTTTCAAAAACCTCCAGTGAAAACCGAACGTGACAGATCCCACGTTTGCCCTGAGAGATTTCACGAACGAGCTTAAAGAACGGCAACTGAAAATAGTTTTCACGCAGGACAAGTTATGAACGACGGTTTCGAAATTGCGAATCCGGATAAAGTGCGGTTTACTGTTGAATGTTCCAAATCTTTGTATGATAAATATAAATGCAAAAGATTTATAAAAGGAAGTTGGGAACCATCACCCATTGAGATAAAAACGTTCTGGAGAGATTACTAGATGGGGATCCAACCTTATGTTATAAAAAATCCCGGGCAGCGGCCGGGATTTGATGAATCAGTTTGATCTGATATTATTTTGAACTGAGATCGGAACGGAATCTTTCAAAATGCTGGGTGCGACTCACAGAAATATCTTCCATTAACTTCAACCGGTTATCCCAGGCTGCCTGGCCATATTCCTTTATATAATTCGTCTTGAACCAGTCCATCGGCAGATGAAAATAATCCTGATCCAATTCCTTATATCCGTCCTTCAGATTCCTGATCAAAACAATAGTCGGGCTGGAACCCGCCTGTTGCCTGACCAATGTATTAAAAGAAAAGGGTGCATTTAGTTTTGTATATAATAATATTGTCTTTCTGGCTTCCGCCATGTAATCAGAAAGCTTTCCGTCTTTTATCACTATAATGTTGATCAGCGAAAGATCGGCATGTACATCTCCTTTGTAACTTAATGTATCCACCCACCTCACCAGCATGTTATTATTTGATTGCAGTTCGGGTGAAAACGTTTTTTCAAGATCGAGTCGATGATCTTTAGCTGTAGATAATGTCGTGTCCATCGACGCATATGAAACGGGACCCTCTACAACGACAAATGATCCGAATTCCGGACCACTCATCATCTCGTACACTTCTCTTTTATCGGATTGGCTGTGAAATTTTGCCAGGTGTGTTTTCCAGCTTTCTTCAAAAGCGGTTTGCATTCCGGGCTTGGGAGTAAGCGTGTTTACTCTGTACAATGTTCTTCCCTGACCGTTGACGAAACCAGCAGCTGCAATGAACAGCCACAAAAAATGATTTTTCTCATGTTTGATGTTTTAAGTGGTTATAAAAAAGAGTTCAGGCTTTCAGAATGGAGGGGGCAGATAAAATTTACTATGGGGGATTGTCAAGTTAGGGAATATAATGGTATCACGACTCAACGTTTGTAATATTGTTATTCTGACGCGGTATCGTAACGTATTTATAGTTTCATCCCCTTAATCAACCACACCGACTTCACCGATTGTTCCTTCAAGTGAAGAAATTTCTTACGATCAGCATCGCCGGAGAAGTTTTTGAAATCCTGCTCAGAGTCAAATTCAACCAGGTGGACTTCATATGGCTTGTCAATATTGTTTTCAATCATTGAATGATCGTCGGGCCGAACCCGAAGTAAAAGTCGTCCATTATATTTTGAAATGGCAGGAATCGCAATGTCTTCAAATTGATGAAATACTTCTTCCTGTCCTTCTTTAATATAAATGAGTTGTGTCAGGTATATCATTTAATAAAGATAATTCATACTGCCCCTCAACATCCCTAGTCTCCCGTTTTTAAATCCCGGATTGACTTACATTTATACATGCCCGAAATAGAATCACCGCTGGGGATATTGGGTAATATTGTCGATAAGTTCGTATTAGAGAGATATTTGAAAAAGTTACTGTTCAAAAGAAATGAATTGATAAAAACAACTGCGGAACGTAATATAACCAACACGTTATAAAAATCGTTCTTTGAGTTCGGGCGTTGGAATCATACAAACGTCCCTTTTACCGAACATTTTATACCGGGATTTTGCAATCAGATTATACATAAAATCTCTGACCGGTCGGGGAATTAATATAAAAACATAAAAAGCCTTCCATATACCACCCAGTTTTCTTAGTGTATTTAATGCAGCGGCAGACTTCAAATAATATTTGTCATCCTGGATCAATACAAAGGACTCGAATTCATTTTTTGCCAGGCCAAACCGTATGAGCCATTGCTGGCCGATTTCTGATTGTAAGGAGGCGAATTTAAATTTTCTGGTTCTGTCTCTTTTTATAATGAAGCGAACCAGGCCGTTGCACAAATTGCAAACACCGTCAAAAAGCACGATATTTTTATCCGGTTCATCCATGCTGAAGGATATTTTCCAGCGCCCCGTCCAGGGATGGATATTTAAATGTGTAGCCTGCTTTTAAAAGCTTTTCCGGGATCACCCAGCGGCTTTTTAAAATCAGTTCGGTTTCCGTTTTGATCATTATGGCGCCCATCCTGAGTAACCAGGCTGGCGAAGGCAGACCAAATTTTGTATTTGTTTTCTGTCGAAAGGTGCTCATCAGGATTTTATTGGTTACCGGATTTGGCGCGGAACAATTATATACACCGCTTAACTCTTTGTGTTCCAAAAGAAAAAATATAATGTTGAAGACATCGGCGATATGGATCCAGCTGAACATCTGTCTCCCGTTACCCTGTCTGCCACCGAGCCCGAAACGGACAAGATTCAAAAATGGTTTGACAACGCCTCCGTGTTTGCCCAGCACGATCGCCATGCGCAGGGCGACCTGCCTCGTCTGTTTTAAATGAAATGAAAAAAATGTTTTTTCCCATTCTGTGGCCACGTCAACGGAAAATCCTGTTCCGATCTCACCCTCTTCCTCTGTCATCGGACGGTCTTCTGCATGTCGGTAAATCGTTGCAGTGCTGGCATTGATCCAAAGAACCGGCGGATTTTTACACAATTCAATGGCCTGTCCCAGTATTTTCGTCGTCAGCGTCCGCGACATGAGTATCTTTTCTTTATTCTTAGCATTATAACGGCAGTCGACCGACTTACCCGCCAGGTTGACGACCAGGTCTGCATTTTCCAATGCACCAAGGATTCCCTGAAAATTGGTCCATCGAATAGTTCCGGACCGGCGGGATATAATAAGCACTTCACATCCCGTTTTTCTAAATTCAGCCGCCAGATGGTTCCCGATAAATCCGGTGCCGCCGGCAATAACTATTTTCTTGTTCATGTTTCTTACTTGTTGGGAGTAGCCAGGGGCTGCATCGCCATGTGTTCATCGTGTTTCTGTTTGGCCACTTTCTTACCTCTGAAAAACAGGAACAGGTTGAAGAAAAGCATGATGCCGAGATAAATGCTGAAACCCCCGATTTTTGAACTGAGCACTTCAATGATGCCCTGAACCCCGTTGAGAGTGTCATAAATCTGCAATATATATAGCGCGAAGCCGATATTCAACAAGTAAAAGCCAATTCTAAATAAGGAGTTTGTTGCTTTGGCAATCTCTTCCCTTCCAAAAAATATATCCCTCATAAAGACGAGTCCATTGCGGAATAGCGTTTGTGCAACATACCAGGTCAGGAGTAAAGCGATCGGTAAATAAATGAAATAGGCGATGACGGTGTAGGAGTGATTCATGATTGAAACGATTTAATTGTGAGAGGTGATTTTTTTGATCTGGACAGATACCAGATCAATACCATGTTCAAATAATGGGTAGAAGCCAGAATAAAAATCAGGACGCTCATATTATTGGCAATGCTGGATACCAGTTTTGCCAAATTCTCAATGCTCTGCCAGAAACTGAGTTTGACAAAAGCGTAGCCTATATTAAAAAGGTAGTAGGCAACCAGCAGTATATTGTTGAGATGGTCGGTTCTTGCCGCGTCGTCTTTCATAAGACCCAGGATGAACACGCGGCCATTTCGGTAAAAAAGTTTACCGACAAAGACGATAATAAAACCCGTAAGGATCAGATAAACGATGTATGCGGAGATGTTATAGTTCATATCATGCAAACATTTTCAGTAATTTTAGTAATAACTCACCCTGTGGGGAAAGAAAAAGTCTATCAGCCAGTTTACTGATCTGCTGGGTAAAGACATTCAATTCCTTAATCTGTTTGGCAAATTCTTTTTCTTCGGCTGTTTTACCGGTTTCTTTTTCAGAAGCGATTTCACTAAGCAGGTCCAGGACCGGATTCAGTTCCCTTTGCTTACGCACGTTTCCAATTTTGAGCGACCATTTCCACACATTTTTCTCCGCGACAAAATATTCCTTACGGTCTCCGGCAATTGCTTTTTTATAAATGATTCCCCAATCCAACAGTGTTCGTATGCTCATATTTACATTGCCCCTGGAAATAGTAAGTTCTTTCATGATATCATCTGTAGACTGAGGCTCAGGCGATATCAGTAGTAGGGCTTGTATCTGGGCAATCGATTTATTGACGCCCCACTGGCTACCCAGGGTGCCCCAGGTTTCGATAAACTTCTCTTTTGATTCCGGATATTTCATATCCCAAAGATAGTATTATTTATTGAACTTTCAATATATATTGAAAGTTTATCTAATTGTATATACTACCCGGTTGATGATCATCCGATTATAGATGGGAATCCACTAAAAATATTGCAGCTGGGATGTCACCCGATTTTTCTGAATAGAGAGAATCTGAAATTGCCGACAAGAAAAGTGATGAAATCGAATCAGGAATTGCTGTCCTTGATATTTTCCGTTATCTCCATGCCTTCTTCCGAACAACTGATGGTTCGGATATAGATGCCGTCTTTAATTTTGATAGACAGCTCCTTGCTTTCCAGATCGGTGAGCTCTGTCACCGTCAGGATTTCGCAGCCGGGGAATTTTTTAAAAACGATTGATTTCAAATACGGTTCCAGGGCAGCGGCCCGATAATATTTTATACAAAAGTCAAAATTGCCGTTATTCTTATAGTACACCCTGTCTGTCGAATCACCTTCCTGAAAGGTTACGACATAATGATGCTCGTCCTGGAACCACTTTACGGTTGATGAAGGAGAAAAATTTTCCATGAAATGCCTGGCCGCATGCGTGTTCACTTCATTCATACGTAACAACACAAAACCACCTTTATCCAAATGCTGACCAAGGGAATTCAGGCTGAGTAAAGTGATCAGTAATATCAATCCGGGGACCGCAAAGCTGCGGTAGCGTGTGGCAGGCTTCATGGGAGGTGATTATTAATTAATGAAAAGTTAACATTAAATTAATAATTAAGACATTAAATTTTCGGATAGATGGGATGACTTGTTAAAAAAGGATTTCCGGGATTTGTCCATTTTATCATAGATTTAGAAACCGATTCGCCCTGCGCAAACGCCTCCATCCTGTCCCGCCTTTTCTTCATTTATTTAAAAAACAACTTATGACATCCAGACAAACAGGCCTATGTATGCTGGCTATTTTCTTTTCGTTATTCATAATCGCGTGTGGGCAGGGTGAGAAAAAAGCAGATGATTCTAAAACAACTGACAGCGCAGCCAATGCAGCAACAGACACGACAAAAACGGTCGTACCGGAAACAACACCTGATGCCGTTCAGGCGGCTCCGAATCTTTATAAAACTTTACAGGACACGCTGGGCATCAGAATCGTGGAGGCTGACTATAAACCTGGTGATTCCTCTGCGCTGCATTCACATCCTGACTATGCGCTTTATGTGATCCAGGGAGGTAAGACAGAATTTATAGGAAAAGATGGAAATAAAATGGACGCTGAAATGAAATCGGCAGATGAAAATATAAGGGCCGCCGAAGTTCATAGCGTAAAAAACACGGGCAAGACAGAAGTGAAAGTGTTGCTAGTCGAAGTAAACAGGCCCATTGGAACAACTTCCTTCGATGCATCCATGGACGCGTCAAAAGTTGCGGGCAATTTGTACAAAGTAACCAAAGACACTATGGGGATACGGATTTTACACGCCACTTACAAACCGGGCCAGTCGTCCGCCATGCATTCCCATCCTGATCTTGTCCTGTACGTAATATCAGGAGGTACCACGGAATTCACTGGAAAAGATGGCAAAAAAGATAAAAGGGAATTAAAAACCGGGATGTCGATGATTGTATCGGCTGACACCCATAGCGTGAAAAACGTTGGTAGTACCACTGCCAAAGTGTTACTGGTAGAAGTGAACAGGCCCCGGAAATAGTGAATGCACAATAGTATTCCTTCCTGACCGGTGAGTGAGTGTCCATGCTTTTATGACTAATTTTATACTATTCAGTATTTAAAAAAATACGAACATGGAAAGCGGAATTCAGGGCCTCCATCATATTACGGCCATTGCTGATAATGCGCAAAGAAATCATGATTTCTATACCCGGGTTCTTGGTTTGCGCATGGTTAAAAAGACGGTGAACTTTGATGATCCCTATACCTATCATTTCTATTATGGAAATGAAGTGGGGGAACCCGGAACCATATTAACTTTTTTTCCATGGGAGGGTGTCGGGCCGGGAAAGAATGGAGCGGGCATGGCGACCGAAATCACTTATCATATCGACCCACAGTCAATGGATTTCTGGATTGACCGGTTTAAAAAATTGAATGTACCCACGGAACAAAAAGCCGAAAGGTTTGGAGAATCCTGTCTTCCGTTTACTGATCCGGATGGCCTGCGGCTCTCGTTATTGAATTCCTCCGCACCGGATGGAAGAAA
>Ga0193753_10002070_pt1 | contig 16318 bp, 13 predicted proteins | sample H1c2metaG_FD_144925 | JGI IMG/M metagenome (GOLD analysis project Ga0193753, IMG submission 144925) | Soil microbial communities from a riparian zone of the East river system, Colorado, United States - H1c2 | ecosystem: Environmental > Terrestrial > Soil > Riparian zone | place: USA: East... | reverse complement strand
CCGGAGAAACCAGTTCCGGCTCAGCCGCACCAGCCGATGGGCTTGATCGGTGGCTGAGCCGGAACTGGTTTCTCCGGTGGTCGTCGCATGGAATATATAAGTCCAGTATATCGATCGCAAGGCTGGCCCTATCAATCTCATCGTGGTCACCGTTGGTCACCGTTGGTCACCGTTGGTCACCGTTGGTCACCGTTGACGCTTGAATATGCGCCAATTCGGTAGCGCATACGAAAGCATGCGGGCCGTATGGCGTTGACAATTGGCGAGTTACGCAACGCCCCCTTTAGTGTCTGTCAGCTTCCCAAGCTGGACGTCGCCGGTTCGAGCCCGGTCGCCCGCTCTCGAGTCAAGTTGTGAACCCCAGCGGATGTAAAGGGGCGACTCGACGGTGGGTCGCCCTTTTGACTACGTGCTCGCCCGGGACTCACGAGACCTTCGCCACATCGTGGTGATCACGGCAACGATGCACAGCGAGGCGAACGAGATGCCCGGGTGCACGACGGATGGCAGCACGAACCCGCGACCCGCGATGTGACTGTCGCGCAACCGCCATGTCTCGACCGTCATCGCCCAAATCTGCGCCGCGCCGGCGGCGATCAGTGCGACGAGGCCGACCAGGATCGGCAGCATGATGGTGCGGACCCTTTCCTTCTCTATCGAACGAAAGAGCTCTCGCGTCGCGGCATCCGTGCCAATCGCCGTCAGCAGCATTATCGGCAAAATGATGACGACGACATCGATCCACCAAACGCGCGCATAGCTCGCGCGGTGAATGTCGGCTGCCGCAACCCCGTGACGCGCCACGATGCTGTCGTTCAGCCGCGCGCGGCAGGAATCGAGCAGCGGGCGCGCCAAGGTCGGATTTCGCCGATAGCGAACGTCGGCGTATCGCTGCGCCACTTCCCACGCTACCTGTGCGTCCTGACGGAGATGCTCACGATCCGTTGCGCGCGTCAAGTCGAGGCGGCCCGACACGCCGTCCGTCCATCGGCAGGTCGCATTCACGCGCGATGGGTCGATGCACGCCGCGAGCAACACGGCGCCGAGTATTGTGCCGCCGACAAGAACTCGCCATGCGTCAGTCGCGTGCACGACCGGGTTCGACGCTCGTTTGGCGCAGCAGGTTGATCAGCATCACGATCGGAAACGCAATGCCGAGTAGCATCGCCGCCATGGAGAATCCCGGTCGAACAGCCGCGAGCGCTGCAAAGACCACGAGACAGGCGAGCGCCGCGGCCCTCGCGAACACAATCGCGCGCCGGCCGCGGACCAGCAGTGCCACACCAGACACGAGCAGCAGCGCCGCCACCGTAATGGTGACGGCAACGATCGCGATCCCCGTCGCCGAGCGGCCGCCTCGTCCCACCGCTGTCGCGGCGCCCACCGCGTTCAATAGCTCGAGGCCGCCCACGAGCACCGCGAAAACTGCCGTCATTCGCATGTTGCTTCCTCGGATAAGGATTAGGAGACCGCCGCGCGGTCCGCAGGGCCGCGCTTCACGAACAACGTGACGAGCAACGCGACGGGGAACGCGAGGCCGACGCCGGTTGCCGCGATCGACATCATCGGACGCGTGGCGGCCATGAACGCGAATGTCGCGAGAGAGCCGATGGCGGCGATGCGGCCTGCCGTCCGCGCCGCCCGGCCGCGCAAGAGCAACGCGAGCCCGGCGAACGTCATGAGCACCGCGCTCGCGATCGACAGCACCAGCACGACCTGCGACAGTCCGTCCCGTCGTCCGAACGCGACCGCGCGCGATTCGATGAGTCCGTTCACGGTCTCGAGCACCCCTACGAGCATCGCGAGCACCGACATCAGCTTCATCGCCGTCCCCCGCATGCGAAAACTGTCATAGAGCTCCTCGGTCCAAAGCCGTGGTGCCGTCGAGGCGACGTCAATGGCCAGCGCGATCCAATAGCCCCGTGCGACGAGGCCGTCTCGTTCCTGATCTCGAAACACCAGCGTCATCTCGCGGCCGAAGGTATCTCGGAACCCCGGCGGATAGGCGTGCATCAACACGCGGTAGACCTGCTCGGCGCGCATCACGCGGAGCCCGGGACGATCAGCCCCTTGCTCCGCGCCGCCTTGACGGTGCGAGCGAGACGCTGGGCTTCGGCGCGTGCGACGTCCCGCCCGAACCGTGTCAGCCGGTAGTGCCGGCGCGTATCATCACCATCCTGGTCGCGGCGGTCGATCTCTTCGACCACGCCGGTCGCCAGCAGCCGCTTGAGCGCGCCGTACAGGGTGCCAGGCCCGAGGCGGACCGCACCGCCGGTCCGGTCGGCGACCGCCTTCATGATGGCGTACCCATGCTGCTCCCCGTCGGCGAGCGTGAGCAAGATGTCGAACGTCGCCGGTGGCAGCGGCAACAACGATTCGGGACGGCGAGGTTCCGGGGGCTTCGGCATCGTGCAAGTCCTTGGGGTATCGAGCGGCGACATATCACCAGCCGATATAGTAGCCCCGACGCGGAACCGTGTCAAGCAACGATCGCTTGCCGCGAAACCCGTCGATGTGCGCCACCGATGAAACCTTGACACCCAGCGAGGCGTATATATCGCCTGGCGATATACCGACGAACGATATACTACCCGGAGGTTCCATGTTCACGACATCCTGGCGCAGCCTGCTCGGCATGCCGTTCCTACTCGTTACGCTCGTCACGGCAGGGTACGCGCCGCTTCAGGCGCAATCGGTCCGCGTACCGAACACCCCGGTTGGCCGAGTGTTGGGAGTCTGGCTCGACGCATTCAATAGCGGGGACACGAGCGCGATGAACGCCTACATCCAGCGATACGAGCCCGGCAACGTCTTCCCGCTGATGATCGAACGGCGGCGCCGTACCGGGGGCTTTGACCTCATCGGCATCGAGCGTAGTGAGCCGCACCACCTGGAGTTCGTTGTGAAGACGCGGGTGCCGGACGGACAAAACTCCTTTGGTTATCTCGACGTTGCCGGCGACGATGAGCCGCGCGTCGTCGATTTTCCGCCGCTCTTTACGAACCTTGGAGTGGGCGGCACAACAGCGAAACTCGTCATCGACGCGACGCAGCGCAGGGATGCCGTCATGGGCGCCGCCGCCCAGTTGGACAGCTTCTATGTCTTTCCCGAGGTCGCAAAGCGTATCGGCGACTCCTTGCGAGTGCGTCTCGCCCGTGGAGCGTACGACCGCCACACGAACGGGGTCATGTTCGCGAAGACACTGAACGACGACGTGCGCGAGATCTCTCACGACAAGCACATGTCCGTGGAATACTCGCCGAATCCCGTTCCAGCGCGACCCATGGCTCCGCCACCGCCGCCAACGCCCGCCCAACGACAGCAAATCCTGACACAGTTGAACGCACAAAACTGCGGGTTTCAGAAAATCGAGCGACTCGATGGGAATATTGGTTACCTGAGGTTCAACTTCTTTCCCGACCCGGAGTATTGCGGCGGCACGGCGTCCGCGGCGATGACTCTGGTTGCGGCAACGAACGCGCTCATCGTTGATCTGCGCGATAACGGCGGTGGGACTCCAGCGATGGTCGCCTACCTGTCGTCATACCTGTTCGATGACTCGACACATCTGAATGATCTTTGGGTCCGCCCAACCGGAACGACGACGCAATGGTGGACGACGCCAAGCGTCCCCGGGACCAAGTTCGGCCGCAACAAACCTGTTTTCGTGCTGACGTCATCGCGCACGTTTTCCGGTGCCGAGGAATACAGCTACGACCTGCAGGTCCTCAAACGCGCGACGATTGTAGGGGAAACGACCGGTGGAGGCGCTCATCCGGTAACGGGACGGCGGGCGAGCGAACACTTCATGATCGGAGTCCCGGCCGCGCGCGCAATCAATCCACGGACCCACACGAACTGGGAGGGCGTCGGCGTCGAGCCGGATGTGAAGATCCCCGCCAGTGACGCTCTTTCGAAAGCCATTCAGTTGGCGCTTGCACGCCTGGGCGGAAGCCCGCCGCCACGATGAACGCCGGCTCGAGTCTTGACGCCGATTTGGCAAACGGTGGACGCGCCTTCGGAGGAACGACGGTCGTCCGGATCGGGGTCCACCGAGGGTCCACCGAGTCCGTTTTCTGAAACGGATCGACCGTTTTCTATCGTGGTGTTCTTGACGTCCTCCCTTCGAGTACCGTTGCGTAGTCAAACGTGGGTCCGTAGACCGGTCACCTTCCCAAGCTGGACGTCGCCGGCTCGAGCCCGGTCGCCCGCTCTCGATATTATTGTGAAACAATGGACGTACGAAAATGGCCTGCCGAACTCGGCGGGCCATTTTCCTGGTGCACAACGGTGACCAACGGTGACCATGAACGTTTTCGGAAATGAAACAGACATGGCGGTCGTTGCCGAAGCGGGCGACGGCGACGAGGTGACCGCGCCGCTACCGAGTGCCTCCGCCTCACGTCGTTCTTACGGAGATCCGCATACTGTCGCGATGAGACGTCGCCATCTCGACGCCACGCTACTCCGCCCGCAAGGACGTCATCGGATCAGCGGCAGCGCCACGACGCGCCGGCACCAGACTCGCCCCAACGGCAACGAGAACCACGAGCAGTGGAACCGCCACGAGCGTCGCTGGATCTGCAGCGCCGACGCCATAGAGAGATCTCGAAACCACGCGCCCCGCGGCAAGCGCGCCCGCGAGCCCAAACACGAGACCGATGGCCACCAGCGCAAACCCGTGCCGCAATACCAGCCGAATGATGTCCGCGCCGCGCGCCCCAAGCGCGAGACGCACGCCGAACTCGCGCATGCGCTGCGTGACGCCAAACGCCAGGACCGCGTAGAGTCCCGTCATCGCGAGCACGACGCCGACGAGTCCGAACGCCGCGATGAAGCGCGCGCCAAGCTGCTGTTGCCCGAACTCCTCCTCCACGCCCTGCGCGAGCACCGTGGGGCCCTCGAACAGGACGTTCGGATCGAGCTTCACCAACTCCTCAGTCGCGGCCCGCTGCGCGGCCGCGGTGGTGGTTCTGGCCCGTATGTAGAGAAGGCGCGACATCCCGAACCGCTGGTCGTACGACACATATCCGAAGCTCCTCGGCGCCTCTTGCAGGCTCGCGTATTTGCCGTTGCCGATGATGCCGACCACCTCCACCTCGCGCTCGAGACGGAGAATGCGCCGTCCGATGATGCTCGGCGGCGGATCGTTCGGCCACAGCTTTTGCGCGAGCTTCAGGTTGATGATCGCGACCGGCGCCGACTCGCGCCGGTCCTGGCTCGTGAAGAATCGGCCGGCGACCAGCGGTGTTTCCAAAAGCTCAATGAAGCCCGAGTCGGCGACGGCCCATTGCGCATTAAAATTCTTGTCGGGATGACCGACGGGCTCCGTGTCCTCGCTGTCCATATACCCGCTCAATGGAGCGTCGTTCGCAGTCGCGGCGGCGGCGATCTCAGGCCGAGCGCGAAGGCTCGACAACAACTGGCGATAGAATTGCTCGGCGGCGTCGCGGTCGTACCCATGGACACCAAGGCTCACACTGCCGGTGACCACCCCCTCGGCGCGGAAACCAGGATCGATGTTGAGAGAACGCTGGAGCGATCGAAGAAAGAGGCCTGCCGTCGACAGTAGAACGACGGACGACGCAATCTGCGCGACGACGAACGCACTGCGCAGCTTCGATCGCCGCTCGCCGGTCTGCGCGCCACTCGCCTTGAGCGCGCTCGCGAGATCGACCGCCGTGGCGTGAAGGGCAGGGACGATGCCCGCAATCAGCGCCGTCCCGAGGACGATGATGCCGACGATCGCGAGGACGGTGCCATTCACGCCGAATGCAACCGTCACCCCAAGATAGACATTGAGAAAGCGCGAAAGCCAGAGCGCAACGAGGACTCCAACGACGCCGCCCGCCGCGCACAAGATCGAGCTTTCGACGATGAGCTGCCTCACGAGGCGGGCCCGACCAGCGCCGACGGCCATGCGCGTCGCCATCTCGCGCGTGCGAACGGTCGCGCGCGCGAGCAGCATGCCCGCGACGTTCGCCGCGGCGATCACGAGCACCAGGAGCGCGACGCCCAAGAGCATCCCGATGAATTGCTCCATCGATTTCTGCATCGAGGTGGGGAGCGTCCGCACCGGCTCGGCCCACGCATCGATGATCTTCGTTCTCGGATCCTCGGTCGGCACACGCGGCGCGATGACCTTGAGCGCTTCGCTCGCACCACGCGCGGTGACGCCGGGGCGCAGACGGCCAAAGATGTTCAGCCAGCGGACAGCCAGAGCACCTGCGACCGTGTCGTTGGCGACGCTCCGGCCGCGAATAGTCGGCTGCGCATACGCCGGCTCCGGGACCCACACGTCGAGCGGGAACACCGCGCCGATCGCACCCTTGAGCCCCCTCGGTGCCACCGCGACGACGCGCATTGGGCGGCTGTCGAGATGAATCGTCTTTCCGATGATGCTCGAGTCTCGGTTGAGCGTTCCCTGCCAAAAGTCGTAGCCGAGCACCACGACCGCCTGAGCGCCGCCCGGCGTGTCGATTTGAGAATCATAAAAACGCCCCAGCGCCGGGCGGACGCCGAGCACGTCGAAGTAGCTTCCGGATGTGACGAGACCGACGGCGGAGCGCGTCTCGTTCCCGATCCGAATCGAGAAGGACGCCCGACTCTGCGCGGCGATGTTGGTGAAGACGCCGGCCGTCGCGTCGCGATACGAGAGATAGCGATCGTATCGAAACCCGCTCGCGCCGAAGTTATACATTTGATTCGGGCCCTTGCGTTGCTCCTGAATCACGACGAGCGCTTTCGGATCGGCCACCGGCACAGGGCGCAGCACGAGCGCTTCGATAGCGCTCAGCACCACCGTCGTGGCGCCGAGCCCGATCGCGAGAATGGCGATGACGCCCAAGCTGAAGGCGGGAACCTTCTTGATCGCACGCACCGCGAAGCGCACGTCCGCGTCGAGCCCGGAGAACGCGCCGGCGATTCGCCTGAGGAGCGGCAGTTGCGTTTGTTCTCGCTTGCGACGCTTGGCCGCGAACCGCTCGACCGCCGCGGGATTCGGACGCAAGCGTTGACGGACGAGCGCCAGCGGTGTGAATGCGTTGCCCGAGCTCGCGCCGGCGATGAGTGAATCGCGAAAATCGCGCGCGCGGCGCCACCGCTGCTCGGCGTCGTAGGCGAGGCACCGCTCGATCGCCCGCGCGAGATCCTTCGGCGCATCGGGCGCGCAGACGCTCAACGGAACGACGGGTCCTCGGCGCTGCTGCGTGAGTCGCTCGGTCGGCGACGTTGCGTCGAACGGTAGACGTCCCCCGAGCAGCAGGAACCCGAGCACGCCGAGCGAGTAGATCTCGCTGCGGGGATCGAGCTCCGGCTCGCCGAACATCTGCTCGGGTGCCATGAAGCTCGGCGTGCCCCACGTCTCCCGCGTGGCATTGACGCCGAGATCGCGCATGGGAAACGCGGCGACGCCGAAGTCGATGAGGCGAACGCGCGGCGGGATGTGGTCGTCGACGGCCCCGGCCCGCTCCAGCAACACGTTCTCGGGCTTGAGGTCCCGGTGCAGCACCCCCTCGCCGTGGACGTACGCGAGCGCGTCGGCCAGCTCGATGAGGATTCGTCGAACTTCGTCTGCGTCGAACGGCTCGTCGTGCGCCAGGCGATCGGCGAGCGTCTGCCCGCTGACGTAGGGCATGACCATGTAGACCATGCCGTTCGACTCGCCGAACGCGAGCAGCGGCACCACGGCCGGGTGGCTCAGGTTCGCGATGGTGCGCGCTTCGCGAAGCAGGCGCTCGCGTTCGTCGTCGCTCCATTCGCTCTCGCCGCGTAGCACCTTGATCGCGACGAGCCGGTGGAGGTCGCGCTCGCGCGCGAGGTAGACGGCGCCGAACGCGCCGGCTCCAAGCGTGCGAATGATCTGATAGCGGTTGCCGAGCTGCCGCTCGACGGTGGCGCGATCGTCTTCCGTCATGCCGATAACTTCGCGGCAAAACGCGCGATGTCCAGATGACGACGAGAGGCCGGTCGACGCCGGCTACGCGACAATCGACAATGAAGAGCGTCGCTCCCGTGACCGAGTCCGAACGAAGGGCTCGGCGTGATCGCCTGCGCCAGAAGCGCTCAGTCGAGCTCCGACGCCCGTTTGGGTCGCCAACCGCCAATCGGATGCCCTTTGACTTCCTCAGCTCGGTGACTCCCGTGGACGTGTGATGTGCCGATCGCCGACCTCCAGCGGGCGGGTCTTCCGGCGCCGTCAGTCGTACGCACAGCCAAGATCGCGTGCATCGAACCCAGTCGTGTCGTGCGCCGTGCCGGATCGCTCGATGCGCGGAACGCATCCTTGGTCGCGGCGCGCCTTGGCGGATTTCTCGCTAAGCGACGCGCGCCGACGCGCTGATCGGTCGGGTATTCATCACGGATGAGATGGCGTCGGGCCTTCGCGCTTTCGTCTACGTCACCGTAGAACACGCACCCCTTGATCGCGCGGTGATGCGATGCTTCGTGGATGCGCGTTGCCGATTTCGTGCGCGCCAGCCGCTCCCGCCTACCCCCAGCAGCCCATGATGATTCTGTTACCCCAAAACGTGAAACTCTAACCCTCGGCCATCAAACTCCCACCCGCCCGCGCGAAACTCCCCACCCTGCGCGTGTACGCGAATCAAGTCCAAGACAACGCCGATCCCGTCGACCGAGATCTTCTTCCCCGGACTGCAAACGCCAATCTGTTTGGCGCGAAGCGAGAACCCGTCGTCGCCGAGCGAGGATCTGTCCAATTCAATCACCATCGCGTTCGGATCCACCGACATCGCCCCCGCGATGACCTCAGATCGGGACCCGTGACGCGACATTCCCTCCGCGCGAAGCGACATCGATTCCCCGCGAACGTGCCATACGATGCCGAATAGGGAGCACCCCTCACTCGCGAGCTGAGATCCTCGCCCACCGATCGAGATCACCGGCGTGTGACGCGTCGGCACGATGGCACCGCACGACATCAGCGCGATACGAATCTTAGTCAGATCGGAGAAAATTCTCCTCGCGTAGCCGCAACATCATCTCGCCTCGCGTAAGAGCTATCCGCGTTCGTCGCATCGCCTTTCCATTCCCGCGAACGCGACCAACGCGGATGTGACGGTGATTTCAATCGAAATCACGGCGACTGATTTCGGTGTCGATCTGAGTCAGATCGATTTCACGGCGACCCACGCGCCCGTGCCGGCGCCTTCAATCCGAATTCACGCACCTCTCGTCGCCGTTTTCGGAACCCAGCTCCGACGCGATCCGACCTTGGCACCCGTCAAGCTGGCTCCAATCGAAATCGAGGTCGTTGCGACCCGTTTCGAGGCCCCGCGAGCCCTTGGAAAGTCGCCAAAAGATTTTCTGTCACATTCGCCGAAAAGTGGCCGGTTGTCTCTGTGAGGGTCAGCGTGTTCGAATGCCCGCGCGGGCCCTCCAACTTCCGGCATTCGAATACTTTTTTGGGAGGATGTATGCGAGATGGACAGAATGCAGTGCTCGAGTCGCTTCGTCGTGCTCAGAGCTTTCTCGACGACAACGGCGAACCCCTGAAGGCCGTCAACGCGTCGACCCGCAAGCAGTTGGACGACGTCGAGACGCAACTCTCGGAGCTGTCGGTGACGCAGGACATCGGCGCCCGTGGCAGCAAAGGCGAGACATCGCGGAAGCATTCCTTACGACAGGCGCTTCGCCAGAACTACATGACGCCGATCGCGGAACTGGCAAAGCTCAACCTGCGCGCCGTGCCGGAGTTTGCGTCGCTGACGCTCCCGCCGTCGAGCATCACACCGCAGCGCGAGATCGCGGCGGCGTCCTCGATGGCCGATGCCGCGGAGGCACACAAGCAGACCTTCATCGACAACGGCTTGCCGCCGACGTTCCTCGACGACCTTCGCACCGCGGCCGCCGCCGTCACGGAATCGCTCGCGGGTCGGAGCAAACACCTCAACCGTCGCGCCGGTGCGACAATGGGGTTGATCGCCGCGGAGAAACGCGGTCGAACGATGCTCCGCGTCCTGAATGCGCTGATCAAGGCGCACATTGGGAGCAATCCGGAGCTGATTGGTCAGTGGAATTCGGCGAAGATGGTTCGCCGAAAGCCTGGACCGGCGGCGGGTCATACCACCAACCCGCCCATTCCCATCACGTCGACGGGAAGCGTCACGCCGGCACAGGTGCTGACGACGACTCCAACCTCGGTGATCACTCCGGTGGGGGTGGCCGCCTAGATGAGACAACTCGAAACGAACGAGGCGGCTTCTGCGAGAACGCGGAGGCCGCCTCAATGCTTCGGTGCCTGCACTTCCCCAGTCAACGCGAGCCGTACTGCGGCTTGGGCGTGAATCTTTAGCGTATCGAACACGGGACGGTCAAAATCGTCCTGGCGTATGAAGAGCGGAATCTCGGTACATCCCAATACGATCCCTTCTGCACCTCGTTCGCGCAGAGCCGCCATCTCTTCGAGATAAAACTTCTTGGTCTCGTCTCGAAAGATGCCCTTGCCGAGTTCTTCTTTTAAAGTGGTTTGGATGCGATCACGAGATTCCTGGTGCTCGGGAACGAATGCCCTGATGCCCGCATCGCGAAAGCCTTTCCCATAGAGATCGCTTTCCATGACGTACTTTGTGCCGAGAACGCCCACGGTTTTTAATCCCAGGCTGTGCACTTCGGCGACGGTCGCATGGACGATATGGATCAGCGGAAGCGGGATTTCCGCACGAATTGCCTCGGCGTGGAGATGCGCGGTGTTTGCGCAGAGGACGATGCCCTCCGCACCACCGGCCTGGAGACGCCGGCAGGCGTCGAGCAACAGCGGAAGTCCGTTATCCCATCCTCGCTCCTGCAAAGCGCCGAAGTTGATTGAATGCACGAGGCAATCTGCAAACTGGAGCCCGCCGAGCTTGGCGTTGATACCTTCATTGATGTGGCGGTAGTAGTCGATGGTCGACACCCAACTGATACCGCCGACGAGGCCGAGTCGTTTCATAGATGAGCGCTTGTCTGAGTTCTCGATTGAGGCACGTTCGCGTCGCAGTGAATCGCCCCGCTGGACATGATTGGGATCTGCGTTCATTGCGGCCGCGCAAATGCCGTCTTACAGCATAGGTGGATTTGCCGCGTTCTTGGTCGGCTCGGACAATCTCTGTGCGGCGGGCTAGTTTAGAAAGGAGCGTCTTAGATCAAGGATCAGATGACGACCGTCTTCTTCTCTTGGCAGACCGACACCCCACCCAAGGGTGGACGCCATTTTCTAAAGAGCGTTCTCGAAGAGGTTTGCGAACAACTTGCACCGGGAAGCAATGTGGCCGAAGTGGTTCGCGACGTTGGAGTCAATAGCGCGCAGGCGTTCGCGGGTCGGCCACCGATGCTAGAAACTCTTTTCAAGAAGCTTGAGGGCACCGGAGTTTTTCTGGCCGATATGACCTTCACGGCCAAACGGCCCGACGGGCGACCTCTGCCCAATTCAAACGTTCTAATCGAATATGGCTGTGCGTTGAGATCGCTCCCGTATACACGAGTGTTGTGCGTCATGAACGACGCTTACGGAGAACCGACGCAGGGCTCCCTTTCTTCAGATTGGAGTTACATTGGACCGCCCTACGGTATTCACTCGGCGAGGGTGCGGACTCCTCCGAAGAAGAAAGAGTTAACCAGAAGCTCGTCGCAGACTTTACTGCGGCTTTCCGGGACTCTTTCCGACTTCCGTTGAGTGATCAGGCCAAACGCATTGCCAGCATCGCGAACGATAGGGCTCGCACGTTAGGACGCGCTTCAGCTTCTTGGGCTGATTGGTTGCTGGCAGCGCTTGAGACCGACAACCCTACGATCGCGACGGTTCTACTGGAGCGCGTTTGTGTTGATGTCGCGGGTTTCCGTGGCGCTATCGACATCCTAGAGCGGAACGGCGACGCCTCCGCCGTCACTTCTGCGCCGAGTTTTCTTTGTGACGCCGGCCAGGCAGCCGTGGAGCTCGGCCATTCTTACGTCGGACCTGAACACATAGTTTTGGCTTTGTCACGGCAAGTCAACTCGATTGGCGAGATGCTGCGATCCTCTCAGATCACTTGGGAGCGGGTAGTTGCCGCATTTGAAGCGATTGAGTGGCTTCATCCATGAGCCGACGTGCGTATCTCCAGATGACACCTAGGCGATGGTCCACCCGATGGAGGTTCGGTGAGGCGCAAAGAGCCAGACCCACCACGAGGTGGAGCCTCTGCCCCTGCGAGACTGCTCATGCTAGACACGCTACTCGCGCCCTCTGACGTCGCGGTCTACTTCACGGTCACGACGATCGTACCCTTGACCGTTGTGTCGGCCCACGCCGAGGCCGTGATTGTCGCCGTGCCTGCCTTGCGCGCGGTGACCACGCCCTCGTCGACCGCCGCGACCGCGGGATCGCCCGAAGTCCAGTTCGTCACGCCCCGATAGACCACGGCTGCATCGGCGTCGACCGATGCAAAGACCCTGATCGCGGACCCGGCGCCGAGGGTGACACTCAACGGCGTCATGGTGACGCCGTGCACCATACCGGCCGGTGGTGACGACGATCGCGCAGCCGAATCTCCGGCGCGACCGGCCTTTCCGTCGCATGCCAGAATCATTAGGGCGATCACAATGAGACCGTACCGACGCGTCATCAACTGAGCATACTCAAATGACGCCCAATCACAAGGCGGACCAACGATGCAGTCGGACGGACATTCTTCCCCGCGAACATGACTTCATGATGTGACTTCATAGGCGCGGCGCGCGTTGACTCTGTATGACCCCTTTCAGGTTTTGGAATCGTTGCTCGGCCGTTGGCTCCGCCTGCTTGATCGCGTTGTCGAGCCACGGGTCATCAGCACAAGGCGCCACGGCCTCCGTGTCTGGAACTGTGCGCACCGCCGACGGCACCGGACTACAAGGCGCGGCGGTCGTCGTTGGGCGCCGGACCGCGCTTACCGACAGTCTCGGCCGCTATCACCTCGACAGCCTCGATGCAGGACGCGGGCGCATCGTTGCGCGGCGAATGGGATTCTCGCAAACCGACACCACGGTCACAGTCCGCCCGAGCGAACGGATCCGTTGGAACGTCACGCTACACGAAGCCGAGCTGTTCAAGGACTTTGAACGACTGCAGGCGCTGGCCAATCAGAAGAACGCCGCCTCGGGCCACGTCGACAGCGTCGCGCGCCGACTCGTACGACCGAAATCGGATCTCGCGCTGCCGCTCGGCGCGTTTGGCTCGCGCCTGTTCGCCGCCATTGTCGTCCAGCGCGGACCCGATTCGAACACCGTCCTGTCGCCGGTGAGCGCAGGACTCGCCCTGTCGCTCGCTCGATTCGGTGCGCGTGGCGCTACCGCAGCTGCGTTGGATCAGGCGCTCGGCATGCTCACACTCGATCAGCAAACGATCGAACGGCGTGGCGCCGACGTGATGTCCTATCTCTCGGGGCGAACCGACGTCACGCTCGAGCTGGCGAACGCCATTTGGGTCGATACCGCCGCCGTGCCGACGCCCGCATTCCGAGCTTCGACGAACCGTTGGCGCGCAACGATGGCCGTGTTACCACTGGCCACACCCCAAGCCGTGAAGGCGATCAACCATTGGGCCGACAGTGTGACTCATGGCAAAATCGCAACCATCGTCGACAAGCCATTTCCCGACACGGCCCGTCTGTTCCTCGCCAACGCCGTGTACTTCAAGGGCAAATGGCTTGACCCGTTTGATAAATCAGCGACGCGGCCAGGGGAATTCACACTCCCGTCGGGCAAGCGAATCGTGGTGCCGCGGATGAGCCGCGAGGGCTACATCGGGTATCGGCGAGACTCCGGGTACCAGTCCGTCCGCCTCCCGTATCGCACCGGCAAAGTCGCGATGTACATCGTGCTTCCCGACTCGGGCGTGTCATTCGATGCCGTCACGCGGCGGCTCGCGGCTGGACATTGGACACCGTCGACGGCGCTGATCGACGGGCGACCGGTGCATGTCGTCCTGCCGCGGTTTCACTCGGAGATCACGATGGACCTCGGCGATCCGCTGGTGGCACTCGGCCTACGAATCGCGTTCGACTGCGATTCCGCGGATTTTAGCGGGATGGCGCGACCGGCGGTTCCCTCGCAACTAATGCCTCTCTGCATCGGCACGGCGATCCAGAAGACGTACATCGACGTCGACGAAGAAGGGACCGAGGCCGCGGCCGTGACTGGAATCGGGATGGTCACCGTTACGTCAGCTCCGCCACCGCCAATCGAGTTCATCGTTGACCGGCCATTTCTCTTTGTCCTTCGCGACGAGATGACAGGGACCGATCTTTTCGTTGGGCGTATCGCGCGCCCGTGAACACAGGCCATTTGCGGGCGTCGTTCCACGCGCGGCATATTTCCCTCGTGCGCACCTTAATCGCTCTCATGACATCGACCCATCGATCGCTCGCCGTAACCGCCGCGCTTGTCGCAGTCTCCGTTGGATGCACCCGGCCGCCCGTTCAGGTCACACAGACACCACCGGCGGTGCCGGCCTCGGTCACGCCCGCGCCACCGGCGGCCGCGGACACCTCGAAGCCGGCGCCGCCCGGGCTCGGCGCCGGCTCGGCGCCGCTCGCCGATCCGTTCCCGAGCACGTACACCCCGGTGTCGAGTCGGCCGACATACATCTTTAATTTGACTATTCTCACGGCCGCCGGCCCGGCGATTCAACGAGGCGCGGTGCTCTTGTCGAACGGCAGGATCGCCGCCGTCAGCGCCGGACCGATCGACGTTCCCGCTGACGCCGTGCGCATCGACGGTGCCGGCAAGTATTTGACACCGGGCATCATCGATGTCCATTCGCACCTCGGCGTCTATTCCGCGCCAGGTGTCGACGCCAACAGCGACGGCAACGAAGCGACGAATCCAACAACCCCGAACGTGTGGGCCGAACATTCGGTCTGGCCGCAGGATCCGCAGTTTCCGCGCAATCTCGCCGGCGGCGTGACGACGCTCCAGGTGCTTCCGGGGTCGGCGAACTTGATTGGCGGCCGCAGCGTCGTGCTCAAAGTCGTTCCCGCCCGCACGGTGCAGGGGATGAAATTCCCGGGCGCCAAGTACGGACTCAAGATGGCCTGTGGCGAGAACCCGAAACGCGTCTACGCGAATCGCGGCCCGTCGACGCGAATGGGAAACGTGGCAGGCTACCGCGCCGCATGGATCGCGGCCGAGGAGTATCGCCGCAAATGGGACAAATGGAGCGCCGGCCACAAAGGCGATCCGCCGTCGCGCGACCTCGGTAACGAGACGCTGGCTGAGGTCCTGCGGGGCAACATTCTCGTCCACAACCACTGCTATCGTGCCGACGAGATGGCGCAGATGATCGACATCGCCCACGAGTTCGGCTACAAGATTCGCGCGTTTCACCACGGCGTCGAAGCATACAAGGTCGCCGATTTGCTCGCCAAGGAAGGCATCGGCGCCGCGATCTGGGCCGATTGGGGATCGTTCAAGATGGAAGCGCTCGACGCCATTCGGGGCAACATGGCATTGACGCACGCCGCCGGCGCGAAAGTCATCGTCCACTCTGACGATCCGTCCGGCTCGCAGCGTTTGAATCAAGAGGCGGCAAAGGGCGTTGCCGAAGGACGAAAGCTCGGCATCACCATCTCGGACGACGAGGCGATCAGGTGGCTGACCATCAATCCCGCCTGGGCGCTGGACCTCGACCGGCAGATCGGCTCCGTCGAAGCGGGCAAGAACGCCGACGTCGTCCTCTGGTCCGGCAATCCATTTAGCATTTACTCACGGGCGGAGAAAGTCTGGATCGACGGCGCGATGTTGTTCGACCGGTTCGATCCGGCACAACGCTGGCGAACGGATTTCGAGCTGGGGTTTGTCCCGGCTGATCGTGGAGGCCGCTGATGATTCGCCGCATCCTTGTCCAGACATTGAGCGCGGGCGCCGTCGCGACGATGGCGGGCGCACAGACCATCGCGATCACCGGCCGACGCGTCTTTCCCGTGAGCGGACCGGTGATTGAAAACGGAACGGTGCTCATTCGCGATGGGAAGATCATCCAGGTCGGCGCGACGGTCGCTATCCCCGCCGGCGCGCAACGCATCGACGCCACCGGCAAGTGGGTCACACCCGGTCTCATCGACGCGCAAACGCAACTCGGCCTGTTCGACGCCGGTTTCGGCGCCGGCCCCACTGACGTCTCGGCCAAGGGAAAGGGCGATGCGATCACACCGTCGTTCGTCGTGTGGCAAGGGGTCAACCCGCGCTCGGTGTACGTTGCGCCGGCACGTCAGGGAGGCGTCACCAGCGTCGTTACGGCGCCCGCCGAGGGCGGAGTTGTGGGCGGCCAGGCGGCGATGCTCGATCTCGTCGACGGCACCGTGTC
>Ga0193753_10002069_pt1 | contig 16320 bp, 16 predicted proteins | sample H1c2metaG_FD_144925 | JGI IMG/M metagenome (GOLD analysis project Ga0193753, IMG submission 144925) | Soil microbial communities from a riparian zone of the East river system, Colorado, United States - H1c2 | ecosystem: Environmental > Terrestrial > Soil > Riparian zone | place: USA: East... | reverse complement strand
GTACGACATCATGAACGACAAGCAGCGCAAGGCCTTCGAAGAGTTCTACGAAACCGACTTTTCGTTCGAAATCCCCAAGCTTGCCCGCTTTCGCGTCAACGCGTTCAATCAAAATCGCGGCGCCGGGGCGGTGTTTCGCAACATTCCTTCCACTATCCTGTCCTTGGACGAGTTGAACGCGCCCAAGACTTTCAAAGATCTCTGCATGCTTCCGCGCGGCCTGGTGCTGGTGACGGGACCGACCGGATCGGGCAAATCGACCACCCTTGCCGGCATGGTCAATCACTGCAACGACAACCGCCCGGACCACATTATAACCATCGAAGATCCGATCGAGTTCGTGCACGAAAGCAAACGCTGTCTGGTCAATCAACGCGAGGTGCATCGCGACACCTTGGGTTTCAGCGAGGCGCTGCGCTCGGCGCTGCGCGAAGATCCCGACGTCGTGCTGGTCGGCGAAATGCGCGACCTGGAAACCATCCGCCTGGCGCTCACGGCCGCCGAAACCGGCCACTTGGTTTTCGGCACCCTGCACACGAGTTCCGCGGCGAAGACCATCGATCGTATCGTGGACGTCTTTCCCGCGGCGGAAAAAGACATGGTCCGCGCCATGATGTCCGAGAGCTTGCGCGCAGTCATTTCGCAGACCTTGATGAAACGCGTTGGCGGCGGCCGTATTGCGGCGCACGAAATCATGATCGGTACGCCTGCCATTCGAAACTTGATTCGCGAGGGCAAAATTGCCCAAATGTACTCCGCCATCCAAACCGGCCAGGGCCAAGGCATGCAGACCCTGGATCAGTGTTTGCAGGAATTGGTCGCGAAAGGTGTTGTCAGCCGCGAAGAAGCGAAGTACAAGGCGCAGAACAAGGACAGCATTTAAATGGAACGCGAACAAGCTATACGTTTGATGCAGGATTTGCTGCGGCGCATGGTGGAGAAGAAGGGCTCCGACCTCTTCGTCACCGCAGGCTTTCCGCCCGCCATCAAGGTTGACGGGGAAATCAGACCGCAGTCGGATCGTTCGTTGAGTCCCGAGCAAAGCGCGGGCATGGTGCGCGCCATCATGAACGACCGGCAGACCAAGGAATTCGATTCGACCAAGGAATGCAATTTCGCGATCGCGCCGCCGGGGATAGGCCGCTTCCGCGTCAGCGCCTTCGTGCAGCAGGGTTATACCGGCGCGGTGCTGCGTACCATCAACGCCAAGATCCCCACCCTGGAAGAATTGGAGCTGCCTCCGGTCTTGAAGGAAGTGGTGCTGTCGAAGCGCGGCTTCGTGATCCTGGTCGGCGGCACCGGCTCGGGAAAGTCCACCTCGCTCGCCGCCATGGTGGGCTACCGCAACGAAAAGACCCGCGGCCACATCGTCACCATCGAGGACCCGGTGGAATACGTGCATGCCCACAAGGGCTGCGTCGTCACGCACCGCGAAGTCGGCGTCGACTGCGAAAGCTGGCATCTGGCACTTAAGAACACTTTGCGTCAGGCCCCTGACGTGATTCTGATCGGCGAAATTCGCGACCGGGAGACCATGGAATACGGCATTCAATTTGCCGAAACCGGCCACTTGGTGCTCGCGACGCTGCACGCCAACAGCTCGAACCAGGCCCTCGACCGCATCATCAATTTTTTCCCCGAGGAGCGCCGCGAACAGCTGCTCATGGACCTGTCCTTGAACATCCGTGCGCTGATCTCGCAGCGGCTCATCCCGCGGGAAGCCGGTTCCGGGCGCATTGCGGCCATGGAAATCATGCTGGCTTCGCCGCTGATTTCAGACCTGATCTTCAAGGGTGAGGTCACCAAGATCAAGGATGTGATGTCGCGTTCGAATCGTCTCGGCATGAAGACCTTCGACCAGGCGCTGTTCGATCTGTATGAAGCCGGATTGATTTCCTACGAGGATGCCTTGCGCAACGCGGATTCGAAGAACGAATTGCGTCTGCGCGTGAAGCTCGAAAGCAAGCGCGAGATGAAGAATCCGGAAGCGGAAGGCCAGTCGCTGCAGATCGTCGAGGAAGAAGAAGGACAGGTGTTCTAGTGCTAGGGCGGGTCCTCTAGATCATGAGCGTGCCCGCCGACCTGCCGGTCCAGGTGATGAACACCAAGCCGCTGTTCAAGCTGATGGTCGAAAAAAAGGCTTCGGACCTGTTCTTTACCTGCAACGCGCCGGTCAAGATCAAAATCGAAGGCAAGATCTTCCCCGTCAACAAGCAGATATTGACGCCCGAGACGGTGCGCCAGGCGGCCTTGGGTCTCATGACCCAGGACCAGATCGAATACTTCAACGAAGAGCTCGAAATCGATTTCGCGATTTCCGAGATCGGCTTGGGACGCTTTCGCGTCAACGTGTTCTATCAGCGCGGCTATCCGGCGATGGTACTGCGCTATATCACCGCGGAAATGCCGAAGCTGGAAGATCTGGGCATGCCGGACATCTACAAAGAGTTGGTGATGCTGAAGCGCGGACTGATCCTGATGGTCGGCGCCGCCGGCGCGGGCAAGTCGACCACGCTTGCCGCCATGATCAATTACCGCAACGAAACCTCATCCGACCATATTTTGACGATTGAAGATCCGATCGAGTTTTTGCACACCAACAAAAAGTCCATCATCAATCAGCGCGAAGTGGGACTGGACACGAAGACTTTCGCGCGCGCCCTGCGCAGCGCAGTGCGCGCCGCGCCTGACGTGATTCTGGTCGGCGAAATTCGCGACCGCGAAACCATGGAAGCGGCGATCGCGCTGGCCGGAACCGGGCACCTGTGCATCGCGACCCTGCACGCCAACAACTGCGCTGAAACACTGGATCGCATCATCAATATGTTTCCGCGCGATCAGCACAACCAGATTTTCCTGGACCTGTCGCAGTATCTGCGCGCCATTCTGTCGCAGCGCCTGGTGTTCGCGAAGACCGGCACCCGGGTCGCGGCGTCCGAGGTCATGGTGAACACGCCGCACATCTCGGAACTCATCAAGAAGGGCGACGTCATCGGCGTGAAGGAAGCAATCCGCACCGGCACGGAACGCGGCATGCTGAGCTTCGACAGCGCGCTCTACAACCTGGTGCGCGAGGGCCGGATCGAACTCGAAGAAGCATTGTCGAGCGCCGATTCCCGCACCAACCTGGAAGCCAAGATCAACTTCGGTTAGGCCTCGGCACTGTGAAATTGATCGCCTCGGAGGTCCTGAGGGGATAGGGAGTTTCGAGGCACGGAAGAACGCAGTGCCTCGAAACTCACTATCCCCATAGGACTTTCAAAGTCGACGCTCAATGTCACCCTCCCTGGGCCCGCACGCTCAAGGCCACGCGGAACTGTCCGGCGGCAAGATCACGGCAGGCAACCAGATTATTTTCGAATGCGCGGCTCGAGATATCCCAACCCGACTTGAGCGCGCGTGCACGGCAGGCCTGCGGATCCACACTGAGCGCGCGCACGGCGGCGGCGGCCAGATCCTCGTCCAGCGCTCCGGTGACCCCGTCTTCAATCACATCGATGGGACCGGTGACCGGATAGGCGGCGACCGGAACGCCGCACGCCATGGCCTCTAGATTGACCAGACCAAACGTATCGGTGCGGCTGGGGAACACCATGACGTCGGCGGCGGCCAGGAAGCTCGCAAGCTCATCGCCGAATTTGTACCCGGTAAACGTGGCGCCTGGATATTGCTGCTGAAGCCGCGATCGCTCGGGGCCGTCGCCGATCACGATCTTGCTGCCCGCCCAGGGCATGCTCAAGAAAGCATCGATGTTTTTCTCGATCGCAACCCGGCCCACGTAGGCGGCAATCGGACGCGGCAGGTCGAGGAAGTCCTTGTGCTTGGGCCGGAATTTTTCCGTGTCCACGCCGCGCGGCCAGTGCGCCAGATTCTTGAAACCCTGCGCCGACAGGTCAGCGCGCATCGAGGGCGTGCTGACCATGCAGCGCACCGCGGCGCCGTGGAAGTGCCGCAACGCTCCATAGGAGACGCGCAAGGGAATGGGGAAACGCGCGCGCAGGTACTGCGGAAATTGCGTGTGATAAGACGTGGTGAAACACACGCCCCACTTGATGCAGAAGCGCCGCGCGCTCAAGCCGAGCGGACCCTCGGTCGCGATGTGCAGGGCCTGCGGCGCGAACGCCAGAATGTCGTTCTCGACTTTTTTGTAGGGGAACAGCGATAGGCGGACTTCCGGATAGGTGGGGCAGGCGATGCTGCGAAAATCCTTGGGCGTCAGCATGCGGACTTCGTGCCCGAAACGCCCCAACCATGCCGCCGTTTGCGCAAGTGTGCTGACCACACCGTTGGTCTGCGGGAACCACGCGTCGGTGACGATCATGACTCTCATGACGCATCACAATGGCAGCCAAGGATGACGATACGATGACGACAGGGTTCACTTTTTTGATGTAAGACACGCAGAAGGGCGGCTATGTCATCGGCTTGTAACGAAATTCCTATATTTGTTTCATCGGTCCGTTACCCGCAACCGCAAGGAATCCACATGCAAAGTTTTTTGGCGGAACTCAAAATGCAGCGTTGGGACGATCATCGCTACTACCACCACAGCCGCATCAACCAGTCTCTGCATCTGCTCAGCGCCATCAGCTTCATCATCGCCTACATCACCGTGTTCTTCGATCCGGTGAAATCCGCGCTGATCGGCTGGCTGGTGTCCATGGTCAGCCGCCAATCCGGGCATTTTTTCTTCGAGCCCAAAGGCTACGATCGCATCAACCACGCGACGCATGAGCACAAGGAAGAAATCAAGGTCGGCTACAACCTGCGCCGCAAGGTGATCTTGCACGCTGTCTGGGCGCTGGCGCCGGTGGTTCTGTGGCTGGACCCGACGTTCTTCGGCGTCTTCCCGGTGCACACCGACGGTTGGGGCTTCGTGCGCCACGTGGGCGCGATCTGGTTGGTCGTGGGTGCTGGTGCGCTGCTGTTTCGTATGATTCAGCTGTTCTTCATCAAAGGGGTGCAGACCGGTCTGGTCTGGGCCACCAAGATTCTGACGGATCCGTTCAATGACGCGATCATTTACGCCAAGGCGCCGCTCTACTTGATGCGCGGCGAGTTGATCGATCCGATGGGCGAAGTTGAGCCTGAGGCCCATCGGGCCTGAAGCATTTCCTTGAGCACACGGCGTTTGATTGCCTTGTTGGTCAGCTGCGCGTCATTCCACCACCAGCCGTCGCGCTGCATCGCCTCGGCCGCCGACACGATTCTGTCGGCGACCGCGGCGAAATCCTCTTCGCTGTAATTCAAACTGAATATCAGGCGTCCGGTGCCGACCCAACTCAACGCCAAACCCGCGGCGCGCAGATAATATTGAAGCATCCAGTTATAGCCCGACGGCTGCGGATAGTAGAGGGTCCAGATGCTGGACAGATTGGCGACGCGGACCGGCAGTTTTGCGGCGGCAAGCCGCTCGTTCAGCCGCTGTGCCCGGCCGTTCCACAACTCATCGAGTCCGCGGTACAGGGCGCGCACGGGTTCGCCGTCCAGTTTCGCGAAGAATTCGTACATGGCTCCCATGACATAGGGGTGCGAATTGAACGTTCCCCGGGCAAAGCAGATGTCGGCGGGGCGATCGTCGCGGAAGCGGCGCATCAGTTCATGCTTGCCGCAGAGCACGCCGACGGGCAGCCCCCCGGCAACGGTCTTGCCGTAGGTCACCATGTCGGCGCGCACGCCGAAGTATTCCTGGGCGCCGCCCGGCGCGATGCGAAAGCCGACGAATACCTCGTCGAATATCAACGCGATGCCGCGCTCGGTGCACGCGCTGCGCAATGCCTTGAGCCAATCCGCATAGGCGCCGCGGTCGAAATGCGCCCGGCGCCCGCTGTCGAGCAGGGTGGAATCTCCCGGCGCGCCGGTATTGGGATGCAGGGCCTGCAACGGATTGATGAGCACGCAGGCGATGTCGCGGCGGGTTCGCAGCACTTTGAGCGCGGCCGCATCCATATCCTTGAGCGTGTAGGTTTCACGGGCCGGCACCGGGTTGCCCACACCGGGCTGCACGTCGCCCCACCAGCCGTGATAGGCGCCGCAAAAGCGCACCAGATGCGTGCGCTGCGTGTGATAGCGCGCCAGGCGCACGGCCTGCATCACCGCTTCCGTGCCGGACATGTGGAAGGACACTTCGTCGAGCCCGGAGATTTCGAGCAGGCGCCGTACGTTGTGCGCGGTGAGCGGATGGTAGGCGCCAAGCACCGGTCCCAGGTCGCGAACCCGCGCCGCGCCGGCGTCGATGCATTCCTTGTAAAAGTCATAACCGAAGACATTCACGCCGTACGAACCGGTCACATCATAAAAGCGGTTTCCGTCGAGATCCGTGACGGTGACGCCGGACGAGGAGGCCAGGAAGGAACCGGACTTGAGATGCCGACGAACGTAGCCGCTGAATTGAAAGGGCACGCGGTAGCGCGAAGTGAATTCGAGATCCGAGACGCTGCCGGCGAGTCCCGCGGTTTTCTCGACGGACTGCTTGAAACGCTCGCGAAAAAGTTCCGAGAGCCGGTTGAATCCAGCGCGGCGTTTCGCGACCACGTCCGGAGGCGCCGAGTCCACGCTGAAGAAGTTCGCTTCGCCGTATTCGTAGAACGGCACCCAGGACGCAAACCTGCGCGCCATGCGCGAGTGACCCGCGAGCGAGCGGTGCTTGGCCAGGGACAGCTGCAGCCGCACAAGGACCTTACGCAGCAGAAATGCCAGGGCGAGCCCGGCGAGCACATAGCCGATCGTATTAATGGCCGATTCCTCGCGCATTTGCCAGGCGCGAACTGTATTGCAAACGAATGACACTACGATGAATGCCAGGTCTCTCATCGGCCGCCTGACGCAGCAGGAAGACATCAACTTCCTGTTCAGCAACCGCATCCCCCGGCGTCTGGTGACGCGCTTCATGGGCTGGTGGAGCCGTATCGAGCACCCCTGGGTCTGCAACGGCAGCATCGCTCTGTGGCGCCTGTTCTCCGATCTCGACTTGAGCGAGGCGAAGACCACGCAGTTCGCCAGTCTGCACGGCTGCTTTACGCGGGAACTGAAGGAGGGTGCGCGCCCGATCGACCTGGACCCGGCCCATCTCGTCAGCCCCTGCGACGGCATCGTGGGTGCCTGCGGCTCGATCGGCAAGGGCATGGTGGTGCAGGCGAAGGGCTTTCCATACCCGCTGCAGGAGTTGCTCGCGGATCCCCTATTGGCGCAGTACTACGAGGGTGGCCAGTACGCCACGTTGCGGCTGACCTCCAGCATGTATCACCGCTTCCATGCACCGGCCGATTGCCGGGTGGAGCAGGTCAATTACATCTCCGGCGACGCCTGGAACGTCAACCCCATCGCCCTAAAGCGCGTCGACAAGCTGTACTGCAAGAATGAACGGGCGGTGGTTCGGTGTCGGCTGGGGTCCGGCGCCTTGCTGACGCTGGTGCCGGTGGCGGCCATTTTGGTCGCCAGTATTCGGCTCAAATTCCTCGATGTGCTGCCATTTCTTCGCTATGCCGGGCCCAATGTCATCCCTTGCGAGGCCATATTGCGGCGCGGCGAAGAAATGGGGTGGTTTGAGCACGGCTCCACTATCATAGTGCTGGCGCCGGCAGGAATTAGGCTCGCGGACGAGGTATTCGAGGGCGCCCGGGTGAAAATGGGGCAAGCCCTTCTCCTGACAGGCTAAAACAGCAACTTTTGTCGGCCAGCGGTGTTTTGTTTCTAAACGAACACACTCCAGTGCAAACGCAACTAACGGCCGAGTTCACGACATTTATGCGTGCCTATCAGGACATGGTTTTTTCGACTGCCGCCCGCTTGGCGGGCAATGAGACGCAGGCGGAAGACATTGCCCAGGAGGTGTTCATCCGCGCCTATGAGCATTTCTCCGATCTGCGGGAAAGCGTCACCGCCGGCGGCTGGCTCAAGACCGTCACCACCAATCTGACGCTCAATTACTTGAGCCGTTACCGCAAGCGCTGGCGCCTGTTCTCGGAGCTGCGTTCGACCGCGGAGGATAGCGACTCGGACGGCCCCGAACTGGACTGGGAAGTGCCCGACACCATTCTGGCCGACTTGAGCGCCGAGCAGCGCGCCGCCATCGTCGACGCCGCCTTGCGGCGGCTGCCGGACCATCAACGGCTGCCCCTGGTGCTGTATCACTTCGAGGACCTGTCCTACCAAGAGATTGCGGACAAACTCAATGTTTCGCTGACCAAGATCAAGACCGATATTCGCCGTGCGCGAGCGGCCCTTTTGCCCTTGCTGCAAGAGTGCGGCGGGGCGCGCGATACACTGGACAGCTGACGCCATGAACAAGCACGAAGCGGATCAGAAACTCGAGCAAACGCTGAAGCAGGCGCTGGGCGGTCTGCCGTTGCGCCGCGCTCCCGGTACGTTGGAAGCGCGAGTGGTCAGCGAGTTGCAGCGCCGCGCCGCGTTGCCATGGTGGCGCGTGAGTTTCGCGAGCTGGCCCGTGGGCGCGCGCGTCGCGTTCGTTCTCATCTGCGCGGCACTCGTGGCCGCGACGATTCTGGGCGGCGCATCTGCCTATCTCGGCGGCAGGCCCTGGAACGAGGCCTTTGCACTGGTGCTCTCGTGGATACATCCCTTCTTGGCGGTGATGTCATCCGCGGGCGGTCTGGCTGCGATGCTGGTGCGGGTGATTCCGCCGCTGTGGTTGTACGGCGGACTGGGGCTCGGGATCCTTCTCTACGTGATGCTATTCGGGCTGGGTGCGGCGGCCTATCGGACGCTCTATCTATGGCCGCCCTCCGCGGCAGGTAACGATTTATGAACATCTCTGTGTTGCGGCGTTTGAGCATTCTCTTCACGCTGCTGTGCGTCAGTGCTGCGGTGACGCATCCCGGCGCCGCCACCGCAAAAGGCACCGCGGCTTCGGCCGGGAGCAGCGCGGCCGCGTCAACCTCAAGCCCTGCGTCGGCGGCACCGGCCGCGTCGGATAGCGAGGATTCCAGCGATGAGCCGGCGCAGCCGGGCCGCCTCGACTGGGACAAGCCGACCATCCCGCGCCATCGGCATCGTTGGCGGCGCCACGAGGACGGCAATATCGTGAACATTGGCCGTTCCAGTCATCTGGAAGCCGGACAAAAAGCTGAGGCGGTGGTGTCGGTATTGGGATCTTCGACCAGTGACGGCGAAGCAGGGGATGTGGTCTCGGTCTTCGGCAATACGCGGGTCACGGGTCCTGTCAGTGAGAATGCGGTCGCGGTCCTCGGCAACAACTACGTCGACGCCAAGGTGGATGGCGATGTGGTCGCGGTGTTGGGCAGCGTCGAGCTTGGACCGAACGCCGAAGTCGGCGGCGATGTGGTCGCGGTGCTCGGCGGGGTGCATCGCGACCCCGGCGCGGTAGTTCACGGCTCGGTACAGCGGGTCCTCGATATGGATGTCGGTGGGGTCTCCGGACTCGGCTGGCTGCACTCCTGGATCAATCACTGTTTGATCTACGGCAGGCCCCTGGCTTTCGCACCGGGACTTAGCTGGGCCTGGACACTGGCCCTGGGGCTTTTGGCGTTTTACGCCTGCCTTGCGTTGATGTTTCGCCAAGGGATAGACCAGTGCGTGCACACGCTCGAATCTCAGCCTGGTCATACCGCGCTCGCGGCGCTGATCGGCATCCTGCTGACCCCCGTGCTGCTCGTTTTGTTGTGCGTCACGGTAATCGGCATCGCGGCCGTGCCATTCGTCGTCGGCGCCTTGTTCTGCATGTCCCTGTTCGGCAAGGCGGTCATGCTGGCGTGGTTGGGAGGCCGCATCTCGGGCCGTCGGCCGGGGCCGGCCGGCCATCCCGCCGTCGCGGTGCTCATCGGCGGTGCGGTCGTGCTGATTCTGTACGTCGTACCCGTCGTGGGGTTCCTGGTTTATAAGCTGCTGGGGTTCTTCGGATTCGGCGCCGTGTTCTACACCTTGGTTCTGCGCGTGCGGGCGCGCCGCGCCGCCAACGGTTCACCGCCCGCCAACGCGGCAACGATGGCGGGGCCCGCAATGGCAGGGCCGGGTTGGACCGCCAGTGGCACGCCCGCGGCGGCCGCGGCTGCCGGCGCAGGTCCGAGCATTGCCCCAGAGCCGGTGCCCCCGGCTTCAGGGCCACCGCCGCATGCGCCTGCCCCGCCGGCGGCGGCGCCCGCTTTCACCGCAGCCATGCCGCGCGCGGGTTTTTGGATACGCATGGGCGCGCTGCTCCTCGATGTCTTATTGGTGGGTTTTGCCGTGAGCCTGCTGCATCCGTTCGGCGATTTTCACATCGTGGTGCTCGCCATCTACGGCGCCGTCATGTGGAAACTTCGCGGCACGACGGTCGGCGGCATCGTGTTCGACCTGCACGTGGTGCGCGTGGATGGGCGGCCCGTGGATTGGGAAACGGCGATTGTGCGCGCGCTGGGGTGCTTCCTCTCGTTGTGCGTGGTATTCCTCGGCTTCATCTGGATCGCCTTGGACCCCAACCGCCAGGCGTGGCACGACAAAATCGCGGGCACCGTGGTGGTGCGCGCCAAGGGCGGTTCGCCTCTCCTGTAGACCAACGCGGCGCACGCGATACGTATAGGCGCAGTTACGGACGTTCGCGAATCGCCGGCGGCAGCAACGCCATGACGAGCGGCCGATATGGGATCATGGAGTCATGACGGAAGCTCACGACAAATCGCTCGAGTCGTACGTGCGCGCGGCATTGGCGCTGCAGGGTTACGTATTCGACGAGGCGCAGACTGCGGAAATCGTCCTGCAGTTTTCGCGTCTCGAAGCGATCGCCCAATCGGTGTTCGACTGGCCGCTGCCTTTTGCTTCCGAGGCCGCGCCGGTGTTTCGCCCGTGATCGGCACGGCTGCCGGGATCGTGCGGCAAATCGCCGAGGGTGCGCGCAGCGCCGCTTCCGTTTTGGCGGAAACCAAGGCGCTGATTCAGGCAAAGGATCCCGGGTTGAATTGCTTCACCGCGAAAACCTTCGAGCGGGCGGAACGCGAAGCCGCCGCGATCGATGGCTTGCGCGCCCAGGGCAAATCGTTGCCGCCGCTGGCAGGCGTGCCCTATGCCGTGAAGAATCTGTTCGATGTCGAAGGAACTGTGACCCTCGCCGGCGCCAAGATCAACGCCGCCAATGCGCCAGCCCGGGCCGACGCCACCATCGTTGCGCGCATGAGCCGGGCGGGTGCCATCCTGGTGGGCGCGCTCAACATGGAAGAACTGGCTTACGGGTTTCTCACCGAAAATCATCACTACGGGATCACGCGCAATCCGCGCGATCCCACGCGCGGCGCGGGCGGTTCTTCCGGCGGCTCGGCGGCGGCCGTCGGCGCTGGAATCGTGCCGCTGACCTTGGGGTCTGATACCAGCGGCTCGATCCGCGTGCCCGCATCGCTCTGCGGTGTGTTTGGACTGAAGCCCACCTATGGACGCCTGCCGCGCGGCGGCACGTACCCTTTTGTGAACAGCTTCGATCATGTGGGACCGTTCGCAAATGACGTGTTGGGTCTGGCGCTCTCCTACGATGCGATGCAAGGACCGGACTCCAATGATCCCGCCTGTGCGCAGCGCTCGGCGGAGCCGGTGGGTGCGTCGCTGGCGCTGCCGCGGGGAATTCGGATCGGCATCCTGGGCGGCTGGTTTCACGAGTGGGCGGATCCGGCGGCACGGCGCTCCGTGCAATTGGCGGCGGCGGCGCTCGGCGCAACCGAGCGGACGGAACTCAAGAGCGCAGAGGTGGCGCGCGCCGCCGCTTACATCATCACCGGCGCTGAAGGCGGCGCGCTGCATCGCCCGCGCCTGATCGGACAGTACGAGGATTTTGGGCCTGCTTCGCGGGCGCGCCTGGTGGCCGGCAGCTTGATTCCCGCGTCATGGGTGGTGCAGGCGCAGCGCGTCCGGCAACAAGCCTATCGCGAGGCAATCGAGCTGTTTGACCGCTTCGACCTGTTGATCGCGGCCGCCGCTCCGGCGGTGGCCCCGCGTGTCGGCCAGGAAACGCTGGAGATCAACGGCCGCAGCATTCCCACGAAGGCCGGGCTCGGCGTGCTCACGCAGCCCATTTCGTGCATTGGGCTGCCGGTATGCACCGTACCGGTCTGGCCGGACGAAGGTGAAACGGCGGCGGAGCGTGCCCTGCCGGTGGGTGTGCAGCTCATTGGCGCGCCGTGGCGCGAGGACAATTGTCTCGCGGCCGCTCGCACGCTCGAGCAGGCCGGCGTCGCGCAGATTCGGCTTCCATAAGCGGCGCTGCCGCTCTCGTCATTGTCGATTCAAAGCGGTCGGCGGTGTCGCGTCAGGGTGGTGGCGATCGAGGCCAACACGGCCATTCTCACCGCAACGCCATTGTTTACCTGCTCGCGAATGACAGAACGCGGTCCGTCGGCCACTTCGGACGAGATTTCAACGCCGCGGTTCATGGGCCCCGGATGCATGACGAGCACGCTGGGCGCGGCTAATTTCAGGCGCTGCGCGGTCAGCCCGAAATCCTTGAAATACGCCGCGTCATCGAGCGATGCGGCCGACGCCATGCGCTCCTTCTGGATTCGCAGCATCATCACCACATCGGCGCCGGCGATGCCGTCCTCGATGCGGGTGAAGCGCTGTGCGCCCCGAAACTCGGCGTCTTCCGGCAGCAGCGCCTGCGGTGCGACCAGGCGAAGATCCGTGGTTCCCAGGGTGCCAAGGGCGGTCGCCGCCGAGCGCGCGACCCGCGAATGTTTGATATCGCCCACGATCGCCACCTTGAGTCCGGTGAACCGGCGTTTGTGCGTGCGAATCGTCAGCACGTCGAGCAGTCCTTGCGTGGGGTGTGAGACGTGCGCTTCGCCCGCGCTGATCACCGCGACGTGCGGAGCGACATGATCGATCAGGAACTCGGGCATCCCGGCTTCGGAATCGCGAATCACGAACACGTCGGTGTTCATCGCCTCGAGCGTGTATATGGTGTCCAGCATGGTTTCGCCCTTGGCGCGTGAGCTGGAATGCAGGTCCAGGTTCAGGACGTGGGCGCCCAAGCGGCGGCTGGCCAGATCGAAAGACGCGCGTGTACGCGTGCTCGGCTCAAAAAACAGATTCGCCAGCGTCACGCCCGCCAGTTCACGGCCTTCATAAGCAGGCTGGCCGGGCAGGCGGCGATACCGCTCGGCGCGGTCGAGAATGGCCGTCAGTGCGTCGCGCGCCAGCCCTTCGAGCGTGATGAGGTGGCGCAAGCCCCCCGCGCTGTCTTGTTGTGATCGCATCTGCGCCTAGGAGCTCCCAGTTTTTTCGGTGAACCAGCGTTCCAAAATCACGGATGCCGCGGCGGCATCGACATCGGACTTTGCCACCCGCCGCCGGCGCAACCCTGACTCGCGCGCTGATCTTAAACGCGCTTCGGCTTCGAGCGACGAGTAGCGTTCGTCCACCAGAGCAACTTCGAGCGAGTAGCGCCGTGCCAGTTCGGCCGCAAAGCCGCGGGCAGCCAAGGTCATCTCGCTGTCGGAACCGTCCACATTATACGGCAGCCCGACCACCGCCATGTCGGGTTGCCAATCCCGCAGCATGGTGCCGATGAGTTCCCAGCGGGGCCCGTCGGGGCCGGACGGCACGGCCTGCAGGGCGGAGGCGCTCCGGCTGACCGTGTCGCCGCAGGCAACACCGATCCGGCGCCGGCCGAAGTCGAAAGCCAGAACGACCTTCGGCCGGGAAGACTCAGGCATTTCCGCCGATGGGACTGACTCGGGACAGTTCGACACCGAGCAACCGCCCCGCGGCTTGCCAGCGCGATTCGAACGGCAGATCGAAAATCAACCCAGGATCGACCGGTGCGCTCAGCCACGCGTTCGCCCGGATCTCTTCCTCCAGCTGGCCGCCGTCCCAGCCGGCATAACCCAAGGCGACCACCGCTTCGTCGGGTCCTTCGCCGCGAGCCATTGCCGCCAAAATATCGCGCGACGTGGTCACATGCAGCGTATCGGAGACCTTCAGCGTGGAATCCCATTGGCCGAAGGCGCGATGCACGACGAAACCTCGATCGGTCTGCATGGGCCCGCCGCGCAGCACCTGGCGATCCCACAAGCGTCCTTTGCTGAGATCGATTTCCAGCTGTTCGTATACCTCCCCCATGAGCATCGGCAGCGGCTTATTGAGGATCAGCCCGAGCGCGCTCTGCGGGCTGTGATCGCACACCAGCACGACGGTCTGCGAAAAATTAGGGTCGCCCATGTAGGGCATGGCGATCAGAAGCTGGTTGGTCAGATAGCCTGATTCGCTCATTGGGCGCAGTGCTTAAGGGTTGTTCGGCTCTGAATAAAACACCGCGCCGCCTCGCGAGGATCCTTCCAGGAATTGCCACTCGTATGCGATGCGGATCTGATCATGCTTTGAGGACAATTCACTCGGGAAGGGATCAAAAGGCGCGGCCAGCTTCAAGATTCGCATGGCAGCCTCGTCGATTTCGGCATGGCCGCTGCTGCGCCTGACGATGGTTTGCAGCAGTTTGCCGTCTGCGCTGATGGTGACCTCGATGACCGGCGTTCCCGAGCTCTTCTCGCGCCGCGCGACATCCGGAAAGTTCATGGTGCCGACGCGCTCGATCTTCCTGCGCCAGCTGTCCAAATACACGGCGACGTCGGATTCGCGCGTGTCGGCGGCGATCCATAGCTCCTGCTTCGATTCGCCGCGCAATCGCAGTTCGATGCCGTCATCGTTAGGCGTCATGGCAAGATCGGGCCGCTTTTCGAGCAGCAGCGGCAATTCGGAGGCGTCCTTTGCCGAACTGGTGGCGGCGAAATAGAAAATCTTCTGCGACGGGCTGTGCGTGGCAATCAGATCTTCCGCACCGGTGTCGGCGCCGGCCCGCTGCGCATCCAATCCCTGGCCGCTCGGGACGCCCAGGCGGTCGACCGGCATGAGCGATGACTTGGGGATCACGCTGCGTTCACGCTTCAGGGTGTTGCCGGAACCCAATTGCGTGCGCTGCGACAGATAGCGCGCATTGGGATTCTGGGCCGCGGCGGGAGCGCGTTCATTGACGAGGACGACCTCGAGACCCGGCGCGCCCTCGTCGCCCGAACTGCTGCTGGTGGAGCTGAACGTTACGCCCAGAATGATGATTCCATGCAAGAGTGCGGCCAGAAAGCACGTGGTCAGCATGCGGTCGTTCGCGGGCGGCAGCCGGTTGCTCAGCATATCGCCGGCCTGCAGCGCGTCGACCGATTGAAGCGTTTCAGAACTCACGCGGCGCCCAATTTCCTCTCGATCGCGTTCATCAGAAGCGAACCAATGTCGACACCATGTTTCTTGTTAAGTTCGCGAATGCCGGTCGGACTCGTGACGTTGATCTCGGTGACGTAGTCGCCGATGACGTCGAGCCCGACAAATATCATTCCGGCCTCGCGCAGCCTGGGTCCGATCTGCGCGCACAGCCACCGGTCGCGCTCATTGAGCGGACGGCTCTCGGCGCGCGCACCGGCCGCCAGATTGCCGCGGTTGTCCTCCGGCAGCGGAATCCGACTCAAGGCGAAGGGGACCGGCTCGCCGTCGACCAGAATGATGCGGCAATCACCCGCGGTCACGATCTCGGGCAGGTAGCGCTGCACGATTGCGTAGCGGGTGCCGTAGCCGGTCAGGGTCTCGAAGACGACATTGCGGTTCTTGTCGCCGTGTTCGAGCACGAATATGGATTTACCCCCCATGCCGTCGAGGGGCTTGCATACCGCCTTGCCGTGCTCGCGCAAGAACTCGCCCATGTCGTGCATGTCGCGCGTGATGAGGGTGGGCGCGCAGCACTCGGGAAACCAGGCGGTATAGACCTTTTCGTTGATGTCGCGCAGCCCCTGAGGCCGGTTGTAGACATGCGCGCCCTGCAGCTGCGCGCGATCGAGGATGTAGGTGGCGTAGATATATTCGGTATCGAAAGGCGGGTCCTTGCGCATCAGAATCACGTCGAATTCCCCGAGTTTGCCGGCCGTCGCCGTGCCCAGCGAGAACCATTTGGCCGGATCGTCCATGACCTGGAGCGGTGCCAGGCGTCCCCAAGCGACGCCATCGCGCAGCCACAGGTCCTTCAGCTCTGCATAGTAGAGCTCCCAGCCGCGCGCCTGCGCCGCGAGCAGCAGCCCTAGGGTGGTGTCCTTCGCCGGCTTGATCGCGGCGATGGGGTCCATGACCACGACGAGACGCACTCGAGACGACATGCTCATTCCTCCAGTCTAGCGCAAGCGGTCAAGTCGCCCGCCCTCTTGGGAAAACTGTGAACTAGGCCACCGTTGTTTGCCCGTGAATGCCTCGAAATGTCGACCCCGTACCGTGGCTTGCGCGGCCTGGATATGTTAAAAAGCCACAAGATTCCAGCACCTACGCAAGACATGGAGAGCATGATCACCA
>Ga0193753_10002068_pt1 | contig 16335 bp, 11 predicted proteins | sample H1c2metaG_FD_144925 | JGI IMG/M metagenome (GOLD analysis project Ga0193753, IMG submission 144925) | Soil microbial communities from a riparian zone of the East river system, Colorado, United States - H1c2 | ecosystem: Environmental > Terrestrial > Soil > Riparian zone | place: USA: East... | reverse complement strand
CCAGTCCTCCCGAGCACGGCAAGACCACGCTCCTGGAGGACTGGTGCACCTACAAGCTGGTCACCGACCCCAGCTTCCGGATCACCGTCGCGAGCGAGACCGTCGACCACGGGGTCAAGATCCTCGGCCGCGTCCAGAACCGGCTCGAACCCGACGGCCCCACACCCCGCATCCACGCCGACTTCGGCCCCATCTCCCCCGAAGGCAACCGGGACCAGGTCTGGTCGGCCCGCCACTTCGACGTCGCCGGCAAGGCCACCTCCGACGAGCGCGACTACTCCATGCACGCCGTCGGCCTCAAGGGTCGCGTGCAGGGCACTCGCTGCGACCTCCTCCTGCTCGACGACGTCCAGGACATCAAGTCGGTGGGCTCCACCGAGCTGTACTTCGAGATCATCAAGCAGAGCTTCCTGTCCCGCCCCTCGATGTTCGGCCGCACCGTCATCATCGGCACCCGAGTCGACGAGTTCGACGTCTACCGCAAGATGATGGACGACGACCTCGACGACCACCTCGTACGCATCGCCGCCTACGACATCGACAACAGCCCCGAGTGGCCCCACCCGACGGTCAAGCCCAAGGAAGACCTGCCCGAGACCTGGGCGCCCGAAGGCGTGAAGTTCCTGTGGCCCGAGAAGTACGACAACGACCCCGGCGACGGCATGCACCGCTACCGCTACGCCGCCCTGCGCTACCGGGTCGGTGAGACCGCCTGGGCGCGCAACTACATGCAGCACCCCGAGCTGGCCTCGAACCGCACCTTCGACCGTGACACCCGGGAGAAGATGTTCGACCCGGACCGCACGATCATCGCCGACCCCCGGCCGCGGACCATCTTCGACGAGGAGAACCGCCCAGTCGGCCTCGGCCCGGTCCCGGTGATCCTCGCCCTCGACCCCGCCATCGGCTCAGTCAACGCGGTCCTGGCCGCCGCCATGCACCCCGATGTCATGGAGGTGCTGCACGTCCGGCGCAACGTGGGGCTCACGAAGTACAGCCAGATCTTCGACGTGCTCGAAGAGGAATGCCACCAGTGGAACACCGAGACGAGCTTCGTCGACATGATCGTCGTCGAGGACAAGGCGTTCCAGAAGGGCCTCATGCTCGACGACCGGATGTTCGAGCTACAGAAGCGCTTCGGGGTCCGCATCCTGCCCAACACCACCGGCAAGGAGAAGACCGACTCCGAGATCGGCATCCCGGCCATGCCCACCGCCATGTGGCGCGGCGAGATCACGATCCCGTGGAAGCCCGGCCCCAGCCAGGAGAACATGGCGCCGCTGCTCAGCGACCTGAGCATCTGGAAGCCCAACGTCCCCGGCACGAAGCTCCCCCAGGACCACACCATGACCCTGTGGTTCGCTTACCGGAAGTGGCGCATCTACCGCAACAGCCCCGTCCACCGGCCGGCCGCCACCGACAACTGGCGGACCCGTCGCAGCAGTCCGCTGCGTACAGCCCCTCGCCGCCGGTCCCGGGTCACCACAAGGCCATACAGGGGTTTGGGCCGCATCCCGCAGCGTCGGGCAAGATGACCTGATGGAACGCTTCTGGTCAAAGGTCGACATCGGCGGCTGGCAGGACTGCTGGCCGTGGACCGCCGGAAAGGACCGGAACGGCTATGGCCAGTTCTTCCCTGAGCGCAAGACCTGCGTGAAGGCCCACAGGTTCGCTTACGAGCTGTCCGTGGGGCCTGTTCCGGCGGATCTGACGATCGACCACGTGAAGGCGTGGGGTTGCACGATGCGTTCCTGCTGCAATCCCCTCCATCTGGAGGTTGTGACGCGAGGCGATAACACGCGCCGTGGGGGCAACTCGCTCAAGACCCACTGTCCCCAGGGCCACCCGTATGATTACGAATGGACTCATCCTGAGAGCGGCAAGCGGTTGCGAAGTTGCACGCAATGTCGGAATGACGCCCAGCTGCGGTTTCGGTCACGCCAGCGAGCCCGGAAGGTGCCCATCTGATGGGTTGGAGTATGGATCAAGTGGCCGAAGAGATGGCCCGCCGTCGCCTCGCCCAGAATCCGATAATCGAGCGCATGATAGACGTGAGAGATCGGAATAACGGCGACGTCGTCATCCCCGTGCCCGAGACCGACGACGACATCCCCATGTCGTCCCTGGCGCCGCTGCTGATCGCCGACGCCATCGAGTTCCCGGCGACCATGGCCTCCCAGGTCGCGCCCAACATCTCGGTCCCCGCCCTCACCCCCGGCAAGATGACCGGCGTCCGCTCGGTCGACTACGCCTCCCGCCGGCGCAAGGCCCTGGCCTGGACCTGGGAGAAGTCCTGGTGGGACCTGCTCATCGGCCGCATGTACCGGCACCTCGCCGGCTACGCCACCAGCGCGCTGGTCGTTGAGCTGGACCAGAAGCTCAAGCGCCCCGTCATCACTCTGCGTGACCCGCTGTGCGCCTACCCGGAGCCCAAGGCGCCCGAAGACCTCTCGCTGCCCTGCAACGTCGGCTTCATCAAGAGCGTCTCCATCGACGCCCTCCACCGCGTGTATCCCGAGACCAAGGATCTGATCCCCCGAGGCGCCGCCTTCGCCACCTCGACGGGCCTTGAGGGCGAGATGTGGGACCTCGTCGAATGGATGGACGACGACGAGATCGTCATCGGCCTCCTCGGCGCCCGCGACGCCTGGCGCTCCTGGACCTCCGAGCCCCTGCGCTGGTGCCGGGAGCTGCGCCGCTACCCCAACATCTTGGGCCGCTGCCCCGCGATCGTCCCCCGCAAGGTCACCCTCGACCGCATCATCAGCCAGCTCTCCAACCTCACCGGCCACGCCGACATCATCGCCAAGCTCGTCTACCTCGACATCCGCGCCACCGAGGACTCGATCTTCCCCAGCCGCTACGTCCTCGCCAAGAGCGGCCAGGCCCCCCGGCTCGTGGACGGCGAATGGCACGACGGCGCCTCCGGCGAGATGAACATCGTCCTGGACGCCGACGCCGTCGGGAACCTCCCCGGCACACCGGACCCCAACAACAAGCAGACCATCGACCGCATCGAGCGCAACATGCGGGTCTCGTCCGGGCTCGTCCCCCAGGCCGGCGGCGAAACCTACGGCGCGCTGCGCACCGGCCGAGGCATCGACGCCCTCATGGGCGCCGCGCTCGACCCCAAGACCGCCGAGCTGCACCACGTCGCTGAGCGCTACCTCTCCGTCGCCAACGAGCTGGCCCTCATCGGCTTCCGCAAGATGTGGCCGAGCCGCTCCTACAGCGTGGGCTCCGAGCTTGACCCGGGCTCCGTCGAGTTCATCCCCGAGGAGCACATCGAGCGCGACCGCGACGGCGAGCTGTACGTCGAGAATGCCGTCCACTACCCGATCCCGGGCATGGACGACGTCAACGCCACCCAGGTCATCGGCCAGATGCAGGGCACCAACCTCATCTCGGCCTACGGCGCCCGGCGCATGCACCCCCACGTCCGTGACCCCGAAGGTGAGGAGCGCCAGATCCTCGTCGAGCAGCTCGACCAGATGGCCCTCGCCGCCCTGGGCCAGCGCGCCACCACCGGGGGCATCCCGCCCGAGGACATGGCCGCCATCACCGAAGAGGTGCTCAAGGGCAACCGCCTCAACACGGCCGTCCTCAACGTCAACAAGGCCGCCAGCGAACGCCAGGCCGCGGTCCCGCCGGCGCCGGCCCCCGACCAGATCGCTGCCCCCGAGGCGATGCCCGGCCTCGGCATGCCCGGCGAAGGCGCGGGCCAGGGCTCCGGCATGCCTCCCCCGGTCCAGCCGCCCCCGCAGGGCGTCGACAACCTCAACCAGCTCGTCACCGCCATGAAGGCGCAGCGCTGATGCCCCGCAAGGCGAAGCGCCAGACCATCTCCGGCGCCCCCGCCGCTCCGCTCCAGGCGCCCTCGGGCGGCCCGTACGGCGCGGGTGAGCGCGCACTGGAATCACAGCGACGCACTCCGGTACCGTCGGGTCCGCCCCCGGTGCCGGGTGCTGGCATCGGGCCGGGAGCTGGCGCCGCTGGCGGGTCAGGATCAGCTGCCCCTGGTCCTGATCCCGCCATGCTCCAGCAGCTCCGCATGGCCGCCGGCATCCAGGCCGCCCAGCGCATGGCCCCCCCGCAGTCCCTGTACGCGCCCACGCAGCGCCCCGGCGAGCCCATCACCGCCGGCATGCCGATGGGTGCCGGCCCGGGGCCGGAGGTCACTCGAACAGGAGATCGAGTTGCCCGCACCTACCGCCTGATCGCCGACATCACCGGCAACCCGCGGTTCCAGGAGCTGGCCGACCTCGCCGCCGGCCAGGGGCACTGATGGCTGGTACACTTGTTCGCCGCGGAAAGGTTCGGCTTGGCGCGGCTAGGTCTGGCGAGGCAGGGCAGGGCGAGGTGAGACTGCCGTGAGCGACAGCAGCTTGTTCTACGGCGGCGGCGCGAACGGCAGTCTCTTCTACGGCAGTGGCTCTGGCGGGGGCACGGGCACCGGCGACGCCACCGGCGGGGTCAACCTCGAAGCGATCGAGCGCACCGGCCGCCGGGCCTCGTTGTTGAGCAGCTTCGCCAACGACCTGAGCCTGTCGGCGCCGGACGCCTCCCTCGCTCTGGCCGAGAGCCCCATGTCCGACGACGAGATGCTGCGCTCAGCCACCGAGTCGGTCGACTACGCGAACATCCAGCACATCATGTCGTCGCTCCAGGCCGAGAAGCCCGGGGTCCAGCACGCCATGTACCGGAGCCTCCCGAAGCCCATCGCCGACGCTCTCCGCAAGTCCGGCTACAAGCCGCCCCCGGACGCCAAGCGCAAGGGCGGCTCCCGTTGGGGCGTCAATTTGCCGGACTTTTTGCCCGGCCCCAACGAGCTGACCCTGCCCGACAGCACGCCGATCCTCGGTCCCGTTGTCGGCGGGCTCCAGCACGCCACGGGCGAGACGCTCGAAGCGGGCCGGGACGTCGCCGGCAAGGCCCTCCAGCCCTTCCAGTGGGCCGGCGAGCAGATCCCCCACCTCTACCGGGCCATGAAGTACTCCGAGGAGCAGAAGAACCTCTCCTGGGCGCAGAGCTTCAACCCGGGCAACTACTTCTCGCCCAGCCAGCTGGCGAAGTCCTGGCACGCCACCGACCCCGACGACGGCTACGTCCGGCCCGCCGCCGCGGCCCGAGCCCGCAAGATCCTCGGCGGAGACCCCCAGCTCTACGACATCGCCCACGGCATGGCCACCGGCAAGACCAGCGAGCAGATCATCCAGGACGCCGGCTTCGAGCTGGACTCCCCCGAGGCGCTCCAGATGAGCCTCGCCATCCTGGAGGCCCAGTCCAAGCCCGAGCTGAAAGACGCCGTCCACCAGCTCTCCGTCGGCCAGGTCAGCTTCGGCCGCACGATCACCCAGGACGCCCTGGGCATGGACGACACCGACTCGGGCCTGGGCCGGCTGCTTTCCGGCACCATCGACGCCGGGTTCGACATCGCGGCGGACCCCACCATCGGCATCGGCCACGGGCTCAAGGCGGCCCGCTTCGGCCGCTACGCCTACATGCTGGAGACCGCCGGCGACGTCGAGCGCATGGGCCGGGCCGCCAAGCTCGCCTCGAACCTGGAGCGCGCCCGGGAAGGCGCCACCGCCATCTTCCGCCTCGGTGACGTCCGCCCCTCCGAGCTGCGCAACGCCACCAACATCCTGCGCTGGTCCGACCGCGTCGCGGACGCCTTCAAGACCGGCAAGCTCGCCGAGCTGGGCCGGGAGCTGCCCAACACCATGCCGGTGCTCTCCTCGCTGAGTGACGCCCACGTCACCCGGGGCCTCAACGGTCTGGCGGGTCTCGACAAGGCCCGGGGCGTGCTCGGGTGGCTCCAGAGCCGCGACGGTCTCCTGGAGCTGGCCGCCTCCCGTCTCGGGGGTTCGAGCCCCATGGTCGAGGGCCTGCGCATGCCGTCGCTGTCGCGGGCCGAGCAGGTCGCCGTCGAGGGCAAGAAGGTCTGGACGAAGGCCATCGACTGGTCGCGCCTCCAGTACACCTTCGGTCCCGACGCCGTGACGTGGGCGCAGAAGATGTCCGAGTTCACCTCGGCGGCCAACAACCCCGCGGCGCTGACGCGTCAGGTCGGGCAGTTCATGCTGTCCCAGACCGTCGGCAACACCGGCCGCCTCGTCGCCGGCCTCACCGCCCACGCCCCCTACAGCCAGGCGCTGCGCCTCTACGGCAACGAGTCCGTCGAGGAGTTCAGCCGCATGGTCAACCTGGGGCTCTTCGGCCGGATGGCCCGCCCCGAGATGGACGCCTACATCGATGCCTTCACCAAGGGCGACCTCGTGGTGCGGGCCAACATGCAGGAACGCTTCCTGGAGCAGCTCTTCCGCAAGGCCGGCATCGCCGACACGAAGTTCGCTGAGCGCTTCGTGGGCCGAGCCCGCCAGGCGTACGCCATCGACCAGAGCGACCTCGTGGACATCGGCGACGTCCGCTCCCACGCCGCCAAGCTCGTGGACGTCCACCACGCGGATGCCCTCGCCATCCCGAACTGGCGCCAGTTCTTCCAGGAGACCGCCCGAGCGAACACGACCCGCTTCCTGTTCAACAACACCCCGGCCAGCTGGATGGACGCCGCGATCGGCAAGGCGTGGAAGCCCTCGGTGCTCATGCGCATCGGCTTCATCCCCCGGGCCGGCGGCGAGGAGATGCTCCACTACATCCTCAAGGTCGGCTCCCGCCGCTACCTCGGGGCCAAGGGCGCCGAGTGGGTCGCCGCAGACGAGCTGGGCAACCAGCTCCAGGCCCAGATCGCCACCGCCGAGGCCCTGGGTCACACCGACGAGGTGAACCGCCTCACGCAGCGCTACGCCCAGACCCAGGGGTTCTTCTCCGCCCCCCTGCGTCAGCTGGCCGGCGCCGGCGACCGCCTCTTCACCCACCTCTTCGAGTCGAACGCCGTGGACCTCGGCCCGTTCCGGACCCGGATCACGAACAAGGCCCACGCCCTGGATGAGCGCGGCGTCGTGTCGGGCCTGGAGAACTTCGCCATCGAGAAGTCGCTGTGGTCCTCGGGGCTCATGGAGAAGATGGCGTCCGCCACCCACATGCCGTCCAAGGCCCAGATCGGCCAGTGGATGGCGGAGCGCTGGAACCCCTCAGCGATCGAGGCCGCCCGCATCCTGGCCTCGGACCCCCGGGCTCAGCGCGCCTTCGTCGAGCAGGTCGCCGGCTCGACCTTCACGCCCTGGGAGTTCGTTGGCCAGGTCGACGGCAACGGCGCCCCGATCCCCAAGGTGCTGTGGACGGACCGCACCGGCGGCCACCCGGTCGTCCGTGAGATCCCCATGAAGCCCCGCCCCGGCGAGTACGCGACCCAGTCCCTGCTCGACTCCGGCGGCGACGTCACCTCGTTCTTCCACTCGGTCTTCTCCCGGCAGATGCGCCTCAAGAAAGACCGTGTCGCCAACGCCGTGCTCAACGACACGCTGCCCCGTTGGGTCGGCGACTTCGGTGGGGACCTCGCCAGCCGCCTGGGTCACGCCGAGCCCTCGACCCTGCGCGACCACCTCAACCAGCTGTGGGCCTGGGAAGGCGACGGCGACCGCACCGGCCCGGCTCTCCTCCGGGGCGCCCGCAAGCTGATCTCGGACCCCGGCAACGAGGGCCTGCGCACCTGGCTCGGCCAGGGCATCGACCAGGCCGCCGGCGAGCTGGGCCTCAACCTCGACGGCCGCAAGCTCTCCCGCCTCTTCGAGAGCACCGACCTCGACAACGCCCCGAAGCACTGGCTGGCCTACGAGAAGGTCGACCCGGACCGTCTGATCGACGACTTCGCCGACCTGGAGAAGCAGCTCGGCCACCGCTCGAAGGGCCGGCTGTCGCGCCCGGACATGCAGCGCAAGCTCCAGGAGATGCGCCTCTACTCCGACGACCGCCTCGCCGTCCCAACCCGCCAGGGCGTCCGCAAGGTCTACGTCCCGATGGTCGAGCAGCTCCCTGACGCTCTGACTGAGGACTTCATCTCTGCCGCCACTCGCAACATCCGCTACATCGGCGGCTACGGCGAGGAGCGTGCCCGTCAGATCGCACAGAACGTGGCCGACAGCGTTGGAGCAGCGCACGAGATCAAGGACGCCGCCCGAGGACTCACGCCACTCTCGGGCTGGGGTGCAGCAGACCCCCGAGTGTCAGATGCCGTGATGGCCGCCGCCGACCAGGTGCTGGGCACCACCTCGACCCACGGCATCCTCGAAGTCCCCGAGGACGTCATCCAGCGCTCCGCCGGCGACCGCGCCCAGGGCCTGCGCACCCTGGCCGGCAACTGGAAGACCGCGGATGACTACATGGTCGACCCCTGGCGGCTCATGAAGACCCAGGCCACCGACCAGAACCGCCGCCTCGTGCAGCTCCAGGTCGGCGGCGAGTGGTGGGACGACGTGGACCTCCAGGCCGCCACCTCCGCCTTCAAGGCCGACCCGGTCCCGGGCCGCATGCGCCTCTACCGGGGCGACACCGGCCCCTGGACCACCCTGGTCCCCAACGAGCCCTTCCGCTTCGTGGACGTCGACCCCAGCATCGCGGCCCGGTACAAGAACCAGCTCCCCGACGACCTCGCTGACGAGCTGGGCGCCAAGCGGCTCCCCGGCAAGCCCCCCGACGACGGTCGCTGGCTCATCACCGACCGCCAGATGTCCCCGGGCCTCGGCGAGATCGAGGCCATGGAGCGTGTCGCGAACGCGTCAATGGACGAGGTCAAGGACGTCCTCACCACCGCCAACCGCCAGGAGCTGAACCCCGACGTCCTCCACGAGGTCGTCGAGCCCATGCTCCGGCCCGACCACGTCAAGATCGACGAGGCCGGCAACAAGATCATCGAGCAGGGCTACGGCTTCGACCACCTGATCGGTGGCGTCGACTGGAAGCGCCTCCCCCAGGAGACCTACGGCCCGGTCATGGCCGCGGCCCCCGACTTCCGCTGGGACAAGATCGTCAGCAACTGGTTCGAGGGGCCGGTCGACCACGCGATCAGCTCGATGATCCGCAAGCCGATGTTCCTCGACAACTTCGGCCGCCAGCTCCGCAACCAGAAGGCCCTCGCCGACCTGTTCGTCGACCCTGACATCTGGGAGGCCGTGCGCGCCTCGGGCCTGGACGACGCCGCGCTCGACTCGGTCGCCATGGCGCTCCCCGACGGCGCCACCGCCGAGCAGATCGCCGACCTCCTCGGCGAGGCCGGCCTCGAAGGCGTCGGCGAGAACGAGATCAAGGCGTTCCGCCGCTTCGCTGAGCAGCGCACCCACGGCATCGACACCATCCGCCAGAACGCCATGCAACGGTCGATCCAGCTGACGACCCCGTTCATCGACGACCACCGCATCCGCTCCGCCTTCCAGAACTACGTCGGCAACTTCGTGCCGTTCCAGTTCGCCGAGGAGCAGTTCCTCAAGCGCTGGGCGCGCTCGGTCGTCGAGAGCCCCGAGATGATCCGCCGGGCACAGCTCGGCATGAACGGCATCCGCTCGATGGGCGTGGTCCGCAAGGACGAGCAGGGCAAGGACATGTTCGTCTATCCGCTCGCCGGCGAGGCCATGGCCGCCATCTCCTCCGGCGTCGCCAGCATGTTCGGCGAGAAGCTCCGGGTCCCCTACTCGACCGCCATGACCGGCGAGGTCGGCTACACCCTCCCGGGGCTCGGCCAGCGCTTCGGCGTGCCCTCCGTCGGCCCCCTCGTGTCCATGTCCCTGGAGCTGCTCAGCCGCCACTTCCCGGAGCTGGCCGACCTCGAACAGCAGGTCTCCGGCCCCGGCGCCGACCGGCCGGTATGGACCTACTTCACGCCCACCTGGGCGGCGAAGACCTGGAGCGCCGTGTTCGGCGACCTCGACAAGGGCCAGCTCGCCTCGGCCACCAACCAGGCCATCCAGACCCTGGCCCTCAACGGCGACATGCCCCCCGAGGACGCCACACCCGACCAGCAGCAGGAGTTCATCGAGCGCGCCCAGGGCATCGCCCGCACGATCATCATGGCCCGCGGCCTGTTCGGCATGGTGACCCCGTCGGCGCCCAACGTCCGCACGAAGGCCGACGACCTGAACGCCGAGTACGTGAAGCTCCTCCGCATCAGCCCGAGCCCCGACGAGGCCACCCAGGCGTTCATCAAGATGCACCCGGACATCGAGCCCGCCGACCTGCTGGCAGCAACGGTGTTCACCTCCGAGTCCAAGTACGCCGGCCTGCCGACCCCGACCGACGAGACCTTCAACTGGGTCAAGAATAACCCCGACATCGTCGGCGGGTTCCCGGCCGCCGCGCCCTGGCTGCTGCCCCGGGCCGGCGCCGAGGACAAGTTCTCGTACCGGGCGTGGTCCCAGCAGGTCGCCAAGGGTCTCAGGGTCCGGAAGTCCAGCAAGGATCTGATCGACGACATCCGCTTCGCCGGCGCCGCCCGGGACTACTTCGAGGCCAAGACCCAGCACGACTCCGACATGCTCCTCGCCCAGGGCGCGACCCGCTCGCAGCTCACCGAGGAGTGGAACACCTGGAAGGCCGGCTACTACCGCCAGCACCCCGTGTTCGCCAACATGCTCGAAGACCCGACCCGCCAGCAGCACCGAGCCCAGGCCATGCAGCAGCTCGAAGTCCTCGCCAGCGACCCCCACGGCCCGGTGCCGGCCGAGCTGTCCGACATGGTGGCCAAGTACCGCAAGTACCAGTACTCGATCGCCGGCCTGCGCGGCGCCCGCTCCCAGGGGGCCTCGGCCACCCGCGAGCAGCTCACCACCGACCTCGTTACCTGGGTCGAGTGGCAGGTCCAGAAGCACCCCTGGCTCGCCGGTTTCTACTTGAGGGTGATAAAGCCCGATCTCCAGGGCCTCGACGCTGACGCTGTCGTGTCAACAGCGGCATGATGTGATCGATGTCTGAGCCCCGTTTCTGGACGAGCGGATCGCTGCCCACCGAGGCGGAGCTGCGCGATTTCCTGCACAGCCACGGCGTCTCGACCGCCGGCGGGGAGTCGATCGAGCAGATCATCGAGGAGTACCGCTCCTCGATCCTGTCGACGTCCGACTCCTACATCTGGTCCCAGGACCAGATCAACGAGTGGGTGAACAACAAGGTCGGCGACGCCAAGGCCGTCCAGACCGACCCGGGGGGCACCGGCGTACCGGGCTCCGGCCCCTCGATGACCGACGAGATCATCGCCCAGCGCGCCCAGGACGACGCCAAGCTCAAGGCGCACTCCGGCGAGCTGGCCGACCAGCGCTCCCAGGTGCTCCACACCCAGGCCCAGAGCTACTACGACCAGACGTCCCGGGTGCAGGACGCCGGCCCCGGCGACGGCGCCACGATGGCCGAGTCCATCGCGCTGGGCTTCCAGGTCGACGAGAACGGCGAGCCCGTCCTCGACCAGAACGGCTCCCCGGTCCCGGTCAACCCGGCGACGCTGTGGGACCAGATCAAGGGCATGAGCTTCAACATGGGCTCGCTGTCACCGCCCCGCACCGTCGGCGTCGCCCGCAACGAACCCCTGATCGGCCGCGAGAACCCCGCCGGCTACCGCCAGGTCAACCAGTTCCGGCCCGCCCAGGTCATGGCCATGCTCACCGCCATGGACCCCGACTACCTCTCGCAGCTCCAGCACAAGATGTGGGAGGCCGGGTTCTTCACCGCCGCCAACGGCAAGGACACCCTGCCGTCGTGGGGTCAGCCCGACGTCGCGACCCGCCGGGCCTTCAACGAGATGTTCATCACGGCCTCGACCAACCCCGACGAGGCCATCGACAAGATGCTGGCCCGCATGGCGTCGGAGCGCATCACCCGCCAGGCCGCCCCCGACTCAGGTCCCGGCGCCGGCCCCCAGCAGCTCCCGAGCTTCACGCCCGAGGTCACCTCCGAGGCCACCCTCAACCAGACGATCGACCAGATCGCCCAGCACCTGCGCGGCGAGTTCGCCTCCCCCAAGGAGAAGGCTGACCTCGTCAAGCGGCTCCAGGCCAAGGAGACCGAGACCCAGCGCACCCAGTACGAGCACTCCCTCGCCGACGCCCAGGCCAAGTACGAGGCCACGGGCTCGACCTCTGGCGAAGCCAACGCCGGCAACCAGGAGATCGACCGCTTCATGGCGGCCATCGCCGGCAAGGAGTCCGGGGGCAACTACCAGGCCGACAACCCCGACACCCACGCCTACGGCAAGTTCCAGATCATGCCGGAGAACTGGGGTCCCTGGTCCGAGCGCGCCGGCCTCGGCCCCAACGCCCCCCGCACGCCCGGCAACCAGACGATCGTCGCCCGCCGCATCATGCTCGACTACTACAAGCAGTTCGGCAACTGGCGGGACGTCGCCGTCGCCTGGTACTCCGGCCCCGGCCGCGTCGCCCAGCTGCGCGACAGCTCGAAGCCCCAGGGCCGCTACCCCTCGATCGCCGCCTACGCCAACGAGGTCATGTCCCGCTTCGCTGGCTCCGGCAACGTCGCCAACGGTCAGCTCGCGGTCGGCAACGTGTACGCCCCCACCGAGCGCTTCGATCCCGCCGCTGAGGCCGAGGCCGCCCTCAAGGCCCAGGACCCCGCCGGCTGGCAGGCCCACGAGTACGGCAACCAGGCCATCCAGTTCTTCCAGCTGCTCCACGGGGTGGCGGCCTGATGCCGGGCGCCGACAACCTCGACCCGCAGTTCGCCGCCAGCCTCCAGGCGCTGGTCGCCGCCAGCGGGGGCCGCATCTACTTCGTCTCGGGCTTCCGTTCCCACGGGCAGCAGCAGAAGCTCTACGACGCCGCCGTCGTCAAGCACGGCGCCGCCAGCGCCAGCCACTGGGCCGCCAAGCCCGGCCACTCCCACCACGAGCAGGGCCTCGCCGTGGACCTCGGCTTCGCCGACGCCGCGGCCCGCGAGTGGGCGCACCAGAACGCCGCCAAGTACGGCCTGCGCTTCCCCATGTCGTGGGAGCCCTGGCACATCGAGCCCTTCGGTGCCCGCTCCCGCGGCGACCGCCAGGCGTACACAACGCCCCCCGACGGCATGGCCAACCCGGTCGACCAGGCCAACGACCCGACCGAGGACGCCTTCGATCCCGGCGTCCAGGCCCGCCGCCTGTTCGAGGCCATCACCGCCGGCCCCTCCAATGACGCTGTCGCGTCACCCAAGCCCGAGATCGGCGCGGCCCCCACACCCGAAGACCAGCTCCAGACCATGGGCGCAGGAGGAATGCAGTGACCAACGTCCTCAAGCCCTACCTGACCGAGCACCTCCCGGAGCGCTTCGAGCTGAACGCCGGCGAGGTCATCGCCGACACCGTGGTGATCGTCCGCATCCTCGACCTCACCGGCGAGGGCTCGTACATCCCGGAGCGCTACGAGTACACGACCAACATGGGCCTCAGCTTCGCCACGGCCCGGGGCATGACCGAGTGCATCCGCGACCAGATCGAGGACGTCTACAAGCAGGTGCTCAGCATCGTCGCCGAAGACGACGAGGACGACTGACATGGCCCTCGACCAGGCCACCATCGACCGCATCCGGTCCGACTTCCCGGCCTTCGCCAGCCTGCTCGACATCCCCGACGTCGCCAACGTGCTCGGCCGCGCCGTCAAGGAAGGCTGGGACGTCGGGAAGCTCCAGGCCAACCTCTACGCCACGACGTGGTGGAAGACCAACAGCGAGTCGCAGCGCAACGCCGCGATCCTCCAGCGCACCGACCCGAAGAGCTACAACCGCCAGGCCGACGCCATCCGGCAGAACATCCAGTTCGAGGCGGGCCGCCTCGGCGCCAGCCTCACCGAGGCTGAAACCATGATGCTCAGCCGTCTCGCCATGAACGGCGGCTGGTCCGCCGACGAGATCACCCGTCAGGTCGTCGCCGTCGCCCGCCGCCGCCCCTACGGTGCCGGCCAGATCAAGGCCACCGGCGACGACATCATGGCCATGTCTAAGGCGTACGGCGTCGGCGTCGGTCGAACCTGGGTCGACACGAACGCCTCGCGCATCGCGTCCGGCGAGAAGACCATGGACTGGATGAAGGACTACTTCGTCCAGACCGCGCTGGCCCGCTACGGCAACAACGCCCGGGTCAAGCAGGGCCTCCAAGCCGGCCACACCCTCGCCGACATCATGGAACCCACCCTCTCCCTGGTGTCCAAGGAGCTGGAGCTGGGCTCCGGCGCCCAGTGGGACCTCAACTCCGGCATCGCCCAGAAGGTCGTCAACTACAAGGACGTCGACACCGGCGAGATCCGGCCCATGACCGACTCCGAAGCTCTCCAATTCGCCCGGTCCGACCGCCGCTGGCGCGACACCAACGGGGCCAAGGGCCTCGTCACCGACGCCTCCAACGCGATCGCCCGCTTCATGGGTCAGAAGGTGTGAGCATGCACCGAGATGACATGAGGGTTCACTAATGGCTGCTCCCGTCGCCACCCAAGCCCAGCAGGACGCCCACGGTCTCCTGCGCGCCACCTTCGCCCGCTACGGCCTCGGCGGAGAGGCCCTCGCGACCTGGGCGCTCGACGAGCTGGTCGCCGGCAAGGGCATCGACCAGATCCTCCTGGAGCTGGAGACCCGCCCCGAGTTCAAGGCCGCCTTCCCCGAGATCGAGGCCCGCCGCCAGAAGACCGCCGAGACCGGCATCCAGCTGGCCCCCATCTCCCCGGCCGAGATCCTCCAGTACCGCACCCAGGCCAAGCAGCTCATGGCCAGCTACGGCCTCCCCGCGTCCTTCTACCAGCAGAACGCCGACTTCGCCGACCTCATCATCGGCGACACCTCCATCCAGGAGCTGAACGACCGCCTCGACGCCGCCTCCAAGCGCGTCGTCCACGCACCCCCCGAGATCCGGACTGTCTTCACCGACCTGTTCGGCGCGGCCGGCGACGATGCCCTCTTCACGATGTTCATCGACACCGACCGTGGCCTCCCCGCCCTCCAGGAGATGGTCCAGACCGCTGAGGCCGGCGGCGCCGCCCGCCGCTTCGGGTTCGGGCTCACCCGGGCCGAGATGGAGCAGATGGCCTCCTACAACATCGACTACGACGCCGCGGTCTCGGGCTTCGGGAAGCTCAACGAGAACAAGGGCCTGTTCGACGAGACCCTCTACGAGGGCCAGGACTTCACCGTCGGCCAGCAGGGTGTCGCCTCAGCGTTCGGGCTCGAAGGCCAGACCGCCCTCCAGAAGCGTGGCGAGGCCCGCAAGGCGGAGACCTCGGGCTCCTCCGGCGGCGGGTTCAGCCAGGTCGGCGCCGCCGGTCTCGGCACCGCCAAGCAGACGCCGAGCAAGTAGCGGGTAGACCTAGGGCATGACCACCGAGACGCTGCTCATCATCCTGATCGTCGTTGTGATCGTGGTGGTCCTCGCCCGCCGCTGAGGGCCGGGACCGCTCGTAACAACCGTCCGACGGCCGGTGGGCGAACCACCAGCCCCGACCCTCAGAACGGCCAGGCGTCCACCGTCAGCGTCACGTTGGTGTTGGCCGACAGGTTCAGCCGGATGTAGCGCACCGGCACGTTCGGCCGCACGATCACGTAGGTCGTCGTCGCCGTCGTGATGGCGAACGTCGCCACTGTCGGCGTCTCCGGGACCGCCGAGGTCGCGTAGGCGACCGGCAACCAGTTCGTCCCGTCCGCCGAGCCCTCGACCGCCACCGTGACCGTCGGCGTGGCGCCGATCGTCGACACGATCTTGATGAGCACCGGCCCCATCGAGGGGCCACGATCCAAGACGTTGGTCGTCGGGGTCGACGCGGTGAAGGCCGTCGCCAGGTTCACGTTGTCGGGGGAGCCCGACGACGACGACGCGGCCGAGGCCCGGCGCAGCGGCGGGACAGCAGCGAGGACCGCCATCAGTAGCCCCTACGGCGCTTGCGCGGCTTGCGCTTCGCCATCAGTACCGGTCGCCGATCTCGGCCGAGTCGCTCGACCGGACGTTGGAGGCGGCCCGCGAGGCGGAGCAGCCCGTGATCCCGACGCGGGTCCCGCCCTTGCCCGCCGACACGCTGACGGACTGGCCGCCGGCGCCCACGGTCGGGAAGAGGGGTCCTCGCTTCGGACCGCTCGACTTCTCTGCGTATTCCATCTCGACAGATCCCATGCCCGGGAGCGTACCCCCGGGCATGGAACCGTGTCGTGCCTCGCCCCGCCTTGCCATGCCTGGCCGAGCCCAGCTGCGCCACTGCTGCCGAGCCCTGCCCTGCCGAGCCCTGCCGTGTCATGCCGTGACTCGCCGAGGCCAGCCACTGCTGGCGTGCCATGCCCAGCCTTGCCATTGCTGCCTCGCCACGCCTGGCCGCGCCACGCCGTGCCGTGCCGCTGCTGCCGAGCCCTGCCGTGCCGAGCCGGGCCATGCCCAGCCGTGCCGCTGCTGCCGAGCCCTGCCGTGCCGCGCCATGCCTTGCCGGGCTCGGCAGC
>Ga0193753_10002067_pt1 | contig 16345 bp, 20 predicted proteins | sample H1c2metaG_FD_144925 | JGI IMG/M metagenome (GOLD analysis project Ga0193753, IMG submission 144925) | Soil microbial communities from a riparian zone of the East river system, Colorado, United States - H1c2 | ecosystem: Environmental > Terrestrial > Soil > Riparian zone | place: USA: East... | reverse complement strand
GAAGCCGCGGCCGAAGCAGCAGGCACCAAGCCTGGCGCCGACGTGATCGCTGATGCGGCCGCCGCAACCGCTGCCGCTGCCGCAGAAGCCGACGCGAAGGCAGCGCTGGCGAAAGAAGAGCCGAAGGTCGACCCGACCGTCGCAGCTCTGACCGCTGCGGCCGACAAGATCGGCGCCGGCGTCGAGAAGCTCGTCGCTGCCGCGCAGCCGAAGGCCGCGCCCGTCGAAGAGGTGAAGCAGCGCGACTTCGACAAAGAGCGCGCGGATCTGAAGGCCGCGCTCGAGAAGGGCGAGATCGACGACGACGAGTACGAGACCAAGCGCGAACAGATCCTCGAGGACAAGGCCGAATTCAAGGCCGACCAGAAACTCAACGCGCGCCTCGAGACGCAGACCAAAGCGCAGCTCGACGACGCGTGGAATCGCGACCGCGATCGCTTCCGCAACGAACCCGCGAACGCCAAGCTGTATGAGTCAAAGGCGCGGCTCGCAGTGTTCAACCAGATGGTGCAGGACGTCGCCGTCGAGAATCCGCACGGCACGAACGACCAGTGGCTCACCGAAGCACGCAACCGAACGTTCAAGGAATTCGGTCTGCCCGTCGATGGCGCTGATCCGAAGGCTGCGGCCGACGCGATCGCCAAAGCCGAACGTGAGCGCGCAGCGAAAGCTGGTGAACGTCCGAACCCCAGCATCGCCAACGTGCCAGCTGCTGGTGCCACCGACGCGGCAACACCCGACTGGATGGCTCGCCTCGACGCGATGCCCATCTCCGACCAGGAAGACGCGCTTGCGCACCTGAAGCCGGAGCAGCTCGAGCAGTATCTCTCGACCGCGCGTGGCGGCTTGAGCGACAACCCGCGCGCGAAGTAACCCATGGCACTACATGTCGATCTGGCTCCCGGTGAATCAGTAGAGATCGGGAGCGGGACGACTGTGCGCGTCGAGCGCAAGAGCGGCGGCCGCGTGCGCCTCGCTATCGATTCCGACTACCGCGTGAAGGTCATCCGCAGCGATGACGCAGCACGCCCAGCACGACCCACCTCCAAAACAGGCGACGCCGGAATCGAAGAGATCCGGAACGGGCTTGGCGGTCCTTCGCGACCCCGCCCTGACGTCGACTGATCCCAGGGCGCGCGCATGAGTGCGCGCCGCAACGCTTCAAGGCGCACGAGTGCCTATCAACCGATGAGGAATTGCTCATGCGTACCATCATTGGCGTAGGCGACCCGAGTGCCGTCAAGCGCTTTTCCGCAATGCTGTTCGTCGACCAAGCGCGCGATGCGTATTGGTCGAATCGCTTCATGAAGAAAGGCGCCGATGCAATGGTGCCCGTCCAGATCCTGACGGAGCTGGAGAACGACGCCGGCGACACGATCACGTTCGACCTGTTCGCCCAGGCTCGCGGCAAGCCGACCTTCGGTGACGATCGCCTGAAGGGCAAGGAAGAGGCGCTGAAGAAGTATTCGGACGCGGTCTCCATCGACCAGATCCGCTACGGCAACTCGGCCGGTGGCCGCATGACGCGCAAGCGCGTCCTGCACGACCTCCGCATGGTTGCCCGCAAGGTCCAGGGTGACTGGTGGGGCCGGTTCAACGACGAAGCGCTGTTCTGCTACGTCGCCGGTGCTCGCGGAGTCAACAACGACTTCATCATGGACACGGACTGGACCGGTTACGCCGGCAACGTCTTCCAGGCGCCCGACACCAACCATCAGATGTACGGCGGCACCGCAACGGCGAAGAACAACCTCGCCGCCGGCGACGTCCTCACGCTGACGGTGCTCGAACGCGCCAAGCTGAAGGCGACCACGATGGGTGGCGGCACGACCGGCATCCCGAAGGTCCGCCCGATCGCGATCGAAGGCGAGAACCACTACGTCTACCTGATGCACTCGAACGATGCGTACCAGCTGCGCACGAACTCGAGCGTCGGTCAGTGGCAGGACATCCAGAAGGCCGCAGCGGCAGCCCAGGGCGCGAACAACCCGATCTTCAAGGGTGGCCTCGGCATGTACAACGACCTGATCCTGCACGAGCACCAGTCGGTGATCCGCTTCAGCGACTACGGCTCCGGCGTGAACCTGCCGGCGAGCCGCAACTCGCTGCTCGGTTGCCAGGCTCTCGTGATGGCGTACGGCTCGACCGGCAACGGTCTCCGCTACGACTGGCACGAAGAGACCGACGACCGCGGCAACGAGATCGTCATCGACTCGGCGGTCATCAACGGCATCAAGAAGACGCGCTTCAACAGCCAGGACTACGGCGTCGTCTCGATTGACGTGAGCTCGCCGCTCGTCGCCTAACCGACCAAGGCTCCGCGAACCAGCCGGGCGGCGGCAACGCCGCCCAGTTTCGCACCCCCTTCAACTTTGTGAGAGGAACCCGTCATGGGTATCAAGGCTGCAAACATTTTCAACAACATCTCCACTCCCGAAGAGAGTGGCGGCATCGCGCTCCAGAAGCTGACCTACGACATGGCCGGCGCCTATGCGAGTGCGATCGCGATCGGCGACAAGATCCAGATCGGCTTGGTCCCGAAAGGGCACAAGCTCGTTCCGCATCTCTGCCGTCTCGACATGATCATCATCGACTCGAACGTATCGCCGACCGGCGACTACTCGATCGGCGACGACACCACGCCAGCAGCGCTGAAGGCTTCGACCGCATCGGAAACCGCGGCCGCGACCATCAGCGGCGAGGACTGGGCACTGGCCACAGCGGAGATCGGCAGCGACGTCAACGACACGCCGATCTACATCCTCGCGATCGCCGCCTCGGCCACCACGCCGACGACCGGCAAGATCAACTTCTGGCAGGTCATCCGCGCGTTCGATCACAACATCGACATCGTGAGCTGATCGATCCCACTGCAACGCTTCGACAGAGGGGCCCGCAACGGCCCCTCTTTTTTTCGACCAGGAGAACCCGAATGCAGATCGAAAGCCTGCTGAAGCGGCACCACCCGAAGACTGGAGTGCCCGGCACCACGGTCAGCTTTGACCCGTGGCCCACGCCCGAAGGCACCTTCTTCGCGAACAAGCCGCCGACACCGGCGCGCACGTACCAGTTTCTCCCGGTCGACAAGACCGACCCCGAATCACCGCACGTGTGCCGCGACGTTCTCCCCGAGCACGCGCATCGCCTGTTCGAGTGCAACGGCGCGTATCGCCTGTACGAAGACGCCGCCGCGGCACCACGCCCAGCAACGACTACCGCGCCAGCCGCTGGTGCCGCTGGCGACCCGAATCCACACGTGGCGAAGGTTGCGCCCGTCATCGGCGACGATCCGGACCACCAGCCGGTGAAGCCTCCGGTCGACGAAGTGCCCGCCGACCAGAAGAAGGTCGCGTTCGACAACGCAGTCGCCGAGATCCGCGAGATGCCCGTCAAGGGCCTGAAGGCAAGGATCAACACGCTCGACAAAGGCGCGCTTGCAGCGGCGCTCGAGCTCGAGAAGCAGGTCACGGGCGACAAGGTCCGCAAAGGTTTCATCGAAACCGTGAGCGCGCACCTCGGCAAGCCCGCCAGCTAAGGCGCACCGATGGAACTGCAGGAACTGATCGACGAGCTCCGAGTGAATCGGCTCGACGACACCGTCGCGCCGTACCTCTGGACGGATGAAGAGCTGACCGGCTATCTCAACGATGCCGTGCGCCAGGTCTGCATTCGCCAGCGGCTGCTCGTCGAATCAGTGAACACGGACGTTTGCGAGTACGCGCTCGCCGCCGGCGCGCGCGCGATCAAGCTGCACGCCTCGATCCTCGCGGTGCGCACGCTGCGCCTCACCGAAGCCGACGGCACGCACCACGATCACATCCAGGGCAAGACGCTGCGCTGGCTCCGCGATCGCCACCCGCACTGGGAGACCTGGGACAACCAGCGCGCGCATTACTGGATCCCGGACTTCCAGCAGGGCTACATCTACCTCGACCGCGGCAACGACAACGTGCAGACGGTCAATCTCACGTGCTGGCGCATGCCGCTCGAGGACGAGCGCCTCGACGTCAGCGACATGAGTGAGTCGCCGATCATCGACGAACACTTCCACCTCGACCTCTGCGACTGGGCGACCTATCGCGCGTTCCTCAAGAAGGACGCGGAGACGATCGACACGGGCCGCGGCCGCGACGCCGTTGCAACGTTCGACGCGAAGATCGGACCGCTCCCCAGCGCCGTAGCAATTCGCCTCTGGGGCACTTCGCCGGCGACCGGCACCACGCCGCACTTTCTCTGAGGCTCTCGCATGGCTCGTCGCTTCGGCACGTACAGTCCCGTCGTCCCGCTCGGCGTGACGTGGGAGGAACAGCTTCAGCTGTTGCAGACCAACGGCGATCCGGTGGACCTCACCGGCTACGACGTACGCGTGCAGTTCCGCGTCGAGAAGTCGCCGCTGATCGACGTCATCACGCACATCCCGACGACTGCGCCCGTCTTCGAGCTCACAACCGCAGGCGCTGTCAGCCCCGCACCCGCGTGGCCACTCTTCGAGTCGTGGACGATCGCCGACGTCTCCAACGGCACGCTCAACTCGCTGCTCGACGTCATCCCTCTGTGGAAGGCGAGCCCGACCAACGTGAAGCGTCGGCTCTACATGTCGATCATCCTGGTGAACCCCGAGACGCTCTACGCGATCCCGGTCGTGCAAGGGCGCGCAGTGTTCCTGCCGGCGGTCACGGTATGACGCCGGACGAGGGCATGAAGATCGGCCGCGGCGATCTCGCCGCGTTGTCGTTCCGCGCGAAGGACGCGCTCAACGCGAAAGCCGCCTACCTCGAGGGCCGCACGCTTCAAGAGAACGAACGCGTCCTGATCGTCCTCGAGTTCAAGCCCATGCGCACGCCGAGCGGTGCGCTGATCTTCGGCGAACCGCGCACCGAGGTGAAGCATGGCGTGTAACACCGTTGTGGTGCAGGGCCAGGGCAAGGCCACTGTGCGCATCGGCGGCATCACGCCGGTGCCGATCGTGATCGCGAACGACGTCGTCGCGCGCATCAATGCGAACCGGCCACAGACGCGCGTGCTCGCGGCCACGACGCCCGTGCAGGCGCTGGTGAGGCCCACGAACGTCGAGGTCGGCGGTCTCGGCGTGCAGGGCAGGCCAGGGCAACCAGGCAGCACGATCCCAGCGATCAACTTCGCGTGGGGCGATGCCGCGCACATCGTGTGGACGCCGTCGGTTCCTGGCTTGCTCACGCTGGTGCGCATCGACATCCAGACACCATTCAACGGCATCGCGCCCGAGATCATCGTCGGCGTGACCGGCGATCTCGACGCAGCGATGCCCGCCGACCAGAACGATCCGACCTCAGTCGCCAAGTACAACCGCAACGCGGACCTCCGCCTGGTCGCTGGCCAAGGCGTGTTCCTGACGATCACCCCAGGCTTCGGCGCCAGCACCGGCGATGGCCTCCTGATCCTTGAATTCCTACCTGACTGAGAGACATCCATGAGCGGCGAATTCAGCGATCTGCAAGGCACTAGCCTCGTAAAGTTTCAGGTCGGCATCGGTGGTCAGCAGCTGAAGAGCATGTCGACGAGTCCATCCGTCGCGTCGCTCGCTGCGCGCAACGCGGCCGACAGCAATTACGCCGCACTGCGCGCGTTCTTGTTCATGACGTTCGGCAACGACTTCGAGCTCAACAGCGGCGCCGCGGGCTCCGGTGCCGACTGGAAGATGACGTTCTCCCGCCCGTCAACGGGCATGACGCACGCGCTGCAATTCATCTTCCCGGGCACAGACCCGACAGCGAACCAGGCGCTTACCGTCGCGAGCATCGTCGGTGACGTCATCACGCTCCAGTGGACGACCGTAGCGGCCGGCACCGACAAGATCGTCGTCGACACGACGACGTACACGTCCGGCACGGGCGCGACGGTCGCGATGTTCACCAAGCCGATCAATGCCGAGATTCTGTGGATCTCGAACGTCATCGACACGCAGTTCGACGGCGCGCCGAACGCATCGGTCGGCATCAGCGGCACGCCGGCGAAGTACGGCCCGACCACGGCGTGGGACCTCACTGCGCCGGACAAGTCGCGCTTCACGTACCACCCGAACGAGCCCGCGATCGGCTCGACAGAGGCGCTGATCCTGACGTTCTCCGCCGGCGGCGCCACGGTCGGCGCAGGCCACGTCCTCACCGCTTACGTAATCCCGAGCTGATGGCGTGCCCGGTCCGCTGCACGGTCCCTCAAACCCGACGGTTTTCCGGGATGCGCTCGGCGCACTAAAGCGTTTCCTTCGCCCGGCTGTGGCGCCGCAATACGCGCTCACCGCCGACGTCAACAATCTCAATCCGACGGGCTTCACCGACGCGACGACGCTCATCGTCAAGGCGACCGGCGGCCCGTTCAAGATCACAGGGCTCCTCGCTGGAGCGCTCGGCGACGAGATCACGATCAAGGCGGACTTCCAGTCCGACCCGTTCATCCTGATGCCGCGCGACTCTAATTCGTTGAACTCCAACTGGCTGCTCTTGGCGCGCGAGGTAGTGCTCGAGGCTTACCAGTCAATCTCGTTCCGCTACACCGATGTGGGCAGCGGCACGACGGCGTGGGTTCCGCTCGACGATCGGTTCGGGACGGCAGCGGCGCGCGACGCCAGCGAGTTCGCGCTGGCATTCACAGACACCGGTATTCAGGTGGTCGGCGGCGCAATCGGCGGGGTCGCGATCCTGCCGAACGTCGCGGTCAGCGAAGTGCGCGGCATGTCGACCGGCGAGTACGCCTACGCCTCAGGCAGCTGGCAGCTTTGGGTTTATCCGGCGCCGTCGAGCGGCGCGTTCACGCTGGACGTTCGGAAGCTCGGATTCACCGCAGGCAGCGTTTCCGTGCCGGCTGGTGGAAACAGCATCGTCGCCTCCGCGCCGCCGACTATCGCCGCAGGAAGTTCATTCGTCACCGCAGGCGGTTCGCAAGGTACGTGGACCGGTGGTCCGATCGTGAGGGGCGACATGATCACCGTCGTCCCGACATTGAACACCGCCGCCGTGCAGCAGTACGTCCTTTTGATGGAAGCCATCCGCGCGCTATGACAACCGATGTCGTCACAACCGTAGTCGATCAGACGAGCGACGCCGCATTCCGCACGTGGGTCGCGGAGTTCATCGCGCGCTTGCTCGCGGTCGGCCTGACGCAGACAGCAGATACCGGCCAGATCAACACGGCGACGGTTACGCGCGCCGCGATCAACACCGACGCGGGCTACGCGATCTTTCGATTCAACGACACGCTGCAAGCCACGGCGCCTATCTTCATCAAGGTTTTGTTTGGCTCTGGCGCCAGCACTTCGACGCCGCGCGTTCGTGTCCAAATCGGGACTGCATCGAATGGCTCAGGCACCGTCAGCGGACTCGGTTCGGCGAATACAGACGTTATCAATCTGAATTCGGTCCCGGCCTCAATATCCACGCCGTACGGCACCTACACTTGCTACAACGCCACCTACGGGACGTTGTGGATGACATGGAAGAGATTCGGCGGCGGCGCGGCCGGGTTCGGATTCGGATTCTTCTATATTGGGCGCACGACGGACTCTACAGGCGCCACCACCGGTGACGGCGTTGTCCAGATGTACAGCCCTACCACGACGATCTACACCGTCCGAACAATCAGTTATCTCAGCAACACGATCTACGTTGCCGCCAACGGCACCGTCGACATGATCCTGCAGCCTTACGGGATCACGGCGACGTTAGTGGGCGGCGTTGCTCAGTTGTTCAAGGCTTACTACGTGACACCGCGCATGAGGCCTATGTTGCAGGTCGTGATGAGTTTGGACTCGGAGATCCCGCAGCTTACGGCCTACACCGCAACGACGGTGGGCACGACGCCGCACACGTATCTCGCCGCGAACTGCACGCAAAGTACGGTGAAGAGCCTGGGCATCCTCTGGGAGTGACGCTATGACGACTTACATAGTGTCGCCACCGGAAACGATTTACGACGAGGAAGGTGCGGTCCTGCTCGGAAGCGCGCTAACGCCACCGCCGCAGCTGGTGATGCCGTACTTGCCGATCGTCTCGCCAGAGAACTTCACTGACTATTTGACGCCGCAGGGCGGCTCGTACATGTGGTTTGGGTAGTTGCGCACTCTGCGGCTTGGGCGCGAAAGAGCTCCGCGGAACGCGTGCTGATCGTTGCGGAGCGATAGTTTCGATAGGCTAAGGATCAAAGCATGGCAGGCGTCGGCGACAAGGAACTCATCGCGCGGGGCCCTTGGTCCGCCGGCATCGATAACCTCAACGCCGAGACGGACCTCACGCGCTCGGACGATGGCAAGCAGATCGTCGCGTTCCGCGAAGGCGTGAACGTAGACATCGATCGCAAGGGCACGCCGAGTCGCCGACCGGGCTACACGAAGATCATCAACGGCTTGAGCGTGCACTCGCTCTGGCACCAAGGCAGCTTCCCGCTCGCGCTCTTCGCGGACGGCGCATTGCAGTTCGCCTTCCGCCCAGGCCAGACGCCGTTCGAGGTGCGCGACGGCCTGGCGAATCGAACCATCAGCTACGCGCTCGCCGGTGATCGCGCCTTCTGCACGAACCCCGTGCAGAACTGGTGCGTGACGCCGAGCGGCGACACGGTTCCGTGGGGCGTCGAGACACCCGCAGGGCAGCCGAACCTCACGCCATCGCCAGACGGCGGGCTCGACGCCGGCGAGTACCAGGTCGCGATCACCTTCATCGACCTGCTCGGCGAAGAGAGCGGCACCGTCCTCGCCGCGACGTGCACCGTCGCGAAGGGCGGCGGCATCGAACTCAATCAGATCCCGCAGCCGACGTCCGACCGCGTGCGCTACGTGCGCGCGTACCGATCGGCGGCGAATGGCGGCAACCAAGCCGACCCGAACGCGCCGGTCCTCTTCATGGCGCGCGACATCCCGGTGGGCATCACGAGCGCACTGCTCGGCGTGGCCACGCTGAAGCGACCGCTGGCGACGCAGTTCCTCATCCCGATGCCGCCTGGCCAGATCGTCCGGCACCTCGCCGGTCGGCTGCACGTCGCGGCGGGCAACGTCATCCGCTCGAGCGAGCCGCTCCGCTACGGCCTCTGTCACAAGGACAAGGGACGCAACGTCGGCGACAAGATCGTGCTCATGGAGCCCGTCGGCGACGGCGGCGACTCGCCAGGCTTCTTCGTCGCCGACTCGAAGCGCACCTACTGGATCGGCGGCGCGAATCCGGAAGACACATCGATCCGCATCGTCTATCCGTACAGCGCGGTGCCCGGTACCGGCACCGTCGTCCCCGCTTCAATGTTCAGCCTCGACACCACGCTGCCGGTCGCCTACTGGATCGCCGCGAACGGCGTCGCATGTCTCGGTCTCCCCGGCGGCACGGTCGTGCCGCTTCGCGAGAAGCAGGCAGTCGCACCGCCGGCCGAGTCGGGCGCTTCGCTGTTCCGCGAGCGCAACGGCATTCGCCAGATCATCTCGGCACTCGCCGGCGCAACGCGCACGACCAAGCAGGGCGTCGCCATCGGCGACAGCGCAGCGGCTCGCGTCTACCGCAACGGCATCGAGATCTAGATGAGCGTCTGGAAGATCGTCCCGCACGCCGTGCGGGATGCGATCACGCACGTCCGCAAAGTGGTCGCGCGCGTGACACCCGAACAGCGGGAGCAGCGGCTGGCGATCTGCCGCGGCTGTCCGAAGTACACGACTTTCCTGGGCGAGCGCTGTGGCGTGTGCCACTGCCCGCTCGTGAAGGTTCTTTTCGAGCGGGCGCACTGCCCGGATAACCCCCCGAGGTGGTAGGCAAATGAACAAACTTTTGATGCAGCACCGCACCGAGCTCGCGCGCGCTCTCCGCAATCACCACGTCGAACGCGCTGACAACGGTCTGTACTTCCCGAAGCAGGGACTGTTCGTCGGCGGCGTGTTCCGCACGTGGGTTAACGGCAAGGATGAGCAGGTCGACCCGAACGTCATGATGCTCGCGGGCCTGACCGACATCCTGGCGGTCTACTTCGACCAGGCGGCCGCGCGCACGGCGTTCTTCATCGCGCCCTTCAGCAACAACGTCACGCCGACGAACGACCTCACCAACCTGACCATCGTCAGCACGCTCGGCGAGTTCGTTCACTACAGCGAAGCGAATCGCCAGTCTTGGGCGAAGGACGACGCGGCCGCGCAGGCGATCAGCAACCACACAACGCCGGCGACGTTCACCGCCGACGCCACGGCCGGTACGGTCTGGGGCGCATGGCTGACCACGTCGGCGACGAAGAGCTCGACCTCGAGCCAGCTGCCGGTGTGCGCAACCAAGTTCGCCGGCGCGCGCGTGCTGCAGGAGAACGACCAGCTGTCGATCGAGTACACGATCACGGCGGCTGACGGCAGCTGATCGAATGCCGCGCCACGAAAACTGGGCGCGGTTCCGTACCGGAATAGGCACCGATCAAGCCGCCCAGGCAGAAGGCCGCAACCTACTCGGCGGCCTGATGAATCGGCTCAAGCTGGGCGGCGTCAAGGTCGGCTCAGCGCGCCAGGTGCTGGCAGACGGCACCGTCGTGATCGCGAGCTACGACGGCACCACGCCGATCGTGACCACGGTCGCGCCGCAAGTCGTCGTGGAGGAGGAGGGCGAGCTCGACCTCTGGATCCCGCGCGGCATGGTGGTCGTGCCGGCACAGAACAGCGCGCCCCAAGGATGGGGCCTGCCAGCGGTGACGCCGGCCGCGAATCCGGACAACACGCGCGTCGCCAACTGGACGCCGAATGGCGCGCTGCCGCAGGTGCTGCTGTCGCTCCTGCCGGACGCTGGATTCCCGACCGACCCGAACGTGTCCCAGGTCATGTACTGGGACGACTTCGAAGCGCCTGACACGGACATCATCGAAGACGGCGAGGGCGCGACCTGGTCGGCGTTCCGCATTCGCTTTCGTGTGCTCGGCGCCGCGTTCGACCAGGTGCTCGCGGAGATCAACGCGAGGCGCGACCCGGACCAACCGCTGTGCGGTCCCTTCACCGGCTACGCCGACATCGCGGCGGAGTATTCCCGCATCGTCAGCGCTTTCGGCATCGACGAAGCCGCCTATCCGATCGGCGCGCGCACCAACTTCCGGCGCACCGAGAAAGAGGGCACGGTCAAAACCAACGGCACGGCCGCAGCGAACGGACAGCTCGGCGCGGGCGTACTTCCACCGGGCCTCGGCGTCGGCGACATCGTCGACGCGCTGGTCGGCGTGCAGCCGACGCTCGTCGACGGCACGTTCGACTGCGGCACCAGCTTCTCGATCGTCGGCGCCATCCCGTTCTTCACCGCGCTGATCGACCACAACGACCAGTGGGTGCACTGCGGCAACATCGACTGGCTGTCGATCCACGACGAGATCCCGCGCCTCTCCTGGCTCGGCTCGCGCGGCCGCAGCATCCCGACGTGGGAGCTCGCGACGGGCGTCATCACCACGACGACGTACGACGGCACCGGCTTTCCGCCCACGATCTACGTGAGCAATTGGCTCGACGCGACGAACGCCAACTTCCAGGGCGCGACGCTCGAGCAGTTCGGCCACTGCATCTACGCGCGCGGTCGAATGCTCGCGCAGCTGCCGAACAACGGCTATGTGCTCGGCGCCGCGATCCAGCGCATCGAAGCGACTGACGCAACGCCGGCGCGGTATCTGCTCATCGCGATCGCGTGGCATCGGGCCGACCAGAAGCTCACCGAAGTGGGCTCGCCTTCACTCGACCCTAACGCGCCGCTCGGCGTGTACTGGGACACGAGCAGCGACATCCGCGTGTGGATGGCCGAGCTGCCCACCCGCAGCGGTCTCGCCTGCGCGCCGGAGTACGTCGTCGACGGACTCTTCGACGCGGTGACGAACCCGCGAGGCTCCAACAGGCCTCTCCTTCTGGCTCGGCGACTACCCAGACCGCGGCACCGACTACGTGACCGATGCGGAATTCGGTGCGCCGAAAGGGTACTGGCAGACCTTCATGTTCAACGGCAGCGGGACGCAGGCCACGTGCTTGCGCTCTGCGGTCTACAACCAGCGACACCCCGTCACGCTCGCGCTGATCTCGACAGGCCCTGTCGGGCCCGCGCAAGCGATCCGCTGCACCGTCGACGAAGATGGCAGCAGCGTCGCGATCGTCTGGGAGCTGCCGCTCGGCGTCATCTTCGACCCGGGCAATCGCTTCCCGTACGCGTGGGACTACGTCGGCGATGCCGAGGTGGTTGCATGGTTCGGCCAGGCTGACGGCCACACCGGCCCCATCGCGATCGAAGACACGCACGGCAACGCGCTCGTCAGCTGGACGCTCTTCGGCAACCCGTCTTACATGGCGCACGCATTCGATGCGCGCACCAACACCGGCATCCTCGCCGGCTACACGTTCCTCACCGACGCGTTCGTCGCAGACGACCTGCTGGTGTTTCACAAAGGCGCACTCGTGCGCGGGCTCTCGAACGCGATCGACCCCGGTGTCGGTGTCGGCTACGGCGGCTGGGGCAACGGCTTCATCTACATGATGGCGCCGCAGTGGAATCAGGTGCACAACAACGTCGGCACGCTGCCAGCGATCGCGGTCTACGGCGAAGACTTCGTCGCAGCGATCTGGGACGGCGCAGTGCCTGGCGGTCCGCAAGGCTCGTTCCCCTTCGACGCCGAAACCAATTTCGTGCGCGTCGCCGCTCTCATCGTTTCCAGCATCGACGACATCGACGAGATGCTCGACGTCGAGAACGGCTGGCTCAATTTCGCAGGAGTGTGCTGATGCTTCGCCTCTCGACGCAGGCCAAGCTGATCCAGCTGACGCCGTTCCCGACCACGTACGGCGATGCTGTGATCCGCGTCTATAGCGGCGATCCGCCGGTGACGGCCGACCAGGCGCCGACCGGCACCTACCTCGGCTACATCACGCGCGACGGACTCTCGCCGACCGCTGGTCACGGCCTGCACTTCATCGTTCGGCCGGACGCCATCGTCACGCGCACCGATGGCGAGGTGTGGACGCTGATCGGTCTCGCGACCGGCATCGCTGGCTGGGGCCGACTCGCCGCGTTCAACGATCCGCCCATCTTTCAGCCGGGCGCCGCGCGCATCGATTTCGAAGTCCGTCCGGACGACGGCATCGGCCTCTATCTCTCCAACCCGAACATCCACGTCGGTCTCTCGGCGGACGTCCCCTTCTTCAACTACTCGATTCCAGGCTAAGGAGCCCGTCATGTCCTTTAACTTCTCGCTCGGTGCACGCAACAAGAAGCTCGCCGCACTCAAAGCCGACCTCGATGGCGGCTTCCTCTACATCTACGCGGGGCCAGTTCCGGCCAATCCCGAGGATGCTCTCTCTGGCCAGACGCTCCTCGTCAAGATCACGGAGAGCGACGACGGCTCGACCGGTCTCACCTTCGCCACGCCGGCCGCCGGCGCGATGACGAAGACGCTCGCCGAGGACTGGAACGCGGTCATCACCACGTCGGGCACTGCGGCCTATTACCGCTTCTGCGACGCGAGCGACACGCCCGCCAACGCGTCGAGCACGAAGACGCGCTTGCAGGGCACGTGCGGCGTGGCCGGTGCCGATCTGAATCTCGCGACGGTCAACCTGATCGCTGGCGGCGGAAATTCGACCGGCGCGGGCGGCTTCCAGGTGCTCGAAGACTAAACACCGATGGCATGGATCGCGGCAACCAACATCCCCGGCGTCACCGTGGCCGGGGTGTTCCAGGCATTCGCGACGTCGCCGCCATGGCCGCCGACCGGCACGGCAGCGAGTTCGCCGAGCGATTACACCGTCGCGCCGGATGGCAAGATCACGGTGCTGCACTCGCTGTCGCTCGGCGGCTGGATGCGTTTCACGCTCACCGACACGCTCGGCACGCTCGCCGGCGTGCCGGAGTTTCCCGCGATCCCCTGCAGGCTCACGGCCGACATCACAGGGGCGAGCAGCGGCGTCAACCACTACGACATGGCGTCGCAGATGGCGTCGGTGCACAACGACCAGATCACGACGAACCCGCAAACCGAAACATCGATTACCTACGACGGTGGCGATTTCGATATTGCGGTTGGCTCTGACGGTTCGTTCGCATCGTCGGATCCGCAGAACATCACGCTGCTGCTCGAGATGGACATCACGCTGTCGGTGCCGGAATTCTGGACCGACAACGTGGCGTGCGTCGAAGACGCGGGCGTGTTGACGAAGCCGGCGCAGTTCGTGTTCGTGCCGGAAGTCGAGGGCCAGCCCTTCATCCCGGCCTCGTTCAACTGCTACCCGCCACCACCGCCCCCGCCGCCGATCGTTCCGCCCCCTCCGCCGGGTGGTGGCAGTGGGAGCGGGCCGCCGCACGGCGACTGCTACGACGCGCCGATGTTCGAGTATTTCATCCTCTGCCACGGATACCCGCCGGGTGATCCGCTCGGTAGTCCGCCGTGTCTCCCGACGCAGGTCCTGGTCGGCTTTATCCGGGTGTGCCCGTGACCGATCGTTGCGTAACGACCGTCTATCCCGGCGGCGCCTACTGCGTCGATTGCGACGAGCAGCCGTTCATCGCGACGGTCCCGGAGCACATCGACACGATCATCGATCGCGCGTGGGATTCAGGCGCGAACAGCATCGCCAGTGTCGAGGCTCCCTGCTACGTCCAATGGACCGCGCCGACGCTCACGGTCGGCGAGATGCTCGGCCTGAATCCGCTGTTCCCACCGCGCGTTGACGTCACCGACCCGACCAACATCGCGGCCGCGTTCTACGTCTACACGATCGGCACGCAGATGTTCGCGCAGCCCGTCGCGTTCGGCTCGAACGTCGGAAGCGCGCACGGCATCAACTCGAGCGCTGTGCTGCGCATCGAGCACATTGGCGTCACGGCCAGCTTCAAGCTCAACGGCACGATCATCGCCACGTGCCCGCTCTCCGATGGCGCGAATCGTGTCGCGATCGCGATCTACCAGTCCGGCGACCACGTCTCCACGCCGACGTTCGCCGCGCTGACGACGTGGCACGTAGAGGGCACCGTCGTGATGCACGGCCGCGGATCGCTGCGCGGCTCGTTCTCCGCGAACTTCGGCACGCTGCATGGGCGCGGCCGTCTCATCGGCACACGCGTGTTCGGCGGCATCTTGCATGGGCGCGGGCGCCTCGAGGGTTCGTCGTTCTCGTCGTACGGCAGCATCCACGGCCACGGCGCGCTGCGCGCAACGCAGGGCCTTGTCGACCCGCATCCGAGCTACGGCGAACTGCACGGCCACGGGCGGCTGGTCGGTGTGGGCACGATCCGAGACTACGGCGATGGCCACCTGTACGGCCGCGGTCGCCTCGCTGGCTCCTTCTCAGCGAACTACGGCAGCATTCACGGTCGCGGTCGCCTGCAAGGCGAGGAAGACGTCACGCCGCCCGGCGCGATCCTGTTCCTCTTGCAGTCGCCCGGCATCATGCAGATGACGAGCGGCTACTCGAAGGAAACGATCGGCGAGACGATCGCTTTCACCGACACGCCGACGCAGCGCCTGGTCAACCAGATCATCGAGTCGATCCGGCTGACCGACACGCCGATGTCGTTCCTCAGCGCGATCGAGCAGATCGTCGAGAAGCTCGACGTCGTCGACCAGATCGCCGTGATCTGGCGAATGATCATCGCCGAGAGCCTCGCGCTCACCGGCGTCGCGGCGCCGAGCTGGATCGCGGTCGAACGCATCTTCGAGACGCTCCGCCTTATCGGCGGCCCGTCGACGACCGTTCACCTCTTCAGCCTGATCGTCGAGACCCTGGGCCTCCAGGATGCGCTCGCCGTGATCGCGCGCGAGCACATCTCCGAGTCGACCGCGTTCACCGAGACCGTGACGTCGCACCTCGATGCGAACGTGCACCTGGTCGAGAACATGCTCCTGACCGCGGTGCCCACCGGCTTCGCGCGGATCTCCGCGATCATCAACGAGACGATTTCGCTCGCCGACAACCCGGCCGCATCGCTCCACGCGTTCGAGCACCTGCTCGAGTCGGTCGACTTCTCCGTCACGATCCACATCGGCGACACGCTCTACCTCGCATGGGTTGTCAACACCGAGTCGCGCGCCGCGACGACCTACGAGCAGTACCCGTTCAACAGCTTTACGGACGAGTTCGACAAGCACTACTACGGCGCGGCCGAGGACGGCATCTACGAACTCGAGGGCAGCACCGACGACGGCGATGCGATCAACGCGCGCGTGCGTCTCGGCTTGAACGACCTCGGCACCGGCAAGGAAAAGCGCATTCCATCGCTGTACCTCGGCTACACGGCAACCGGTCGCCTGCTGCTGAAGGTGACGATCACCGAGGTCGACGGAAGCCGCACCGAGAACTGGTACCAGCTCACGCCGCGCGGCGCAGGCGACATGCGCGAAGGCCGCATCA
>Ga0193753_10002066_pt1 | contig 16347 bp, 6 predicted proteins | sample H1c2metaG_FD_144925 | JGI IMG/M metagenome (GOLD analysis project Ga0193753, IMG submission 144925) | Soil microbial communities from a riparian zone of the East river system, Colorado, United States - H1c2 | ecosystem: Environmental > Terrestrial > Soil > Riparian zone | place: USA: East River... | reverse complement strand
ATCTTGTCTGAGTGGTCGCCGACAAAGACATTGCCGACTCGCGCCATGCGCTTGCCAGCCGGCCGGAGATGAACCTGTGGACTGAAATCCGTAGTCGCACCGCAATTTCTAATAAATGCCGTCGCAACAAGCTTCCCGTCAGGCGATTTGACCTCTGCCTTGATCGTGTTGGAGCAGGAATCGCCACAGCCGATGAAGAGGAACGGGGATAGGATAGCAATAAGACATCTCACAAGCGATGCGGTCTTACGGCCTCTTCGCCGCACCGACGAGCACCGGAATCGAGTAAAGACTCTTGCGCGCCGTGATGAACAGCGTCTTCCCGTCCTTACCACCGAAACCAAGGTTGGCTGGCCCTTCCGGCGTCAAAATTTTTCCGATGAGCGAACCATCCGGCGCAAAGATGTGAACGCCGTCTCCAGCGCTGGACCAGACGCGCCCTTCCGCATCGCAACGAATCCCGTCCGGGCCGCCCTTGTCGATTTTGCAGAAGACCTTGCCTTCACCCACCGTGCCGTCGCTGTTCACGTCGAACACACGGATGTGCCTCGGTTTGCCCGAGTCCGCCACGTAGAGCTTCTTTTCATCCGGCGAGAACACGAGTCCGTTGGGCATGTCGGAGTCTTTGATGACGACGGTCGTCTTGTTGGCCTTGGGATCGAAGCGGAAGACGTAGTGGCCCGCCTGCTCTTTTGTTTCGCCCCTGGGCAACCCATACGGCGGGTCCGTGAACCACAGCGTGCCGTCGGACTTCACCACCACATCGTTCGGCGAATTGAACTTTTTCCCATCGTACTCGGTGACGAGCGCCTTCACCGTGCCGTCCTTTTCGGTCACGGACACGCGCCGGCCACTGTGCTCGGCGGAAACCAGCCGGCCCTGCAAGTCGATCGTGTTGCCATTCACATTCTGGCTCGGCTTGCGATAAGTCGAAAGCCCCTCGCCCGCTTTCCACTTCTTCAATTCGTTGGCGGGAATGTCGCTGAAGATGAGAAATCCATCCGGGTGCCACGCCGGCCCTTCGGTGAAACCCATGTCGCCCGCCAGCTTCTCCACACGCGCATCCGCCGCGACGCACTTCCTGAACTCAGTTTCATTCTTGATGAGGAACTGTTCCGCGTCCGCCGCGCCAACGATGATCCCCGTGACGATCCAGGCCGTGCCGATGCTCGCGATTTTCATACGTGTGGTTGCGTGAGTTGTGAATGGCGCATCTCGAAAGTACCACTGAAGGACTTCCGGGCATGACGCTGGAAAGCGTCGTTACCCGCCGACAAGAATGTCGGCGCTACGCCGTAGCGCCGGCTTTCCAGCCGGCGCGTGGCGAGACTTTCCAGTCTCGCTTCGGTGGTACATCCAAGATGCGCCCGTTGTGAATCAGTCCTCAAATTATTTCGCGCCGTCGAGAACGGCTGGCTGCGCCTTCGTCCATTCCTCTTTCGTTACTGCCTTCTTCTCGTGGAGTTGAACGAACGTGCCCTTTTTGTTCCCGATGACAATGTCCGGCAGCCCATCACCATTGATGTCGCCAACGACGACCTGCGTGCCCACACCCGAGTTGTCATCGATGAGGTAAGGAACAAAATCCACGCTCTTGTCCGCATTGCGCACCAGCTTGAACCAATAGACAACCGCGGCGTTGTTCCGATCGGGATCGCCCGTGCGCCCGTGCGACCAGAAACGTTTGCCAGTCAGGATGTCCTTCAATCCATCGCCATCCATGTCCACAAGATCGATCGCGTGCAGCTCAGAAAACTTGACGCCGTATTTGTTATCGCGCGGCTCCTTGTTCATGAAGATGTGCTCGCGAAATTTAATCTCACTGCCTTCGCGATATTGCTCATACCAAGCGAGACCGAAGCCGTGCGCCGCCAGCGCCGTGATGATGTCATTCAACCCATCGCCATTTACGTCGTAGGCGTACATCTGCGACCCGCCCGAGCCCATCGGTTGTTCGTGGAACTTCCATCCAGGATCGCCGCTCAATGAATCCGGCTGCTCCCACCAGCCACTCTTCTCCAGCAAATCGAGCCGGCCATCGCCGTTCACGTCGCCGACGCCCATGCCGTGCGTGAAGTTGCCGTATTTGTTGTTGGGCGAAATGGGATGAAACGTCCAAGGCTTCGCCGGCGCGCTCCAATCCGGCTCCGCGTAACCGTACTGGCCTTTCGTGATGCAGACTAACTCCGGTTTCCCATCGCCCGTGATGTCCGTGAACGTGGGCGATTCATTGTCCGTCTGATCGAAAATCTTGTGCCGCGTCCAATGACCTGGCGCGCCCTTGGGATTCTCGAACCACGAGGTATCCTTGCCGGGGAAGCCGATGATCAAGATATCTTTCCAGCCATCCTGGTTGAAGTCGTACGCCCACGCGAAAAAGTTGTCCGAGTATTTGTTCGCCATGCCAAGCGTGCCCTCAAACCCTGGCACTTTCACCGTCGTCATCGGGCCAAGCTTGAGGTCGAACGTCATCTTCGCAGGATAATACTCGTGGCGCGTTTTGAACTCCGGCCCTTCCCACCACCACGGCCCCGAGATGACGTCGTTTTTCCCATCATTGTTCAAGTCGCCGAAGCTCGCGCCCTCGGACCAGAACTGGTCGCTTAACTGGATGCGCTTGAAGGTGTGTAAATCATAATCAGCGGCCGAGGCCGCGAACGCGCAAGTGAGCGCCACGCTGAACAGCAAAGTTTTCATCAGATCATCTTTCTTCCTGAACACATCGACGATAGCAGAAAAAAAACGCCCGGCCGGTTCAGGCATTTGCGACAAAGTTTGTTTCCTTAACTGCCGCGAACAATGAGAGCAGACGCATTCCGCTTGAGACTCTTCACGGCAAAAAGCAATCGAGACCGGGAAGCGTCGCAGTTCAGGAACAAACCTTGATGTGGCGTGCGGTGACTCGTCACCGCTTTCACCGCTTGGCCGACTCGGCGGCCAAGCGGAGCCGCGTTCAGCGGCTCGCGATAGCGTCACCCGCCTCTCCATTCGACGGTGACAAGTCACCGCACTCCAAATCACCTCGCTCAATTTCTCCGCAGCGCGGGCGGGCGCTTCTGCTGGTTCAGCGTGCGGTAATGGCTCGGTGGCATACCGAAGTTGCGCTTGAAGACGACGCTCAGGTATTCGGCATGCACGAAACCCGCGCGCGAGGCGATGTCGTCCAGGGGCAGGTCCGTTTCCGCCAGCAGCAGCTTCACGCGGTTCAACTGCACGCGCGTGATCTCGGCTTGCGGCGTGCGTCCGACCAATTTGCTGAACTGGGCTTCGAGCCGGCGGCGCGCCTGGGGCACGGCCTTGAGCACGTCGCGAACGCGAATCCCTTCGCACGCGTGATCGCGAATGAAACGGACCGCCGCCGCGACATTGCGATCGTCCATGGCCAGGACATCGGTGGACCGCCGGGTCGCGACGCCGAGCGGATCGATCAAGTGAGCTTCAGCTTTCACCTTCTGGCCAGCCATCATGCGATCGAGCAAGGACGCGGCGACATAACCGGCCCGGTGCGCGTTGGGAATCACGCTGGAAAGCGGCGGGTCGGCCAGGTCGCAAAGCAGTTCATCATTATCGACGCCAATGACCGCCACGTCGTCGGGCACTTGAATGCCGTGGATGCGGCACGCATCGAGGACTTGCTGGCCGCGCAAATCATAACAGGCCATCACTCCGAGAGGTTTGGGCAAACGGCGCAGCCATTTCGCCACGCGCTCGATCTCGCCGCGCTCGTCAGGCTGGCCCGACTGGGAACGGCTCAGCACCGAACATTCACCGCCGCGGGCACGGACCGCCTCGATGAATGCGTCGCGCCGCCAATTGGACCAGTTGAAACGTTCGTCGCCGCAGTAGCCGAAGTTTTTGAATCCGCGCTCGAGCAAATGTTCGGCGGCGAGCCGGGCAATTTCGACATCGTTTGTTTCCACCCACGGCAACGTGGGCAAAGGCCGGGCGGCGCTGACATCGACCAGCGGGATTTTCAGGTTCTCCAGCGCGCGCGCGATGCGATCATTTTCAACTCGCGCGATGATGCCGTGCCCGTCCCATTTGCCCAGCCAGGCCGGCGGCAGATCTCCGCGGCTGTGCTCGGTGAGGTAAATCGACCAAGGGCGATGCTCGCGCATGTAAGCGACGATGCCGTGCATGAGACCGCGCGCGTACGCGTTCGAAGTCTCGATCAACAACGCAACTTTGGGCGGTTTCCGCATTCGCAATCACCACGGCGACGAACGCGAGAAACGACGAGTCGCCATTTCAAACGGACGTTTCGTGGTGAGCGGAAGATTAAGGAAACTTGAATTTCGGAAAAGAGAAACCTGCGGAGTGGCTATTTAAGCATTACCGCACAGGCCAAACCGTTGGCGATAGGCGAGTCGCGGAGCGACTGTTGATGGTAGCCGTGGCTTTCAAGCCACGGTTCGGCTTTCGTTCGTCGCGGAACGACGGCTGAAAACCTCCGCACGTTCATGCGTCGCTCCGCGACTCGGTCCAAGCCTGAGCCTACCGTGGGATGAATCCCACGGCTACCGTCAGTTCATCGCTCCGCGATGCAATGAAACTCGTTCGAGAGATGTGGGTAATGACAAGACCTTTACCACCGCTTCTTCCTTCGCGCCTCTCAATTCTTGGGCGTCACGATGCGGTAGAAGCGGTTCGTCATCGGCGCGGGATCGTTGAGCACCGCCATCCAGTTCGAACTTCGCGCCACCACGTCCGTTAGACGCGTCCACTGTGCGGCTTGGAGCGCGTCCTTGAACTGCACGGTGTAAGAGCGATTGGAAACAGCTTCGAAGGTCACCGCAGCCAGACCGGCGCCGTTCCAATCCACTCGCAGATAACTCGTGGCATTCGTTGGATTCGTGCCGGCGATGTATTCCACCCAGTTGCTCATCCTGTCGCCATCGGAATCCTCGTCGCGATTCGCGCCCGTGGGCGAACCGAAATAAGCGGACTCCCACACATCAGGAATCCCATTGCCGTTCGAGTCGGCCAGTACCGACAGGTAAGCGTTCGTGGACATGATATTGAAAGCGCCGTGGGCGAGATTGGTCAGCGTCACCCGGAAGAACGCGCCGTCGAACGCCGCCGGCACATTGTTAATCTGGAGAAAATCATTGTTCGAGTTGGTCAACCGGTTCGCCATGATCAACGTCGAGTTGTTCGTCAACACACGCTGCCAGCGATAGAACATCGGCTTCGTCCCGCGCGTCTGCACGCTGAGCGTTACGTTCTCGCCCGCCACGGCGGTGACGCGCATCGGAGGAATCGGGTGCAACAAACTTGGCGGCAGAAGAATCGTCAACGTCGCCGGGATGGTGAAAACTGTACCAAGCCCATCGGCCACCGCCGCCACGTAGTTTCCCGAATCGATCTCTTCCTGAACGCTGGTCAGGAACAACACTGTATTAGTCGCAAAAGGAATGGCCGTGCCATTGCGGTACCATTGGTAACTCAGAGGCGGGTTCTGCGTCGCGGCCGTCACGGAAAAAGTCGCGTTCGTCCCGTTCGTCACCACCTGACTGAACGGTTGCTGCGTGATCGTGGCGGCGATGATGACCGTGAGGGTCGCGGGGCTGCTCACGGCGGAACCAAAAGCGTTGAGCGCCACCAGTTGATATTGCCCGGATTGCGACGGCTGCACATTGGTCAACACGAGGACGGCGTTCGTTGCGCCGCTGATTCCCACGCCGTTGAAGCTCCATTGATAACGGATCGGCCCGACGCCGGTGGCCGCGCCCGAGAACATGACGGTGGCGGTGAACGGCACGGCTTGCGGGAAGGGATTCATCGAGATGGTTGGGCCCGTGCCGCCGACGAAATCTCGGCCAGGCGTCGGGCCGCTCGCGATCCAGTTGGCAGGATCATTTCCGTAGGCGTTCTGCACAAGACGGTGGAGTGAATGACTGTAGCCGTCTGCCGCGAACGGCCACGGCGCGGCGTCCCGATAGTGAACGCGGTCCACGACGACGTACGGAATCTCACCGTCGGGCTGCGGAGCTTGCGGGAGGTAGAGAGCGACGTTGCCGTCGCCATTATCGAGAGTGCCTTGATACGGTCCGAACAACTGGACTTCGGGACCGATGCCGTACTTGGCGCGAAATGCCGCCAGTTGCGCGGCGGCGATCGCCGGATTGAAATTCACCACGAGCAGATAACCGCCGGCGGGAATCGTCGTGTTGGGCGGGAACTGAAATCCCACGGCATCATCAAGCCGCCAGGTGTTGGCGGGCCGCAATGGATCGAACAGGTTCACCGGCGCGCCGCTGATGTTGCGCAACTCGATGAACTCATCCTCGTCGTTGTTCCAGAACGCGCCGTTCGCCAGCACATCAACCGGGCGATACATAATCTCGGTGATGACGATGGGGCCGATGACCAATCCCGCGTTCGCCCCGCCCAACGTCGTGCTGGTCTGCGCCACGAAATGTTCTTCGCCGGTGCTGATCACGTGCCGGCCAAAACTCACGCCGTTGCGCGCCGCGCCAAAATCGAAACCGTGAAAATATCCCGTGAGGTTGCCATCGACATCGCCGGAGAAAAGATAGACGTCATCGCCCTCGGCCCCGAGCGCGAATGGAATGTTGCCGAGCGTGCCGACGTTGAAGGCCACTTCGTCGAACGTAATGAAACCATTGGCGGCGATGGTCGTGCCGGTTGGGATGCGGAATTTTTTCGGCGTCGAGAAATCATCGGTCAGGAACCAGCCACCAATGTCCACAGCCGCGCCCGTGAGGTTGTGCAACTCGATCGTATCGAATGGCGGCGGCACATCGTTTCGCGTGAGCGCTTCGTTGATGATCACGTGCGCGATCGCGGGCGGCGCGCCATCGCCCTGGCCCGGCGTGCCGTGGAGCACGCCGCTCGCGCGCCATTGCGGCATCGTTCCCCAGGCGCTGGCCGGCGCGTTCTCGTCCACGATCGTGAGCGAGAAACCAAAGCCGTCGGTGATCGGATACCAATCATCGTCGTAGCTGAAGTCGAGAATCGGCTCGTGAACAGGACCTTGGAGCACGAGGCGATTTTCGTCGTTGGCGAGGTTGCCAATGTATTCGCCCACGATGGCGGAATTCAGCGCGGCGCCGTAACGATTCGTGAAAGCGAAACGGCTTTTCACGATGAGGATTCGTTCGCCCGCGTTCACTGTGCGACTCGGGAACGTGAAATCCACACCGCCGCTGAGGATGAAGCCGTTCACGTTCATCACCGCGGTGCCGGTGTTCTTCAATTCGATGTACTCAAAATCTTCGTCAACGTTCGTGCTGCCCAACGGAGGTGGCGCGGGATGGTACATAATTTCGCTGATGACCAGTTTGGGCGTCGCCAGGACGTAGGTGCCGACAGCGGCCGCGCTCCACGGCGTCCAGAGCGTCGTCGGATTCACGTAAGCGCGGGCCACGACGCCGGCGTTCGCACTCACTGTGATCGGCTCCGTGTAAAGAGCGGCGCTTGGCGAAATGCCGCCGCCCGGCAAACGCGGATCACTGCCATCCGTTGTATAATAAATCGCGCCCGCCGGTGCGCTGAGCGTGAGCAGGAAGCTGGAGGAAATCGGCCCGCTATTTTTGCTGAGCGTCGGAGTGGAAAGATACTGGTTGTCCATCCACACGTAGCGGCCCTTCGTCCACTTCTTCATTTCGGAAATGATTCCGCCGTAAGTCGGCTGCGTGTAATCGACATCGTATGGAGCGCCTTCGGGATTGGGCCAGGTGTAGCTGTTGAGCAGGCCGGAGAATCTCGCGTAGTTGCGATCCGCCGGTTGCGCGAGGATCGCCGCCAGCTCATCGATGCGAGCGGTGATGCGATCGCCATTTAACACATTGGTCCGCAACACGGCCCAGCGGTCGGTAATTTTTTGGCGAAAGTCGGGATCGCCCGGCCCGTTCGCGTCGGTGTAGGGCGGCGTCGTGGTGATAACCGGCAAGCCATAGATGAGCCGGCGCAGCCAGATGTGTTTACTGCTCGGCATGCCTTCGTCCACGGTCTCGAGGTTCCAATACCATCCGTTCGTGGTACCGCCGCGGAGGTAGTTGGCGTTGCCGAAACTCAGGTTCCAGTCCCACACCGGCTCGGGCTTGAGCTTGCCGCCACGGTCCTTGCTGTAGTAACTGCTCAACCGATAGCCATCAATCTGCTTGGTGAATTCCACGTGCAGGTGCTGATCCACGAATTGGTCCACGTCGATGTAGTGCGAGTAATGGTTCGTGCCGATGGCGTTGGTCCAGTTGGCGACATACATCGAGGCCTCGAAGCGGTTCACGTAATTCCGAATCCAATTCGATTGCACGATGCTGATCTCGCTCGGCTTAGGATCATGGAATTTCAAAATATGCGCTGAATGCCCCGCGCCGCCCGTCGTCGTGAAACTCGTATCGCCCGCGCTGTCCTTGTCCTTCTTGATGATGTAACCGCCGGTAATCGCTGGCTCGTTGGTGTGCGCCGGAGCAAGCTTCTCGAGATCGACGCGGTCGTTGCCGATCTCAATGCGCTCGAAGAGTACGTAAACGCCGAAGTAATCTCCCGGATAACTCAGCTTGCCACCGCCGGTATCGACGAACACTTCCACGAAGCGCCGGCGGCACGAGTAATGGCCCATGTCCTCCCACAGCTCGTAGCCGAGGAAATCGTTCATCAGACATTTGTCGGTGAAGGGACTGCGCAAACTCCAATCCGCTTCCGAGGGCATTCCGAGCAACGGCGCGGAACGGTCGTTGCCCAACTCATCGTTGAGTTCGATGCGGTAAGGCGGCTTAGGCACACCATTCCAAACGAAACCAGCCGAGGTCTGTCCCACGATCTCGAATTGTCCCAACCCCTGGTAATCCGTTTTGCCTTGCAACGAACTTCGTCCGCGAAACGTGTCCACGGTGACGAATGTGCCGCGCGGTCGCGCCGCGCCCGCCACCAGGTTCGCCGGAATCGCACGGCCTCCGGTGCTGATGATCAGGATGGGAACGTTCGAGGTGAAATCGCGCGTTGAATTATCGAGCATAACGAACGTACGCGCCCCGACAGCACTCGGGAATACGCCGGGCTGAAACCCGCGCGCCTTTATCATCACGTTGGTCGAAAAGGCAATTGGTCCCGCGTAAACGGGCGAGTTCGTGCCCGGCTCCGTGCCATCGTAGGTGTAACGGATCGTCGTTCCGCCGGGTACACTGAGCGTCAGCGTCAGCAAGTCATTCGTGTAAATGCCGCTCTCCAGCGAGAAGACCGGCGCCGGCGCAAAACCCGCGCCGCTCGTGGAATTCTGCGCGCCCGGCGTGGGCGTCGTGAAGAAGCCGATGAGATTCGGGTCCACTCGGTCACGGCCGTAAGAAACATTGGACGGTTGCGCCGGGTAAGAGACGAAAGCGGAGACGACGTTCGTCTGCAGGTTGACCAGCGCCAGATACGAATTGGCGTTCTTGGAAAGCTTGAAATTCGTGTGCAGCGGCGCGGCCGAATTCGTGCGGTTCTTTTCCGACGCCCAGATGAGCAGATACTTGTTCGCGCCGAGGTTCACGCTGGGGAGGCGCCACTTGGTCAGAATGTTCGTGGTGTCGGTCAGAAACCAGCCGCCGAGATTGATATCGATCGTCCCCGGATTGTACAGCTCGATCCAGTCCGAGCGCGTGCCATCTTCATCGCGGATGCCATCCTCGTTGTCGGCCAGGAATTCCGAAATCACCGCGGGCGCTGAAATCACATTGGGATCAAGCGTGTAAGTCCAACTCGCGCCCGAAACGAAAGCGTCAGGCGGCGCATCTTGATCCGAAATGCCCGGGCTCGCCGCCCAGGCAATCGAAACGACACCCGTCGCCGGCTGTGGAAAACTGAAAATGTATTCGCGCGACGAAATGAGGGTCACGTTCGTGGCCGGGCTTCCATTGATGATCAGGTCGGACGCATCCACTCCCGTGACGCCTTCGCTGAAAGTCACGTCGATAAAGTTCAACGTCGTGACGATCGACGACGGAAAAGGCTCGATACCTTCCGCCGTCGGCGGTTCATCCAGCGTCGCGTTCATCACGGCTTCGACGACGAAATCGCTGCTGGCCGTCGGACTGTTCAACGCGTGAATCGCCACGACGTTTGTTCCCGCGACGATAAGATTCGCAATGTTGTCCGTGGTAAAGACACGCGTCTCCTCGGCCAGGGACGATACGCCGTTGAATGGCAATTCGCCTTCGGGAACATTGATTCGACCCACCTCGTTGCCATTGAGCCAAATCACCGCGCCGTCATCGACGTAGAGCGTCAGGATCACGCTCACGACGCGCGAGGGATCGGCGACGGTGAAGGTCTTGCGGAAGTAGGCGCTGTTCCAAATCGGGTTGCCCGCCGTCCTCGGATCGGGCAGGAGCGTGACGATGGGCGCGGTGCCGGGCGTGCCTCCCGTGTCGTAGCCAATCGGCGCGCCGCCCACGGACCACGTGGAATCATTGAAGACGATTTGCCGCCACGCATCGGTCGGCGTCGAGGCTTCCTGCGTGCCGAGAATGTATTTCCAGGCCGAGCCGAGCGGAATCAGGTCCGCGGCTTGAATGGACGCTGCCGCCGCGACCAACAGGCTGGTGAGGAGTCGAACCATTTTACTGCTGCTGTTTTTCATACAAAAGAAACGGCCAGGTGCATCACACCGGCGCAGGGACGAAGCCAAATCATAGCGCATCCTCACCGGCATTGCATTCGTTGAGTCTGAGCTGGGAAGCAGGAGACAAAAGGGCCGGGGAACCGACCCCCGGCCCTTCGCCTATTTCCTCCCACCCATTATTCACTCGTCACCCGGTAAATCCGCATGGCATCACCGGTGCCGTCTGTCACGGTCTTGCGCGTGCCATCGCCCGCGATGGTGGAATGCGTCTGCCACAACGCGTCCGCCAATGAGTTCTTGTATTGCACCCGGTGGCTGACGCCCGTCAGTGAATCGAACTCGAAGCGAATTTGTCCGCTCACCAGAGCCACGTTGCCCACCGTGACCGACACCGCCGCGGACGATTCCACCCCTAATTCGAACACCCCAAGGAAGCCCGCGCCAGCCGGCCCGCCTTCGCTACCTATGATGCGGATGCCATTGATGTTCGTCTGTGATACGACGATGTGGAAATGTGCCGACACCGAAGTCGGCAGACCGAAATCCACAGCGGGCAACGGATGCCCATTGAGCGCGGTCAGATAATCCGAAGTGTGGGCCACCGTGCTCCACGTCACGCCGCCATCGCTGCTCACCTGCACCACAGGTTCCAACAGATGAATGGAGTTCGAGAGGAACCCACCGGAGCCAGGCCCAATGCCGTTCACGCCGAACCAGCCACCGTCGAAGAACGTCGCGAGCACCAGTTCCATGCTGTTGATGTTCGTCAGCGGCGTGTTCCAGACAATGCCGACAAAGGCGTTCGTGTCAGCGGCAAACGTGAAGTTATCGACGCGCGTCGTCACGTTTTCGTCGTTGATGTTCGCTCCGACCCCGTTGAAGACCAGAGTCCCGAGGGCGCTGCCCACCGTGGGCGCGACTCCAATAATGCCGCTGCCGGCGAGCGCGTAATTGGCCGGATGGCTGGCCGCACTGTTGGGATTGGTTCCTTGCGCCAGTTCCAACCCGTCGCGGAATCCATCGCCGTCGCTGTCCGCGAGCGTGGGATTCGTGAAGTGAGTATTGACCTCCGCGCCGTCGCTCAGCCCGTCTCCATCGGAATCCGTGTTGGTAGGGCTGGTGTGGTGAGTGGTCACTTCCGCGCCGTCGTTCAATCCATCCCCGTCGGTGTCTGCGGTGTTCGGCCTCGCGTTGTTTTGGAATTCGAGCAGATTTGAAAGGCCGTCCGCATCGCCATCGCCCGCCGAGTCATTGACGCCGACCGTTAGCCCGAAGAAACCTTCCCACTCGTCGTTCATGCCATCGGCGTCCGCGTCAGCGATCATGTTGCGCGCCGCGAGTTCAAACACGCCGAGGAATCCGCCGCTGGCCGGGCCGCCTTCTTTGCCGATGATGCGGATGCCGTTAATGTTTGTGACTGGATTGATAAAGATGAAGTGCGCCGTCACTGACGTCGGCAGGCCGAAATCCACGGCCGGCAACGGATGACCAGTGAGGTTCGTCAAGTAATCCGAAGCGTGCGGCACAGTCACCCAATTCGTGCCACCATTTGTGGAAACCTGAACGGTCGGTTCGAGGAGGTAAGCAGGCCCCAGCACGCCGCCGGAGCCGGGTCCCGTTCCATTCACGCCGAACCAGCCGCCATCGAAGAACGTCGCCAACGTGAATTCCATTCTCACGATCGGGTTCGTGATCAGGTTGGTCCAAAGGATGCCGACGAAACTGTAGGTGTTCCCGTCACCGGCGTAGCTATCCACACGCGTGGTCAGGTTACCGTCATTGATGCTGCTGCTGCCTCCTTGGTTGAAAACCAAAGTGCCGGCCGTGCCGTCGATAGCGGCCTTCGTCCCAAGAATCCCTGAAGCGGATACCATTGAGGCGAGATTTGATGGGAAACTCGCGGAGCTAGTGGGATTGGTCCCTTGCGCGACCTCGTGACCATCGTTGAATCCATCGCTGTCGGAATCTTTGACCAGTGGATTGGTCAGGTGCGTATTGACCTCTGCGCCGTCGCTCAAGCCATCCGCGTCCGTGTCAGCCACGAGTGGTTTGGTCAGGTACGTGTTCACTTCGGCGCCATCAGTCAATCCATCCGCATCCGTGTCGGGCACTTGAGGGTCCGTGTCCTTGTTGAACTCATTGATGTTCGAGAGGCCATCGGCATCTAGATCGCCAGCAGCGTCATTCACACCGACGGTCAATCCGTGGATCAATTCCCACGAGTCCGACATCCCGTCTCCATCCGAATCGGACACCGCCGTCCGGGCGGTGAATTCCCACACGCCCAAAAATCCGCGGCTGGCCTGGCCGCCTTCGGCCCCGATGATGCGAATGGCGTTGATGTTCGAAACGGCGGTCGCGTTGGTGAAAGTCACCGTCACTGAAGTTGGATTGGGCGCCGTCCCGCCGCCGATTTGGTGGCCCAAAAGCTTGTTCGTATAGTTTGAGCTAAACGGTATCTCGACCCAGTCCGTGCCTCCATTGGTTGAAACTTGAACGATGGGCTGCGTCAGATGTGTCGCAGTCAAAAGCCCGCCCGCGCCCGGCCCGACAGTGTTCACTCCAAACCAGCCGCCATCCACGAAAGTCGCCATCGTGAGATCGATGTAAGCAATGGGATTGGTGACCATGAAAGGCCAGACCACGCCGACGTAGCTAGCCGTGGTAAGGCCGCCGCCGTTGAACGTCGTCGCGAGTGTATTGAGGTTGCCATCGTTGATGTTTACCTGCGAGCCCGCAACTTGCACAAACGGGGTATCGGCACCGGTCGCGATGGAATCCTTTACGCCGAATAAGTTGGTACCGGCCAGCGCAAGATTATCTGGGAAAAGAGCGGCATTGATCGGATTGCCGCCAAACAATATTTCCTGACGATCGGTAAACAGGTCGCCGTCGGTGTCCACCAGCAGCGGACTCGAATGATACGTGTTCACTTCCACTCCATCGCTCAACGTATCGCCGTCCGTGTCCGTGAGCAGCGGGTTGCTCAAATGCACGTTCACCTCGTCGCCATCGCTCAAACCATCACCGTCGGAATCGGCATAAGCAGGATGCGTGAGATAAGTGGAAACCTCGTCGCCGTCCGCCAAGCCATCGCCGTCCGTATCGAATTCGTTCGGATTCGTCCAATTGGTGAACTCCTGGAGGTTGGTCAAACCGTCGAAGTCCGGATCATCGTTTGGATCGGTGACGCCGTATTCTGTTTCCCACGCATCAGGCATCCCGTCCCCGTCTCCATCCACGAATGGCCCCGCCTGCACCGTCAAATCAAACACGCCGAGAAATCCGTTCAGATCCGGCCCCGCGCGACCTCCATTGGTGGCAATGATGCGGACGCCGCTAATCGCAGTCAGTGGCGCGGGAAAAGTAAACGTCGAGGCTTTGGAACTCGGGTTCGGCTGGCCGCCCGTGCCGCCGATCTGGTGCCCGAGCATGACCGTCTGATAATCCGAAGTGCTGGTCACGGTCTGCCAGGTGGCGCCCCGGTTCGTCGTCACTTGAACGGTCGGCTCGACCAGGTTCGTGGCGGCGAGCGCGCCACCCGTGGGAGGCAGCGCCCCTTCCACGCCAAACCAACCGCCGTCGCCGAATGTGGCGAGCGTCAGAGTCAGATTCGTGATGGCTTCGTAATGTTTACCCGGCCACGTCACGCCCACGAAGCTCACCGACTGTGTGTTGCCGCCGAAATGATTGTCCACCCGCGTGCTCACGTTGCCATCGATGATGTTGGTTGCCGTGCCGCCATTGAAGCGCAGCGTCCCCAGCGTTTCATCAATGACGGTTTTAACACCCAGAATGCCGATACCGGGCGCCGTGATATTGGTTGCAACTTGGGCCGGCGCGGCCCAGCAGATCGCCACGGCCGCGATGACGGGCAGCAAGCGCCGTCGAAAGCGTGATGTTTGTTCGGGAAGGCTTTGACCAACAGGGGATAACGAAGAGACATAGTTCATAAGTTCTCGCAAATGAGTCCGGTTTTTTTGGGCAGTGGACACGATACATACGCATACGCGCAAGGAAGGGTGAATGAGATTCAGCGCAATCCTTTTGACATCCGTGGCGTTTGGATGCGGCTGAGCGCCGGGGATCGTGAGATGGGCCGGCGAAGTGTGCTTCAACGAACCAGGTTCAACTCCGTCCTGACGTTCCTGATCGTAATCGTAATCATAATCTTACTCTCCCTCAGGAAGGACACGGAGGATTAAGAGCAGGATTACGATTAAGGACCCGCAAAGAGGCCGCCCCTTACGGCGTCATGTCCTTGTTCTCGTGCAAAGGTGTGTTCTTGATCGGCCAGTTCAGCACGTCGCGCTCTGATTCCACTTTTGCTCGCAACGGCCAAGTGTGCTGACATGTATTGCAGTAAAATTCCTTTTCCATGATGCCGAGCCGATAAAGGAACGCGTGGAGAGTGGGCAGGACAAATTTCCGCGTGACCTGCGGATAGTCCACGTCGGGCGAGCCGCATTCCGGGCAACAGATCGCCTGATCCAAGTAGTGGTCCGTGGCATCCCATTGTTTGAGCTGCTGTTTGGCCGGCTCGTATTCGTTCTCCTCGACACGGACTTTCACGCTGGCGAGGCGCTCGGCGAAATGCCCGGCCTGCCACCGGCTCTCATCCTTAACCTCCGGATGAAAACCCGCTTGTTGAAGTCGATTGACCACAGGCTGTGCGTGATCACGGTCGTTGAATGTAGCTAGTGTTACCGTCCTCATAAGGGCAAGCTACTCGCAGATAGAGTTATTTCAATAAATGCCGGGGTGATTAGAGCGGTGGCCGAAAATAATCTCCGCTGGCCGGTGGATTCCAAATCCGCTGCGCTTTACAGAATCGCGCTTCGGAGCACGGGTCTGCGAACGCAGCACGCCCGCGGGTTCTCGATTGAAAATGATTTCTGGCAGTCGCTCTACACTCCATGCGCCGACTGCGCCCCGTCCGCATTCCCCGAATCGAGATCAATTAAGATATCCCGCGGCTCCGCGCCTTTGCTCGGACCGACGATGCCGCGTTGCTCCAACTCATCCATGATGCGCGCGGCGCGGGTGTAGCCGAGGCGCAGGCGGCGTTGCATGAGTGACACGCTGGCTTTCTGTTCGCTGCGAATGACTTCGATGCACTGCTGAATGAGATCTTCGTCTTCGTCGCTCGCGCCTTCCTCGACGTTGTAACTGCTGACCGGCTTGGAGAGTTGCTGATGAATTTCCATCTCGTAGCTCGGCTTGCCCTGCTTCGCGATGAAATCAACGATGTCCTGCAATTCCTTGTCCGTGATGAGCGCGCCCTGCGCACGGTTCAACTTCGCGCTGCCGGGCGGAAGGAATAGCATGTCGCCTTTGCCGAGCAATTTGTCCGCGCCCATCGCATCGAGAATCGTGCGCGAGTCCACGCGGCTCGCGACCTGGAACGCGATGCGCGCCGGGATGTTCGCCTTGATGACACCGGTAATGACATCCACGGACGGCCGCTGCGTCGCCACGATGCAATGGATGCCAGCCGCGCGCGCCATCTGCGTGATGCGCGCAATGGCCATCTCCACGTCCGCCGGCGCCACGAGCATGAGGTCGGCAAGCTCGTCGATAATCACCACGATGTAGGAAAGTTTTTCTGGAATGACGATATCGTCATCGCGCGGGACGACGATTTGCTCGTCCAGTTCCACGGCGAAGCCTTCGGAGCTGGCTTCGATCTTTTCCTTCTTCGCCATGAGCGGCAGTTCCGGCTCGGCCTTGGGAATCGGTTTGTCCTTCGGTCGCGCGTTGAAGGACGACACGTTGCGCAC
>Ga0193753_10002065_pt1 | contig 16347 bp, 13 predicted proteins | sample H1c2metaG_FD_144925 | JGI IMG/M metagenome (GOLD analysis project Ga0193753, IMG submission 144925) | Soil microbial communities from a riparian zone of the East river system, Colorado, United States - H1c2 | ecosystem: Environmental > Terrestrial > Soil > Riparian zone | place: USA: East... | reverse complement strand
CGGCGGCACGGGATATTCCGTGCTATTTACGCTCGGGTGCGACTGGATTTTGATTAATACGAATTCATGGATCACCATCACCTCGCCTACCAACGGCGCGCCCGGCTCAAGCACGCTCATCTACACCTTGGCTCCGAATCCTGATCCATGGCCGCGCAGTGGAAATATCATCATTGGCGGCCATCATTTTGCGCTCACCCAAAGGGGCGGACGTCCTGTCATCGACACCCAACCGACCAATCAATTGGTTGTCGCGGGCGGAACGGCGACGTTCAGCGTGACTGTCCTTGGCGCAACGCCACCCACTTTCCAATGGCGATTCTACGGCACTCGTCTTGTCGATGGCGAGGGCATCAGCGGCGTTACCACACCGAACCTGGTATTGACAGATGTGCAACCTTCTATGGCCGGAGAATATCGAGCGGAGGTAGGAAACCCGGCCGGCCGTACGTACAGTCACTGGGCGACACTCACGGTGCCATGCGGCTTCAATCTCTCAGCAAGCAACGCCCGCTTCGATTCCCTTCGCGCCACCGGCTTTGTCACGTTGAATACTATCTCGGCGAATTGTGCCTGGAGTATTGTGAACACGAATCCGTGGGTGGCCATCCTCTCCAGCATCAACAACCGCGGCAATGGCACGGTGGTCTATGCCCTCGCGGCCAATCCCACCGCGAGTGCGCGCAGCGGGAGCATCATGATCGCTGACCAAAAATTGACGATCACTCAGGCGGGCGGCACGGTCACGAACACAGCCATCTTTTTGGCGGAAGCCCTGGACACCGTAGGCACGCTTTCGTGGGGCACGGTGGGAACGCCCGCGTGGTTCGGCCAATCATTGGTTGCACAGGACGGCGTGGATGCGGCGCGAAGCGGCGCCATCGGCGACAGTGCAGCCGTCACTGCCACGAGCTATATCCGCGGGCCGGGCATGCTCAGCTTCTGGTGGAGGGTTTCGTCCGAAACCAACAAAGATTATTTGAAATTCTTCATCAATGGCGTGCAGCAGACCCGCATCTCCGGCGAAGTCGATTGGCAATCCCGGAGCTACAGTTTCCCCACAGATGATTACACGTTGAAATGGACTTATTCGAAGAGTCCGTACGGAACGGCCGGCCAGGATCGTGGCTGGCTCGATCAAGTGGAGTTCCTCGCGGGCCCGGGTTGCGTCGCCAACCTTTCCCACACTAACGCCACGCACTCTTCGGGTTCCGAAACCGGACAGGTGAACGTCGCGGCTGCGGAAGGCTGCTCATGGAATGTCATCAGCCTAAGTCCATGGATTACTTCCATAGTGGATGCAGGCGAGAGCAATGGTTTCGTTCGCTACACACTCGCCACCAACAGCTCGCCCGAGAGTCGCACCGGCGTCGTCGTCATTGCCGGCCAGCCGTTCACAGTCTTCCAAGCGGGAGCGGCCGAGCCAACCTTTACGAATGCGACCGCCGCGGTCGCACCTGGGTTACGAGGACTTTACGAGAGCTCGGTGACTTGGGCCGATTATGACAACGACGGGCGGATGGACTTCCTCGTCACGGGTTACTATTACGATTATGAGCAGGCTGATTACGTTCCTGTTACTCAACTCTGGCGCAATACGGGAAGTGGGTTCACGAATGTGACGGCCACGGCCGCGCCCGGCCTGCTAGGGGTCTATGCGAGTTCAGCGGCGTGGGGTGATTACGACAACGACGGGCGGCTGGATCTGCTCCTCACGGGTGTTGTTATGGGTCGTGGCCTCGGTCACACCATCGATGATGAGGTCGAGATTTCCCAGATCTGGCGGAACACGGGCAGCGGATTCACCAATGTGACGGCCACGGTCGCGCCTAGCCTGCCGGGAGTTGCCTATGGCTCAGTGGCGTGGGCGGATTACGACAACGACGGGCGGCTGGACTTCATAATCACGGGAGAGACGGGAGACGGTGAGTGGGAGCCTATCTCCGAAGTGTGGCGCAATACGGGCAGCGAGTTCACCAACGTAACCGCCACAGTTGCGCCCGGCTTGCCCGGAGTCATTTTCAGCTCGGTGGCGTGGGGCGACTTCGACAACGACGGATGGCTCGATTTCCTGCTCACAGGATCCTCCTTCTCCCAATTGTGGCGGAACACGGGCGCTGGGTTCGTGGATGTGACGGCCACGGTCGTTCCCGGTCTGCCGCAAGTTTATTCCCCTCTTTACACCACAGCGGCGTGGGCTGATTACGATAACGACGGGCGGTTGGACTTCTTCATCACAGGTTACTCAGGATTTTCCCCTGTTTCCCAATTGTGGCGGAACACGGGAAGCGGATTCGCGAATGTCACCGCCTTGGTCGCGCCCGGATTGCAGGGAACTAACTTTAACTCGCTGGCGTGGGGTGATTACGACAACGACGGTCGCCTCGATCTCCTCTTGAGGAGAGATTCTCCACAACTGTGGCGGAACACAGGCGCCGGGTTCACCAATGTGACAGCCACCGTCGCGCCCGGTCTGCTCGGAGCTTACGCCGGCACCACGGCGTGGGGTGATTACGACAACGACGGGCGGCTCGATCTTTTTCTTTCAGGTTATCCGCAACAGATTCTGCGGAACAACACTCCCATTACCAACACCCCGCCCAGCGCGCCCACCGACCTGGCCATGACCGCCACCGCCGACGCCGTGATGCTCTCGTGGAATTCGGCCACGGACGGTCAAACACCGGCCAGCGGTCTCACCTACAACGTCCGCGCCGGCACCGCGCCCGGCGGAAATGATCTCCTCTCCGCGCACGTGAATGCCACCAACGGCTTCCGCCGCGTACCGGCGATGGGCAACGCGATGATGCGCCACAGTCTCCCGCTCACCGGCCTGACGAATGGCCAGACCGTTTATTGGAGCGTGCAAGCCGTGGACGCCGCCTTTGCCGGCGGCCCATTGGCCACCGAGACGAGCGTGGTGAGCCTGCCGGTGCTTTCCGTCTCGCTCAACTCTCAACCTTCAACCCTCAACCTTTCCTGGACGCCGCCTACCTTCGGCTGGATCCTGCAACAAAGTCCCAACCTGAGCGTGAGCAACTGGACCATCACGGCGAGTGGCAGCGCGAATCCCGCGACCTTGCCCGCTACCAACGGGGCCCAGTTTTATCGCCTGTCCGAACCGTGAACGAGAAAGCCAATGACTGCATGAAAACCATTCTCTCTACCCCTCGACTGAGGTCCCTCGCCTGCGTTGCGCTGTTGCTCTGTTGCTCTGCCCGTTGCTCACGTTGGCGCAGAACGACAAGCAGGCCTGGGTGCAGCGGTTCGGCACCATCTTCGGTTCCAAGGAATTGGCGCGCAGCATTGCCAGGGACTCCGCGGGCAACGTCGTCGTCGCCGGCGACACGGACGAGGGAGGTTTGGGCTCGGGCATCCTGATCATCAAGTATTCTAGTACGGGCGAAGCTGTGTGGAAGAATCGTTTCAACGCTCCAGGCGAGAACCACGCAGCCGCAGTGGCGTTGGATGGCAATGGCAACGTCTTCGTGACCGGTTCGTCGGGTTCCCGGTACGTGACGCTCGCATATTCCAGCCTCGGCGTTCCGTTGTGGACGAATCAGTTCAACGGGCCGAACGGCTGGACCTACACCGAAAGCCCTTCTGCTCCTGCGGTGGATAACAGCGGAAATGTTTTTGTCACCGGGCGATCACAAGTCGGCGGCTCCATTGCGTTTGCCACGTTGAAGTACTCGAGCGCGGGCGTTCCGTTGTGGACCAACATTCTAGCCACCACCGCCAGTTCCGGTTTTCTCGCCTCGGCGTTAGCCGTGGACAATGCAGGCAACGTGGTCGTAAGGGGCGGAACACACATCATCAAGTACGCCGGCAACGGGGTGCCGATTTGGATCAATCGCTGTCCGGGGGCGGGATTCCTTATTGATCTTCCGAGATCGCTGGCAGTGGATGGAACCGGCAATGTCTTCCTCATGGGGCAATCCGAGATCGTCAAATATTCGGGCGATGGCGTGGCCCTCTGGACCAATCGCTACCCTGGGTACGGGCAGAGTTTGGCAGTCGATCCCGCCGACAACGTGGCCGTGACGGGGAATTTATTTCCTGCCGGGAGTTACGCGACCGTCGCGACGATCAAATACTCGGCGGCCGGACTACCTGTGTGGACCAATCAATACGATTTGGGCGCGGCGAACTTTCCATTCTCCGCAGTGGCGACCGGGGACAACGGAGATATTTTTGTGAGCGCATATTCTCCAAACGGTGTGGATCAAGTAACGATCAAATACTCCGCGGCGGGTTTGTCTTTATGGACCCGACATGTTCACACGGGGAGTGAATGGGACGAAGATTATCCCCGACCGCATCCCGCACTGGCAATTGATCCGAATGGAAATGCTTTGGTCACGGGATATTTCTTCAATGACTACACCACCGACTTCATCGTTCGCAAATACGACGCTGGCGGCGACGAAGTCTGGGCAAGTTTTTATGACGGCAAGGTCAAAGTGTCATCCAGCCCCAGCGCCGTGGCGGTGGATTCGTCGGGAAACATCATCGTCACCGGCAGTGGCCAGCATGACTACGCCACGGTCAAGTATTCGCCTTCAGGCGTTCCGTTGTGGACCAATTATTACGATGCTCCGGCGCATTGGAAGGATGCTGCATCAGCAGTAGCTGTGGCTTCCAACGGAAATATTTTTGCTACTGGCGGTGCCTCCTGGGGAAATTACGAAGATTCGAGCGAGTATTTTGTGACCCTGGCCTACAGCGCTGAAGGCGTTCCGTTGTGGACCAATGCTTGTCCGGTCTTCGCAAGCCCTGTGGCCATCGCGACGGACGGCCACGGCGATGTCATTGTGAGCGGGAATGCGGAGGTCTTCTGGGGGGACGGTGGCTGGGCCACGATCAAGTATTCGGGCGCGGGCGTGCCGCTTTGGACAAATCGCTACGAAGGTACGGATCCGGATTGGGACAACCCTCGGGGATTTGTTCAAGGGTTGGCCGTCGATGGAAACGGCGATGTGGTCGTCGTGGGATCATCCTATCCGTATTTTGCTGCCATCAAGTACTCGAGTTCCGGCTCGGCGCTTTGGACGAATCGTTACGGCAGTGACAGTGGGTACGCCTCCGCCAACGCCGTAGCCGTTTGGACGAATGGCGACATCTTCGTCACTGGATTTGCGGCGAACACCAACGATTACTCCTGGCGCTATGATTTCGTCACCATCAAGTATTCCGCTGCCGGCGTGCCGCTCTGGACTAATCTCTACGACGGTCCAGCCATGTTGAGCGATTCCGCCACAGCCCTGGCGCTGGATGGCAGCGGCAATGTCCTGGTGACGGGCCATTCCGCCCCGAGCGCCAACGACTCCGGGGATTTTGTCACCATCAAATATTCCAGCGACGGTGCTGTTCTGTGGATGAACCGTTATGCTGGGCCGGAGACACCGCATGCCGTGGCTGTGGACCGTAATGGCAATGTGTTTGTCATGGGAGAAGGCTCCATCACGGTCGCCTACTCGAGCGGGGGAGTGCCGCTCTGGACGAATCGCTACGATGGGCCAGCGACAGCGTATGATCTGGCGGTGATTGGCGTCGGCGAAGTGGCGGTGGTCGCCTTTTCCGCGGGCGATTACGTCACCATCAAATACGATTCCGGCTTTGCTCTGGACATCACCGATCCGCCTCAAGACCAAATCAAAAACGCGGGGACGACGGCGGCATTTTCAGTCGGGGTCACAGGCACCGCCCCATTCACTTTCCAATGGCAGCGCAATGGAGCGAACCTGGTAAACGGCGGCAACGTTTCCGGCGCGACGACTTCGGAGCTCACGCTCACGGCTGTCACGACCAATGACGCGGCCGACTACACGGTGGTCGTTTCCAATCCGGCGGGTTCAGTGACGAGCGTAGTGGCAGCGTTGTCCGTGACTTTGCCAAACACGCCGCCGCAGCTCTCGGTGAACGGTGTGGTGTCCAGCGGGAACGACCTGATCCTTGCCTGGCCGACGAACATGAACGGATTCACATGCCAATCGGCCACTAACCTGACGCCGCCCGTGGCCTGGATCGACGTTACCAATCCGCAAGTCGTTCTCGGTGGGCAATATTTTGTCACGAACTCCCGTTCCGGCAGCGCGCAATTCTTCCGGCTGCGCAAACCGTAGTCTTGCCAGGGGCATCGAAGCCTGTGCGCGAAACACGCCGCGCGCGGCCAAGCGTGGGATTGCGCTCGCCGCTATCGGCCCTTATGAAAGGGCCGATGCAATTCCGAACCCACGTCCGAAGACTGCGCGTGACTCGCGTCCGTTGTTCGGTTGCCTGAGCCATGCCGCGTTCCCAGCATCCGTCTCCCCGCGTGGCCATCATTGGTTGCGGACTTGTCGGCGAGAAGCGGTTGAAGCTGCTCGCGCCGGGCACCGTCACGGTCGCGTGCGACTTGAACCTGGAGCGCGCGCAGAAACTCGCCGCGCTCACTCCCGGATGCGAAGCCACAGACTCAGTCGAGCAAACGGTGGCGTCGGCGAAAGTGGACTGTGTGATGATCGCGACGCTCAACGCGGCGCTGGCGCCGATTGCGAAACAAGTGCTTGCTGCGGGCAAACACGTACTCGCGGAAAAGCCGGGGGCGATTTCGGTGCGCGAGATGGAGGAACTTGAAACCATTTCCAAACAAACCGGCGCGCTCTATCGCATCGGCTACAATCACCGTTTCCATCCGGCGTTTCTGAAGGCGCGCGAGATTTTCGAGAGCGGCGTGCTCGGCTCGATGATGTTCGTGCGCGGGCGTTACGGACAGGGCGGACGTATTGGCTACGACAAGGAATGGCGCGCGGATCCGAAGCTGTCCGGCGGCGGCGAACTGATCGATCAAGGTGTTCACTTGATTGACCTCGCGGGAATTTTTCTCGGTGAGTTCACGCAGGTCGATGGCCACGTGGCGACGTACTTTTGGAACATGCCGGTGGATGACAACGCGTTCCTCAGCCTGCGCAATGCGGAGGGCAAGACGGCGTGGCTGCACGCGAGTTGCACGGAGTGGAAGAACATGTTTTCGCTCGAAATCTATGGTCGCGACGGCAAGTTGCACATGGAGGGACTCGGTCGCAGCTACGGCGTGGAAAAACTCACTTACTACAAGATGCTGCCGCAGATGGGGCCGCCGGAAACCAGCGTCTGGGAATTTCCCGGCGAGGACGACTCGTGGAAGATCGAGATGCAGGAATTTTTCGAAGACATTCGCTTGAAACGCACGCCCGTGCCGGGACTCAAGGAAGCGAAGGCGGTGTTGCAAGTCGTGGAACGCATTTACGCGCGCGGGGTAAGGTAACGGCACTCCGCGACGGTAGCAGTTGTCGCGCTGCGACAACCGCCCGCGTTCCGCGGGCGGCCCTGCGTGGTGGGGCGAGACTCCGTCGAGCCGTTACTGCCGACGCAGGAGGCGCGAGCAAAGCGAGTATCTCAGTCGAATGGGGATGCTTGCTCTGCCTCACCTCATTCCGCTCGAAATGATGACTCGACGGAGTTTCACCCCACCGAAGTTACTCGTCGCAGCGCGACGAGTTTCCGCCACTTACGACCTACGCAGGCGGTAGAATCTATTTCCCGGCGGCGAGGTGAGCGTGATCGAGATATGCGTAGCGTTGGTCTGGCACGGAAACACGACTTGGCTCCAGGCGTTCATCGCGGGCGAAGAGACGAGCGAGGTGCTTGGTCCAGAACAAATCCCGTCGCGGGCACCCGCTGGGGAATTGGTTCGTCGCGGCGAACGCCCTTTCCGTCGCCGTCCGAGGACGTGGAAACCCACCACCACGAAAACCGCGGCCACCAGTGTCGAAGGTTCGGGAACCACCGCTATGGTTCCATTGATCAAACTGAAACCTACTTGCAATTACATCACCTACTCAATGCTTCCGGTGTCCGCGACGCCTTGTGCAGCGGGAAGGGCTCCAGTGCGCGGCGAGCAAACTGGAGATTCTCTGAACCTGCTCCTGGGACGGGTAATTCGGATCGGCGATCAGGGCCTTGCCCCGGGCCACTTCCTCCGCACGCGCGTCGGGTGCAGCCATTTTGGCCTCTTCGATCCGACTGCTCGCGTCTAAGGAGGTCAAAGAGTGACTCGATTGGCGCGTGTGCGACGGGCTGATATTTTGAACGTTCTCGCGTGTAGCGACCGGAAAGTTTTGTTCGATTTTCATAAACTTGTTCAGTTCTGAGTCAACTATCGACACTTCTGTACCGAACTTGAGCATCTTTTTAAAAGTTGTCGCAGTTGGTCAGCCGTTAGGTCACTTGCTCAATTGGACTCGAAAGGCAACTTGCCGTTCAAGGGTCGCGCCGATTACAACGTCGCTCGCAAAACATGATCATCGCGCGTTCACCACTTCGCATCAGCCTCGGCGGCGGCGGCACGGACCTCCCGTCTTACTACGAACGCTTCGGTGGCTTCCTGATCACCGCCGCCATCGACAAATATATTTACATCACGTTGCACGAAACGTTCGTGCCCGAGTTCATCATCAAATACTCGAAGCTGGAGCGCGTGGCACAGGCGGCGCAGATCGAGCATCCGATCATTCGCGAGGCGTTCCAGATGATGGGCATCGATGGCGGTTACCTGGAGTTGACGAGCATGGCGGACATTCCGTCGGGCACGGGTCTCGGCAGCAGCGGCAGTTTCACGACGGCGTTGCTCAAGGTGTTGCATGCGTACAAAAGAAATCTAGTTCCGAATTCGGAGATCGCCGCGCAGGCTTGCGACATTGAGATCAATCGTTTGAAGGAACCAGTCGGTAAGCAGGACCAATACATCGCGGCCCTCGGCGGCATTACTTGTTTCGACTTTCACAAAGATGGACGTGTCGAAGCGTCGCCCGCGAAGATTGCCGAGGAGACGCGCTACAATCTCGAAGACAATCTGGTGATGTTCTTCACCGGTTACAGCCGCAGCGCCGGCAGCATCCTCAAAGATCAACACGAGAGATCGAAGCAGGACGACGAGGCAATGCTCGACAACCTGCATCGGACGAAGGAGATCGGTTACGCCAGCCAGCGCGCTTTGGAGTCTGGAGATCTGCGTGAGTTCGCGCGGCTCATGGACGAGCATTGGCAGCGCAAGAAGGCGCGCAGCGGTGGCATGAGCAATCCAAAGATCAACGAGTGGTACGACCTGGCGCAAGAAAACGGCGCGCTCGGCGGCAAGCTCATCGGCGCGGGCGGTGGTGGATTTCTCATGTTCTATGCGGAGGAAGACAAATCAAAACTCCGTCACGCCATGCGAACCGCGGGGTTGAAGGAAGTGCGGTTCCGTTTTGATTTCGAGGGGACAAAGCTCGTAAGTTCGTGAGAGATTTTGACTGGCACATCAACCTCCGTTACTGAGAGCCGCATGAACATCAAGCTCACCGCTGTTTTTAAGCGATTTCCCGAGGGATACGCAGCCTTCGTCGAGGAATTGCCGGGCGCAAACAGCCAGGGCGTCACACTCGAAGAGGCTCGTGCCAATCTTGCCGAAGCGGTGCAGATGGTCCTGGATGCAAACCGCGAACTCGCAGAAGAAGAATTGGCCGGCCAGGATGTCATTCGGGAACCGCTGGGATTGCCAGCTTCATGAAACGGATCGACTTGCTCCGCCATCTGGAGGCGCACGGGTGTCAGTTCTTGCGCGAGGGTGGTAACCACACGATCTACGTCAATCGTAGCGCCAAAAAAGTTTCGGCGGTGCCGCGTCACCCTGAGATACTCGAATTCACTGCTCGGAAAATACCTCAGCCGTGAAACTGGCAGAATATCCCGTCGCCATTCTCGCGGGCGGCCTGGCCACGCGGCTCAAACCGATCACGGCAAAAATTCCCAAAGTGCTCGTGCCGGTCGCAGGCAAACCATTTCTCGTTCATCAACTTGAACTGCTTCGGTCCCAGGGCATTCGGCGCGTTGTCCTTTGCCTCGGCCATCTTGGTGAAATGGTGGAGCAAGACTTTGGCGACGGCGGCACCCACGGCATTCATCTCGAGTACTCGTATGATGGCTCGGTGCTGCTCGGCACGGGCGGAGCGTTGAAGCGCGCGTTGCCGAAGCTGGGAGAAAAGTTTTTCGTGCTCTACGGTGATTCGTACTTGCCACTCCCATTCGCGCCGGTGGCCGAGGCTTTTGAACGCAGCGGCAAGCTCGGACTCATGACTGTCTATCGCAACGAAGGCAAATACGACACGAGCAACGTGGTGTTCGGCGACGGCGAGATCAAAGTGTACGATAAGAAGCAGCGTCTGTCGGAGATGCGGCACATCGATTACGGACTGAGCATGTTCCGCGCGGAAGCCTTCGCGCGCTACCCAGCGAACAAAGCTTTCGATCTGGCGGACGTGATGCGCGACCTCGTAGCGGAAAAGCAACTCGCGGGCTTCGAAGTGAAGGAGCGTTTCTACGAAATCGGCTCACATGCTGGCTTGGAAGAGTTGAACGCGCTCCTTTCGAGGCAGAAGAAGTAATCAGTAAGCTCGCGCCGCCGTTCCGAGCAGGCGCTGATTACTGTTTCACTGATTGCTGATTACTCGGTACATTTTGTCCCGCATGAGCTTTGTTCAACATTACCTCGAAGAAACGCAGCAGGTCGTCGCGGGACTCAACGTCGTAGCGTTGGAAAAATCCGTGGATGAACTGGCGCGCGTGCGTGAGCGCGGCGGACGCCTCTTCATCCTCGGCGTGGGCGGCAGCGCGGCGAATGCGTCGCACGCTGTGAATGATTTCCGAAAGATCTGCGGCTTCGAAGCCTACGCGCCTACCGACAACGTGAGTGAACTCACCGCGCGCACGAACGACGAAGGCTGGGCCACCGTTCTGAGCGAATGGCTCAAAGGCTCGCGCCTGAATGGCAAGGACGGCCTGCTCATCCTTTCCGTCGGCGGCGGCAACCTGGAGAAAAACGTCAGCCCGAATCTTGTCAGTGCGATCCAACTCGCGAAGCAAGCCGGCGCGAGCATCGTCGGCATTGTCGGTCGCGACGGCGGTTATACGGCAAAGGAAGCGACCGCCTGCGTCATCGTGCCGACCGTGAATCCCGATCACGTCACGCCGCACTCGGAAGCGTTCCAAGCCGTGGTCTGGCATCTGTTCGTCTCGCATCCGAAACTCAAGGTGAACAAGACGAAGTGGGAAAGCGCCAGGTGAATTCCGAAATCCGAAATCCGAAATCCGAATTCGACCGCGCTGTTTTTCTCGACCGCGATGGTGTCATCAACGAAGTGAAGGTCGTCGATGGCAAACCTTACCCACCGCGCTCCCTCGATGAGTTTATTTTGTTTCCCGGCGTGGAAGAGGCATGCCGCCGGCTCAAACAAGCCGGCTTTCTTTTGGTTGTGGCGACGAACCAGCCGGACGTCGGGCGCGGCACGTTGAAGCGCGCCGTCGTCGAGTCGATCCACAAACACATGCGCAAGCTCTTGCCGCTCGACCGTGTCGAGGTGTGCCTTCATCCGGGGCGAGGTGATTCAAAATGTGATTGCCGCAAGCCCCAGCCGGGAATGCTGCACCGAGCGGCGCGCGAACTGAACATCGATCTGCGCGCGAGTTGGATGGTCGGCGATCGCTGGCGCGACATTGACTGCGGCCACGCCGCCGGCTGCCGCACGGTGTTCATCGATTACGGCTATGAGGAGCCGTTGAAGCAGCAACCGGATTTCCGGGCGAAGACTTTGCTCGAAGCAGCGGAGATCATTCTGCGCGAGTCCGCTTAAACGTGCGATTGCCCTTCATTCCCGCGCTGTTACATTCGCGGCTCGAAATGAATCCATTGGCTCAACTCAAAGTTAAAATTTTCGCCGACGGCGCGGACAAGAAGAGTATGCTCGACTTGTACGCGAACCCGCTCATCAAAGGCCTGACGACTAATCCCTCGCTCATGCGCAAGGTCGGCATCACCGATTACGAGGCATTCGCGGGCGAGATTTTGCAGACGGTGAAGGACAAGCCGATCTCCTTCGAAGTCTTTTCCGACGATTTTCCCGAGATGAAGCGGCAGGCGCTCAAGATCGCTGCGTGGCAGAAAAATGTTTACGTGAAAATTCCGATCATGAACACGCGATCGGAATCATCGCTGCCGCTCATTCGTGAACTGGGCCAGCACGGCGTGCAGTTGAACATCACGGCGATTCTCACGCTCGATCAGGTGCGCGGCGTGGCTGATGCCTTGAATCCGCAGGTGGCTTCCGTCGTGTCGGTGTTCGCCGGGCGCATCGCGGATACGGGTGTCGATCCCGAGCCGCACATGCGTGAAGCCCTGGACATCCTCAGCGCGAAACAGTCGAAGGCCGAGTTGCTCTGGGCGAGCGTGCGCGAGGTGCTGAACATCTGGCACGCCGAGCGATGTGGCTCTCACATCGTCACCGTGCCGCACGACATTTTGAACAAGGCGATCAAGATGACGGGCATGGACCTCTTCGCGCTCTCGCTGGACACCGTGAAGATGTTCGCGACGGATGCCCAGGCGGCGGGCTTTTCCGTTTAGCGCGCACCCGTTTGCCACGGTGAGTAAACCGGCGGCGCGCATTCACTCCAGCGCCGCCACACGATCAATCGCCACGCCGAGATACTGTTCGTCCAATTCGATGCCGGTGAAATGCTTCACGCCGGTCGCGTGCGCCGCTATCGCCGCGTTGCCGATGCCGAGGAATGGATCGAGCACCGACAGTTCCGCATTGCGTCCGTGGATTTTGATGCACATCTCCGCCAGCTTCACTGGAAACGTCGCGGGATGCGGACGTTCCTTGTCGCGGCTCATGATCGTCTCGTAAGGCACAAACCAATTGTTGCCGCGACAACGCTTGTCGCGTCCGCCCGTGTGGCCCCAGCGCGCGATGTTGCTCTTGTCCGCGTATTCCACTCCTACCGCGAGCCGCTCCAACGGCACGTCGCCATTCTTCGTGAGATGAAAAACGTATTCGTGGCAATCCGTCACGAAGCGCTGCGAATTGATCGGCTTGAAATGTCCGGCGGAAATCGTTTCACCCGCGCGCGTCTCCACGCTGATGGACTTGATCCAATGAAACGTGTTTTGCAAAACAAACATATCGCGCAACGCCAGCACCACCTCGTGCGGGAACAAGGGATTCTTCGGTGACGCGCCGACGTTGAGGAAGAACGAGCCGCTGTCGCGCAACAGCCGTTTCACTTCGCGACACCACTCGACCGTCCAGCGCAGGAACTCCTCGCGTTCGGTCGTGTCGTCGTATTTGCCGTACTTGATGCCGAGATTGTAAGGCGGCGACGTGACCACGACGTCCACCGATGCAGCAGCGAGAGTGCGCATCTGGATCAGGCAATCGCCGTGGATGATTTTGCAATGGGTTTGAGTTGGTGTGGTGATTGGTAGCGTTGTTTGCATGAACAAACGCGTACCGATGAGAAATCAATCGTACAAGAAAAAACTGCGGTTCCAGAAATGTATCTGTCGTACCTATTTACGACCGAGGTTTGCGCCAAGCGAGCGGCCAAAAATATTTCTCAGACGTTCTTCCCAACCCCCATTGCCGTAGTCGAATGCATAGCGCGGAATGCGTTCTAGATCGGAGATCGAAAGAATCAGTTCACCCGTTGCTCGGTCGCAGCGGTTTCCTAGCTGCACCAGAAAATTTTGATACCCCCCATCGCTTGCAGTGGCTGGATTTTGTTTCTCCAGTTCGGCAATTTCTCCGCCACTGAGATTTATAGTCATGCGGCAATGAGAATACGCGCGAACATACTAGGCAAGAACGATTCCACGCGCCTCACTGCTTCTCCGGAATCTCAATCACATCCCCACCGCGCAGCCAGAGGTTGTGCACGAACGGAACTTTTCCCTCGCTCGCATCGAACGTCATCGCGCGAACCTCTTTTGTTTCGGGATCGACGCGGCGAACGGTGACACGAGCCAGGTCGGACGAAGAGCGAAGATGCCGGTTCACCTGCCGTTCGTTGCGAAGCATGATCGGAAGAAATGCGAAAGTGTATTGGGGAGGGCTGGAACTGAGTCCCGGCCAACGAATCAGCGGCTGCAATCGCACCGCGAAGTTCGTGCCGCTCACCGAAATACGCACCATCCTCGCCGCACAGTTGGTCAGAGTCGCTACTTCACTGCCCGACAATGAGGCCCAACCGGTATTCAGCGGATGCACACGTTCCGGAATCTCCACCGCGTCACCCCACTCCAGCCATTGATCGCGGCTGCAATCGATGTTTTCCAGTGCTTGCTCCAAATCCACTCGCACAACGATCTGGTTGGTTCCATCAAGCCGGTGAATTCGCAAATTGGTCGGGCCAGTCGAAGCGCCGTCCTGGCTCGCTGAATCCCCCATCGCGATAAAGCGCTCCGAGAAATTCCATGAGCGTGAAACGATTCAGCACATTGGTTCCGCGCTCGAAAATATTCACGAGGCTCGATCCCCGCCTCGCGCTGATGCGCAGCCGCCGTTGCATGAACTCGTCCGCGCCGTGCTGTTTCAGGAGCGCAATGATTTGCTCGCGCCGCGTCTCCGGGCTTGGCTGACTCGATGTAAAGCCTGGTGCCGCCGGAACAAATACATTGGCCGGCTGCGCCGAGCGTCCGGCCTGACCGGTGATGATCGACAGCGGCGTTTGCAAGTCGTTGTTCAGCACATTGGGATTGGCTCCGTGCTGCAAGAGCATTTCGACGATCGCCAGCGTGCGGTTCATCGCCCAGTGCAGCAACGAATTGCCATCTTTATATCGTTCATTCGCATCCGCGCCCGCCTTGAGCAGCAGCGACACGGCGGTTTCCGATTTATTATCCCTCGCAATGGCATTTTGAAGCGGCGATAGCTCATTGACCCGCGTGCGTACGTTCGCTCCCGCTTCGATGAGTAGGGCGAGATTTGTGTCCGTTCCCTGCGCGACAAGTGCCGACCAGAGCGGCGTGTAACCTTGGTGGTTGAGGGCTTCGAGATTCGGCTTGGCCTTCAGCAAGGCGCGCAAAGCGTCCGGCGCTGGATTACCAGCGGCCAGATGCAGCGGGTAAGTGGCTAATTCGGGCCTCTCGTAAGCCGGTTCATTCACCTTCGCACCTGCGGACAGCAGCGCTTCCGTCATCTCCGCACTTTTCGGAATGGCCAGCGCCAGTGGCGTCCCGTCGGCAGTTGTCAGATTTGGATTGGCGCCATTCGCGAGCAGCAGGTGCATCACATTGGTTTGTTCCGCTGCAACTGCGATGTGCAGTGGTGTGGCCCCCGCCCAATTCGTGGCGTCCACCAGCGCCCCCGCCTTCAACAGCAGTTCACCAATCGACGCGAAGCCTCGTCGTGCCGCGTAGTGCAGAGGCGTGGCGCCATAATCGGAATCGTAATCTGTGGTCCGAATGTCACGCTGCCTCGGACGGAGATTCGGTCTAGTTAAAACGTTCGGGTCCGCTTTTCGCGCGAGCAACAGCGCCACCAGGTTGGTATTGCCCCGAAGCACAGCGAAATGTAACGCAGTGCTACTCCCAGTGGTCGCGCGATTCACATCCGCGCCGCGCGCGAGCAGCAATTCCGCGACGGCCTTGAAGTTCTTTTCCGCCGCGGCCATCAAGGCCGTTAGTCCGGCCGGTGACGACGCGTTCACCCCTGCCGCGCGATCTAGCAACTGCTCCACGATTCGAAGTTGTCCATTTTGCGCCGCCAGAACGATCGGTGGCGTGCTGCGCTCAGGACCATTCACGTTGATGCCTTGCGCGATGAGGAATTCGACCACGCTCGGCCAACCTTCGCGCGCAGCGAACTGAAATGGAGTGAGTCCGTCCTTGTGCGGCGTGTTCAACAAGTCAGGACTGTTTTGCGCAAGGGTCATGATGCGAATGAGTTCTCCCCGTTCGACCGAAGTAATGGTTGAAGTCGCCGGCTCGTTAGTTCCAGTCGCCGACGTCCCGCCCGGCAGCAAGCCGCGCGCGAGCTTCACCAACTGCTCCTGCTCCGAGAAGTCGCGTACGATGCGTTGATACTGCGCGTTAGCGTCGTTGGTCCGGCCGAGCTTGCGGTAACACTCGCCGAGGCGGAACAGCGCGGTGGCCGTGACTTTGCGCTGCTCGTCGGATTGCGCGACGACGGATTGATACTCTTTGATCGCCGCGTCGAGATTGTGATTGGCCTCCTCCTCGAACAGCCCGCGTTGAAGTTTCTCGGTGAGCACGTCGGCAGCACTTGCGTTGAATGCGATGAGCAGGGCGACGGCAAAACGTGCTGCCGGTTTGCAACCGGCAGAAGGCCGCGTCGCGCCGAAGTATCTCGAATTCTCCAGCGCGCTTTCACCCGCTCGGCGCTTCTGCCAGTTGCAAACTGGCAGCACGTTCCAGATGGCCATCACGAACAGGTTGAATGCTTTCATACGTTGCGTCTCCGCGCCTTTGCGCCCTAGCGTTGAATTTCT
>Ga0193753_10002064_pt1 | contig 16348 bp, 10 predicted proteins | sample H1c2metaG_FD_144925 | JGI IMG/M metagenome (GOLD analysis project Ga0193753, IMG submission 144925) | Soil microbial communities from a riparian zone of the East river system, Colorado, United States - H1c2 | ecosystem: Environmental > Terrestrial > Soil > Riparian zone | place: USA: East... | reverse complement strand
GTCGGAAGCTGAGGCGTGGCTCCGGATTCGCGCCGCACGATTCGGGCGTGAGTTCCCGACCGCACTCGCAATGGTCGCTCGAGGCGAGTTGAACATGACCGCACTGAAGTTGCTCGCACCAGTGCTCAAGCCGTCCAACATCGAGCTCCTCGACGAGGCGCGCTTCAAGTCGAAGCTTGAGATTCAGATGTTGATCGCAACGCACTTTCCGCAGCCCGATGCGCCGAGCACGATCCGAAAACTACCCACGCCAAAATCGGCATCAGCATCATCAGTATCGGCGCCGGCGCCGGCATCAGCATCAGTGCAGGCTCGCGCTCAGCTGGGATCCAGCGCAGCACATCCTTGGCGGGCTGCGAACGGCTCGGACTCCGAACCCGGCATGCTCCTAGGCGCGCAGGCCGCGACTCAACAATCGCATTCGATGCCCACGACTACGGGACCGGCGCATGACGGTGCATCGCCGGCCGCCGCCGTGCCGTCGGTTGCCGTACCGGTCGAGGGCGATGGTGGGCCGACTGACTCTGTGCGATGCCCGCATGCCGGAACCTCCGGCGGCGCATCACTGGGCAGCCCGTCACTGGGCAGCCCGTCACTGGGCGGCCCGTCACTGCGACGCACTCCCGACGCGAGCACGATCGTTCCGCTTCGCGAAGGACGCTACAAGGTGGAGTTCACCGCGAGTCAGAGTTTGGTCGACATGTTCAACGAGGCTCGAGACTTGTTCCAGAACCAGCTGCCCACCGGTGACTTAGCCAGCATCGTCCAACGTGCACTCGTGCTTTTGATCGCGGAGCGAAAGAAGCAGCTCTTCGCGCAAACCAACAAGCCTCGGGTGTCGCGGCTTGCCGAATCTAACGCCACCGCGGACAAAGCTGGCGCCACCACGCACGCGGTTTGCGCTGAAGCCCAGCCGTCGAAACCGAATAGCCGGCACATCGCGCATTCATTTTCTGAGGCGAGCGCGGACGAAGCTCGCTCCACCACACGCGTGGTTTGCCCTGAATCTGAGCCGACAAAATCGAATACCCGGCGTCAACCTTCAAAAGCGAATACGCGGCACATCGCGCACGCATTGCGTCGCCAAGTGTATGCGCGAGATGTGCACGAGAGAAGCGGGTCGCACGACCGCGCTCACCACGGCGCGGAGCGGCGCGAGAAAACCATGGCCTTTTCATCGGGCACACCGGTGAACAGTCGTACAATTTCACTGAGTCCAGGCCATCCCCGCAAATCGAGTTCTAGCGATCTGAACGATTGATCGATTGCGCTCGCGGGGAGTCGCAGCACTACGCACCCATCCATCCTTGACGAACATGCCACCTCATAGTCTTTGGCCGGCTCTTTCTCCCAGCCGCTATCGGCCGCCAACAGCTTCAAGCACTACGGCGCGGAGCCGCGCGGGAAGACCAAGGCGCCCTTCTTTCGTGGAACACCAGTAAGCAAGCCCACGATTGGACTGGGTCCAGGCCCAGGATGGTCCGAGCAGGGTCCAGGCGCTGGCGGGGTGAGTCGACAGTAGGTTCGTTCGATCGCGGTCTGAAGCCGAACTAGTTCGGTTAGTATGGAGAGTTGCCGGATTATGCGAACCGATCGATCACGACTCGACCTGCCCGTGTGGTGGCTTGCGCCGCTGCTAGCTGCAGTAATAGCCGGTTGTTTGTCGGAGACGACGCCGGACCCACACGAATATCCCGACACAGATCCACCTTCCGAAACCGAACCGCACACGTTTTACGTGCGACCCAACGGCGACGACACACAGTCCGGCCTCCACAAACACGAGAGCTGGCGCACGCTCACCCGCGTGAACCGAGAGGATCTCGAGCCCGGGGATACCGTCCTGTTCGAGGGCGGCGAGTCGTTCGAGGGCACACTACAACTCGTCGCCGCCGACAGCGGCAAGGCCTCGGAGCCCGTGCGCATGAGCTCGTTCGGCAACGGCCGGGCAGTGATTCACGGCGGGGGCGGCGACGGCATTCTAATCACGGACGCGAATCATCTGGTCATCGAGCAGCTGATCGTCAGCGGCGATTGGAACGCAGAGGCGCAGAGCGGGAACGACGGCGAAGGCGTGAGCGCAATCGGTAGCGTGAGCGGCACACGGCGCCAAGGCTTGCAGCTGCGCAACCTCGAAGTCCACGGCTTCAAAAACGCCGGTATCGGAATCCATGCCCGCCCCGAAGACGACACGAAGGACAGCGGCTACGCAAACGTGGAGATCCGCGACTGCGAAGTGCACGACAACGGCGACTTCGGCGTGCTGAGCGACGGGCCGTACATCTACGACGGGCCGGGCTACTCACACGCAGACGTGCACGTGCGCGGCGTCTCCGCACATCACAACCGCGGGCTCAAGAACAAGGGCGAACATACCGGAAGCGGCATCGTACTGTCGGACGTCGAAGGCGCAGTCATCGAGCACTCGATCGCCCACCACAACGGCGAGTTCAACGACCACGACGGCGGCGGTGGATTCGGGATTTGGGCGTGGGACTCCGACCGCGTGACGATCCAGTTCAGCGAGAGCTACGACAACAAGACCGGCACCTCGGACGGCGGCGGATTCGACCTCGATGGTGGCGTCACACGCTCGGTGATGCAGTTCAACTACAGTCACGGCAATCAAGGCGCGGGTTTCGGCGCGTTTCAATTCGCGTACGCCCGCCCGTACTCCGACAACCTGATCCAGTACAACATCAGCCAGAACGACGGGTTCTCGTTTTTAGTCTGGGACGGCTACGGAGACATGGGCGCCCTCGCGTTCGCACACAACGTGGGTTACGGCGACAAACCCGTGCTTGCGACGTTCAGTGCGCTCGCAGATGTAGCGTTCGTCAACAACGTGTTTTACGGAACCGGACCGCAACTGTTCGATGTGTTCGATGGCACCGCGCTGCTGTTCCAGGGTAACGACTACTGGACAGCAGATGCGACGTTCTCGATCGCCTGGAACACGGGAACCGCAGAACCGGCGATGTTCTCGAGCTTCGAAGCGTATCGGCTCGCAACCGAGCTCGAGACGCTCGACGGCGAAGTCACCGGTTTGAACGTCGATCCCGAGCTGGTCGCAGCGGGGAGCGGCGGAACGCTCGACGACACGAGTCTTCTGAAGACGCTGACGATGTACCAGCTTCGCGAGAGCTCGCCGCTGATCGATCGCGGCGTGGATCTCCAACGTCTCGGAATCGAAGCGGCCGAGCGCGACTTCTTCGACGACGCCGTGCCCGCCGGGACAGCGCGAGACATCGGCGTGCACGAGGCGCGCTAAACGCTACCGACTTTCGAGAACGCTTCGAGCAAGAACTCCGTGAACAACCGCACACGCTCCGGCTGCTGGCGCGCGGCGTATACGAGGTAGATGTGGGCTGAACGCGAGGACCACTCGGGAAACAGGCGAGTGAGCCGCCCAGCTTGGACACCCTCGTGCACGTGGATCGCCGGCATGTGACCGACGCCCTCGCCCGCCGCGACGAGCTCGACCATCGCGGCGTAGTCGTCGACGCTGATCCGACCGTTGACCTTGAGCTCGATCGACCGCGCGCGCTTCGCTGAGCCCCGTTCGAGCTTGATCACTTGCGTGCGGGTCGGCGCACGGTTCAGGACGAACGACTCCGACTCCAAGCTGCGAATGTCGGGGGTTACCGCCAACCGCGCGGCAGTCTTCGGACTCGCGGCCAGCTGAAGCTCCGAGTCGCACAGCTTGCGAGCGATCAAGTCGCTCTTGCCCATGCGGCCCGCGCGGACGGCGATGTCGACGCCCTCCTCGACCAGCTCGACCAGGCGGTTGGTGAACATCAGATCGAGCGAGATCTCCGGGTAACGTTCCAGAAATGCAACGAACATGGGCGCCAGCACCATCCGCCCGAGGTCCGGTGGCGCGGTCACGCGGATCACGCCCCGCGGCGCCTGGCTGCTCTGCTCGAGGGCGGCGACGGCGGCATCGAGCGCGTCGACCGCACTCACGACCGATGCGTAGAAGCCGCGTCCAGCCGGCGTCAGCGTGATCTTGCGGGCATTGCGGTGCAGGAGCTTGTTGTGGAGTTCCTGTTCGAGCCGCAGCAGCCTGCGACTGACGGTGGACTTGGGAAGCCCGAGCGTTCGCGCTGCGCCCGACAGGCTGTGCTGCCGCACCACTTCGACGAAAGTCGCAATGTTATCGGCACTCTTCGGCACGGCAGCCAGCGTTCCGTTTTCGCAACCCTATGTCAATCGAACGCGCCCCTCACGCCGGCGCTAGGGCGATTTACACTGAGGCATGACCAAGCGGACTTCGAGGCGCGGACTGCTCCGGGGCGGAGCGGCTGTCCTAGCGGGACTCGGCGGCCTGGCCGCGACTTCGAAACTGCTCGGGAGCAAAGGACAAATGACCATGCGAACACAAACTGCAACGACGACTCAAACGCCCGCGCGCACTATCGAACGCGTGCTTGCGGCCACGTCGGAGCACTGGGTCGGCGACGGCTTTCGAGTGCGCAGCGTGATCGCACCGCAGGGAGATCCCCGGATTCAGAGCCCGTTCTTGCTGCTCGATCACGCCGCACGGCGCTACTTCGAGCCAGCAGCCGAGCCGCGCGGAGTAGGTGAGCACCCACATCGCGGGTTCGAGACGGTGACCTTCGCGTACCGAGGTGAGATCGAGCATCGCGACTCTACCGGTGGCGGCGGAACGATCGGCGCAGGCGACGTGCAGTGGATGACTGCAGCCGGCGGCCTCGTGCACGAGGAGTTTCACTCGCAGAAGTTCACGGCCGAAGGCGGCGACATGGAGATGGTCCAGCTCTGGGTCAACTTGCCCGCGAAGAGCAAGCTGACGAAGCCGGGATATCAGGCGCTGTTGGACAAGGACTTCCCGCGGCTGACGCTCGGGGCGGCAGGCGCCCGCCTCATCGCAGGCTCGCTGAACGGCGAGCAGGGTCCGGCGCGAACCCACTCGCCGATGACCGTGTTCGACCTGAGCTTCAACGAGGAAGGCCCTTCGGAGTTCACGCTGCCGAGCGACTTCAACTCGTTCATCTTTACGCTCGAAGGAGACGTGAGGGTCGGCGCAGAGGCGCGGCCGGTGAAGCCGGGTGAGCTGGCGGTCCTGAAGCGAGGCGAGTCGGGCTCGGTCTGGCTGCAAGGTGCCAAGGGCGCCCGCGTGCTCGTACTGAGCGGTGAGCCACTCGATGAACCTGTGGCAGCCTACGGCCCGTTCGTGATGAACACACAAGTCGGAGATCATGGAAGCGATCCGCGACTACCAGACCGGGAAGATGGGGCACCTGCCCGCCCGCGGCTAACGAACCTCAGACCTCGAACACGAAAGGCGCGCGGCGGGAAACTGCCGTGCGCCTTTTGTTTCGGAGCGGGCGCAGCGGGCGCGAACGGACGCAGACAGACGCAAACTCACTTGCGGAGCGAAGCGATCGGCGTCCACGTCTTCATGCGCTCGCCGCGCATCGACCGGAACACGCCGAGTCCCGTCGCCGCGAACGCGCACAGGATGTCCCAGGCTTGCGCGAGCGGGCCGCTCGACGAAACTGCGCCGACAACGAGCCCGATCGTCGCAATCGAAGCGAGCAGAAACGCATCCACGCCTTCGCCCAAAAAGATCAGGCCGAGCTCGATCAGCGCTAGGCCGATGCCTAAGAAGTAGATCGTCAGCCAGCGAATCCACTTGTGGGAGACGTACTTGTAGATCAGGAACGCGTTCATATCGCGCAACCGTGGCCACAGGTACCGGTGCACGTTGAACGCGCACGACGCGATCCGGACTTTGCGCCAGAACTCGTCGCGTTGGCCCGCGACGTTCTCCTCGTACGCGATCACGTCCTCCGCCTGGACGACCCGGAAACCTTCGCAACACACCATCATCGAGACGTACATGTCGTCGATGATGTGGTCCGGCGGCGGCCGGTGCAGATCGCGCCGGAGCGCAAACAACGAACCATCAGCGCCGATCGCTGAACCTGTGTCGGTTTCAAGACGTTTCGTCCACTCTTCAAGACGCCAATACAGCGACCCCGAGTACGCGGTAACCGACGCTTGCGGGTTTGTGTACCGCAGGTGCCCCGAGACGCAACCGATCTTCGGATCGGCGAAGTAGCGCATCAGCCTCGCCGGCGCCTCCAGGTCGATCATCACGTTCGCATCCGTGAACATCAGGAAGGGTTTCGTCACCCGCGACACAAGCAGGTTCATGCCGTGCGTCTTGCCGTGACGTTCCACCGACACGTGTAGGTTGATTTCGTCCTCGTGCGCCCGGAGCTTCTCGGCCGTGCCGTCATTCGCGGCGTCCACGTAGACGAACACCTCGAGCCCCGGATACTTGCGCTTCAACGCGAGCAAGTTCGCGATCTTCTCGTCGATCACGCGCTCTTCATTGTACGCGCACATGCAGATCGCGACGTCGGACGGCGACGGGCCCGAAACGTCCGGTTTCGGCAAAGGCCGATGCAGCCAGCGGCGAACGAACCAGAGTGAACCAGGATACGTGGTGAAGGGGTGAAGCGCCGCGACCACGCAGAGCGCGCCCACGATCAATAAGCTCAAACCCATAGTCGCTCGCGGCTCATCTCAAGAGCAGTTCCTGCGCCGGCTCGCGCGGGGATTTCACCCGCTGCAGTTCATCGGATCGACCCCGTTCTAACGAACCGTTCATGCCCCCTCGCGCGCTTGGTATGTACTCTGGGCCCGATTCTCCGTCAATGAGATCACCGGGTTCGCGCGCTGCGGAAGCCTCGCTGAAATTCGCAACGAAGGACAACGCATTTGCTCCAGCGTATGCGTTCGAGGTTTGCGCTCGGTGTCCGGTAACCGAACGCAGCGAGGCAACCCGGACAGTTGTAAACAGTGGCTGGACAGTCGTCGCGACTGCGATGGCGGAGAACGATCGGCGGTGGGAGTCACCGCCGCCCTTGGCTGCGGCGGCCTCGCCACCCGATCTTCCGGCCTAATCCGCGTTGGCACCCGACACCAATGTGGTGTAACCCTGCGGTATTGCCAGTCGCTTACGGTCTCCGCGGGGTCTGAGTATTGCGTGAGCCGTCTAAAGGGGTTTGGGATTATGCGCCGGTGTCACGTCGGTTGCCGGTTGGAAACAACCGCTTCGTACCCATTCGGCGGGGTACCGGGGAAGTCGGCGATTCTGTCAGGTACGCCGGCCCGGCGTTCCCATGCCCTGATTGGAAAGGGGGAAGATGTCTTACACTGGACGTTCCCCGAAGCGTCAGGACTATCAGCAATCATGGAACTGGAACCGGGGGGTGGTTAACCTATGCTTCCTAAACAAACTGCGGATGAAAAGACCGGCCGCGTCGCGGCGTACTACGAGGGCAAGAACGCGCTCGTAACAGGGGGATTCGGCTTCATCGGAAGTCACATGACGAAGGCGCTGGTCGAGCTCGGCGCAAACGTCACTGTCTTCGATATCAATACCGATGAGTCGCGCGACTCCCTGCTGAACGATCGCTCGCTCGGGCTTCGCAACAAGATCACGATCGTCAGAGGCGATCTGAGTGACGCGAACGCGGTGCGCGAGGCGATCACGGCCGGCAACTTCCACTTCATCTTCAACTTCGCGGCGTACGCGACCGTGATCGAAAAGGCGGTCGAGAATCCGTACGAGACCATCCTCGCGAACACGATGGGTGTAGTGAACATCCTCGAGTCCGCGCGAGGCTTGAAGCTGCGGCCGACGCGCATCTTCCATGCCTCGACGGACAAAGTGTACGGCGAGATGGATGGCGACGCGTACGACGAGGAGAAGACTCCGTTGCGCGGCATCGGCGTCTACGACGGGGCGAAGCTCGCCGCCGACGTGTTCGCGCGGACCTACCACGAGATCTTCGGGCTGCCGACCGTCGTCCTGCGGATGTGCAACATCTTCGGTCCGTGCGACTTCAACACGAACTATCGTTTGATCCCGCGCGCGATGCGTCACTTGTACTCCGAGCCCGAACCGAAAGGTCCGGAGCTGTACTTCGATGCGATCGAACACTGGCGCGACTATCTGCACGTCGACGACTGTATTCGCGCCATCTTGCTGCTCGCGTTTCGTCACGAATGTCGCGGTGAGGTTTTCAACCTCGCGGCGACGAAGTTCGCGTCGACACCCGAGCTACTCAAGATGGTGGTCCAGGTAGCGCACGAGATCGAAAAAGACTTCGACGTGAAACGCGCGGAACAGATCCTCGCGAACGGCATCTCGGTCAAGGTTCGCATCGGTAACCCGGGCGTACTCGCGATCAAGAAGCAGCGCTTGAACGGCGACAAGCTGACGCGCATCACCGGCTTCGAGCCGGTGATCGGATTGCACGAAGGCCTCGAGCGCACGATCCGCTCCTACCGCAGCCACTACTTGAACACGGCGCGGAGGAGCGGATGAGCTACGTGTGGGATGCTCGTCCCTGCCTCGTCACGGGCGGGACGGGCTTCGGCGGCTCGCACTTGTGTTCGGACCTGATTCGACGCGGCGCCAAGGTGTACGTGCTGGATCGCGTGTTCCCGCGCAACTCGTACTTGAGGCTGCAAGGCTTGGACTCGCGCGTGGAGTTCATTCAAGGCGACATTCGCGATCTCGATCTGCTGCGCGTGACGATCGAGCGCTACGAGATCGACACAATCTTTCACCTCGCGGCACAACCACTGGCGCCGATGAGCAACGTGCTTCCGTTCGAGACGTTGAGCATCAACGCGCTCGGCACGTTCACAGTGCTCGAGGCGATGCGAACGACGAAGTCGGCAAAGACGCTCGTGTTCGCATCGTCGGGCGCACACTACGGCGCGACGACGACGGACAAACCGATCGGCGAGGACGACGCGCTCTGCGGCGCGGTGAATCTGTACGGTCCGTCCAAGACCGCGGCGGACGTCGTCGTCCGAACCTACGCGAACGTCTACGGCCTCAACGCCGGCGTGTGCCGCTTCATGAACACGTACGGGCCGGGCGACACGAACTTCAGCCGGATCGTGCCGCGCGCGATCCGTAGCTTGTTACAGGGAGCCGCGTACGACTTCGGCGATCGGGACGACGGCTCGACCCGCCTCGATTTCTTGCACATCCGCGACATGACCGGCGCGTACATCAGCGTCGCCGAGAACATGAGCGTCGCCAAAGGCGAGGCGTTCAACTTCGGGCGCGGGACGCCGGTGTCGACCGGTGATGTCGCGCGAGCGGTGAGTCGCGGCTTCGACGGCCGTGAGCGCGAACCGAAGTTTCTCGGAGCACCGCGCGACAAGCCGGTCGTGAAGTACTTGGATATTCGCAAAGCCAAGACCTTGCTCGGGTGGGAGCCGCAGACGTCGCTCGAAGCCGGCTTGCGCGACACGATCGACTGGTATCGCGCACACCTGGCGCAGCTATGAGCTTCAGCGAGAGCATCGAGACGCTGCGCGCCGATGAAGCGGTGCGACGGCGCGAGTTTCCCGTCGTCGAGTCGAAGGTGTACCTCGCGCACGCGGCCGTTTGCCCGCTCGCGAGGTGCGTCGTCTCGGCGGTTTCGGACTACTTGGCGCAGGTCGGTCGCGGTGGCCAGTTCGAGTATCTGCACGCGAAAGCGGAAGCCGGTGCGCGCGCACTCGCGGCCGCGATGATCGACGCGACGCCGGACGAGATCGCCTTCGTCTCTTCGACTTCGGCAGGGCTCAGCTTGGTCGCTGCGGGGTTGCCCTGGAAAGCCGGCGACACAGTCGTGATCAGCGAAGGCGACTTCCCTTCGAACGTCTATCCGTGGCTGCGCCTCGAGAAGCTCGGTGTTCGCGTGGTGCCGATTCGCACACGCGATGGAACCGTGACGCTCGAACAAGTCCAAGCGCACATCGACGACCGCACGCGTTTGGTCGCACTCTCGTCCGTGCACTACGCGACCGGCGCGCGCACCGACGTCGACGCGATCGGCGCGTTCCTACAGTCTCGCGGAATCTTGGTCTGCGTCGACGCGATCCAAAGCCTCGGCGCGGTTCCGCTCAGCGCCCGGCACGTCGACTTCCTGGTCGCCGATGCGCACAAGTGGTTGCTCGGCCCGCAAGGTTTGGGCGTCCTGTTCGTGCGGCGCTCGCGCTTTGCCGAGCTCGATCCGGTGTTGGTCGGGTGGAAGTCGATAAAGGCTTCAAAGGACTTCGTGCAACAAAGCCTCGAACTCGCCCACACCGCGCGGCGGTACGAGCCAGGCTCGCTGAACGCGATCGGGATCATCGGCCTCCACGCCGCCCTCGAGATGCTGCAGCACCTCGGCGTACCCGCGATCGCGGCGCGCATCGCGAGCTTGCGCGCGCCGCTCGTAGCTGCACTGCTACGCAAAGGCTACGAGGTGCTCGGGCCGCCAGCAGGCACGACATCGGGCATCGCCTCGTTCCTTCGGGACGGCACCGATATGGTCGCCCTGTGCCGCACGCTCGATCAGGCCGGGATCGTGACCTCGCTCCGCCACGACCTCGCGGGCCGCGCGTGCATCCGCGTCGCGCCCCACTTCTACAACACCGAAGCAGAGCTCGAGCGATTGCTCGCGGGTGTTTGATCAGCCGCGACTGTCGCGAGACTGACTGCGAGCTGTCGCGCAGCGGATGATTTCAACCCGTTCTGCACGAGGCAAACTGGCGCATGTGTCGCGATCATGCGGGCGCACGATCGCGACTTCGGGCTTCGCGACGACTAGCGAGCAGCTGCGTGCGTCAGCGCCGGAAGCTCGCGAACGCTGTGCGCGCCGACCTCGCTCGCGCGCTTCACTTCGATGAAGAGCCTGGTCTCGAGGTCGTAGATATACCCGTAGATGGGAACATCCGCGGGCACGAGCGGGTGATTGCGGATGCGCGTGATGTCAGCCACCAGGCTCTGCTCTTGATCGCGGAGCGCAAGCTTGTGGACGTGCCCACCCTCGCGCGCGCTCGAGACGCTGATCTTCACACTCCCGCCGCTCCGACGCGGACCGCCGTTCAGCAGCTCGCGCGTCAAATCCTCCGTGAGGAGCGCCATGCCGCAATGGCTGTGCTGCACCACGTACCACTCGCGCGTCCCGAGCAACTGGTACGAGAGCACGAGCGATCGAATCGCGTCTTCAGTCGCGCGAGCACCCGCGTTCCGAATGATGTGCGCGGAGCTGCCTCGTAAGCCAGCTAACTTGGCTGGCTCGATCCGCGCGTCCATACACGTCAGGATCGCGAACCGCTGCGTCGAGGGCAGGGCCGCCGTACCTTCGTCGTGCTCGAACCGGTGATACCCGATCTCATGCTCGCCACTGGTCCGGTGCGCCTGTGCTTGCAAACTCGCGTCGGGTCGATCGCTCATGGCATTGCTCGCTCTTCTCGCTCGTGTCGAGGCAACCACGGGTGCGACGATGTGGCCAACTTCGCGGAGTGCACGCGCCATGCCATGGAAAATGCAGTCAGCACAACGAGTTCTCGCACTTCTCACGGAGCTGCCCCGCCACCTGCCGTTACCTGTGCGGGCGATTCCGGGCGACCCATCCGTGAGATATCACCGGCTCGGGGCAGCACGGTCGCAGGGTTCGGCCATAGAGGGCTTGCGCATGGGCCACCAATTTCGACGTTTCGAGCGTACCGCTTCGTCCCCTCCGACCCGCCGCTCGTCATTCGCCCTGCCGGGCTCGTCGGCTTGTCGGCATGCCCGGGTACCCGCGGCGGTTACTAAGAGTGCCATGAGGTTCGAACCGTCCCGCCGCGCCAGCGCCTTCTTGTGTTGGTGCGTGATCGGCTGGGGCACCGCTGCGCAGGGGGTGCGCGCCGAACAAGCGGAACAAGCGCGGCGGGAGCTGACGTTGAAAGAGGCGCTCGACACCGCGGCGGCACATAGCCCGACCCTGCAGCAAGCGCGCGCACAGAGCGATGTCGCGGAAGGTCGCACCGTACAAGCCCGCTCAGTGCTGCTGCCACAAGTCACCGGCACGGCTTCGTATGCGCGTGTACACGGCTCGGGCACAGGACAGCTGGGAGCGACACCCGCATCGTCGACGGCGGGTCTCACCGGCAACGCACTCGGCACGTACAATCGCTTCTCGATCGGAGCGGCCGTGACGCAAGTACTGTGGGATTACGGCGCAATCGAGACCTTGCGGGCGTCGGGCTTGAGCTTCGACGCGCAACGCGCAACCGAGCGCGCGACGGTGTTGCAGACGCAGCTCGACGTGCGAACACGTTTCTTCGAAGCGATGGCTGCGCGAGCGCTCATTCACGTGCAGGAAGAGCTGCTCGAAAATCAGCGCTTGAACTCGGACGAAGTGGGGCAGTTCGTGAAGGTCGGAGTGCGCCCGGAGATCGACCTGTTGCAGGCACAAACGGACTTCGCGAACGCGCGCGTGCAGCTGCTGTCGGCGCAAAATACGTACGCGGTGGCCAAGGCGGCGCTGCGGCAATCGATCGGGATGCAAGACGCGAGCGGGTTCGAGGTCGCCGACGACAAGCTCGGCGACATGCCGCAAGAGACACGCGCGCTGACGATCCTCGTCGACGACGCGCTGGCGCATCGGCCCGAGATCGAAAGCCTGGAGCGTTCGCGGGCGGCTGCGCGTGCGTCGATCGCCGCGGCACGTGCAGGTTATCTGCCGACACTCGCAGCCAACGCGGGGATCGCCGAGGTCGGCCGCGAGGTCGAGGACTTGAGCACGAACTGGAACCTCGGCGTGTCGCTCACCTGGCAAGTCTTTCAAGGGGGACTCACGTCGGGGCAAGTCGACGAGGCGCGTGCGCTCAGCATCGTGCAAGACAGCCAGCTCTCCGCGATTCGCTTGCAAGTCCAATACGACGTCGAACAAGCCAAGTCGACGATCGAAAATACCCAAGCGTCGCTGTCAGCGGCGGAAGAAGCGCAGCGTCTCGCGCGCTCGCAACTCGAACAGGCGCAAGGCCGCTACCGCGAAGGCATCTCCACGATCATCGAGCTGCGTGACGCGCAGTTCGCCGTGACCTCCGCCGCTTCGCAGCTCGTGCAAGCGCAGCTGAATTTGTACCGCGCACGAGCGCAGCTGATGGCGGCGCTAGGACAAGACTCATGACCCCCGACTCCGCCATGCCAAACGCTCCCGTCGAATCGAAGCCGCCCGCAAAACACCGGGGCACGTGGATCACGCTGATCGTGCTCGCACTGATCGCCGCCGGTGGGTTCGTGGTGTGGAAGCGCAACCACGAGCCCCAAGGCGCTGACTCTGGTGGAGGGCCGGGATCGTCGGCTGCCGGGCCGGGCGGGGCCGCCAAGCGGCCGACGCCGGTGTTAGTCGGTGAAGCGACGGTCTCGGATGTGCCGGTGGTGCTCGAAGGGCTCGGCACCGTGACGCCGATCGCGAGCGTGGTCGTGCGTTCACGTGTGGACGGCCAGCTCGAGAGCGTGAAGTTCGTCGAGGGCGCAAATGTCAAACGCGGCGAGGTGCTCGCGCAGATCGATCCGCGAGCGTTTCAAGTTCAAGTGCAACAAGCGCAAGCGACGCTCGAACGCGATCGCGCAACGCTCGAGAACTCACAGCGCGATCTCGACCGCTACATGCAACTCGGCAAGCTGGTGACGCAGCAACAGATCGACACGCAACGTTCACAAGTCGCGACCTTGAACGCGAGCATCAAGCTCGATGAAGCCGCGATCGCGAACGCGAAGCTGCAGCTCGACTACGCGCGCATCACCGCGCCGATCAGCGGCGTGGCCGGCATTCGCACGGTGAATCCGGGCAATCTCGTGCATGCGAGCGACACGAGCGGAATCGTCACTTTGACCCAGCTCGATCCGATCGCCGTCGTGTTTACGTTGCCGCAGGACGTATTGCCGAAAGTTTCGAAAGCGCTCTCGATCGGTAACCCACAGGTGGACGTATTCGATCGGGCAGGTACCACTTCACTCGGAACCGGCAAGCTCACCGTGCTCGACAATCAAGTGAACGCCGACACCGGCACGTTGCGCTTGAAGGCCGAGCTGCCGAACCCGAATCGCGCGCTGTGGCCGAACCAGTTCGTGAAGTCGCGCGTCGCGATCGAAGTAAAAAAGAACGTCCTCAGCGTGCCCGCAGCCGCGATCGCACGTGGGCCGTCCGGTGACTTCGTGTACGTCGTGACCAGCGACAACAAAGCCGAGCAGCGATCGGTCAAAGTCGAGTCGATCGAAGGTGAGCGCGCGTTGCTCGTCTCGGGCCTGAACGCCGGCGACCGCGTGATCGTGGACGGGCAAGATCAAGTGAAGCCGGGCGGGCTCGTGGTCGCGCGCGGTGCGAACGGTGCAGGCGCCATTCCCGCCGGCCCGCGCAGCAAAGGGGATGCGGCGGCGGGAGGGCAGCCGTCCGCGGCAGGGCCTCGCGGCCAAGGTCAGCGTAAAGGCGCTCCATGAGCATCTCCGAGCCGTTCATCCGGCGGCCGGTCGCGACCACGCTGTTGACGTTGGGCATACTGCTCGCCGGCATCGTGGCGTACCGCCAGCTGCCGGTCGCAGCGCTCCCTGAAGTCGACTATCCGACCATCGTCGTCTCCACGCTGTTACCAGGTGCGAGCGCGGATACGATGGCGAGCTCCGTTACGACGCCGCTCGAACGCCAGCTCGGGCAAATCCCGGCGCTCGCGCAGCTGACGAGCATCAGCAGCCAAGGAAGCTCGCAGATCACGCTGCAGTTCGATCTCGAGCGCGGGATCGACTCGGCCGAGCAAGACGTACAAGCCGCGATCAATGCCGCGAGCAATCTGCTTCCGCCGACGCTCCCGGGCCCCCCGACGTACAGCAAAAGCAATCCCGCCGACACGCCGATCCTCACGCTCGCGCTCGGCTCCGAGACCTTGTCACTGTCCGAAGTCGACGACGAGGTCGACTCGATCCTGAGCCAAAAGATCTCGCAAGTGCCGGGCGTCGGCCTCGTCACGTTGAACGGTCGTCAGAAGCGCGCGGTGCGCATTCAAGTCGATCCGGTTTCACTCGCGGGCGCGGGCTTGACGCTCGAAGACGTGCGCCAAGCGATCATGGTCGCGAACGTCAATCAGCCGAGTGGCTCGATCGACGGGCCTCGGCAGCAGTACACACTCGCGACCGACGGCCAGCTCGAAAGCGCGGCGGAGTTCGCGCCGATTCTGCTCGCGTACAAGAACGGTGCACCGATCCGGTTGCGCGAAGTCGCGACCACGATCGACGGCGTCGAGGACGACAAGCTCGCCGGTTGGGCGAACACGCAACGCGCGATCATCTTGAACGTGCAGCGGCAGCCCGGCGCCAACGTGATCGCGGTCGCGGATCGGGTGAAAGAGCTCTTGCCGCAGGTGCAGGCGTCACTGCCGCCCGGCGTGAGCGTGCGCGTGTTGAGCGATCGCACCGAGACAGTGCGCGCGTCGGTCGAGGACGTTCAGTTCACGTTGCTGCTCACGATCGGCCTGGTCGTGATCGTGATCTATTTGTTCCTCGGCAGTCTGCGCGCGACTTTGATTCCAAGCGTCGTCGTACCGCTGTCGCTGATCGCGAGCTTCGGCATCATGTGGTGGGCCGGATTTTCGCTGAACAACTTGTCGCTGATGGCGCTCACGATCTCGACCGGCTTCGTCGTCGACGACGCGATCGTGATGCTCGAAAACATCACCCGCTACATCGAAGCCAAACAGAAACCGTGGGATGCGGCGATCCGCGGCGCAAAGGAGATCGGCTTCACGATCGTGTCGCTCACGGTCTCGCTCGTCGCCGTGTTGATTCCGCTGCTCTTCATGCCCGGGCTCGTCGGCCGCATCTTTCGCGAGTTCGCGAGCACGCTCAGCGCGGCGATCGTGATCTCGGCAATCCTGTCGCTGACCTTGACGCCGATGATGGCTGCGCATCTGCTCAAGCCGCACGACCCGAATGCAAAACCGACTTGGGTCGTGCGGATGTCGGAGCGTGGCTTCGAGTGGATGCTCAGCGTGTACAAGAGCTCGCTCGCGTGGGTACTACGGCACGAGACCACGACGTTGATCGTCACGCTGCTGACGGCCGTACTCACTGCCGCGCTCGCGTACTACATCCCGAAGGGCTTGTTTCCGACGCAGGACACCGGGCTCGTCGTGGGCGTGACGGAGGCGAGCCCGGATGTGTCGTTCGCGAAGATGTCCGAGCTGCAGCAAAGCGCGAGCGCTGCGCTGGTGCAGGACCCCGACGTGGCGAGTGTCGCATCGTTCATCGGTGCCGACGGCACGAACCCCACGTTGAACGTCGGGCGATTGTCGATCGCGCTGAAGCCGCGCGACCAGCGCACGAGCTCGCTGCCCGAGACGCTGACGCGTTTGCAAGATTCGATCACGGCACAGCCGGGCCTCAACGCGTACTTGCAGCCCGCACAAGACCTGCAGATCGACAGCCGCCTGAGCCGCACGCAGTATCAGTGGACGCTCGAAGACGCCGATCCGGAGGAGCTACTCGAGTGGGCGC
>Ga0193753_10002063_pt1 | contig 16350 bp, 11 predicted proteins | sample H1c2metaG_FD_144925 | JGI IMG/M metagenome (GOLD analysis project Ga0193753, IMG submission 144925) | Soil microbial communities from a riparian zone of the East river system, Colorado, United States - H1c2 | ecosystem: Environmental > Terrestrial > Soil > Riparian zone | place: USA: East... | reverse complement strand
CGGCGATCTCGAGTTCAGTGACCGCGCACGCTCCACGCAATCGCGCGCGCGGTCACTGAACTCGCGCTCGACGCCGGCGATCTCGATCGTAAAGCCCTCACCGTGGTCGATGACTTCTGCATCGATCGGGGCATCGCTCTCCGAGATATCGAGCTCTGCGTCGAGCAAAGGCTCGAGTTTGTCTTCGAGCTCCGACGGACTGGGACATGCGGCCGCTGCCAGCTGCACGTGAACAGCCGGCGATTCGGCAGAAGCGGACGCGACCCACAGCGCGAAAGCGCCGTGCGTTACGAGTCCCCACACAGCACTCCGAGAACTGACTGCCGCCACGCCGATGGCCTGGCGTAGGTGATTTCGGGCGAGACCTCAAGCCCTGCAGTGGAAACGGGGCGCGCCCGAACGGCTCAATCGTCGGCACGAATCAAGAGGTCGAGGCGCGCGAGCTCGGGCGGTTGCAAGACTTCGCCGAGCCAGTCTCGCATCTCGGCTGAGACAGTGAACACTCGCCGGTACGGCAGCTTTGCTTCGCGGGAGAGTCGCAAGACTTGCAAGACGCTCGTCGCCTGTCCGGGGTGATGGAGGATGGCGCTGCGCTCGACGCGCGGGTTCGACTTTTCGAGCATCTGCGTCGCACGCAGAGCTACGTCCGGAGTCAGCAGCCGACATTGCCGCCAGTCAGCCGCGATCACGATGCGGGTGGGTTCCGGGGCGCGGGCGAACTCCGCCGCCATCATCGCGATCATCTCGTCGACGTCGCCAACGCTGCGATATCCACCGCGAACTCGGATCTCGAGCAGCCGTCCAGTATGGATGAAGCAAGTGTTTCGCGGGCTCATCGAGAGAGTGATCACGATCCTACACAACTATGCCCGCAGCCAACAGCGGCGGCTCGAACGCGATGGCTGCCGGTGTGGGTAGTGCGCTCAGCTTGGACGACCTGACGTCGCTACGAGCGGCGACCGAATCGCATCGACTAACACAGTTGGTCTAACAGTTTATCGACATCAAAATGAGCTGCGCATCGCCACGCGCGCAGCGCAACCAAAACGACAAACGTCCTTAGCTGGGAAGTCTGCCCGGCACTCCAGGCGTCGTAGCTTGCTCGCAACAGAGTGCCCACGGGAGGCTTCATGCGAGCGCGGACGCGGTCGTGGAGCGTTTGGCTGGTGCTGGTTGCGGCGTGTTCGGGCTCGAACGAGGGCAACACCTCCGGAGTCGAACGTTCTCGCGATGCAGCCGCTGACAGCGGCGAAAACCCCGGTTTGGCTGCCGATAGCGGCGAGAGCCAAGGTCTCGCTGCCGACGGCGGCGAAGCAGCGGACGCGGCAGCGGACAGCGGCGGTTCCACCGCGGTGGGCAGCGGCCCCGTCGCGGACGCAGCAGTCGATGGCGGCAGCGCGGCGTCCTGCGACGATTGCGTCGAGCACGCGCACTGTGCCAACGGCGCGAAAGACTCTGGATGTCAGTGCGACCCCGGCTACAGCGGCGATGGCACCTCGGCTTGCACGGACGTCGACGAGTGCGGCTCGAACGCCGGCGGCTGCGGAGAGCATGCGACCTGCACGAACACAGCAGGCAGCTTCACCTGCGCATGCGCTGCAGGTTGGAAAGGCGACGGTCACGACTGCGCCGACGTCGACGAGTGCGGCTCGAAGACCGACGACTGCGGGGAGCACGCGACCTGCACGAACACGGCAGGCAGCTTCAGCTGCGCGTGCGACGCCGGCTGGAGTGGCGATGGCCGGAGCTGCGCTGATGTGAACGAGTGCGGGACTACCAAGGCGAACTGCAGCGCTGACGGCGTCTGCACAAACACGGACGGCAGCTTCGGCTGCGCGTGTAAGCCAGGTTTCACCGGCGATGGCGTTAGCTGTACCGATATCGACGAGTGCGCGAGCGGCAGTGATAACTGCGCGCAAGACGCCGAGTGTGTGAACACCTCAGGAGGCTTTAGCTGCACATGTCACAGCGGCTACGACGGGGATGGCACCACCTGTACCGACCGCGATGAGTGCGCAACCCAAGCTGACAACTGCAACGTCAACGCAGTCTGCACGAACTCCCCGGGAAGTTTCGCGTGTGCGTGCAACGCGGGTTTCAATGGGGACGGCGTAACCTGCGCGGATCTCGACGAGTGTCTCTTGGGCGCAGACGACTGCGCAGCCGACGCTGACTGCTTCAACGGCGAAGGTGGCTTCGCTTGTCTGTGTCGCGACGGTTACGAAGGTGACGGCGTGACTTGCACCGATCGCGACGAATGCGCGAGCGGTCTCGCGAGCTGCAACGGAAACGCGACGTGCACCAACACAGCCGGCGCGTTCGCTTGCACCTGCAAAGCGGGCTACCGCGGCGACGGCTTCGACTGCGCCGACGTCAATGAATGTACCGACGGCAGTGCCAACTGCGCCTCGACCGCCAGCTGCACGAACTTGCTCGGCAGCTTCAGCTGCACGTGCCGCACCGGTTACAGCGGCGACGGTGTGACCTGCCGTGACGTCGACGAATGCGAAGCGGGGACGGCGAACTGCAGTCCAAACGCCGGCTGCACGAATACGCCTGGCAACTTCAGCTGTGCGTGTCGCAGCGGCTACACCGGCGATGGCGCGACCTGCAGCGACGTCGACGAATGCGCGACCAACCAGGACAACTGCAACGCCAACGCGACGTGCACGAACACTCCCGGCACTTTCAGCTGCGCTTGCAACCGAGGCTATGCTGGTGACGGCGTCACATGCACGCCCGATGAAGTAGACGAGTGCACACAAGGAACCGATAACTGCAGTCCGAACGCGACTTGCACGAACACGACGCTCAGCTTCACTTGCGCCTGCAACGCGGGCTATAGCGGCAATGGCGTGACGTGTAGCGACGTCAACGAGTGCACCAGCAACTCGGACAATTGCAGCTCGAACGCGACTTGCACGAACACGACTGGAGGCTTCACGTGCATGTGCAACGCGGGGTTCAGCGGCGATGGCATCACGTGCGAACGCGCCGCGCAGACCTGCGACCTGACGGGGACATTCGGCATGCTCACGGAGATCGACGTCGAGTGGGATGCAGTGAGACTCCTGGGCATCACAGTCGTCCAAGGCGGCAGCGATACGCTGTATTCATGGTCGTTGCGCCGTCAAACACAGACTGGCAACGGCATTCGCTCCGAAGCGCAAGCGTGTGGTGACACCGCGCCCGATCTGTGCAGTCCGTTCTTGGGCCAAGCGGTAACGCAACGAATACCAGACAGCACCTACGACGCATCGAGCATGCCTCGCGCGGTCTCGACGTTCACGCTTCCGAAAGCGCCGGTTGCAGGCGATCCCTATGTCAGCGGCATCGAGGCGACATTACTCGGGCTGCAACTCCCCACGCCGGATGCATCGTGGCCCGCCGAGTACAACGACCCCGCGATCACCTGGCGTGATCACGACGGCGACGGTCAGCCAGGAGTCACCTCGGTCATTCCTACCGACGGCCGCTCGACGCGATGCAACTTGCCGTATGGCGGATTGCCCATCCCGTCGGACGGTGAGCTTGCGAGCCGCATCTACGCGGGGAGCCGTTCACTCGCGAGCCTCGACGGAACGATCCTCGACTGTGACACTATTCGAGGCGACGTCCGAGGTCCGAGGAACGGTGTGCCTCAGCTCGAAGGTCACGTCGTCGGGTGTCTCAAGGCCGACGGCCAAACATGCACGGCGGCCGAGACCGCTTCGATCGATGACGGCGTCGCGAGCGGCCAGCGAGTGTTAGGAGCGCGCTTCACGTTGGTGCGAGTGCCTGAAGCGACGAGTTGCTCGCAACTGAGAGCGTTGGACTTTCCCTAGCTGTAGCGAAGTGTCCGCGATCGCGCTCGACTCGTTGGAATAGCCCTTGCGTTAGTTCCGACTGGGGCCGATGAGAAACGTTCTCGCGCATCTAGGACTGTGTGTGGTGACGATGGCAGTGTGTTTCGGCCCGCGCGTGTTGCGCGCTGACGACAGTCCTGTGGTGCAGGATTCACAGAACCAGCCGAGCTCCAACGACCAACCTCCAGTGCGGCGCTGGCAGTATCCCGATCCCGAAACGGAGCGGGCACCATCGTACGCCGCGGAGGCCAAACGTCCGCGGCAACGCTACAGCGGTTGGCTGGCGCTCGGATATCTGAGCGCGCCCGCGCTCGGGCTCGGGCTACCGTTGCTCGTTGAAAGTGCTTCATCGAACGACACGTTGACGGCATTCGTGTTCATCACGGGGTTCGTCACGGCCGCTCTCGTGCCGGGCATTGTTCACGCGGTCCATGGCGAGACAGGGCGTGCGCGTCGAGCCTGGGTCGGGTTTCCGATATCAATGCTGGTGGGGATCGTACTCGGTGCTGTGATCGGTTCACTGATCGGCGTGAGCCACAAGGGTGATCCCGCATTCGACGGTGACGCGCAGTTGAGCTTCGGGATCAAAGGCGCGTTGATCGGCACCGCGGTCGGGGCCGCAGGCTTTGCGATTTTCGATTTGGCGACCTGAACCGACGTTGGACCGAAGCGATCAGCCGTGCGTTGGTGGCGGCTTGCGATCGCTCCCGGAGTTGCTTATGCCGTCGCCCCACTATGATCAAACTCGAAAAAACTGGTGCGATTGCGACCCTGACACTCAGCCGGCCTGAAGCCCTCAACGCACTCGGCGAACCGGGCGACGGCGAAAAGGTCGCCGCTGCATGTGCAGAGGTGAACGCCGACCGCGCGATCCGCTGCGCGATTCTGACCGGTGCCGGAAAAGCGTTTTCAGCGGGCGGCAACGTCAAGGCGATGCAGAACCGCACGGGCGCGTTCGGCGGCGATCCCGCGAGCGTTCGCGACGGCTACAAGGGCAACGTGCATCGACTCGTCAACGCGTTGTTCAATCTCGAGGTGCCGCTGATAGCTGCTGTCAACGGCGCGGCCATCGGGCTCGGCTGCGATGTCGCGTGCCTCGCCGACATCCGCGTATCGTCCGACACTGCGAAGTACGGCTGTACGTTCTTGAAGCTCGGTTTGATCCCGGGCGACGGCGGCGCCTGGTTGCTGCCGCGCGTCGTCGGCTTTAGTCGCGCCTGCGAGCTCTTGTTCACGGCTGATGTGATCGACGCGAAGACGGCGCTCGAGTGGGGCCTCGTGTCCCGCGTCGTGCCGGCCGACCAACTGATGCAAGAGTCGCTCGCGCTCGCGAACCGGATCGCCAAGCAGGCACCAGGTGCAACCCGCCTCGCGAAGACGTTGCTGCGTCAGGGCCAAAGCGCCAGCTATCAAGCGGTGATGGAAATGTCAGCAGCGGCTCAAGCCTTGATGCATCACACGAAGGACCACGAGGAAGGTGTCGCAGCCATCCTCGAGAAGCGCGAGCCAAACTTCACCGGCCAGTGACGCCGCTGACAGCTGCAGAGCCGTCCAAGGCTCAGCGCCTCGCGCGCGGCGCGTCCACGGAGCGTCCACCAAGCGTCCTTACATTCGAGTTTTAGTCGCAATGCATGCCTGACACTGAATCGGCAGACTGACATTGCGCGTGAGCCGCAACCCTTTGTGGTCAGTTGGCGCAAACTCGATTGACCGATGCACCTGTTGCGACATAGTAGTTAACCCATTGGGTGAACCGGATCATTGGCCGGCATGCGGCAGCCGTTAGCTGCAGCGAGGTAAGAGCCATGTCCCCGGGCGTGCTGCGCTGGTCGCAACTCTCGTTCACGTTGCTGTTCGTTCTGTCCGCGATTGCATGCGGCGGCAGCGATGAGGACTCCAGATCCCGGACGTTTCCGCCGGTGCCTTTGGCCGGCGGCCGGGCGAGCGGCGGCGTTTTCGGTGGCAGTAACGGTGGGCTCAGTCAGCCGGCACCGTTCGGGGGAAGCGGTTCGGTCCCTCCCGCGATCGCCGGACCGAACTCCGCAACACCGTCGGTTTGTGCGAGCGCGCTCGTGAGAACCGCGAAGAACATGCCGACGATCGTGTTCGTCATCGACGGCTCCGGCAGCATGTGCGCGCCCTTCGGCGGTGGTGGAACGCGCTGGCAAGCGTTGCGCTCTGCTCTTCTCGATCCGATGCGCGGGCTCATCTATCGCTTGCAGAACATCGTGAGCTTTGGCATCTCGATCTACGACGGCACGATCGATTTGCTTCTCGCGTTGACCGCCGAACCAGTCCCCGCTGCGGGCGGTGCAGCAACGGGAGGTCAGAGTCCTGCCTGCGCGCTCACGTACGCGAACATGAAAACGGCTGGGATGTGCCCAGCCCAAGTGAACGTGTTGCCACCGGCGCTCAACAACGCGCCGATGATCGACGCTGCGTTTCCGCGCGTGGAGCTCGGTGGCTCGACACCGACGGACCGCGCGCTGGCGACCGTGATGGACCAGCTGATCGCCGGGATTCAGACCCAAGGTCCCGATCAGAAAGCTGTCAGTCCCGTCTATGTGATTCTCGCAACCGATGGTGCGCCGAACGACATCTGCGTTGGCGGCGTGGGCGGGGACGGCAGCGTACAGCGGCAAGGCGTGATCACCGCGGTGGATCGCGGCGCCGCTGCCGGCATTACGACGTGGGTCATCAGTCTCGCCGGTGGCGATGCCGCGTTGCAAGCGCACCTCGACGAAGTCGCGCGTCACGGAGAACCGAAAAACCCGATGGCCAAGACGTTCGCGCCGACCGACCCTGACGGGTTGATCAAGACACTCGCTACACTGTTAGGCGGCGCGGTCGGATGCAACATCAACCTGAACGGCCGCGTGACTGTCGGTCAGGAGTGCAGTGGTACTGTCACCCTCGGAACCAGCGCGCTCGCCTGCTGCCAGCAACCCGCGCCCGGTGGCGCCTTCATGTGCGACGGCGCTGCAGCGCCAGCACCGAACGGCTGGCGACTGCAGAACGACAACGCGATCGAGCTGTTGGGTGACTCCTGCACGAAGTTCTTGATCGGTGCCGACACAGCGCTGGACGCCACGTTTCCTTGCGACGTGTTTAGGCCGCTCTGAGCGGCGCGTTGGCTCGCGTGATCCGCGCGAGCGCACCGCAGATCAGTTCTTTGCTGCGCTCGGTGCACTCTGCGCGGAGGAGCTGCCTCTGCCGAGTATCGGTCACCTGCCACGGAGTCGATCGACTACAGTGCGCGCTGCGATCGACTCTCTTCGCGACGACCACGCGGACGCGACCATCGAACGTGCAGCGCGCCGGGCCGGTACCTCGACACGAACGCCGCGCCGAAAACTCCACGACGAGTTGGGGACCAGCTTCCGCGAGTTTTTTGCACAGACGCGGTGGATGCGCGCGTTGGAGTGGCTCGATGACCCGGCGTGCAACGTGAGCGAAGTTGCGAGCCAACTCGGCTACGACAGCTCGAGTACGTTACGCGCCGATTCACGCGCTTCGCCGGCGAGCTACCCAGCAGCTATCGGGCGCGCATTCGCAAGGTGCAGCGGGCGCCGTAGCTTTGTGGGGAAGAGTGGGCCCCGGCGCGACTCTAGCAGCTCGGTGAAGAGCGGCGGGCCCCCACGGGCAATCTCGCGCCGGTAGCCTATAGTGCGAGATGCGGCCCGTGCCGCCCTCACCGTGCCGTCAACCTTGGACCCTCGATGAATCGTCGTATCCGCTCCGTTGCCACTCTCGCCGTCTTTGCATTCGCCACCGCGACAAGCGCACTCAGTTGCGCGGGTCACCGCGCTCAGGCTTCGACGCCTGCGCAGACGGAAGCGAACATCGCGCGCCTCACGACCAACATCCTGGAGCGCTCGCAGTTCGCGCACCACGCCCTCGACAGCGAGTTGGCAGCGAAGTTCTTGGACAGTTACTTCGACGCCCTCGATGGAACGCGGTCGCTGTTCCTCCAGACCGACGTCGATGAGTTCTCGCGCTATCAGGCGACGTTGGCACACGCGATTCGTGACCAGGGCGACACGAGCGCGGCGCGAGTCATCTTCAAGCGCTATCGCGAGCGCCTGGAGGAGAGACGTGTCTACGTCGCCGAGACCCTGAAAAACCCCAGCTTCGATTTCACGGGTCAAGAAACGTATTCCCTCGATCGCGAGCACGCGGCACGACCGCGCGACGCCGCGGCAGCGCGCGAGCTGTGGAAGCAGCAGCTGAAAGCGGAGTATTTGCAAGAGAAGCTCGCGAGTGCCGAGCCGGCGCAGATCGCGAGCAAGTTGACCCGCCGCTACGAGCAGCAGGTCAGCACGATGAAAGCGCTCACCGACGGGGAAGTCCTCGAGGTCTATCTGAGCGCGCTCGCACACGTGTACGACCCTCACTCGGACTACCTCGGTCGCGAGCAAATGGAGAGCCTCTCGATCTCGATGAGTCTCTCGCTATTCGGCATCGGTGCGTCGTTGGAGAGCGTCGACGGCTACTGCACGATTCGAGAAGTACTGCCCGGCGGCCCGGCCGCTCGCAGCGGCGCTCTCAGACCGGGCGACCGAATCGTGAACGTAGCTGCGGCCGGCAAAGAGCCGGTCGACATCATCAACATGCCGCTTTCGCGCGCGGTGCAACTGATTCGTGGCCCGAAAGACACGGCCGTGACGCTGACGGTCCTTGCCGCGGGAGCCTCGGACGCTTCAGCTCAGAGAACCGTCCGTTTGGTGCGCGACAAAATCAAGCTCGAGGACCAAGAAGCCAAAGCGCGCATCCTCGACATCAAGCGGCCCAGTGGGTCGACGCTTCGACTCGGCATCCTCGAGGTGCCCGAGTTCTATGCGGGGATGGGCCAGGACCGCAAAGACGAGGGCCGGAGTGCCACGACCGACGTCGCCCTGCTGCTTGTGAAGCTGAAGGCGGAAAAGGTCCAAGGCGTGATTCTCGACGTCCGACAAAACGGCGGCGGCTCGCTGGCAGAAGCCATCAGCCTCACGGGTTTGTTCATCAAGAAGGGTCCGGTCGTTCAAACGCGCGCTGCCACCGGTAGTGTCGACGTGGAGTCTGATCCCGATCCTGGAGTGGTGTACGACGGGCCGCTCGTAGTGTTGACGAGTCGGTTCAGTGCATCGGCCACCGAGATCTTGGCTGGCGCGCTGCAAGACTATGGGCGCGCAGTGATCGTCGGCGACTCGCAAACCTTCGGCAAAGGCACCGTGCAGAGTGTCCTGCCGCTCGGACCCGTGATGGACAAAAACGGTGTCCCGCACGCGTACGATCCCGGAGCGCTCAAGATCACCATCAGCAAGTTCTATCGGCCCGGTGGTTCGTCCACGCAGTTGCGCGGTGTCGCGGCGGACGTCGTTCTGCCATCGATCAGTGACTTCAGCGATGTGAGCGAGTCCGCGTTGGACAATCCGTTGCCGTGGAGCTCGGTACCGCCCGCCGACTATAAGTCGCTCAATCGCGTGAAGCCGTACCTCGACGCACTGCGACAGCAATCGTCTCGGCGGCTCGCAAGCGAATCGGGCTTCGCTCATCTACGCGAGGACATCACCCGGTTGAAGAAGAACTTCGAAGGCAAGACGGTTTCGCTGAACGAAAGCGAGCGCCGGCAAGATCTGTCCCGAGCCAAAGATCGCAAGCTCGAGCGCGAGCGAGAAATGACGTCTCTACTCAGCCAGGAGCCGACGGCGTACAAGATCACGCTCAAGAATGTGGCAACGGCGGGTCTTCCGGCGGCCACCTCGTCGAAGGACGAAGCGAAAGCGGATCGTGCGATTCCCGTGGAGGATTCGAACGATGGGCCTGCGGTTCAAGCGCTCGCAGATCGATTGATCCTCGACGAGGGCGTGAAGATTCTCGCGGACTTTGCAGAGCTGTCGCGCGCGCCGAAGCCGGCTGCGGCGCTGGCTCCGTGATCGCAGTAGCAGGTTGGAGTCGCAGAACTGGACTAGCCGCTCCGCATTCATAAACGGGGATACTCCTCGGCGGGCGCGAGGCTGCCAACGCGCAAGGAATTTGGTGCCCGTGCGCCCGGCTTGGTATCGGAAACGCCATGGGAGCTTGGCTCGCGGACGCACTCAGCTCGGCCCACGAACTGGCGCGACGCCGCGGCCAAACCCCGTCGACTGCCCATTTGCTCGTAGCGTTGTATCGATCCGAGCCGAGCGTCCTGTCGCTGTGCGCACAGTTCGGGTTGCGCGATGCCGCGTTGGCAGCCGAGCTTGTCTTCGTCGATGAGCGTCCGAACAACATCGCGCTCGTGATCGAACGCGCGAAGAAGTTGGCCGTCGCGATGGGGATGCATCGCGCCTTCCCCCTCCACCTGTTGCACGTTCTCGCGCACGAGCCGCGCTGCGCTTCGAGCCGCGTGTTGTCGCGTCTCGACGTCGCACCGGCTCGTTTGAGCCAGGCCGCGTTGGACGCGCTCGAAGGTGCGGCGTCGCGGTCGCCAACGGCTGCAGCGGCATATGACTTCGGCGAAGCTGACCTCGCACGGCGCAACCACACGTCCACTCAGCGGCAGAGCCGCTTGCACGTCGCGTCGGCCGAACATCAGCGCGAACAAGCGAGAGCGAACGGCCTGTGGCTCGGCGACGAAGTCGAGAAGCGGTTGCCGAAGCGCGCGGCACCTCCGCTCGATCGCCCGCCCCCGACTTTCGCCGACCAAGTCGAAGCGAAGCTCCGTCGCAGGCATTGAGGGTATGGGCCTGACGACCGATGCGCGTTCAACCGGGTCCGCACGTTGTGTCAGTCGTGCCAACGTGACTCATCGGGAGAGATTCATCGCGCGGGGGACCAAGGGATCGGAATCAGGGGACCGAAGCGACCAGCGTTCGAGCCGGTTCGTGTTGAGCGGGCGGAGACGTGCAAAAACTCGGCTTTCTTTGTGCGCGCCCGTACCAGCAGCCGTTGGAACGCGTTCTAGCCCGCCTCCAAACGCGTTGAACAACCCGTCGAATGACGTGTCTTTGTTAGTGATGCGCACGCGTCAGCACGGTCCTTGATCTGAGCGCGGTGTTAGTTCACCGTGTCGATCCGTTCGCAGTGCTAACCAAGCGCAGAAAGCCTCCGAACGGCGCATCGTGATTCGCTTCCCTCGTTGAAGTGACCGGATACGCGCTAGCCGGCAGGATGCTTAATGGATGTTCGACGATCAGACGACGTCGAGGTGGATCCCGCGCAATCAGCTCGGTCTGCCCGTTTACGGGTATTCGCAAGCTTCGGCAGAGCCGGAGGGCTGGGGCCACGCTGCTCCACCCGCACAGCAACTGCAGAGCTTCGACGCTACGCCCCCGATCGCGTTCGAGATCGGCTGGGATGACGACGAGTTTGCGGAGCGAAGGCCTCCGAGCCTGGCGCCGACCCCGCCGCTAGCGCGTCCGAGCAACCAGCGCACCCAACCCGCCCAGCGTGCGACTCGGCAGATGCGTGCATCGATCGAGCCGCAGCCAGTCGCGCCGCCAGCGGCTAGTTCAGAGTGGGATTTGGCTGAGGACATTGCGCGCATCAGCGCGCGGCCACGTGTGCCGCTGTGGTTGCGTGCGCTCGTGCCCGGCGTTGCATTGTTCGCTGCGGTACTGTTTGGGGCGGTAATCGTCTTCGTCGAGCCGTCGTCGGCAAAGCCCGCGGCGGTGGTGGCGGCGCCGGTGCCCACTCCGGCGAACGCGCCGACGCCTGCTCCGGCTGCTCAGGTGCAGGCGGACGTCGCGGATACGAATGCAGCGCCTGCACTCGGTGCGACACCGCCTGCGGAATCGCGGCAATCGGGTCGACACGTCGCGGCTAAACACCAAGCGTCGAGCGAACCCGCGACTAGACCCGAAGCTCCCAGCGCCATGGCGCGGCGCGCCGGAGCCAGCACTACAGCACGAGATGTTGGCGACGAGCCGGCACCCGCAGCTGTCGGCGGCGGACGCCTCGGCCTGTTGCGCCTCAATACTCGGCCCTGGTCGCAAGTGTTCGTCGATGGGCGGCTGATCGGCAACACGCCGATCATGGGTGTGCCATTGAAAGCCGGTGAACACCGAGTCGACCTGGTGAACGAGGCGATGGATGCGCGCAAGACGATTCAAGTGAAGATCAAGTCGGACGAGGTCGTGACGAAGATCGTGCTCCTCGTGGACTGATCGGAGGCAGCGATGTCAGGAAATCGAAGCATGCGAACTACCGAGCGAATCAGGCCGGTTGCGTTGGCCGGCGAGTCCGTCCGCAACCTGCCGGTCGTGTTGATCTCATTGTTCATCGCGGTCGCAGGAGTCGACATCTTGTTAGTCACACAGCCGGCCTTCGTCAGCTCGCTGCGCGACGGCTGGCAGGGCTGGATGCAGGGTGGAGTCGTGGCTCCTTGGGCGACGGTCCTCGGAGCAGCAGCCAGTGTCGCGTGTGTCGCTGTCGCCGCGGCAGTGTTGACCGTCGTCGTGCGTGGCATCGTCGAGCAGCCGTATTTGTGGTTGGCGTCTGCGCTGGTTGCAGGCTGCTGCTTTGCGATCGTTCGGATGAACGTGGAAGTGCCGTTGCGTTTGCCCACCCCGGTCTTCGCCTGCATGAGCGCGGTCCTCTTGGTGGGTGGTGGTGCATTTCTGCAAGGCCGCTCGGTGATGTTCAGCATCACGGGCATATTTCTGCTTGCGGTGCCGCTCGCTCTGCTGGCGATCGGTTACACGCAAGGACAGACGAGCTCGGGTGCGGCCTACAGCCTCGATCACAATGCGCGCCTGTTGTTGGGCACGTTGTCGATCGCGTCCGCCGGCACATTGGTGATCGCGATCGCTGCACGCCGACTGCGTGCTTTGGGTGGCTCCGCAGCGCTCGGGACTCCGTCGGCAGAACAGTTGGCGGAGTTGATCGAGCGCGCGCGAGCGGGGGAGCTGCGAGCCGCCGAAGCCGAATACCGGCTGCACCTCGTGCGTGACGAGGAACGTGCACCGCAGCTGGATGATGAGTACGAGCTCTTGCGTTCGCGTGGCTCCGGCTTGCGTCGATTTGCCTGGTGGACCTCAGCGCTGTTCGTGTTGGGTGGCGCTGCCCTCGCATTCTTCGCAGGGTATCTGCCGCTCCAGCAGCAGCTCGCATCGCAGCAGAAGATCAATCACACGCTCACCCAACAACACGCCGCGGCAATCGCCAAGCTGCGCGCCGAGGTGGCTGGCGAGCGAGAAGCATTGCGCCAAACTGTTCAAGCCGAGGAGCCCGCGCCGCCTGCAGCTGCACCCGCGGTCGCGCCAGCCGACGCCCCTGCCCGTTCGGTCGGTGCAGTTGCACCCGCGGTCGCGAGCCCCGCGCAGCCGGTTCAGCAGTCCGCGAAGCCCGAGCGGCGACCCAAGCCGGAGCCAATCGCGACCGCACCAGCGGCTGCGCCGCGCGCGCAAGCCAAGCCGTCTAGCGAGCCTCGCAAGTTGGAGGCGGGGGCGCGAAAAGCGAAGCCAGTGGAACGGCAAGCTGCAGCGCCGAGTGCGCCTCCTGCATCGAAAGCGCAACGCGCGGCGGACACGACGTCACAGGAGCCCGCGAGGCAGAATCGCAGTCCAGTGGCGAAGAGCGATGATCCGCTCGAGGGTCTCGACGGCATGTGATCGCGGAGTGAAGTATTCCGACGGCCGCTGAAGCCGCTGCAGCTGACAGCTGCGGATGTCAGACCACTGCTTTGCGCGTGAGATCGAACAGATCCGGTTGAGCGCTCGCTAACCTGTCTTCGAAATCGTTCCACCCGGCCGACTCCACCAGCGCAGCTTCGGTAGGCAGCAACGGAAAGAGCCAGACGAAGACGGTCGGTGGAGATGTGTCACGTAGAGTCGCCAGCGCTTCAGGAAAGACGACCGGCATCGATGTATAGAGTGGACGGGCGCTTCTCTCGTCGATGATCTGACTCTCGAGAGCGACCACCTCGCCGCGAAGAAGCGCCCGTCCACCCTCGCGCAGCCGTTCGGCGACATGCAGGAGCAGCTTAGCGAACCTGTCTACGGGCTTGTCATGGGGGAGCGTGATCAGCAGCTCTTGGCGCACTGAGCGTCCGTCGCTCATCGCGAGAACCTGATCGCTGAGCCCCAGTGTGACTAACGTGTCGATGCCGTCGAAAGGCAGAGCCTTGAACAGGCAAGCCTCGACGTCAGGACACGAGATGGAGGACCAGCCTCGCGCCATCGGGCCGAGGTGCTGCTCTAGATGTTCAGCGGCGTTCATTCGTGATTGATTCTACTCGGACGACGATGTGGATGGGAGATGGCGTATTCCGTGGGGAATCACGTCTCGCGGTGCGACGACTTGCCGATGGGTGCGCGGTCGGCTGGTGAACCGGAATGCATTGCTGATTCAGCTAGGGCTGATGTGGGTCTGCCACGCCGTCGCTGCGTACGCCCCGCTGCTACTCCAGAACGCTCCGACCTCGACCGACTGACGTCGTAGCGCGAACACCAGCGCCTCATTTCGCAGCTAGGAGCAGCGCGTCGAGTCGTCTTGCGACCTGCCGCATCTGAGATCCCCGTTGCACCTGCGCCTCACCTAGACTCGCGCAAATCGGCCTCAGGGAGAGCCGGAATCATGCGAGCAGCTGTCTACGAGAGATACGGGTCGCCCGACGTCGTCGAGCTTAGGCAGGTCGAAAAGCCCACACCCAAAGACGTTGAAGTCTTGATCAAGATCCACGCGACGACAGTCAACTCGGGAGATTCGCGAGTGCGAAGCCTCAACGTGCCGCGTGGCTTCGGCCTGCTGGCGAGACTAGCTCTCGGAGTCTGTAAGCCGCGGCAAGCCATACTCGGGTCCGAGCTCGCGGGTACTGTCGAAGCCGTTGGCAAGAACGTGCGGCGCTTCAAAGTTGGCGACGCGGTTGTGGGTTACGGGGGCGCGAACATGGGCTTCCATGCCGAGTATCGGTGTATGCGCGAAAACGAAGCGCTCGAGTCGATGCCGACCAATTTGACCTTCGAGCAAGCGGCGGCGCTCTCGTTCGGTGGAACCACCGCCCTTCACTTCTTGCGGAAGGGCAACGTCAGTCGAGGCGACAAAGTGCTCATCCATGGAGCATCCGGTGCTGTCGGCCTCGCGTGCGTGCAGCTCGCCCGACATTTCGGCGCCGAGGTCACCGGCGTCTGTAGCACCGAGAACGTCGAGCTCGTGAGATCGCTCGGCGCACACCAAGTCATCGACTACACCCGGGAGGACTTCACCAAGAACGGCCAGACCTACGACGTCATCGTAGACACCGTGGGCAGTGCTCCATTCTCGCGGAGCGCACGATCGCTCGGTGAGCGCGGTCGCTTGCTCATGATCTGCGCCACGCTTGGCGACAATCTGTCGAGCCTGTGGATATCGTTGCGCGGCGGGAAGAAAGTCATAGCCGGTGTGTCGCTCGGGACCCCCGCCGAACTGCGCGAGATCGTCGCGCTCGCGCGAACGGGTGAGTTCAAGCCCGTGATCGATCGGCCCTACCCGTTCGAACAGATTGTCGAGGCACACCGCTACGTGGACGGCGGGCACAAGAAGGGAAGCGTGGTGATCACGTTCGTATCGCAATAGTCGCGCACCGCCTGACGACAGCGAGAGTTGTCGCCGGCCCGTGGCACGAGCGTCATCGCGCGCTGCGATCGTGGCACCCCCAAACATCGAGGGTGTCCATGAAAATCTCTTCACGACTGTCGTTGATCCTTACCGTTGCCGCGCTCGGCGGCGCTGCAGCTCGCGTTCAAGCGCAAGCGGCAGAAGCCCCTAGCGCTGAAGCTCCAGTCGACGTGCCCGTTGCGTCGCTCGTTCCGACGAACTCTCGCGACGACGCGACCACCCGCGCCTTCAAGTTACTCGGCAAAAACACGATCTGGACGAAGGTCGATCAAGTCGTCGTCGACTTCCCGACCTTCCACACGCAAGGCCTCGTCAAGATTGGTGACACGTTGTTCGTCTCCGCCGTCGAGGTGCTCGAGAGCACCATGCGCGACGTGAACGTGACGACCGACTCGACGTACGACTTCTCGATCGATCGCACTGAAGGCGCCGGTCGCGGCTGGCTCTTCAAGTTCGACCTGACCGGAAAACTGCTCGGGAAAATCGAGCTCACCACTGGCTCGACGTACCATCCCGGTGGGATCGACTACGACGGCAAGTCGCTTTGGGTTCCGGTCGCGCAGTACCGGCCGAACAGCCACAGCACCATCTACAAAGTCGATCCGACCACCCTCGCGAGCGAAGCCGTGTTCAGCGAAGACGACCACATCGGTGGCGTAGTTCACGATGCGCGCCGCGGCACGCTCCACGGCGTCAGCTGGGGTTCGCGCCGTCTCTACACCTGGAAACTCTCGAATGGCAAACCCACGTCGACGGACTGGATGCCTAACGTTGCGGCGTACATCGACTATCAAGACTGCCACTTTCATGGTCGCGGCTTCATGTTGTGCGGCGGCGTCAGCAGCTATTCGACGCCGAGTGGCACGAGCATCGCGTTTGGTGGGCTCGAGCTCGTCGACTTGTGGCGTAACAGGCCCGAGTACCAGGTTCCGGTCAATCAGTTCAT
>Ga0193753_10002062_pt1 | contig 16354 bp, 15 predicted proteins | sample H1c2metaG_FD_144925 | JGI IMG/M metagenome (GOLD analysis project Ga0193753, IMG submission 144925) | Soil microbial communities from a riparian zone of the East river system, Colorado, United States - H1c2 | ecosystem: Environmental > Terrestrial > Soil > Riparian zone | place: USA: East... | reverse complement strand
ATACATTTTTCCTGGTGGGGGCTCCGTCACTCTTTCTCATTTTCTATAAGATCCGAAAGCAGACGTCGAATACCCGCACATTGCTGTTGGATCTGGAACACAACAACAGAAAATATGTATTCGACCCGGGAACCCACATTGTTGAAGACCACGAGCAGATCATGACCTCATCCATCGACAACCTGAAAAAAGCGTCTACATTCATCGGAAAAATAACGAAGGGGGAATACGACGCGTCATGGCCTGGTATGGACAACAAGAATAACGCCCTAAATCAAACTAGTCTTTCAGGAACGTTGATCAACATGCGTGACCAAATGAAGCGCATCAAGGAGGAAGACGAGAACAGGATCTGGGTGACTGAAGGATTGACGAAATTCACAGAGATCACCCGTCAGTATCAGGAGGATGTGAATGGCCTTTGCGAACAAGCGATCAGATTCATTGCAAAATATATGGCCGCGCAACAGGGTGGCGTATTCTTGTTGCAGGAAGAGGAGGACGAGCGGTATCTTGAGTTGGTGGCGTGCTACGCTTTCGACAAAAAGAAATTCGTTGAGAAAAAGATCGACATCGGGGAGGGGTTGATTGGCCAGGCATTTATGGAAAGTACCCCGGTGATCTTGAAACAGGTCCCTCCGGGCTATACGCACATCACTTCTGGTCTGGGTCAGGCAACCCCTGATCATATCCTTATCGTACCAATGCGTTACAATGAAAAGACTGAAGGTGTTGTAGAGATTGCGGGATTTTCAGAATGGAAGGAGCACGAGCGCAATTTTATTGACAAAGCCACAGAGTATATGGCCGCAGCGTTGTCATCGGTGCGATCCACCCACAAAATGAAAGTAGTGGTGGAGCAGATGCAAACCCAAACAGAACAACTCCACGCCCAGGAGGAAGAGATGCGTCAAAACATGGAGGAGCTCGCAGCCACTAATGAAGAGATGAAACGCAAGGAGGCTGCATACCTCAAGGATCACGCCTGAACGTCTAATTTAGTTTGCTGTGCTGAACACCACGTTGACCTTGGTGTAATAAACTGTCGTCACTCCCTCAAATCCAGAATCGGTACCAACGATCAACCACAATACGCCATCACTGTTGCTTGTGGCTTTAAAAGGAGAGATGTTACTGCCGGAATTTGACCTTGAGATAAGTGCGTAGGACTTAGTGTCATAGTCGACAGCAATGTTTCCCAAAACCACAGTAGCCTCACCACTATTGCTCTGGTTGCCTTTGTCGACATTTAGTGTGTATGCGTTTCCATAGACCATAGCGAGCGGCTCAACCGCTGAAGCGCCTGCCTTCAGAAAAACGCTTTCGCCGGGAGCACCACCAATCCCTGCTGCCCCTTTTGGTGCGTTGGAAGCAAGCTCGACGTCAAATACCAGCGTGTAATCAGTATTTGGTGCTAATCCTGAGATCTTTCGCTTCATGAACATGAACAGGTCGTCACTGTGATTATTACCGGAAACCATGATCGATTTCAGGTTAGATCCAAGGTTGGCAGGACGATCGGTATACGCATATGTCAACTCGTAGTCGGCGGAATCGTAGCTACGCGTTGGAAAATCGGTAAAATCGACCTGCCAGTCGCCCTGCCCTTGGCTAAAATCAAAAGTTTGCGTAAAAACCAAAATTCCGCCTTCGTCCGAAGGCGTGCAGCCCGTCGCCACGATCAGTAAAATCCCAATAAATATCACTCCACACGTTTTCATAGCCTGTTTCACACCTCCATAGACACTTGCATATACACAAAGGTTGTAAGGAGAAATCCAGCTGCAAAGATCGGGAATTTGGGCATCAGGAGACTAAATTTATTACACTTCCGTCTTATAATTCGAACTCTGGTTTCAAAAATTTCGTACTAGGTAAACACTAACCCCCTTAATAATATGCAAGATTCTACTTCACTTAAAGCATTCCCGTTTAGGTCAGTGCTGAATCTGCGCCTTCTGGTTGAGTATTGGGAAAAGTCAATAAGGGATGGCGAAGTTGCTATCGGCGGCAACGAACTGCTCGAGTACATCAAGAATGCTCCGGAATTGCGGGAACCAATCGAGGATCTTGCCATCGTCGAAAAGCACAAAGTATTTATCAACTACCTGATGACCGCGGTTATTCCCGCAGCGAATAAGGACACAGAACGGGCTGCAGCAATCCTGCCGTTCAATTTTAAAGCAGTTTTCAGCACGCGTGCATTCAAGAAGACCTTGGATCTGGATAGACTCGAGGAACAGGTGGTTACAAATTTCCCAAACAATCAGATGGTGGTGGGCAAAACCATCAAGGCATGCCTGATGATCCTGAAGAAGTTCTATGGGGTAAAAATGAATTTTGACAAGCCCATCCTTTTTACCATCCGGAACCCCGAAACAGGACTTGACAAGGTTTATAAAGTTGATATCTTTTCTCAGTTCTGCGAAATTATCGCCAAGACAACGCCACGACCAATCGAGAAGCACGTCATTAAATTCCTGATGGAAAAAATTTACGACGTGGATCTCTGGCTGCAATACATCCGTCCGAGTGATTTTGAATTTCACGGTTTTATGCAGCTCCATCTTGTCGACGTTACCGAACAGGAGATGTTGTCATCCATAAAATACGATCTCCTTGAGAAAAATGCAGTTATCCGCAAAGAAAGCTTTGCCTTGATTCAACAGAAACTGAGGTCGCTTTTCGAAATCTCTGAAATGGGAATGGGCTTGGCATTTCTGGATCCCAGCAATAATATGGTGCTGAGTACGGGCGCCTCGAATTGTTGGAAGAGCTTGGCGTCGGGTTCTATTTCAAATCAGCCTTGCGACGATTTCACAGGATCGGTTTATGAACGCAGTTGGATCGAGCAGCGATATGTGACGGTTGAGAATCTGAAAGAATATCCCTTTCCTTCAAAGGTTGAAGAAGGTCTGATTAAGAAGGGAATAAGTAACATACTCCTGGCGCCACTCGTTGATGACGGCGAAACAATTGGAATGTTGGAGTTGGCGACCTCTACACCTGGCAAGTTGAATCCTATTAGCGCACACAGAGTGGAAAATGTCCTTCCTATGTTCACTGCGGCGGTTAAGCGGGTTAAGGAAGAAATGTCAACTGAGGTAAGGGCGCTAATCCAGGAAGAATGCACGGCCATCCACCCAAGTGTTCAATGGCGATTTTTTGACGCCGGCGTCAATTTAATGAACAGGCGAAGAGTTGACGATAAAGCAGCATTGGAAGAGATAGTTTTCAAAGATGTTTTTCCTCTATTTGGTCTAGCCGACGTCCGTAATTCGTCCATTGAAAGGAATACGGCCATTCAGAAAGATCTTCAGGAAAATCTGAAACTTGTAAAGGATCTCCTTCAAAAGATAAATGGTCAGAAGAAACTACCGATCGTGGAGGAAGTGATCTTCAAAACTGAGGAGCAATTGCAAAAGATCAATCGCGGTCTGGCTTCCGGCGATGAAAGTGATGTCCTGGAATTTCTTAATTCCGAGATCAATCCACTTGTTGAACATTTTCGGGACGATGAGACGCTGGGCAAGGTGATCCTAAAATATCGCTCGAGTCTTGACCCTGTATTTGGTGTGGTCTACAAGCGGAGGAAGTCATTCGAAGAAAGCCTGGCGATGATCAATAAAATGATCGGCGAATACCTTGACGAAGCTGAGGTGAGCGCCCAGGAAATGTTTCCTCATTACTTTGAGAAATATAAAACCGATGGGATTGAATTCACGCTTTATTTGGGAACCTCGCTGGTAAAGGATAAGGTGTTCGATTCTTTCTACCTGAAGAATTTCCATTTATGGCAGTTGATGACCATGATCGAAATAGATCGCCGCATGGATGTTCTGAAGCCAAAACTCAAAAACAACCTGGATATCACGCAACTGATCTTGGTACATGATCAGCCCATCTCTATCCGATTCAGGGCCGATGAAAAACATTTCGATGTTGATGGCGCTTACGATATCCGCTACGAGATCGTTAAGAAGCGCATTGACAAGGCCTACATCAAGAACACCGGCGAGCGGTTAACTCAGCCAGGCATGATCGCTATTGTTTATAACCAGGCGAAGGTTGAAGAAGAGTATAGAAGATTTTTCCACTATTTGGCCGGCAAGAAGTTGATTGCTCCAGAGGTTGAAGAACTCGAATTGGAAGAATTGCCAGGCGCCACAGGTTTACGAGCGCTGAGGGTGCGGGTGCTAAAGAATACCAAGCAGGAACCAGTTGTTCCTGGCGACGATCTGCTTAAAGACATTGAAGAAGCGCTCCGAATTCATTAGTGTTTATTAAATAATGACCTAGCGCTTTCCTATCTTAGCAACGTTGCTAATATGAGAAAGCTAGTCTTGTTAATTTTTATTGCGTTCCTGTCCTGCAAGGAAATATCATACAAGGCCCCACAGCCGAGAGGTAAGACATCGTTGCACGAAGTGCCGGCAGCTTTGTTAGGCGCCTATGTACTCGTCAATGATAAAGACAACTCAAAAGATACGCTTGTTATTAACTCAAGGGGGTATTTAGTGTTGAGCGACAACAAGCAAAAATCTATTGGTGATAGTCTGGTGTTGAAATCCTATAAGGGATATTACTTTGTTAGTGTCAACGAGAATCCTGAATGGTTATTAAGAATTCTCAGGCCCGAGGGGAACGGAGACATTACATTCATGTCGATGAAAACCGATGAAAGTTCGTTCAACGATTTGTTGCGAAATCTGTCAAAGGATGTAACGATTGATTCTGTCGTAATTGACAATGAGAAACTGTATCAAATTGATCCTTCTCCCGGGCAGCTTCTTAAGCTCATCAAAAAGGGCTACTTCAGTGAGACGTCCCGGATGGTAAAAGTGAAGAGCCAACCTCCGCATTGAAAGCCGGCTATATTGTTTCTTCTTCCTGAATAGTGGACTTATTCACTGGTGTGGTGACGACTGTCTCAACAAAAGGCGATGATTGTTGGTGAAGTCGCACAGCCTTCCTTGCCAGTATGAAGCACAGCGCGAACGAAATTATCGCACCCGTCCAAATTCCGGGGACGAAACTAATGAACCAAAAATAATCGTAGGATCCATGGAATAGCGTAGCTACGAGCAAAGCCAGCGCGCTGAAGTACAACGTACGCCTGTGGGTGAATTTGGCTTTGCCAATAAAATAACCCATCAACATGGCGAACACTGCATGGGCCGGAACTGCCGTGAACATTCGGAGGAGACCTGTGGTGTAACCGTATTGAAATACGTACACAATGTTTTCAACGGTAGCAAAGCCCATTCCGACCATGACAGCATATACAATTCCATCGAAAGGTTCGTTGAAATTTCTGTTGTAGTAAAGTACGAAACGCACAAAAATGAACTTGCTGAATTCTTCGATCAGAGCAACTTTAAAAAAGACGGTAAAGAATTGTTGAACGGGGCTGTCGTATTGTGCCGAAATGATGAAGTTGACAGGCACGCTAATCGCCAGTGTCATGAAAGTACTTATTCCTCCATAGAGAAAACTGATCGCTAAAAGCCAGATAGGCTCTCGCTCGTGTTTATCCCGCAGATAAATGTAGAGCATGATGGCTGCGCCGGGAGCGAGGGCCAGGGAAAATAAGGCAAGTGCATTCATTAAACCAATTGACAATTCAAGTTAACGTAAATCATCAATTTTAGGTGCATTCGAAAAGGCTATTCCATTACCTCTTCCACCTTGTCCATTTTATCTTCTGTGTATTTTCCAGATGTTGCATAGACGATCTTGCCACTCGCGTCGAGTACAAAAAAGTATGGTATATCCTTTTTCTCGAAATCCAATGCCTCCTTATACGGTTTTAACTCGCCTTTGTAGAACAGCACGTACGGCAGGAGCTGAGGATCAATGTTCTTGAGTGCTTTGCGTTTCGCTGTACCAGTAGCGGCAGCGTTGACGCCGGTAAACATGGGTACAAAATAGACGTTAACATCGTAAGCAAAGCCCGCCATAAGGCCCTTGGTCTTTTGAATAAACTTCTCAAAAACCGGTTGGAACCACGAATTAAGTTCATCTTCCGACTTTTTGGAATAGGCCAGCCCGATCAATGTATACTTCCCTTTAGCTGCATCGGGCAGCATTACTTTTTTATCATCAACGGTTTCGGCCTCCATAGAGGGAAACATTTTACCAATTACCTGCGCGTGAATCAGGTTACTCGATAAAGAAATCAGGAACACGAGGCAGATTTTCTTCATAACAAAAATGGTTTGAGACTAAAAGTTACTAAAACCATACCAGAACAGGGACCGGAATGGCTACCAACATGCTCTGGTCAATTTACCCAGGTTATTTTTTCGCTCACCGGTTTTCTCCTTCCAGGGCCGGGTTGCGCCTTGGGAATGCCCAGGTGCAGAAATCCCAATAGTTTGTCTTCCTTTCCAAGCCCAAAGAAAGATTTTGCCTCTTCAAAATACGTTATTCCGCCAGTGCTGAGGTAGCATCCTATTTCATAGGCGGTGGCAGTGAGGTACATATTTTCGATGGCACAAAAGGTCGCTCCAATCTCCTCTATCTCTGGTATAGAATTCTTCTCATCCCGCTTCATGCCTATGGCGATGATATGAGAAGACATAGACGGCTTGGTCAGTAAATTTTGGTACTTATCTTCCTTATAAGACCCGTCAGCTGTCGCGAGTTGCTTATAAAGGTTGGATTGAAATTCGGCGAGCTTCTGAATTCCTTCGCCGGCAAACACAACAAATCGCCAGGGTTCTGTTAATTTATGGGTAGGCGCCCAGTTGGCATTTTGCAGGATCTGATTTACAATGGCGTCATCTACTTTTTCGCCACTGTACTGTTGCTGAAATACAGATCGCCTGTTTTCTATGAGCTTATTAACGATGTCCGGGCTAAAATTCATATAAATGTCTTTTTCGTAAATTTACGTCATCAAATCGTTATACCATGAAGTACTTCATCTTGATTGCTATTCTGGCTACAGGTTGTGCGCCGGTATATGTTCCCAATGCGCGGAACTCCCCATTGTTTACAAAAGCAGGAGAATTTCAAAGCTCCATAGGATTCGGTAATGGTTTAGATCTGCAAGCCGCCGTTTCGGTTAGCAATCACATCGGGTTAATGGCAAATTATTCCTTCCAGGATCGGCGTAAGAGTCCATATTCTGTCGATGATCCAAATGATGACTACCATTACCATCAATTTCTGGAGGGTGGTATTGGATATTTTGAAAATGACGGAGCGTGGGCCTATGAGATCTTTGGGGGGTATGGTCGCGGCGAGGGATCCAGTTATGACTCATACAGCTGGTTTGGTTCCCAAAGTACAAAGGCGACAGGCAAATACGAACGTTACTTCATTCAACCAGCCTTTGGATTAAATAAAAAGGTCGTGCACGTATCCTTTGTACCACGAATTGTCCTGGTGGATTTTAACGAATTCTCCAACGATCTAGGCGCCTATACTATTCACGAAAATCCACGGTTGTTCTTTGAGCCTGCGGTAATTGGCCGCGTTAATCTCATGGATAATCATTTCTATTTTCACTTTCAGGCGGGGTTCAGTGTCCCTGCCAGTTCCAATCTTTACTATGAATACAGACCCTTTCAGTTTTCAACAGGTATTGGTTTAAGATTCGGCGGAATAAAAAAGAACCAGTCGAAAGAGGGGACCGAATAGAATTATTTCGGGAACAAGCTTGCATCAATATGCGGTATCACCTTTAACGCGTTCTTGTAGTATATTTTCTTCAGAACGTCGTCCGGCAAGTCAAGGCCGTACATCCTCCAGAACGCATGATATCGCTTATGGTAAGGGAAGTATTCATCAGCGGTTTCCAGTACCCTGAAGTACGTTTGGTATTCTTCCGGAACCCATGAGTCCTTTCCAAACATAACGCGATCCTGATACTTGGTTAGAAATTCGCGAGCCGCGCGAGGCTGCCTTCCCAGCTCGGCGATCACAGCGCCAATCTCGCTGTACATATTTGGGTACTGATCCATTAATTCAGCCAGCTTTTTCAGGTCACTGCCATACCACCCCAAATGTGCGTTGATGAATTTCGTCTTTGGATGCTTCTTGAAAATATTGTGTTGCTCGGCAATGATTGTCTCCCATGAAACAGGATCTGTGTCATGCCGTCTCCCAGGATGAGTTTTCAACTCCAGCCATCGCTCATTGTTCTTATCAATGGGCTGCCAGAATTGTTTAGGATCTGCTGCGTGTATCAGTACCGGTATGCCGAGCTCTCCGCACTTATCCCAAACGGCATCAATCCGTGGATCGTCAACGTGAACGCGGACACCCTTACTGTCTTTGGCGAACATTCCCAGCGTCTTAAAGATCTTCAAGCCATTGGCGCCCTTTCGGACATCGTCCTCCAATTGTTTAACAGTACGAGCTTGCCAGTCTGGATCATCAATGCCTGTAAAATCGACGTTTGTAAAGACGATAAAACGCTTCGGATATGATTTCTTAATATTCTGGAGTGACTCTTCGAGGTGTTCGGTGCTGCCTCTCCCGCGCCCGCTCAGGTTGACCATTACCACCATGTTCAGCTTGTCCATCTCCTTCGTCAGTGTGGTAAGGTCTTGTTCGGTCATGGTCCACTGGTGATTGTGAACATCGATGAAAGGAAACTTTGCACGTGTGATCTTATGCTCCGGGACAACCAGCGAAGACGGCGGATCATAATCCTCAAAATCCATTTTCATGTCGAGTGGTTTTTCCTGAGCGCAGGCCGTCAGCGCACTGAATAATGTTGTCGCTGCAAAGAATATTCTTTTCATAGTCCAATAAATGTGCTTTAAGATACAGGGATTACAATTACCACTTTACAAAATTTTCCAGGCGGGAAATACGTTGTTTAGGTGTCGTTAGCAGGTGACAGGCCAGCTTCCCTGCTGACAGTTGCGGCGAGGGAAATTTTATTCATAACTTGCCATGCTTCCTTAAGATATCTATCCACTCCTAATGAATGCACAAAAAGAATGAAAACTAGTTGTCTTATTGCCTTGCTGGTGATGTCATCGTTGCTGTCGCTTGCCCAGGATGCCCAGCTCGATGTGGCCAAAAAGAAAATCGATGCCAATGACATGGCGGGAGCAAAAGCAGACCTCACCAAGATAATTGATGGCAATCCGCGCAATAAGATTGCATTGAATCTCAGGGGCCGTGCCCGTGCCGGATTAAACGATTTTTACGGAGCGATCGGAGATTTCAACTATGCCATCGAATCCGATTCAACGTTTTCTGAGGCTTTGAACAACAGGGGCGAAGCAAAAATGGCTTTAGGCGATGACGAAGGCGCCGTTCTTGATTTCGACAAAGCCATCAAATTCAATGCAAAGTATGCAGTCGCCTATACAAACAGGGGCCTGGCTAAGTTCAATCTCGAAGATTTACAAGGTGCATATCTTGATTTCTCGAAGGCCCTGGAACTGGGTCCACTTGATGCTGATAAATACTTTAATCGGGGAGTAACAAAAGCTGAATTGGGAGAATTCATCAGCGCGATTGATGACTATTCAAAAGCGATCGAGCTCGACAAAAAGGATCCAGGCCTTTATAATTATCGTGGAGTGGCGCACTACAATGTTGGTAATATGGATCAGGCAATTCTTGATTATGACGAAGCGATTAAGCTGGATCCCAAAGATGCTCAGACTTACGAGAACCGCGCCCTGGCCAAGGGCGCCAAAGAAAACTTCAAAGAAGCGCTCGAAGACTATAACAAAGCGATTGAACTGGATCCTGAACAGCCCGAAACATTAAATCTACGGGGTGTTGTGAAATATAACCTCGAAGACCACGATGGGGCTATTGCTGATTATACAAAGGCCATTGCTCTCGATGATACCAATCCGGTTTACTTTGACAACCGTGCGCTCAGCAAAACGGACAAGGGAGATTATGCGGGCGCAATAGAAGACTATTCTTCATCCATTGAATTGTATCCGAGTGATGCGGAGACTTATTACCAGCGCGCGCTAGTCAAGATCACGATGAATAATAAATACGATGCCTGCCTCGATCTGAAGCGCGCTGAAGAGCTTGGATCGGCCGAGGCGAAGGCGGTAATAAAAAAGGATTGCAAATAAAGATCATAAAAAAAAGCTGCCCGTTTTTGGGCAGCTTCTCTTTCATACTATTTAGTTGCCATCAAACATCAAGGCCTTCTCCTCCAAAACCCGCCATGAAAATTCCCGCAAAAATTCCGATGATGACAGATAATACAATCCCGATCGCCGTCCATATCAATGCCGCTTTTGCATAATTTGACTTATTTGGATTCTCGCCAGAACCAAATGCCCAGACAAAGAGCATCACAAACCCCACCACCGGTATGAAAGTAATTAAGAGGGTAATGATCCAATCCTTGGTGGACATTACTTGCGCCTGTGTTTGATTTTCCATAAAGTTTAAGTTGGTATAATTAAATATAGGAATTATTTTAAATACCGTATGAAGCAAATCAATCGTGTGCTGTCATTAAGAGCTAGTTTAACACGCCCCTTTTTATCATCTTCAAGACTCGAATATTAACCCTATGCGTAGATTTCTCACCTTCCTTGTGCCGCTTTTCTGCGCATTGGTTGTCAATGGACAAAAGATCAAATCGCCTGAAGAATTCTTAGGATATAAACTTGGAGATCGCTTTTCAAGACACTACCGGGTGGTCGAATATTTTAAGCATGTCGCTGACGAATTGCCTAACGTCGAGCTCATCCAGTATGGTGAGACGTATGAACATCGCCCGCTTGTTTATGCAATAATAACATCGCCTGAAAATTTCACGAACCGGGAGCAGATCCGGCTTGATAACCTGAAGCGCACCGGTTTGGTAGAAGGACCGACAACCGGCAGCAAGAAGCCCATCGTATGGATGAGCTATAATGTTCACGGTAATGAAGCGAGCTCGCTGGAAGCGTCCATGCTCACACTCTATGATCTTGCGAACCCGGGCAATGCAAGAACGCAGGAATGGCTGAAGAACGTTGTTGTTATCATCGACCCATGTATCAACCCGGACGGTCGTGATCGATACGCCAATTTTTACAATCAGTATTTAAGTAGTTCTCCAAACCCCGCAGGAGATGCCAAAGAACATCACGAGCCATGGCCGGGCGGAAGAGCAAATCACTATCTGTTCGACCTCAACAGGGATTGGGCGTGGCAAACGCAGATAGAATCACAACAGCGACTAAAGGTGTATAACCAATGGATGCCTCAGGTGCATATTGATTTTCACGAACAAGGGCAGGATAACCCGTATTACTTTGCACCGGCTGCAGAACCTTTTCACAACGTGATTTCCGGCTGGCAACGGGAATTCCAGCAGATGATTGGAAAGAATAATGCAAAATACTTCGACGAAAAAGGGTGGTTGTACTTTACAAAAGAGGTCTTTGATCTATACTACCCCAGCTACGGCGACACATATCCCACCTATAGCGGCGCTATCGGCATGACCTATGAACAGGCGGGTGGTGGTAATGCGGGCTTGAGCATTACTACCCAGGAAGGTGATCCACTTACGCTCAAAGACCGTCTCATGCACCATTACACATCGGGACTGTCAACCGTCGAGATCACGTCGCTTAACGCAACACGGGTCATTGATGAATTTGAAAAATATTTCAAGGAAAATCTGAATGCGCCGACGGCCACCTACAAAACCTATGTCATCAAGTCCGATAACAACCGTGACAAGCTTCTGAAGCTTACACACTGGCTTGATCTCCATGCTATAAAGTACGGCCATCCACAGTCTGCAAAATCATCACGTGGCTATGATTATCAGACACAGTCAACTGCCAACATGAACGTTGCTACCAATGACATCGTATTCAATATTTATCAACCAAAGTCGCGATTCATTACCGCTGTATTCGAACCACAATCCAAACTTTCAGATTCGCTGACATACGACATCACGGCGTGGAACCTGATGTATGCCTATGGTCTCAAGGCATTCGCATTAAATGAACGTATCAATCCTGGAACAACATTCAAACTACCTACGGTCGCTAACGATACCGTAACAAACAGTCCGTATGCCTATATATTCACCTACGAAAGTATCAGAGACGTCGAATTTCTATCCACGCTCCTGAAGAGAAAGATCAGGGTGAGAGGCGCGGCTAAACCCTTTTCAATTGGCAACCAGAATTTCGACGCTGGTTCACTCATCATTACCAGAAGGAATAACGAAGGTGTTCCAGATTTTGACAATGAGATTAGGGCCCTGGCAAATGGTTTGGGCAGAAGGATCTATACCTCCACGACAGGGTTTGTTGATAAGGGACACGATTTTGGATCAATGGAAGTGAGATACCTTAAGGCTCCACATGTAGCCGTGCTTATTGGAGAACAGACCTATTCTCTCTCCGCGGGCGAGGTATGGCACTTCTTTGAACAGCAGATCCACTACCCCATCACACAGATTGGAACAGATTATTTTAAGACTGTCGATCTGAAAAAATTCGATGTCCTTGTGATACCTGAAGGAAACTACAAGCTATTTGATGAGTCCACATTGGAACAGGTTTCCTCCTGGGTGACAGGAGGTGGTAAACTCATCGTGATTGGCAGTGCACTCACTGCGTTTGCTGAAAAAAAAGGGTTTGGTCTCAAAAACTTTTTGAAGGATAGTGAAAAAACAGATTCCGAAAAGTTTGAAAAGGAGCTGAAAGAAAAGAATGTCCTCGCGCCCTTCAAGGATGAACAACGGAATCAGATCTCGGATGCTATTTCCGGCGCGATCTACAAGGTCACCTTGGATGGATCTCATCCCTTGGCTTTCGGATTGAGGGATTCATATTATTCCCTGAAGAATAATGAATTGCGCTTCGGCTTTCTGGAGAATGGTGGAAATGTGGGGGTCATTAAGGGAAAGGCAAGACCTGTACAAGGATTTGCGGGCGCTCGCATAAATCAAAAACTTGAAAACAGCCTAACGCTCGGGGTAGAGCAAAAAGGAAAAGGGAATGTGGTTTATCTGGTTGATAACCCATTGTTCCGTTCTTTTTGGGAAAATGGAAAAATGCTGTTTGCCAATGCCGTATTTATGGTTGGGCAGTAGGCGAGAATTTAGTGATTCCGTGTCCGCCGTAGCGTTTCGCGTAGGAGGATAGTGATTGACGATTTAGTGATTGGCTGCGTAAACCGAAGTCAGATTTAATGGAAACTATCTGCCAGGCTCAACCTTGTACAACTTAGAACTAAAATGAGGTAATGAGGTTCGGGGTCTTTGGGCGGTGTTCGTACTACTGAGGTGATGAGGTTCGGTTAGCGTGGTTTCTCATCACACACTATGATGATCCGACGAAATGGACCTCATCACCTCGGTAACAAGGGGTCATACTACCCAACCTCATTACCTCATGCGGTCGAGGGCGCTTGAATAGAATTTAGTGGTTAGCGCGTAGCTTCTCATCACACACTATGATGATCCGACGACATGAACCTCATCACCTCAGTAACAAGTGGTCACCCCATTCTACCCAACCTCATTACCTCATGCGGTCGACAGCGCTTGAATAGAATTTAGTGATTGGATGGATCAAGCATTTTTTCCTTCTCGTAAATAGCAGTGATCTCCTCCAGGTAGAAATACCGGATGTTGATATTAATAATGGTTTTGTAGGGGATCGTAATATAACGTCCAGGAATCTCGTAATACCTGTTTTCAATAAGATCATCTTTCAGGAATCGCCGCTTAGCGTCTTTGAGCACGATATTCTCCAAGCCACCTTCATCGGATAAATTAAAGTGGATTAGTTCCCCGATATAAATCATTTGTTCATTACCAACATTGGTTAGAACATTGACGAGTTTAAAACTAACCTCCTCATGGTGGTCTGGAACCTCAGGAAAATCAAGAAACTCACCGCTGAGTAAATAATGCCAATCGTTTGAAAACCTGAACAACTTGAACCTTGTGTCAAGTTTGAGCCATCGCACTATTCTCCTGCTGATATGTCCGGCGAAAAATGATATGGCAATAACATAAGTACAATAGTATAGGTAAGGAATGAACCATTGCTCATAGTTACTCTCCTTCAACAGGATGTCGAGCAGCGGCCTGAGTTCGAAATTGAATTGTAGAACGCCTTCAACTAACAGCAGCAACCCATACGACAGGAAGTGCATAATGATTGATGGGAACAAGGCCCAAAATACTTCGTCGAGGAGTCCTGAAAATTTGAGTTTGCGCGAAAAAACGGAGGAGAGATACGCCCGCTTAAAAGTTATTCCGGGCAGAATGAATAGAAAAAGGAAAAGTGTCGATACCGCTAACGCCACGGGCTTTCTTTAGCCTAACTCTCTGACAAAATAGACCTTCTCGCCTAACCTGAACGTTTTACCAGTTCCGTCGATTTCCTTATTGATATCGATGAGCTTGTAAACGAGCTCACGGCTTTTCCTGACTTTGCCAGATACCCAGTTTTCTTTGTTATCTAATTTTGATCTCATAGCTATTGCTCTTATTGAACCTTAACGCAAAATATCATAAAAAAGTGACAATATTCAGGCAAAACGCCACTTGCCAATCAGCGTTTGACAATCTCGTCAACAATTTTCCAGACTAATTCAGACTCAAAACCCTTAGTGATGGCGAATCGGGCGAGCTTATTTCGCTTCGTCAGTACGTGCGGCTCTTTCATGATAATGGCCTTGCTCTTGATCAGTTTACGGAGTGCCTTAACGTAGTCGTCTTCGTCGATCTCAAGCATCCCGGAACGTATGCATCCTTTCGTAAGACCGCGGGATTCCAGTTCGTGTTGGATCTTTACTCGACCCCAGTGTTTGATCCTGAACTTGCCGCCAGCGAATGCCTTGGCAAAGCGTTCCTCATTCAGATACCCCTCGGTGATCAATTGGGCAAGCATCTCGTCTACATCATCTCCGTACAGGCCCAGATCGAACAATTTGCTCTTCACCTCCTGGTGCGAGCGTTCCTGGTAGGCGCAAAATGCATAGATCTTTTGCCTGATATCATTCGTTGACCGTTGCTTTCCGGATTTTTGCACCGTGTAAATTACATCACTTTAGGGCCATGCGCTGCAAGTGGGTCGGAAATCAGGATTATTTTACGAGGCCCTTTGATTTCAATATGCTGGCGACAAATTTTCTTTCATTATCAGTATTGAAAATCTTAAATGGCCAATAGATCAGCTGGGCTTTGTTTACAAAGAGTACAAAAAAATCCTTTCCGATTTCCGCGCTCTTGATCTGATCCCACTTCAATGGCATCCCTTCACGAGGATTGAGTTTCATCAAAACCTGTTGACTGCTGATCTCATAGGAAAACTTTTCGAACAACGTCTTCCCTTGTTCCAGTTGGGTTACACCATAGAACTGGATCCACCAAAACAGCAAATAAAGTCCCAGTCCTATTACAGCACCGATGAACCACCAGATGGTGGATGCGCCCGGGATAAAATACCCAAGGCACAAAACAACAGCCCCAACCAGCGCCATCCAGCCTTGTTTTCTTAAAATACTTTTTAAAGCCATATTGATGTATGTCTTCTTATCCAACTTGTAGTTTTTCGTCTTAACGATCATATCTCAATTTATTCATTGTCATATTTCCTAAACAGTCTAATACGCTTTAAGGCTTAAGTCCATGCTCTTCACGGAATGCGTAAGGGCCCCGACGGAAATAAAATCAACGCCACATTCGGCAACGCCGCGGATGGTTGATTCTGTTATGTTCCCGCTAGCCTCGGTTTTAAAGTGTCCGTCGATGAGCCTTACAGCCGACGTCATTTCTGCTATGTCCATGTTATCCAGCATGATGATGTCAACACCCCCGACGCGCATGACTTCTTTGACCTCAACCAGATTTCGCGTTTCAATTTCAATTTTAAGCTTTTTATTCCGGGCGCGAAGGTAATCTTTTGTCGCCATTATAGCTTTTTCAATTCCTCCCGCCATGTCAACATGATTGTCCTTTAACATGATCATGTCGTACAATCCTATCCGATGATTCTCTCCTCCCCCAATAAGCACTGCCCACTTTTCAAGCAGGCGGAAGTTGGGAGTTGTCTTGCGTGTGTCGAGAAGCACTGCGTCGGTGCCGACGATGAGATCTGAAAAATGCCTCACTTTGGTAGCAATCCCGCTCATTCGTTGCATGCAATTGAGTACGAGTCGTTCTGTCGTTAGAATAGACCGGGCGGAACCCCTAACAGCAAAAGCTATGTCTCCCTTTTTTACCGATTGTCCATCAGTCTTGAAAACATCAATGGCCAGTCGGTTGTCGAAAAAATGGAAGATCGCCTGGGCCACTGCAACCCCCGCCAGAATGCCTTCATCCTTAATCAGAAGTCTTGCCTGCGTCTGAGCCCCCTCGGGAATAGCAGCCAGGCTGGAATGG
>Ga0193753_10002061_pt1 | contig 16358 bp, 7 predicted proteins | sample H1c2metaG_FD_144925 | JGI IMG/M metagenome (GOLD analysis project Ga0193753, IMG submission 144925) | Soil microbial communities from a riparian zone of the East river system, Colorado, United States - H1c2 | ecosystem: Environmental > Terrestrial > Soil > Riparian zone | place: USA: East River... | reverse complement strand
GTCGTCCCTAAGGTGCTATCTCGATTGTTACATGCTCATCCGGAGGCGCGTCTACCAACCAGGAGAGGTATGCGTTTATTTGTCTCATTCGTCGTTTTGGGTGCATTCACGATTCCAGTCTTCGGACAGCAAGACACGCCTAACCACAGTGTTCCCATCTATCGAGTGACTGTCGTGCAGCGGTCGCTCCAGGCCGTGAATTTTGAGCGGCACAGCGGTCCCACCGAGATCGATCTGAAAGGAACGGTGCTGCTGCCCAAGGCGGAGGGCAAAGCGATTATCCAAGTCAAGAACGGATACACGAAAATCGATCTGAACATCAAGCGGCTCGAGCCGCCCACGCGATTCGGAGCCGAATTCTTGACTTACGTGCTCTGGGCCATTACGCCCGCCGGGCGGGCGATCAACCTGGGAGAGGTGATCGCCGGCGGTTCCGACAAGGCGAGCATGCAGGTTACGTCGCCGGAATCCACATTTGGATTGCTGTTGACGGCCGAACCGTATTTCTCCGTGCAGTACCCGAGCGATGTCGTGGTGGTGGAGAGTTCCGTCCGGCCCGACACCGTTGGACGAGTGGAAGAAGTGAAAGCGAACTACGAGCTCATGCCGCGCGGCCAGTACACGCTGAATGTGCAGGCTGCGCAACTGGCTTCCGCCACCATGAAAACCAAGCCGGGCGTTTCCATGGAAGAATACGAAGCGGTCGTGAAACTCTACCAGGCGAGAAACGCCGTGCAAATCGCACGAGCCGACGGGGCGGGGCAGGCTCTCGACAAGGCGCAAATGCACTTGAGCCAAGCCGAATCATTCTACACGGGGAAGAACTACAAAGGAACGATCGATAGCGCGCGTCAAGCGGTGCAAGCCGCTTCGGATGCACGCGCAGTAGCGGTGCGCAGCAAAGCTCAAAGCCGCTAGCAACGACGAACGGCCGGTCCAGTTTCCTGGGCCGGCCGAACTCACACGCTACGTTGGATGGATTGGTTTTTAGCTTTGCGTTGCGCGATGCCTCCGCACCAGAGCCACACCGGCAAGGCCGAGCCCGGAGAACATCAACAGCAGCGAAGACGGCTCAGGAACGGTAGGTGTCGGTGCGATGTCAAAGTTCACCGACAGGTTGTTTCCCAGACCCGCCGTACCGCCGTTGTAGAACTCAAGGCCGATGTTCTGGCCAATGTAGCTGCCGCCGGCCACGGCGTTGAAGCTAAGCAGGTAATGAGCCCACTGGCCCGCGCCTGGGTCCGAAATAGTAACTAGACCTTGGCCACCCAACGGACCGGTGACACCATTGGAGAGCAAGAAGGCGCGAACGTCCGGTTCAAAACCGGAGACCGGAGTAACTCCATCCGGTTCCGTGTTCGGACGGCCTGCCCAGAAAGACAAAGTATAGGTGTTGCCCGCAACGTAAGTCCCCAGGCCCGTCGTCTGTTGTGCAAAGCCCGAACCTTCAATGGTTGTAGGCGTAGATCCCGCATGCGTTCCGTCCGGAGTGACTCGACCGCCACTCAGACCGTCTGCACCAGGAGTGTACTGCGCGCTGGTCACAGTATAGGAAGTGAATCCTGGCAATGGGCTCCCGCCGCAAGACCAGGAAACAGGGCAACCCGAAGCCTGGTTGCCGTTTTCAAAAGAAGGGTTGGCTAGCAGAGTGCCGAGATCGATGGTGGCGCCCTGAGCTGTTCCGATAAGCCCTAACACGGCTGCTGGTATGACTAACATTAGCCGCGAAGAGTGACTTTTAGTAAAAATCCGCATCATTCCTCCGTAAATCAAAATTTAGAATTACGACTTACTGCTAACTATTGACGATTCGCGGAATTTACAAAAGGAACTAGTCATGCGAGTTATATTCCATCTGCTCACACCGGGTAATGCGTCACTGTCCAACCGTAAGCGTGTATGTGGGTGATTATAAGCAGGAAATGCTAGATTCTGTCGCCCTATATTCCGCGTTGTGTTCTAGTACCCCAGGGACGCGCGCAGTTTCTTAGGTATGTTTCTTTAACTTACGAGGCAAACTAGGGCGTTATGCAGAGGCTGCGGAGACCGGCGGCGAGACGCTTTCAACCGTCGCAATGAGCTCCTTAGGACTGATCGGCTTGGGGATATAACCATCCATGCCAGCGCGCAAACAGCGCTCCTCATCACCCTTAAGGACATAGGCGGTAATAGCGAAAATCGGTAGCCGACCGCCTGTGGTCTTCTCGCGCTCACGAATGACAGCGGTGACCTGAAATCCATCCATCCGCGGCATCTGAATATCCATCAAGGCCAGGTCGAACGGGTGGCGATCGAGCGCTTCGAGCGCCTCAATCCCGTCGTTCGCCGCAATCACCTTATGACCACGCTTCTCGAGGAGCCGGACCGTGACGCGTTGATTGATCGAGTTGTCCTCGGCCAGCAGGATGCGCAAGGGACGCGAAGTGCGTTTATCCGGGGCGGCTTCGCCGAGCGCGGCCGCCCGCGCAGCGCCACCCTTTAGGGTCTTTCCATACGCCAGGCGTAGGGCCTCGCGTAGTTCCGGCTGCCGAATAGGCTTGGTGATATAGGCCGCTACGCCGAGTTCGCGGCAACGCGCCGCATCGATCGGTTTGTGTCCGGGCGTAAACATTAGAACGCTGGCTATGCCGGAATCGGGCGGGCGATTGATCTTTTCGATCAGCGAAAAGCCATCCGCGTCCGGCAGCCGGATATCGGTCAATACAAGTGAAAACGGCAGGCCGGCGTCTTTGGCTTGGCGCAACGCGGCGAGGGCTTGCGCCACATCCGGAACGGCAACCGCGCGCAGCCCCCACCGCACCAGCGTCTCGCGCAGGATGCGGCGTCCCGTGACGTGGTCCTCCACGACCAGGATGGAAACCCCGGCAAGCTCCGCCACTTCCACCGGGTGTCCATGTCCTTTGGATTGCGGAAAGCCGGCGCGAATCGTGAAATGAAACTGGCTGCCGCGGCCTTCCTCGCTTTCGACCCAAATGTTTCCGCCCATAAGCTGGACCAGCCGATAGCAAATGGCGAGCCCCAGGCCTGTGCCGCCAAACTTCCTGGTAGTGGAGCTATCGGCCTGCGAGAACGCGTCGAAAATGGACGCGCGCTTGCCCGCCGGAATTCCGATGCCGGTATCGCGCACGATGAAATGTAAAACCAAACCCGTCGAATCGCGCGATTCGCACGCCACCTGCAGCACCACCTCGCCGCGGTCGGTAAACTTGACCGCGTTGCCAAGCAGATTCAGAACGATTTGGCGAAGACGATTAAAATCCGCTCGTACCGTCTCCGGCACGTCGGGCAGAACGTCGCAGACTACTTCAAGACCCTTCTGATCGGCGCGGAAAGCCACCAGCCGCAAGGTATCTTCCAGGCTCTCGCGCACATTGAAGTCGACCGGATCGAAATCGAGCTTGCCGGCCTCGACTTTCGAAAAATCCAGAATGTCGTTTATGACATTGAGCAGCGAGTCGGCCGAGTATTTGATCATGCCGAGGTATTCAAACTGTTCGGGATTCAATTCCGTAGTCAGCGCCAGTTCGGTCATGCCGACGATGCCGTTCATGGGCGTGCGTATTTCGTGGCTCATGTTAGCCAGGAACTCGCTCTTCACGCGGCTGGCCTCTTCGGCGGCTTGTTTGGCTTTGACTAACTCACGCTCCGCGCGCTCACGCTCGAAAATCTCCTTGCGCAGTTCGGCCGTGCGCGCGTCGACCCGCGCTTCGAGGGCGCGCTCGCGGGCGTTGAGCTCGCGCACATTCGCCGCGTGAAACCCGATGGCGATCGCCGCTACACAGATAATGCAGAGACTGTAAAACCAGAATGTCTGATTCAAATCGAACGAGGCGGCGTCGCTCCAGTTTCCGTCGCCTTTACTCGCCATCACTTCAAAGTGATAGGAGCCCGGCGGAATGTTGGTGTAGTAAGCAGTCCGCCGTCCGCCCGCATCGATCCAGTCGTGATCGAAACCAGTCAATTTGTAGCGGAACTCTGTCCTTTGCGGCGATTGCAGGTTAGGCGCGGAATAGCGGAACTCAAGTTCTCCGCGTCCGGGCGGGGCTTCAAAAGCGGCCGCCGTATCGACCGCCTGAGCGCCGATCAAGACCTGCTCCAAAACCACGTGCGGCGGCGTTTCGGCGACTTCGGCTCTCTTCGGATCCACCACCACCACGCCCTTCATGGTCGGGAACCACAATCGCCCGTCGTGAGCTTTCCAGCCCGCGGGTTGAAAACTGCCATTGCATTCGGTAGTCTTCATTCCGTCCGAAGTTCCATACGCCACGCTCGCGACGCGGCTGATCTTTCCATCCGCCAGCTCGTTGAGTTGGCGCAGGCTCACCCGAAAAACTCCGCGATCCGAGCTGATCCAAAGATTGCCGGCGTCGTCGTCGAGAATCCGAAAGATAGCGTCATCCAACAACCCGTTCTTGCCGCTAATGGCGATAAAGCGCCCATCTTTGAAGCGGTTCAAGCCGCCTCCGTTGGTGCCTATCCAGAGGGCCCCGGAAGAGTCTTCATAAAAAGCGAGCACTGAATCGTTCGAAAGTCCACGCCGTGTATCAAACGTCTCGAACTTGCCGTCCCGGTAGCGGCTGAATCCGCCGCCCGCCGTCCCAATCCACAAAGTTTGCTTACTATCTTCAAAGACGCTAGTAACAACATTGTTCGCCAAACCTTGCTTGGTGGAATAGCTGGTGAACTTGTCGTTATGCCGTTGACTGAGTCCGGCTCGCGTTCCGATCCAAAGATCGCCGGCATGGTCGACGTAAGTTACATGAACGATGTTAGCGGGCAAGCCGTCGGCGACTGTATAAGTTGTCGACCGCCCGTGCCGGATGCGATTGAGTCCCTTACGCGTTCCTACCCATAGATCCCCCTCATGATCTTCGGCGACCGTAAAAATAAAGTCGTCGGCCAGCCCGTCGCGAGTCGTAAAAAGGTCGAACTTGGAATTTCGAAAGCGGTTTAGGCCGTGGTCGGTACCTATCCAGACATCGCCCTCCCGATCCTCAAAAACCGGCAGCGCTGTATTCGACGACAATCCTTCGCGCGCCGCATAGTCGGTAAACAGCTTGCCATCCGACAACCGATTCAGGCCGCCGCCTCCCGTGCCGATCCAAAGATCGCCCTTCCGATCTTGAAAAAAACAGCGCACATCATCAGCGGAAAGGCCGTCTTTGGCCGCGTAGGAGCTGAATGCCGTTCCAACCAGCCGGCTCAAACCGGAGCCGAACGTGCCGATCCAAAGACTTCCGTCGCGATCTTCATACACGGACGAGACGGCGTTACTCGACAGGCCATTTCTGGTGCTGTAATTGGTAAACTTCCCATTTCGCAGTTCGCTGAGCCCGCCGCCATTGCTGCCGATCCACAAGACACCTTGATGGTCGACATACAAGCAGCGGATATAGGGGTCCGGCAGACTCGCGCTGGCTGCGTACACCACAAACTTACCGTTGTTGAAGTTAATCAGTCCGGCATGCGTCCCAATCCAGATACTCTTGTCGGCTCCTTCGGCCAGCGCAAAGACATCGTCATCCGGCAGTCCGCCGCGCGCATTGTAAGTCGTAAAGCGGCCGGCATGCAGCCTGCTCACTCCGCCGTTGGTGCCGATCCAGAGATCACCCTTCGAATCCTGCAAAAGGCAATTGACGGACTCGCTCGCAAGCCCGTCCTTCATAGCAAACGCGGTAAATTTGCGGTCGCGATATTTCAACAGGCCGCCGGTAGCGGTGCCGATCCACAGATTTTGCGCCCGGTCTTCGAGCAGCGCCGTAATGACATTGTTCCGGAGCTCCGGCGTGTTGCTCTTGTCGAACACCGTGAAGCGCAGGCCATCGAACCGCACCAAGCCCAATTCGGTGCCAAACCACAGGTAGCCATCGTGCGATTCCAAGATGCTCAGGACTGTATTCTGCGGCAGGCCCTGGTCCGTGGTCCAGATATCCTGATGGAACCGCTTAATGTCTTTGGCCGGCGGAAGCGCGGCCGAAACCGAATGAACAAACAGCAGGAAGGAAAGCCACAGGAGTATGAAAAAATTCCCTGACAATGGCGTCTTTCTTTTGTCTGGCGAACATCCCACTATGCTCAGCCTACTGGCCGGCCCAATAGGCCCGATGGCCCAGGTAATCCGGATCGGGCAAATTGCCAAGCACGATGCGTCGAAGCTTCAATATGTCTACTTCGCCTAGCTCGCGATAGAGAACCTTGCCTTCGGGAGAAAGCAGGACGGTAAACGGCACCGGGGAATCCCATTTCGGATCGAACGCCGCTTGCATGGCGTAGGTGTCCGTCGAGCCGAACAATAAATTGCGGCTCGAGGCGTGTTGCTTCTGGAGCATCTTCATCACGCCGTCCTTCTCGTCCGGCATATTGGCCGAGACCATGACCATATCGAAATCGCGCAGCCGGAACATACGATAGGTCGTCTCGAGATCGGGAAACTCGTGCACACACGGCCCGCACCAAGTCGCCCAAAAATTAACTAACAAAACTTTGCCGGTTCCGTTGGCGCGGAGCTTCTTGAGATCTTCCGCCGACGCGAGGTCGAGCGTAACGGGCTCGGCTTCGATCTTTTTCCGCTCCTTCAAAGTGTTGGCTTCTTTAGCCATCCATTTCGTGGAGCAGCCGAACACGCCGGTGTGATCGACCGCCACAGTCTTTCCGGCCAGCAGCGCGTCGATGGCGTTGCGGGCATCCTGTGTCTTAACGAGCGATTCGCGCTGGCTGTTATCGATGCGGCCTTCGTAGCGAAGTTTCCGTTCCCGGTCGAAGATGAAGACGTGCGGCGTGGCCTTAGGGCCATATGCTCGGGCCACCGCCTGCGTATCGCCGTCGTAAAGATAGGGAAAGTCGAAATGCCGGTGAGCAGCGCGAATCTTCATATCTTCGAAACTGTCGCTGACGTCCGTATAGCCTAGCTCATCCAGTTGAATCGCGGCCGGATTATTCGGTTGAATCGCGACCAGCGTAACGCCTTTGCCGCGATAATCATCGGCCAGCTTCTTGACGCGCGTCTCGTACAGTTGTGCGGTCGGGCAATGGTTGCACGTAAAAACGAGAACCAGGACTTTGGCCGGTGCATAATCGCTCAGCTTGTGAGTTTTGCCGTCGATCCCGGGCAGGGAAAAGGCGGGCGCCGCGGAGCCAAGCGCCAAGGTCGGGTGCGGTTCGTCCGCGAAAATCGGCGTAAGGAGCAGAAAGAAAGCGAGCGATCGCCACATAATGGATACCTTCTTCTTGGCGGCGGCGCCGTGAGCGCGTGGGCCACGGACCATCTTATCGAAAGAAAGCCCCGCTCCGGCGGCAAAATGCCGATAGCGTAAAATCCAATAACTTAGGCAGGTAGATGGCGCGCGACGTTTTTATCAGCTATCAAAGCTCTGACAAGGAATACGCCGATCGCGTTTGCGAAGCGCTGGAGCGGCAAAACATCTCGTGCTGGATCGCGCCGCGGGATATTCCGATTGGCGCCGAGTGGGCCGCGGCGATTGTAGAAGGATTGCAGCGCTGCCATTGCTTTGTCGTCATACTGTCCTCTCATTCCACCAACGCGCGGCAGATTTCGCGCGAGGCCGAACTCGCCGACAATCGAAAACTGCCGATCTTCACGCTGCGCATCGAAGACGTGCAGCCTCCGCCGGGGCTCCTCTACTTCCTCGGGAATGTGCAGTGGGTGGATGCCATCGGCGACCAATTCGAGAGCGCGGTCGGGCGATTGGCGGAAGTCGTTTGCCGAACCGGCACGTACCCAGCCGAAAAGACAAAAGTCTATCGGAGCGCCGCCGCCGGCGTGGGAGGTGACGGCGCGGCAGCCGCGAGCGCCCCGGATTTCCCGGCCGCTCGTCCCATGCCCGGATCGCCCGAAGCCCGCCTCAGCCCCACGTTGAAAATCGTCGCCGGCTTGGTTTTGTGCATCGCGATCGCTGCTGGCGGGTGGTTCTTGGCACGCCATCCGCACCGGCCCGTGCGCGAGCCGTCCAGGATGGACTCACGTCCCACGGCATTGGACGGACGCAAGCAAACCGCTGAGTCCGAAGCACGCGCGGCCGCAGAGCGTTTCTTAAATTACAGAGATTCCGGCGACTATTCGGCGGCTTGGCGCGAATTTACGGCCGAGAACCAGGCGCGGTCGCCAGAGCCACGCTGGACCCAACGCGCCCAGGAATGGACAAAGAGCCATGGCCCAACCGTAAGCCACACCATAGAATCCTGCACGCCAGACGCTTCCGGCGGTATCTACAATTGCCTGATTTCCATCGGCTACGAACACAATTTGTCGGCGCAAGACACAATTGTGGTAGCGCAGGAGCGAGGCAATCGATGGGCCATCTCATCGACCAGGAGAACACCGCCCAAATAACGCGACTATTCTCTTAGTGAAGCCGGGCGCCGGGGCGAAGGCTATTAAAGCGCTACACTAAACAGGAACGGAGGAAGTCCACCCACAGGTGCTTTGGAGGCGTATGCGCTTTGAAGCGCACTTCCGCAGTACTCAGTATGAGCGTTGTCAATTCGAGTCTCACAGGCCCGTCGCGGAACATTTCTCACACGGTTCGTCTTGCACCGTATCTGGTTGAAACGTTATGTGAGCTGACCCGCGCGGTCAGGGACAAAACGCACGCCCAGACAGAAGTCAGCGGTCTGCTGTTTGGAACAGCGGACGAAGAGTTGACGATTGTCGAGGCTCTCCGAACGTTCGAGGACACCGGGCCGCGCAGCGATCTGGCACGGCGTGAGCGTTTGGACAAAGCCTTCGACAGCGCCATGTCGCTGGCGGACGAGGACGCCGAGTTGGCCGCTTGCCGGTTGGTCGGCTGGTTTTCTCTGCGTAGCAGCAGCGGTCTTCTAAGTAGCGACGTCGAATTCCACAATCGCCATTTCAAACAGGCCGACGATCTGGCTCTAGTCGTCTGGCGGGAAGCGGATACGCAGGTCATCGCCGAGTTGTATGCAAGGACCGAAAACAGGATGCTCTCGGGCAGCGATTATCGCTGGAGCTCGGTGCGCCTGTCGACCGAATTGCGGCGCGTCAGCGAGCCTATCGATCTGGCGATGCGCGCGAAGGTCACTGCGGATTCCTATCTGCGAGCCTATCGGGGCCCGGAAGAAAACGATAAGCATGAAGAGTGGAAAAAAATAGCGTCTTCGGCCAAACGCACCGTGCTGGCGCTCATACCCAGACGCATGCGCGGCGAGGGCGGCGGCTATAGCATTACGGGTGGCGATCCGGCGCGACCCTATGCCCGGCCGTCGCCGAACTCTTTAACGCCGAACTCGGGAACGATGGATACCGGGACGATTTTCCGCCGCGGCGACGCCTATCCGGAAACGCTGCCGCGATCCACCGCCGGCGCCGAACCGAGCCGCGTACGCGACGTCAGCCGGCTGCTCGAACCGAGCCGTTCCGTTGAGCCGTTCCGCGCCGCGCGCTATCCGGAAGGCGAAGTTTCCGGGCTGCCCATGGTGATCAACACGCCAAAACGGCGCACCGGGGTGCCCTGGCTTTCGACGGCGCTTGTATTCGTGACATTTTCGGCAATTACGTTTGCGGTGTTGGCGGTAAAAGGAACCCAAACGGGCAACGGGAAGCTGTCGCAGATCATGCGCGTTATTTTTCCCTCCGGAGATTTGGGATTGCACGTGGAGACCCAGGGCGATCGCTTATTGCTCAGTTGGAACCGGCGGAACGCGGCGGTAGCCTCGGCGACTGACGGAGTGCTGCAGATTTTCGATGGCACACAGCATCGCGAAGTGCGGCTCGACGGCGGCCAGGTGGCCGATGGCTCGGTGCTCTACAAAGCGGTCTCACCGGATGTGACGTTTCGCCTGGAGGTCCACGGGGCCGATCAAACTTCCGCCATGGGCAGCATGCGTGTGCTCGATGCCACGGCGAGCGGCCGCGAGACTTCGGTTCTTGACTTGACGAATTCACCCGCTCCGCCTGCGCGCGCAGCGGCCACTGGGCCACCCGATCCGATTCCAGTTCCGGAGACGGCGCAATCGGCGGCCGGGAAGACAGCTGGCACTAAGAGTGCGGAGCCAGGCCAGGTAGCGATTTACCGCAACCTGAGTAGCACGCCGGCTCCCGTACACACAGTTCCCGCCAACACCGGGCAAACGGCCGGCCAAAGCGCGCCACGGCAGACCGCCGGAGCAGGGACCCTGCCCGTCCAGCAGCCGCCCGTGGATGTAAAGAAATCAGAAAAAACTCCCGAAACGGTTCCTGCCGGGAGTCCTCAGCAAAGCGCGGCCGTTCAACCCCCTCAGCGTCAGACGCCAGGCGCGGCCTCGTCGCAGCCACCGCTAGCGGGGTCGACGATCAACGGCTGGGATTCTAGCGCGCCGGTAACTCCACGGCCCACCGCTTCACCGGACGCAACTGCACCTATACCTACTCCGGCCGCGGCGCTCGATACCAAGCCGCCGGTCTTCGGTCCGCCCAAACCGTTGTTGCAGGTGATGCCCAACACGCGCTCGCTCGCGCCCGGCGTCATCACGCAAATCACTCGCGTCGAAGTTGCGGTCCGCATCGATAACACCGGCCGGGTGATGTCCGCCCACGCGCTGAACGAAAACGGCAACAGCAAGCCCGCGTTGTCACAGGCGGCCGTGGCCGCAGCGCGTCAGTGGACGTTCCAACCCGCGACCCTGCAAGGCGAAAAAGTGGAAAGCGAACACACCATCGTGTTTGAATTCCGGCCTGAAAATCAGTAAGGACTTCGGTCACAAAAGATTCTGATCTGCGATCGAATCGACACCTTACTGCACCCCATTCGCCTAACCCGCACACCCCAATCCAAACTCGCGCGACTTTCCCTGGGTAAATCGTAAACTTTCGGGGTCATCCGCTTTCTTCCGTTGTCGGCGCGAAGGCGCTGCTCAAAGACCCCGTGCCATCTCACCCACAACGGGATTATGGTCATTTTGACGGATTGCCTCCTCCAGAAGGTGCGCGTCGCTGACGCCGAGCCGAACAAGGCTAGCGAGCAGGCTTTCGATCTCAAGCCTGCCGGCCTGATTTCGCGCGAAGACCTTCGGATCAAGTTGCATGATCGTCTCGATAATCGAACAAAGACGGCGGCCCACCCCATGTTCGACCCAAAAAGCCTTGTCGTCAGGGTGAGCCGCAAACCAAACCCTTCCGGCGGCGACGACGAACGGAAGGTGCTCCGGCCTGGGCGAAACCTGGAGAAGATTGAGCAGCGTCAAGGCCACGAAGAAGAACGTGCCCTTCTGCACGACTTCATCGAGGACCGGCAAGAACGGACCTAAGCCGTCGATGCCCTTTTCAAGCAAATAGCATTTCGCGGGGACCAAGCTGCCGTATTCGTTGAAGAATACTACTGCCACGGCAGGCCCAAGGTGAGAAAGGATCGACGTCGAACCATCGCGGCTCTGCCATTTCCACAGTCTGGTCTTCAGCAACTTTCGAACGAGCGCGGTTCGCACATGCACGGTTTCGACCTCGCGCAGGCCACGATCCGAGAAATAAACGGTATCGACGTTCCGCAAGAAGATCGTCATGACGTCGAGGAAGGCCTCGCCCGGCAGGGCAGTGACCGGGCCGAGGACCGTTCCGTCAATTTCACCAACGGTCAATCCTGGCAGACAGTAAGCAACGAGCTTGAAGTACGCCTCGTTCCAGTAATCCGGCGTTCGATCTGGGTCCTCCGCCTCCTCAAGCTCCGATCCGTTCGCCACGTATGTCCATCTCGAGTAGGTCTTGACGATGTCGCGCAGCCAAGGCTGTTTACCTACGTCGAAAATGCCGCTGGCATTCGTAAGCCAGAGTGCCGCGGCCTGATGATCGGTGTAAAGCGCAGGTTGCGGCTTTTCCCGCTCTTCCCGCCATTTAGGCGGTCCGACGTGATGCCGGGTATGTGGATGCTCCAGTTCGAATGCGGGCCACTCGGGTTCGTTGCCTTTTCCGTTTAACCAGGCGAACTCGGCGTCGACCGTTTTTTTTACCTCTTCGCGGCGACGCTCGACGCTCGCCTTATATTCCTCATCCTTTACGCCCCAGTGGCGGTGAGGACGCTGGCAGGCCGCAAACGCACAACGCAGGATGGCGCGCGAAAGCCGTCCGTCAATCGCCGATAAAGCCCCTGCAACGTAAGCGAGAGCCTGTGCGGCTGCCGGGTTTTCGTCTGCGGCGACTTCGAGGAGGGTACGTACATCCTCCATCGCGAAGCGTTGTCGCAGCAAGCAGACAGTTCCGAAGAAGGCAATCGCTATGGGGTTGAACTGGAGGCCCGCTCTGGATCTGTGGACCGGATCGTTTTCACCCTTGAACGCCCCAGCGAAGGTTTCCCTGATCCAGACTCCTTTCTCTGAAATCAGTTCCGGTGCGCCGTCCCGGGCGGCGATCACCGCTGCGGTAACGATTGCCTCCTCGCGCATTCGCTGTTCGGTTTCATTTTCGACCGGCTTGTCCTTGACCTCTTCGGCCCACTTGACGGCCGCGGCAGCGAAATCCGGCGACGAGCGCGCCGGGTTCATCAGGGCGATCCCAATATACTGCCGCATCTGGCCGTTCGTCTGACGTTCTCTCGATGCGTCCTGCAGGGGTTTGAGGTGGGCGCTCTCCGAAGCGGGAGCCACATATTCCCGAACCTCAATCGATCCGGCCTTGCCTTGAACGATCGCGTCACGCCAGTTATCGGGGTTGATGAGGTTTAACGCATGAACCACCATGAAATCGGGGTCTCCCAGATCCGATCCGGGTTTGGGCGGCCCCAGCCGTTTGGCAGCATCGGACAGCAATCCAGCGAGGATGGAGCGTTGCTCCTTGAATTCTTCCTTGGCGTACTCCCCGAGCAAGTGATCGAGAGAAATGCTGCGGGAGGGCCGCGCCTTCAGGCTTTCTATGCTTGCCAGGCCGACCGGTTCTTTCTGAGGCGCCTTGAGGCCGAAATAGTCGGGGAGCTGAATATTGTCTGGCCCGGGCCTTCGAAGATCATAGGAGAGTAGCTCCGGGCACCCAACGAACGGAATCGCCGCGTCGCTCGATTTGGGCCAATGAGACAGCAATAAATCAACGGCGACGAGCAGGTACGCCGTCGGCGGATTCGCCGCGCCGATCACGCCCGCGACAACCTTGTCGACAGGCTCACCGGCTTCGATGCGTCGGTGCGCCCACGCTTCCAAGGCCATGAGCGCAGACGCCAGCACGGGTGTTCCCGATCCGGTCTCGCGCGACCAGTTATACATCTGATACCAGGGAAAGACAATTTTGCTTCTGTCCGGAAACACAATCGTCATTGCATTTTGGCCGAAGTCACGGCCGCGCGTGAAAAACTTGATGGCATGATCGACGAGCTTCCGTATGAGCGGAAGCCCGTGCTCGGGCGCATGAACTAAAAGTTCGAGGAACGGTCCTTGGGCAGGAGAGGCCGGCACGAATTTGAGATCGGCATGGCCGAAGGGGTCGGGCATCGGACCACGCCGGTATTCTTCCTCTTCCTCCTCGGTAGGTATCAACACTTCCGCCGTCAGTTCAGCAAGTTCTTTAGGTGCCGCCTGGGCCAACGACCCGCGAAACTTCAGGATTTCTTCACGCACGCGATCCGGGAAAGGCTGCTGCTTCAAGGCCTCAAGATAGGCAGCGGCAAGGCCGGGCGCGTGGTTGCAGAACACGAGAAAACCGGTCTTGAGATCCTCCGCGAGCGAGCCGAGGCGATCGGCAAGTTCGCCGTGAAATGGCCTTCGCGGTGGTTCGCTCCTGGCGGCGTCCATGATTTCCGAGAGCCAATGGTAGAACCATTGAACGATGATTGGCGTCAGCGCATCCCTGCCGCCAAGGGCAAGCGACCAGTTTGTATAGAGCGTCACGACATCCGGCAGCGCGCCTGCCGGTATCCCGACGCCGAGCTTCAACAGCCACACAATGAGCCTGCCCCACGAAGCGGCGCTCGGAACATCAATGCCGGCGGGGATGGATTTCGGATCGAGACCCGCCGCCGCGAAATACTTCATCGCAGGGACACTGTCAACGGCCATAACCGTGCGCACAACTTCGCCGAGCATCGCGCCGCCATCGGCAAGGAGGTAGCTTGATGCCTTGGTCAGAACCTCTGATGCGACTTCCGACCGAACCAATGCAAGCAACACGGCTCGCCGCCATGAGCCGTTGACACCTTCCTTACTTGTTGAAATAAGGAACTGGTGCCAAAGCTCGGCATCCGCGCCGCGTTCGATGGCGAGACGCGCCGCCAGTTCCACGCCTCTGCCAAGATCGGACGGCGCCGGGCGGCTCAGCGGCAAACGATCCAGCAGCGCAACGTCGGCAAAGAGTGCGTTTGCAATCGCCCATTCCCGCAAGACGTCGTGGCGGAATATGACGCGATCATTTCCGCGGTTCCGTAAGGTTTCGCTTGTCACTAGCGCATCAACCGCGTTCGCCTGTAGGTCTTTGACGCTCAGCCATTCGCCGCGCGCGAGTGCCTGATCGGCCAGCGCCGCAAGAACGCGCGAACGTTCGCGATGACCACCGTCATTCTTTCCATCAGCAGACTGCCACCATTCCTCGGCCATCTCGGCCTCCGTACGGGGCAGCGGAGCATCGGATGGTCGCCTCGCGAGACGCGACAGCCGAAAGAGATTTCGCGCGACAGTGCGAGCGGGATGCACATCGGCAAGCAGCGCCGCAAGTTGAGGTGCCGCCTCCCGCAATTCCCCGGTTTCGTCGTCGCTGAGTTCGCCGATCTGGATCGGATCGGCGCGCCCCAACACGTCCAGCGCGTCGGAGGGCAACCAATTCAGTTCATCGGCATCGAAGTCCCGACGAGCGGTGACAATCACCGAAATACCCCGGATCTTCGCCGCGTCTCGCACGAGATCGACAACGGTATGGCGCTCTTCTTCGCTAAAGAAGTCCAGGCTGTCAATAAAAAGGAATGCGCCGCCGCTTGCGGCCAAGTCCGACAAAAGCTGGTGGGCGGTTCCGTTGAACTGGAAGACCGACCGCATAACCGCCCAGCCTTTACCGACCGTTCGGCCCGGACTCAGGACGACAATCCGGCCTTCGGCCAAAGCTTGTTCCGCGAAGTGCTTCAGCACGGCTGATTTGCCGACGCCCGCGTCGCCGCGTATCTCCACGTAGCGACCGTGATCCAGCGCGTCATGCACCAAAGCGACGTGCTGGTGCCGCGTCAGAAAGACGCCCGCCACCCGGTCTTCGATATCGGCAAGGCAGTTTTCAGATGCTTCCGCAAGAGCTGCCAATGCCGATTGGTTATGACGGTCTCCGGCCAAACGAAAGCCCTTTTGGCCCAGATCTTCCTTCAACGCCTCGGGGGTTCTGTCGCCGCCGGATTTCGCGATGGCGATCGAGAGCTCCACCAATTCGCTCCACAGATTTCCGGAGCGTCCCACATCATCGGCATGAAGCGCCCGAGCCGCACGTTCTCTGGCAAGCTCTTCGGAGGCGGAGCCCGTCGCCGTAAAGTCGAAGACGAGAATGTGCATTCTGCGAAGGAGGAGCCAAACGGCCTCATCGTCGTCTGGCGCGCCTTCATCCTTCAGGTGCGCCCTGAACGTCTCGACGAAACTGCGCATCTGAGCATTGCCCGCACCGGGGCGGCTGATGCGACTGATGAACGTTGCCGCGTCGCCAATCTGCCTTGCCCACGTCAATACGGTCTGGTACGGACCGTCGATATTGTGTGAGGTGCGAGAAATCGCAATCCCGAGTTCGTAGCGGATGCTCTTGAAGTCGGCATTGCGCGATGCTTTTACGATCTGCTCCACCACCTCGCGGAAGACTTTATCGCCTGGCGCGAAGGTCATGCCTTTCTTGACCTGTATCTCAAGCTTTGCCGGATTGCCCCGCGCATCGTGGGCGTAAACAATTACGTCGTCGAGCGGACTCCCCTCCGGCGCACGCTGGAGCGCAATCTTGTTGATGGTCGTTCCAGGCAGCCCGCGTGGTTCGGCACCCACCAGCATCGAAAGCAAATAGGAAGCGCCCACCTGCCCCTCGAAATGGGAGCCGGACGGTCCTGTCGATGATGGGCTACTCGCCTTAGCCATAAGTCGGCATCCGTACAGGTCTAAACCGTACACGAAGCCGCCGCTGCTGAAAATCAGCCCTTTGCCTGTTGTTGTGGTTACTAATCCTTTATCAAACCACGCTCGCTCCGATGTCGATGACGCCGTATCGTCGGATACGAGAACTCGGCTGGCAGCGATGTGTTTTCCTGAGATCAGAATCTGGGAAGCTAGTTTGACGAGATATCTCGCCGAATTGTCGGCGATCAGTCCCGATAAGTCTTAGGTCAGTATCAGAAGCGATTCGGCGACGTACACGCGCTGATGGTGTAGAAAGCCGCTGCGCCGAAGCGCTTTTGATACTGGGACTTGAAGGAAGC
>Ga0193753_10002060_pt1 | contig 16365 bp, 20 predicted proteins | sample H1c2metaG_FD_144925 | JGI IMG/M metagenome (GOLD analysis project Ga0193753, IMG submission 144925) | Soil microbial communities from a riparian zone of the East river system, Colorado, United States - H1c2 | ecosystem: Environmental > Terrestrial > Soil > Riparian zone | place: USA: East... | reverse complement strand
GTGGCCAAGTGTCTCGAGTTGTCCGAGCTCGGCCCGCGTGATTCGGATCCGGGCGGGGACGAAATCACGGCGCGCGGCCTGATGCGCGGCCACCAAGTCGAGCTGCTCCTTCGTCGCAACGAGGAACGTATCGACACCGTGGTGCGGCTGCTTGGGGCCGTCGCCGGAGTTGCGGCGAGTTGGCAGATACTCCGGGCGCCCGATGGCAATTGGCAATCGGAGGGGAATGTGCCCGACACGTTTCGGGCTTCGGTCGAGCGCATCTCGTCGCACGGTTGTGAATCGATCGAGTCGGTGCGGCTCAGCGACTCGAATCTCGAACTTCGCTTCATCGGGTTTGCCCCCCCGGCCCGCGATGTGAGCGCGGCCGTGGAAGCCGTAGTAGATAGTATGTCCACGTCGTCACCTACGGCGTATCGATGACGGGCATTCACGCGCGCAACGCGGCGGATGCTCGGCCGTGGGGAGCTGCTCCGAGTGCTGGCCGAATCTAAAGTACGCTTCCACATCTTTCGTCGGACGAGCCGGGGATGCGCGTGAGAAAAGGGGCCCCTTTCGACGCAGGCCCCGAGGCATGTACGTGATTTCCTTCTTGCTGCCTCCCCGCGTGATCGAGAATTTTGCGGCGACTTCGGCGTGCCCATCGCGATAGTCGGCGTCTTCGATGACGTCGCCTGCGAGCAATTTGGCAGCGGCCGCGGGGCCTTTTGGATCCAATCCGACGATGGCTCTCGTCGACGAATCGAACGTGGCTTCGCGAAGCGCCGTGCGGACTTGGGCAATCTCGGCGGAAACCGGACGCGGGTCGAAGGCCGTGTAACCGAGCCACGCCGCTTCGTCGTGCTCGATGCCTGCGCTGAAGACGGCCGATCCCATCGACCCAGCCGCAAACACCGTGCGAACGAGCGCGCGCCCTCTCGCCTCGCGGACGCGCGCTTTGCCTACGCCGAAGCTCGATGCGGCGTCTGGCACGTTCAGGGCGGCTCCGTCGATGGTCACCGCCAGTTCGCTCTTCTCGTCTTCGAGGCCGAGAGGAAGCAGTACGACTTGCTCTCCGAAGCCGCGTAAACGATCGTCGGCCACGACGAGCGTGGACGCGGACGCGCGGACGTCGTTCGTCGCGCGCACCGTATAAGAGATGCGAAGAGGGGGCGACGGCGTACGGCCGATGGTTACCACGAGCCCCGGCGGGACACTTTGGATCTTCGCCTCGAGGGCTCCTTTTTCGTCTGCCACGGTCAGGTGCTCCAGCGCCTCTGGGGCGCCGGCGGCGAGCCGCAAGGTCGTTCCAAGATTGGGCCCTTGAGCCGACATCTCCACGTTCAACTGGGGCACCGGCGTCGGCTTTGGGCGTAGCGTGATGTGAACATACGAGGCCGCGCGGCCGCGAGGCGTATCGGCCACCGCGTGGACCGCGTGCTCGTCCGTACACGGCGCGCTTGCCACGCCGGCCCGAGGCGCCTGCGCGCAGCCCGCCTGTGCGAACAGCCACGCGAGGAGGAGCGCAAAGGCGCTTTTCCGAATCGCGATCATCGTGGACTAGCTTGTACTACGCCAATCGCTGAAACCCGTAGATGCTCTTGTCGCTGGCGGGATCCATGAAGGTGCGCGACTCACCGGCGACGAGGTGGCCGCGTGTGCGGATGGCGTCGTCGGGCAGTACGTGAAGTGGTGTGTAGCGTGGATGATGATGATCCAAATACGGATCGTTCGATGCGCGGTTGTAGGCGATGAGAAAGAGATCGCGCGGGCTCTTCGAGTGGTTCGGGGCGGAGGTATGCAGCGTATTGCAATGAAAGAACATGACGTCCCCCGGTTCGGCCTCGAAGGCGACGCGCTCCAAGCGCTGGAGAGCGGCGTTGACGCGTTCGGGATCGGCACCGGTTTGCGAGCCGACTTTGCCATGTTCGATGCGGCCCATCGCGTGGCTTCCACGAACGACCTCGAGACAGCCGTTCTCGCGGGTGGCGGCGTTCATGGCGATGGCCACCGTCAGCATGTCCGGAAAGAGGCAGCCATTTTTATACCAATAGCCGTAGTCCTGATGCCAATTCCACGTGCCCCCGCCGCCCGGAGGCTTCATCGTGATCTTCGAGTGGTAGTGGTAAACTTCGCCACGCAGCAGCGCTTCGGCGCCCCGAACCAGGCGCTCGCAGCGCGCGAATGCGCCAAACAGATCGTCGCCCGGTTCGTTCCATACGGCAATTTCGGTGGATCCGCCCTTGTCGTCGGACACGCCGTACGCGCGGCGGTGCATGGCCTCGTCGGCGACGAACGCCTCGTTGAGAAGGCCCATCTCGGTGCGGTCGAATAGACCTCGCTTGATGAGGTAGCCGTCGCGCTCGAACGCGACCCTGTCCTCGTTGCTCAGCGCGGCCCCTTCGGTGGTTGAACGGCTCGTGGTCTCGAGCATGTGAACGCCTCCAAGATCGCCATGATAAGACGTCACGCAGCCGGGCGAGAGAAGAGACGAAAGACGCTCCGACTACGGGTTCTTGCTCGGCTTCGCAGCGGCGTCCGCGCCCGCGTCTTGTTGGCCTGGGGTGGGCAGCTCCGTCGTGTTGGGCAGCAGCACGATCTCGACGCGCCGGTTTTCCAGGCGTGCCTCTTCGCTCGTGTTGGGGGCCTCAGGTTCGTATTCTCCGTAGCCGGTGGCGATGAGCTGCGCCGGGCTCATGCCCGACTTAATGAGCTGCTGCGTGACGCTGAGCGCCCGGGTCGTAGAGAGCTCGAGGTTGCTCTTGAACGGCGACGGCGGACCGATAGCCGCATTGTCCGTGTGCCCGGCGATCATGAACCGCCGATCGGGAAACTGCAGCAGCACGCGCGCCACCTCGTGAATCACCTCCTGGCCATCGCTTGAAAGATCGGCGCTCCCGACGGGAAAGAGGATGCCCGCCGGGACCTTCAGGATCATGCGGCCATGGCGAGCCACGACCGCAAGCCGGCGGTTGTCGATCATCCTCTGAAGTTTGTCGGTCATCGCCTTGAAGGCCGCGAGGGCTTTGTCGGTATCCGCACGCTCCGCGTGCATCTCCTCGAACCCCTGACGCGAGGCCTCCAAATTGGCCTGCGTTTCGGCGGCCGTGCGCTCGGTCTGGTTGTGCGAGGTCTTCTCCTGCTCGCGGCCCCTTACGCACTCGTCGAGACGCTGCTCGAGGCTCGTCCAATGCGCGCGTTCGGTGACCAGATCGCGCTCGTAGCCGCTTTTGCGCACCAAGCCGTAGGCACCCAAGCCGATGATGGCGAGTATGAGTGCGCCGAAGGTGAAGGTGCTGAGAAAGGACTTGAGCATGCGCCCGAGTGTCTCACGACCCGCGCCGATAAATCACTTCGACGATGCGCGTCCCCCTCGTGCAGCATCTCGCGCCCGACGCATCATTCGCCCCGGCGCCAGGGAAGAAATACACGCAGCCGTGCATCGCGCAAGAACAGCCCGCCCCAGAGCAGCGCTGCAAGAATCAGTGGGAAAATGTCGTTGAAGAGTGGGCCGCCTACGCGCACTTGGGTTGCGATGGCGCCGCCCAGATAACCCGTCAAGAGCACCGCACCCAAGGCGGCTGTCCGCGGCACGATGTAGAGGACGGTGCAGACCAGCAACGTGACCCCGATGCCTGGAAGCACATTCGCAGGCACTCCCAACTGCGCGCTCGCCTCCACCACCCCCGGAAGATTCGGCAACTTCATGGCGCCGTCGACGAGCAGAAACAGCACCGGCACCGCGCTGAGGACGCGCCCGGTCCAAACGGCGGTCTTCGAGACGGGGGTAAGATCGATGGTGCCGCGCGCTGACTGGGATCCGATTGCGTATTCCATGGCCGTGTCCTTTTCGATTCGGGAGCCCGTTCATTCCGGGCCTTCTTCTCTCACGTCGCTTGGGGGAACGCGGGATCGACAAGGGGCGCGATTTTTCTTTCAGCGGCCTCGGTATGCGCACACGCAGTAGCTGCGTCTGAAAGGCACGTGCGCTATCAAACATGGGCTACCTCCACCTGTACACAATCACGCGCGACTTCAAGCACGCGTACGGCGCTTCGCCCGCCGAGTACGTGCGCCGCACGCTGAACGGCTTGTAAACGCGGCCGAGTCTCGTGCCCGCGCGTCGCGCTGGATCTTGCCCGTTGCAGGATCCGGCAAGAGAAGCGCAGCCCCGGGCATCGCGCGCACACGCAGCCCGCTTAGATTCCGCGTCATGAAAGCTGCGGTCATCACTGAATACAACGGCCCTTGGCAGATCCAAACGCTGCCGGATGTCAAACCCCAGGCCGGCCAGGTCGTCATCCGCGTCCGCGCAAGCGGCATGTGCGGGACCGATGTGCACGTCCACAACGGCCGGTTCCCGCTGAAGCCTCCGATCGTCGCCGGCCACGAGCCGACCGGAGAGATCGTCGAGCTTGGCCCGGGCGTCGTCGATCTCAAGGTCGGCGACCGGGTCGGGGTCTTCTGGCAGCAGAAGGGTTGCGGGCGCTGCGCGGCCTGCCAAGCGGGCCACGTGAGCCGCTGCCCCAACGGCCAGTCGTGGATGGATCTCGGCGGGGGCAACTCCGAGCTCATGCTCGCGTGGGCGTCCGGCTGCGCGCTCATCCCGGACGCGGTCTCCTTCGAGCTTGCCGCTCCGATCTTCTGCGCGGGCTACACCGTGATGAGCGGCCTACGCAACGCGTCGCCGTTGCCCGGCGAGCGCGTCGCGGTGCTCGGTGTGGGCGGCCTCGGCCACCTCGCCGTGCAATTCGCGAAAGCGGTCGGCCTCGAGACCCTCGCGATCACCGGCCAAGCCAACAAGACCAAGGAGCTCGTCGAGCTTGGCGCCGACGAAGTCGTCCTCTCCGGCGACGATCCCGGCGCAGCGCTCAGCGCCGCGGGCGGGGCCGACATCATCCTCTCGACCACAAACTCCGCACGCCAGGTCGCCTCCGCGTTCAACGGCCTACGTCCGGGCGGCCGCTTGGTCAACATGGGGCTCCCCGACGGCCCTATCCCAATCGACCCGATGACCTTGACGATCGGCCAGCGCCAGCTCCGCGGCAGCAGCCAAGACGAGCGCGCCGATCTCGCCGAGGCGCTCGCCCACGTCGCGAGCGGCAAGGTCAAGCCCATGCTCGAACTCTACCCGCTGGAGCGCGTCAACGAAGCGCGCGAGCGCCTCACGTCTGGCAAGATCCGCTACCGCGCCGTCCTCCAGCACGCGGAGTGAGGCTGCACCGCGCGGTTTGACACCGAGACATCATGACGTCATGATGTCTATGTGAACTTTGGTACCGCGAATCGCGCGCCGCTCTATGCCCAAGTCGAGGACGCTCTGGCTTCGAGCATCGCGAATGGGTCCTTGAAGCGGGGCAGCCAACTCCCGCCCGAGGACAGCCTCATCGAGCGCTTCGAGGTCAGTCGTACGACGATTCGGCAGGCGATTCAAAACCTCGCAGGTCGGGGGCTCGTCGAGATCCGTCGCGGCAAGGGCACCTTCGTGACGCATTCCAAGATCACGCAAGAGCTCACCCACTTGACCGGGTTCGTCGAGGACATGCAGGCGCAGGGCCGTCGTGCGACGTCGCGCGTGCTCGAGAAGGAAGTGATCGCGGCGACGAAGGCCGTGCGCAGGCATCTCGGTTTGGCCGAGGGTGCTCGCGTCGTTCGCATTCAGCGGGTGCGTCTCGCCGACGGCGTTCCTGTTTCGTTCGACGAGACGTACTTGCCGCAAAGCATCGGCAAGAAAATCATTGCAAACGATTTGGAGAAGGAGCCGATCTTCGCTCTGCTCGAGCAAAAGTATGGGACCCCGCTGGTCGAAGCGGAATACCTGCTCGAAGCGATCGTTGCGGAGCCAGGCGTCGCAAAGGTACTCGAGATCAAGCCGGGCAGTGCGATTTTTCTCATCGAGCGCATTGCCTATACCAGCGGGCATCGCCCCATCGATTACGAGAAACTCTACTATCGCGGTGACCAAGTTCGATTCGCCACGCGCCTCGCCCGCGGGACGCCAGCCAAGCTGCGAACGGAGCCCTCCGGATGACGACGGGGCTTTCTTTATGGTTTTTCGCGGTATCCCTCGTCGCGAGCGCGCTGGGAGGCATGCTCGGCATGGCGGGCGGAATTTTCATCGTCCCGGTCCTGACGACCTTCGGAGGCATCGGCGTTCACGAAGCGATCGGCGCTAGCATCGTATCGGTCATCGCGTGCTCGTGTAGCAGCGCGGCGCCGCTCCTGAAGCGAGGCCTGACCAACGTTCGACTCGCCATCGTCCTCGAGACCGCCACGACCCTCGGCGCGCTGACCGGTATCGTCCTTAACGGTGTGCTCCCCGTGTCGTTCCTATTCCTCTTTTTCGCGTTGGTCCTGTTGCTTTCGGCGTATCAGATGCTCGCCCGCCGCACGGCCACGGCCCCCGTCACCGCGACGAACGGCGAAAAGTGGGCAAGCTCGCTACGGCTTGATTCGAGCTATCGCGACGACGTCACCGGCGAGCGCGTTCCCTACGAGGTGAAGCGCCTGCCCGTCGGCATGTCCCTCATGTACGGCGCGGGGCTCGTGTCCGCGCTTCTCGGGATCGGGAGCGGCGTTCTGAAAATTCCCGCGATGGACACGGCCCTCCGCCTTCCCTTCATGATTGGCGTGACCGCGGCCGCCAGCGCAGGTGCCTACTTCGTCCGCGGTGACATCGTGCCTGCCATCGCCGGCCCCGTTGCCCTTGGCTCGGTCGTGGGGGCCCTCGTTGGAGCGCGCGGCCTCCTCTTGCTCTCGAACGAGCGCCTTCGCACCCTATTCGTGACCGTGCTCATTCTGCTTGCCTCGCAGATGCTCCTCCGCGCATTCGGCATTCACGTCTTCCAAAGGTCGGAATGATCGACCCCGAGGCGGCATCCACTCGGCTCGATACGCTCCTCGCCCGGATCCTCCAGTATGGGACGTGGCTCGCCTCCTCCGTGGTGTTCATCGGCGTTGCGACCGCACTCTTCGGTGCGCACAACGGCATCCGGATGTCGCAGATGGGACGGTCGGTCGCGAGCTGCGGGATCGCACTCTTCATTCTGATGCCCATTGTTCGCGTGTGCGCGATGTGCGCCTTCTTCGCATTCGCGCGCGACCGTCGCCTGGCCCTCATTGCCGCGTTCGTACTCATCATCCTCGCGGCGGGAATCGGGCTCGGGCGTGTGCAGCGGAGAACACTTCGATAGGCATCGAAACGTTCGCGGGGCGCGCCGCGCTAGGATGACGCTCGTGTCCCACGAACCGGTCCTGCTAGCCTCCCCCTTCGGTGAGCTCGTAAGCGATCCGTCTCGGGTAACCATGCTTCTTTCGCTGATGGGCGGCTGCGCCCGTCCTGCAACCGAGCTCGCGCAGCTCGCCGGGATCACGCCGCAGACGGCCAGCTTCCATTTGCAGCGACTCGTTGCGGGCGGGCTCGTTCGCGTCGATCCGGCGGGGCGCCACCGGTACTTCCGTTTGGCCAGCGAGCACGTCGCCGAGGCGCTCGAGGCCGTGGCGCTGCTCACCAAGCCCCCGCGCCCAAAGGCTGCATCCGTGAGCCCCGCGCGACTCGAGCTCGCTCGGGCACGCATGTGTTATCACCACCTCGCGGGACGCCTCGGCGTCGCATGGTTCGCGTCCCTCCAGGCCGCGCGCTTTTTCCGGGTGCACGACGGCGCCTTCGTCCTGACGAAACGAGGCATCGCGTGGTGCGAGTCGTCTGGCGTTTCCATCGCGCGCTGGCCCCCGGGCAAATCGTGCCTCGATTGGACCGAGCGCCGCCATCATTTGGGCGGGCCGCTCGGCGCCTTGCTCACCGACCATCTGTTCTCCCTCCAATGGATCGCGCGACGCGGCGACGGACGTGCCGTGCGGGTCACCGCACGCGGCCAGCGAGAGCTCGCACGCCAGCTCGCGCTGCCGGCGTCGGTCCTTTCGAGCGATTAGGTAGGAGCTGCGGCCGCTTCAGCGCACTCTTTTCGATTTGCGGCTGCGGGCGCCGTGCTCGAATCCGGCGAGCATCGCCGCGAGCGTCGTGTCGAGGATCCGCCTCTGCGCCTTTTCGTCCTCCGGGCGAAGCGCGCCCTCGATGAGGAGGCTCGCGATTCCGTGGACGCTGGCCCAGAGGGCCACCGACGCATCGTCGACGTCGATGTCGCGCTCGATGCGCTCGGCCCAGGCGCGCACGGTTTCCTTCAAGAGGTCGTAGGGGCCCTCGCCCTCGGGGTAGGCGCCCCGGAGGAGATCGTCTCGCGCATCCACGCCGGTGGGGCCGAACATCGCGCGGTACGACGACGGATGCTCGAGGGCAAAACCAACGTACGCGTGCCCGAGCGCAACCAGCGAGCGTTCGGGGGAGGTGCGTGCGATTGCAGCGAGATCGGCCTTCATGCGCGCCGCGAGTCGCGTGAAACCCCGTCGCGCGAGCTCCTGAAAGATCGCGTCCTTGTCCCGGAAATGGCGATAGCACGCGGCCGGATCGACGCCGACTCTCCGGGCCGCCTCGCGCAGCGAGAATCCCGACACGCCCTTTTCGGCGATCAGCGCGTCGCCCGCTGCGAGCAGTGCCTCTCGGAGGTCGCCGTGGTGGTACGTCGGCCGCGCCTGAGGCACGACGGCCGCCCCTCGCTTCACTTCGCTCGCACGCGTCATGTCCACACCATTGACATATCTCTTTCGACATGCAAAGTCATCATAGTTGACATCAGTGTTGACATTATCACCCTCGAGGAGACCCGCCATGCTCCGTCTTCGCTTGATCCACGTCGTTTCCGTCGTCGCTCCAACGTTCGCCGCCGTCCTCGGCGGGTGCCCCGATAACGACTCGGCCCCTGATCCTTCCCCCGACGCTGCGGCCACGAGCGACGCGGCACCCACAGACGGCTCACCGCCGGATGGCGCGGCCGACGCCCCCGTGGACGATCCCATCGAGCGCGTCATCACGCTCGTCCTCTCGTCGCCCGACTTGCCGCCTCAATTCGTTTGCCTCGGCGGGTTCAGGGCCGATGAACGCGGAGAGCCGACCGGCGACCCGGTGATTGCCGGAGGCCCGTTCGGCATCCCCGATCCGAGTGATCCGGCCAAGCGAAAGCTCACCTCGGGCTTTCCGTACGGGGCCGTCGTGAAGCTGCCCGTGCGGCTCCACGACGCGAAGTTCTTCGATCAGTTCGCGGCCATCGGCTACGTCGTCGATGACGTTTCGCCCCGCGAATTCGCGGGCTCCGGCAACGACTCGGAGACGTGCAAGCGCGCGTGGCCAAGCGCGCGCAGTGTGCCGGGGCGAAAGCTCGTCTTCAAACGAGGAGAGCTCCACGTCGGGGAGGCCTGGGTGGCCGGTGCCACGGGTTGCGAGGGGCCGTCGACGGCCCCCGAATGCGGTGGCGGCTCGAACCTGCAAATGGCCTCGGCGCGGCTCGACCTCGGCACTCCGTCCGCGTACGCGGGCGCGGGCGATCTTTCGCTTGGCATCCAAGTGGCCAATTTTTCGGCCTTTTCAGGGTTTCAGAGTCTCGACTTCTACCTCCAGCCGGTACATGTCGAAGGCGGCGCCAAGGTCCCGGACGGCGCGCCGATCGCACTTGCGGGAGGCGCCGCCGGGCTCTCGCGCGGCCGCGTTGCCGGGGCGACGGCAGGCGTCCACGTCGCGTCGGCCGATACGGCAGAAACTCTTTTGCTCGCGAGCCCGCACGGATCGACGCCGTGCGTATCGGGCGACGGATGCAAATCCGTCGCGGTCCCCGTGGAGCCTTTCCGCGCGGGCTACGCGGCTCCCTCCGGCGGCGCGACCGGTGCCGCGTGGTCCGGGCATCAAGTCTTCGCGCTGTTCGGAAAGATCCCGACGGCAACGGGGGAAACGCCCGCCTCCGTGCTGCACCTCGGGATCTTCGAAGCCGAGCTCCCGACGGCGAATCCGTAGCTCTCTCGCAAGCGGGCATCGAGAAGGAGTCGCGGAGGGGGAGGGAAGTGCCCTCGCTTTGGTGGCTTCATGCGGTTACGCTCGCCGCCATGCGCACGTTTGCCTTGGCGGCGTTCATCGCCCTCGCCGCGTTCCCGTCGTTTGGATGCAGCAAGCCCGAGCCGCCGCAGATCACAGTGAAAGATGCAAAGGTAACGAACGTCGATCTCGCAGGGCTCACGGTCTCCGTCAATGCGGAGGCGTACAATCCCAACAAGATCGGCCTGACCATCCAGAGTGTCACGGGCAGCGCAAAGCTCGACGGCAAGTACGATCTGGGTGCGGTGACGGTTTCGACCCCCATGAGTCTCCCCGCGGGGGCGCGTACGCCGATCACCGTGCCGTTGGCGATGAAGTGGCAAAATGCGATGACCGTGACGGCGATCGCCGCGAGTGCCGAATCGATACCGTACACCGTTGCGGGCTCGGTCGCGGTCGGCGGCGAACGGCTCTCCATCGAGCTGCCGTTCGAGGTGCAGGGCACACTGACGCGCGCGCAAATCATGCAGGCCGCGATTCGCTCGATCCCGACCGGCCTACCGGGCTTCCCGCCCGTAGCCCCTACGCAATAGCGCAAGCGACCGGCGGCGCGCTCGGGACCGCCGGCGCGTGCGGGCCTGCTCACCAGTCGATGTTCACGGTCGAGCGAAGGGCGGTGTCGAACGCCGCGTCGTCGAGTTTCGCGCGCATCGCGAGAAGCGCCTCGGCATCGGCGCCCGCAGGCCATCGGAACTGGCGGTCCGGCGATTCGACCGCGTCCGCGATCACACGTGCGATGCTCTCGGTCGGCGTCATTTCATCTCGCGCCGGAAACTTCACCGCCGCCGCGAGGGGCAAGTACGGGTCGTTCTTCGAGTAGTGCGCGCGAGGCGCATCGAGCGCACCGGTTCCAATCATCCCCGGTTCGACGAGCACCACACGCACGCCGAAGTGGCCGAGCTCGACCCGCAGCGATTCGCTCACCGCCTCGAGCGCCCACTTCGTCGAACTGTAGATGCCGTTCAAGGGGCGCGAGACGCGTCCGGCCACCGACGAGACATTCACCACGGTGCCCGAGCGTCGCTCGCGCATTGCGGGCACCACCGCCTGGATCGCGCGGAGCGCTCCGAAGAAGTTGATTTCGTAGAGATGGCGGATCTCTTCGAAGGGAAAGGACTCGATGGGCGCGACGGCGATTTCGGCGGCATTGTTCACGAGCACGTCGATGTGCCCGGCGTCGCGCACGGCGTTGCGGACCGAAGCGTCGTCCGTCACGTCGAGCGCGAGGCGCGCCGCAACGGGTAGGTCGGCCAACGTCTCGGGCTTGCGCGCCGTGGCGATGACCTCGTGGCCGCGTCGGACGAGTTCGACCGCTGTCGCCCTCCCCAGGCCCTTCGAACAACCGGTGATCAGAATGCGGGACATGTTGGTGCCTCATTTAGATGTGTATGCATGTAATTGATAAAAAAATGCGCCCAGTGCGGGCGCGGCTCATAGAGTCAGACGCCGCTGGCGGCGACAGCCACCTTGGGCAGACCGTGAAACATCGCATCCCACGTGGTCGTGGAGATGCGTTCGCGCAGGCGCTCTTGAACTCCGGACCAAAGCGGTTGCGCCTTGGTTAAGAGCTTTTGCCCGCTGCGCGTGATCGAAACGTAGCGCTCGCGTCGGTCGGTGCCGGCGCGGCTCTGCACCCATCCTTGCTCTTCGAGCGGGCGCAGGCTCCGGGTCAAGGCCGTCTCCTCGAGCAGCAAGCCGGCCCCCAAGTCGCGCACCCGCGACTCACCCTCGCGCTCGAGATACGCCAGCACCGAAAATTGCGTGACTCGCAGCTTCAGCGGACGCAGAGCTTCGTCGTACATCCGGGTCACGGCGCGCGTCGTCTGCCTGAGTGCATCACAAAGGCAAGGGGAGGCAGTTCTTCCCGAGCGCGAAGACGCCGTTCGCATAACCTGCATATGCAGCCAACGGCCCGACTTGTCAACGCCGTCAAAGCGACTCGGCCGAACGCGGGTACTCCGCTACGAGAAAGTCGACGAACGCGCGCACGCGCGGGGAGAGGTAGCGCTGTTCGGGATAGACGGCGTACGCCGTCACGCCGAAGGTGGCCCGCTGCGGGAAGAGGACTTTGAGCCGTCCTGCGGCGATGTCGCTCGCCGCTACGAAGCGCGGGACGTAGGCGAGCCCAACGCCGCGGAGCACCATGGACAGCAACGCGTCGTTGTTGTCCGCGAGAAAGGAGCCTTTGACCTCGACGGCCGCGTCGCCGATCCACCAGGGTTGGCGTTTGCCATCGCGCGCATAAGAGAGGCAGTTGTGGCGCTCGAGATCCTCGGGTCGGCGGGGCACACCGTGCTTGCGGAGGTAGCGCGGCGATCCACAAATCAGGGCGCGCGTGGGGCCGAGCTTGCGGCGAATGAGGCGCGCGTCGGCGGCTTCCCCCATACGAAGGGCCACGTCGAATCGCTCCTCGACCAGATCGACGAAGCGATCGGTGAGCTCGAGTTCGCATGTGATGTCGGGAAACTTCGCCAAAAATTTCGGAAGCTGCGCGGTCAACCAATGCCGCCCCAGATCGACGGGCGCCGTGACCCGAAGCCTGCCCCGCGGGCCCTGCGACTCTCGGAGCGCGCTCTCGGTCGCCTCGAGGTCGGCGACGATGCGCTGCCCTCGTTCGTAGAGCCACGAGCCCTCCGCGGTCGGATGCAGAGCGCGCGTGCTGCGCTGCAGGAGGCGCACACCCAGGCGGCCTTCCAGCTTACCCACCGCCTTGCTCACCGTCGAGGGCGACGCGCCGAGCAGGCGCGCTGCTGCGCTGAAGCTCCCGGCCTCGATGCTGTGCACGAACGCGGCGAGCCCGGTCATTGGCTCTTGAAGGATCGTCATTCGAGAATTCTAGGCACAAGTGGCGCGAACAAATACCCTCTATTGTGCGCGAACCGCCCGACTTACGGTCGTGACGTCGTCAAAGCGGCGCGGCTCGAGCGTCGCGTTTCCGAACGCGGGAGAAACGAAACATGGACATTTTCGTAGTAGGGGCCACGGGATACATCGGCGGAACGGTCGCCGAGCGACTTCGGCAGGCCGGTCACCGCGTGCGCGGATTGGCGCGCACCGAGGCGCGGGCCTCGGCGCTTCGGCAAAAGGGTATCGAGCCCATCGTCGGATCGCTCGATGACACCTCGATTCTCGAGGTTGCGGCGCGCGCGGCGGATGTCGTTATCAGCGCGGCCGATGCGGATCATCGCCCTTCGGTGGAGGCGCTTTTGCGGGCCCTGTCCGGTTCAGGAAAGAAACTGATCCATACGAGCGGTTCCAGCATCGTATCGACGGACGCGAAGGGGGAGCCCACGACCTCCGTGTACGACGAGGACACGTTGCCCGAGCCGATCGCCGACAAAGGCGGCCGCGTCTCGCTCGATCGCGACGTGCTGTCGGCCGCGCGGGGCGGCGTGCGCTCGGTCGTGATCTGCCCGACGATGATCTACGGGGAAGGCTCCGGCGTGAACCCGCAGAGCATTCAGGTCCCCTCCATCGTGGCCGACGCAAAGTCGACCGGCACGGCGCATTGGATCGGCCGCGGTGAGAACGTCTGGTCGAACGTCCACATCGATGATTTGGCCGACCTGTACCTGTTGGCGCTGGAGAAGTCGCCCGCCGGCACGTTCTATTTTGCCGAGAACGGCGAGCAAGATTTGAAGAGCATCGCGGAAGCGGTCGCCCTTCGGCTGGCGCTTCCCGCGGGCAGCTACTCCGCAGACGAGGCCTTGCAGACCTGGGGCATGGGCCCGGGGCGCATTGGGCTTGGCTCCAACAGCCGCGTTCGCGCGAAACGCGCCCGCACGCTTCTTGGATGGCGACCGCACCGGCCCTCCATTTTGGAGTGGCTTTCGGCAGCCGCGCTCTAACCGCGACCGCCGGCGATGGCCGCTCCAGCCCCGCGACGTATTAAGGCGCTACTTTGATGTCGTAGTGGTTCGCCAGAGGCTCGACGCGGCTGAGGAGCCGTTTTGCCTCGGGCTCGAACACGGCAACGGCGTAGTCGCTTCCCGCAAAGGCGATGACGGCGTCCAACGACTCGAACAAGTTGATGACGACGAATTCCACTTCGTCTTGGCCGTCTTTACGTAAGACATATCCGCCGCGGTAACCGTCGATTCCCTTGAGGCCTGGTAGAACGTGGTCTCGCAGCAATCGTTCATAGGCGTCTGCGTCGGATGCTTGTGTCCAGCCTCTCCAATGGCGAGCGATCATGCATGGAAGGTAGGACCCGCATCGACGAAGAGCTAATTTCACGCACGACTTGCACTCGAGTGCAAAAACGGCGCGCGGTCGTTCAGGATCACCTAGGGTTCAGCAGGTGCACGATGGGCTCAAGACTCCGTCGCAGCATTTCGTGCGGCCATCGGAACAGCCGCAAACGCCCTTGTGATGAGAGCAGCAACCTCGCTTCTCGGAGCAATCTGCTGACGCTGCCGATGCGGCTGACGCGGCTGACGCGACCGGTGCAACGAGGACGGTGATGAAGATGAGCGTGATGACCGCAGTGGCCAGTGTCTTCAAGATTTATCTCCGCAATATCGAGTGGCCGTGGGGGGGGCTCGATCTCCGGCCATTCTTCGAGATCCATGGCGGAGCGATGCAGGCTCGGTGCAGGCTCGGTTGCGAGTTCAATGCCAACCGTGCGAGGGCGCGGCGGCGTGTCAAGTGGTCGAGCGGTGCGCGATCACGGCCGAATAGATGGCGGGGACGAGTGCGGCGAAGAGGACCGACGCGACCGGGAGCGCGAGCCCTGGCGTGGCGAACAGCGGCGCGAGAAAGCAAGCAACGGCCGCGCCGAGCATGGTGAACGAGGCCACGCGGTGGGTGCGGGCCCAGTTTTCATCGGACGCGAGCGCCCAGGGCGTGCGGATGCCGATGAACACGTTTCGCCGGATGCACGGAAGCAGCACCGTCAGCGCAAGGCAAAATCCGCCGAGGGCGATGGGAAAAAATGCGCTCGAGAGGCGGCCGGTGGCCGCGGCGCGCAAAGAGGAGACATGAAGCGCCAGCAAGAAGACCGTGAGCGCGCACGCGGCGCTCGCGGTGGCGCGTGCCTGCAGCCCGTTTCGCCCCTCGCCTACGGGTAAGAGGCCGGTCCCGAAACGCACCAAGAGCCAAACGCCGGCGGCGAGCGCGGGAAGGAGAAACGCACCGACGGCCCGTGACGCGAAGCCGTTCGCCACGCCGTGGATATCGAAATGGATCGGCACGCGATCGGGAAGGTTTGACCACATCGCCAGCGTCGCCACGAACGAGGCGGCGAGGGCCAGAAGGGACACGATGTCGACAAGCAGAATGCGCGGGGTTGCGCGGCTCATGACAGCTTTTCCTTTCGAGCGCGCGCGAGGACAGGCGACGACGCGAGATCGAGCAGCTCCGCGGCGACTTCCTCCAGCGCGCTCGTTTGCAGGGTGTAGACGATCGACGTGCCTCGACGTTCGGCGCGAACGAGCCCCGCGCGGCGGAGCACGGCGAAGTGATGCGAAAGGGTAGGCTTGCTCAAGCGAAACGCCGCGGCGATCTCGCCCGCGCTCTTCGAACCGCGCCGCAGGACGCGAAGGATCGCCCGCCGCGTGGGATCGGTGAGCGCCCCGAAGACCCCTGTGGATTCATCTCGCTTGGCCATTGTTCGACATTCATCAAATTAGACTTCGGTCGAACAATGTCAATGGCTCACGACGCCCGCGTCGGCGGCTTCCCCATCTCGGGAAGCTCACGCGAGCCGTTTGCGGATCTCGCGGATGTACTCCGGGAAGTAACGCGAGATGACGTCGAGCGAGAACTGCCTCAGTATCGCGGTCGCCGGTTCGCGGTCGAGAAGGAAGACGAACGACTCACGGACCCATCGCGTCTCGTCGGGCTCGCCGAGTCCCAATTCGTCGCGGAGTGCGCGCGGCACGCGGACCAGATGCTCGGTGATGGAGTCGCCCTGGGTGACGGTTACGGCATACTCCTGCGGACCGCGCGGCTGTACATCGATCGTGTTCATCTCTCGACGGTATCTCGATCGACGCCGACGAGCGGCAACCCCTTGCGCATGCGTTCGTCGCCGCGGCGAACGTGGAAGAGCACGGAGGCGACCGCGACGCAGTCGCCATGCAAAGCCATCGTCACGTCGAGGAATGGCGATTGCGATTCCGTGCCTGAAGTCGCCTTATTGGCACACGCTGTCGACGCACGCGAGCCCCGTCGGGCAGTCGACGTTCGACGCACAGGCTAGACATCCGTCGGGATCGAGTCCAGAACTGGGACGCCGCGGATGGATGGTACCAAGTCGGGAACTTCGGAGGACCTTACGAATGAACAGACGATTCTCATGGCTCGTGGTGACGGCCGCCATCTTGGCCGCTCCGCTGCTCTCGTGCGCGCCTGCGTCCTCCGTACGCTCCATCAGCGCGCCCACGCTGGCAAATCCGCCCGGCTAC